>LXNI01000984.1_pt1 | contig 28280 bp, 26 predicted proteins | sample 809091 | NCBI WGS metagenome assembly LXNI01 (sample SAMN04870527, study PRJNA318959) | sponge metagenome | biome: 01000161; feature: marine sponge reef; material: water | host: Sarcotragus foetidus | place: Greece: Milos, Mediterranean Sea | collected 2013-05-29 | depth 5-7 m | reverse complement strand
TTGCTCCAGGCCATTCTGTGGGCGGCGGGCCGTGTGGACGGAGACGTCAGTCTGGATTGAGCCCGGCATACCGGTTATAGACCATACATAGACCATAATAGACCATATATGTTGAACGAAGAACCAATACGTCAAGGGCAGGCCCTCCGCTTGCCCATACTCTTTCTCCTTGCAGGTCTTCTTCTGACAGGGCAAGTCTTTGTCGAAAAACCGGCTGTTGCGCAGGACCGAAGTGACGCGCAGGACGATGCCGATCTGTCCGTCCTCGTTTTCAGCAAAACGGCGGGGTTCCGTCACAGCTCCATTGAAGACGGCGTACAGGCCCTTCAGGAAATCGGCGAGGAGCACGGTTTCTCAGTCACGCACACGGAAGACAGTACGGCGTTCGTGTGGCCGGATCTGGCCGCTTACGGTGCGGTGGTGTTTCTGAATACGACAGGCGATGTGCTGAACGACGAGCAGCAGGCGGCCTTCGAGCGGTACATCCGGGAAGGCGGCGGGTATGTCGGCGTGCATGCGGCGGCGGATACCGAATACGGCTGGGCCTGGTACGGCGAGCTTGTGGGGGGCTATTTTGAAAGCCACCCGCACGTTCAGGAAGCCGATATTGCCGTGCTCGACCGGGCGTTTCCCGCCACGGCGCATCTGCCGGAGCGCTGGACGCGCACGGACGAGTGGTACGATTACAAGGCGAACCCGCGCGGCAATGTGCATGTGCTGGCTACTCTCGTCGAGAAAAGTTACGAGGGGGGCGCCATGGGCGACGATCATCCGATCGCATGGGCGCATGAATACGACGGCGGGCGCGCTTTGTATACGGGCGGCGGGCATACCTCGGAAAGCTACGAGGAGCCGCTGTTCCGCGAGCACTTGCTCCAGGCCATTCTGTGGGCGGCGGGCCGCGTGGACGGGGACGTCGGTCCTACGCTGACAGGATCGTACGAGGAGGTCGTTCTCGACGACCATACGACCTATCCGATGCAACTGGAGGTGGCCCCCGACGGGCGTGTGTTCTGGATCGAACGCGACGGCACGGTCAAGATATGGGACCCGTCCACCGAATCGACGGTCATTGCGGGCTGGATTCCTACCTCCATGAAAATCGAGGACGGGCTCCTGGGGATTGCGCTCGATCCGGATTTCGAGGAAAACAACTGGGTCTATCTGTATTACATGCCCCTGAGCCAGGACCCGAACCGGTTGTCGCGGTTCACCATGCGGGGGAATACGCTGGACATGGCGAGCGAGGTGATTGTGCTGGAAGTGTTCATGCAGCGCGAGATATGCTGCCATAGCGCCGGCGAGCTCCATTTCGACAAGGACGGCAACCTGTGGCTGGCCACGGGGGACAACACGGGAGGGACCGCTCCGCGCACCGACGAACGTCCGGGACGCGCGCTCTACGATGCGCAACGGACCTCGGCCAACACGAACGACCTGCGGGGGAAGATCCTGCGCATCCGTCCGCAACCGGACGGTTCGTACACGATCCCTGAGGGTAATTTCTTCGAGGACGACGATCCGCTTACCCGCCCGGAAATCTACACGATGGGGCACCGGAATCCGTGGCGCTACACGGTAGACCCGGAAACGGGCTGGCTCTACTGGGGCGATGTGGGGCCGGGGAACCAATATGTCGAAGGCAAAATGCCGCAGGGGATGGAGGAATTCGGACAGGCGAAGACCCCCGGATTTTTCGGCTGGCCTTACTTCGTCGGGCCGAACGGACCGTACCGCGATCTGAATTTCGAGACAGAGGAATACGGCGACTGGTTCGATCCGGAAAATCCCATTAACGATTCTCCGAACAACACGGGATTGCGCGAACTTCCTGCTGCGCAACCGGCATGGATATATTACAGTTACGGCCCGTCGGAGGAATTCCCCGAAATGGGCCTGGGGGGGATGTCTGCGGCCCCCGGATTCGTTTACCGTTACGATCCGGAGATCGCGGGACCCCATGCGCTTCCCGAATACTATGACGGCAAGGTGATCCTGTTCGAATGGGCGCGCAACTGGATTCAGGAAGTGCTCAACGACGAGAATGGGGACGCCATGGAGATTACGGCGTTCACCCCCGAGATTCCGTACATCCGCCCGGTCGATATTGCGCTGGGGCCGGACCAGACGCTGTATGTGCTGGAGTGGGGTCAGGAATTCTGGGGGCAGAATCGCGACGGCCAACTCGTGCGCATCGATTACTACGGGAACGAAAAACGTCCGCCGGAAGCGGTGGCCGGTGCGGAACCCACGTCCGGTCCGGCGCCGCTCACCGTTGCGTTCGACGGTTCGGCTTCCGCATCCCGTAACGGGGGCGATCTGCATTTTTCCTGGGATTTCGACGGGGACGGCGTTCTGGACGCCGAAACGGCGACCGCCGAGCATACCTATCCCGAGCCCGGCGCGTACACGGCCCATCTTCTGGTGGCGGACGCCGAGGGTATGGTCGCGACAACGGACGTAACGGTCACCGTCGGCAACACGGCGCCCGAGGTATCCATTGCATGGCCCCCGTTCGGGGGAATTGCGCCGATGGACGAACCGGTGCCCTATGCAGTGGACGTGTTCGATGCGGAAGACGGCGTGCTGACCGCGCCGGGCTCGCGCGTTACCCTGCAACCGTTCCTCGGGCACGACACCCATGAACATCCCCTGCACATGCACCGGGGCAATACAGGGGCGTTCAACGTGGTGCCCGATCCTACCCACAGGCCGTATATTCTCGACCGGTACGTACGCCTGATGGCGAGCTACACGGACTCGGGTACGCCCGCGCTTACATCATCGGACGAGGTGATGCTGTATCCGAACGTGGTGCAGGCGGAAAATCGTTCGGCTTCCGAAGGGGACAACCTGGTCATCACGGGCAACCGCCAGCGTCCCGGGTTCCCGGACGAAACCGAGGTGTATGTCGAACTGGGGAATGCGGAGTATGTGTCGTTTTCCGCCGTGAATCTGCACGGCGTCGATGCGCTCACGCTGTACCTCGTGCCCGAAGCGGAGGGGGCGGTACAGGTAAGACTGGACGCCGCCGACGGGCCGATTCTGGCGGAAACGGCGATTGCGCCTCCCGAAGAGTCCCCTGTAGAGGAGCGTGAGGACGGACCGCCCATTATTCACTGGGTATCTTATTCGCTTCCCATCGAAGCCCCGGAAGGAGCGCGCGATCTGTATTTCGTGTTCGAAGGGCCCGAGCGGGGCACGATAGCCCGGTTCGACCGGATCGAGTTCGAGGGACCGGGCGTCACTATCCCTCCGGGCGTGGAGATATCCATATTGCATTGATGCGCGCGCAGGTCCCACGATACCCTGACGCCCTGCGCGTCATCCGGTTTGACACAGGTTCGACCACCTGTACCTTACACGACGTTCGTTCTTTTTCACAAATAGCCATCCCTGCATTATCCTCATGAAAACCTGGAAACTCGGCCATAGCGACGTGGAAGTGTCCGCGTTGTCCTATGGGACGGACCTGATCGGCAGCCGCATCGACCGCGAAACATCCTTTACCTTGTTCGACCTGTTCTACGACCGGGGCGGCACGTTTCTCGACACGGCCAATTTCTATTCGAGCTGGGTCGAGGGCTGCTCCGGAGGCGAGAGCGAAACGACGATCGGAGAGTGGATGAAGGAGCGCGGCGTGCGCGACAAGATTCAGATTTCCTCCAAACTGGGATTCGATTATCCCGGAAGCGACGGCGGGCTCTCCGCCGACGAGATCGAACGGGAATGCGACAAAAGCCTTGCGCGGCTCCAGACCGATTATATCGATGTCTACTATGCCCACCGGGACGATTTCGATACGCCCATGGACGAAACCATGGAGGCATTTCACCGGCTGATCCAAAAGGGCAAAGTGCGCACGATCGGCGCAAGCAACGTGTGGCTCTGGCGCATTGCCGAGGCGGGCAAGCTGGCCGAAGAACGAGGCTGGACGCCGTACCAGGCTGTCGAGCAGCGCTTTACCTACCTGCGTCCTCGCCACGGCGCCGATTTCGGTCCGCAAATCTTCGTTACCGAAGACATGAAGCGGTATTGCCGCCATCACGGGATTACCCTCATCGGGTATTCCGTGCTGTTGCAGGGGGCCTACACGCGGGACGATCGGCCCGTGCCCGCGCAGTTCGCCGGTCCGGAATCGGACGACCGCCTTGCAGCGCTCCGGAGCGTCGCCGCGGAAGTGGACGCCACCCCGAACCAGGTGCTTATCGCCTGGATGCTCCGAAACGACATCCTCCCGCTCTTCGGCGGCAGCCGCATCGAGCAGTTGGAGGAAAATCTGGGCGCCGTGGACGTGCAGTTGTCCGATGATCAGATGGATATGCTGAACACGGCCGGCAATCCCGACGTCAAGAAAGCCTGGTTGCGATGAAAATTAATCAGAGTATCCCATGACTGGCGTAGCTGTAGCCGGATCCGGATTCATTGGCCCCGTACATGTCGAGGCTCTCCGGCGGCTGAAAAATATCCATGTGACGGGCATTCTCGGGAGTAGCCCGGAACGCTCCGAACAGGCCCGCCTCGCTATGGGCTTGCCGCGGGCCTATGCAAGCCTCGACGAAATGCTCGCCGATCCGGATGTGCAGGCGGTGCATCTTGCCTTGCCGAACGTGTTGCATTACGAGTATTCCATGCGCGCGCTCGAAGCCGGCAAGCACGTGATGTGCGAGAAGCCGCTTGCCATGCATGCGGAGGAATCGGCCGCGCTGGTGGAGGCCGCCAGCGCGTCGGGACTGGAAGCGGGCGTATGCTACAATCAGCGGTTTTATCCCATGAACCTGCAGGTCCGGAGCATGATCGCCGGCGGGGAACTGGGCGCGCTGCACTCGGTGGTGGGGAGCTACGTGCAGGATTGGCTGTTGTACGATACGGACTACAACTGGCGCGTACTGTCCGACAAGGGCGGTCCGCTGCGCGCCGTATCCGACATCGGTACGCACTGGATCGATCTGGTCACCTCCATGACGGGGCTGGAGGTCGAGGCGGTGCTGGCCGATCTGAAGATCGTGCACCCCGTACGCAAGCGGCCCAAAGGCGAGGTGCAAACGTTCACCGGGGCATACGAAGGGTATACGGAAGACGTCGCAATCGACACGGAAGATTGCGGCAGCGTGCTTTTCCGTTTCAAGGGAGGCGCTCGGGGCAGCCTGTGGGTTTCCCAGGTTACTGCAGGGTACAAGAATTCCCTGCGGTACGAAATCTCCGGCGCAGAGCAGTCGGTTTCCTGGCATAGCCAGTTCCCCAACGAACTTCGGGTGGGGCGCCGCAATGTTCCCAGTGAAGCCATGGTCCGGGATCCGGCGCTGCTGCACGATCTCCCCGGACGCTTTACGAGCTATCCGGGCGGGCACAACGAAGGCTTCCCGGATACGTTCAAGCACTGTTTCCGCGCGTTTTACGAGGCGGTGGAAAGCGGCGGCTCGGGCGAGCGGCTGTATCCTTCGTTCGAGGAGGGGCACAAGGAAATCGTGTTGTGCGACGCCATCCTCCAGAGTCACCAGGAGGCCCGCTGGATAACGATATGAAATCCATATGAAACTCGGGTTCGTAAGCGCTATTCTCCCGGAACTTGACCTGCAGGGCGTTGTCGAGACGGCGGCAGAGGAGGGCTACGACTGCGTGGAGTTGCTCTGTTGGCCCCGGGGCAAGGCGGAGCGCCGCTATGCGGGCGTTACCCACATCGATGTGACGGACTTTTCCGAATCGGACGCCCGGCAGGTGCGCGCGGTCGTCGAAGATGCGGGCGTGGAGATCAGCGGGCTCGGATATTATCCCAACCCGCTCGCGTCCGACCCGGACGAATCCGCTGTGTACGTCGAACACATCCGGAATGTCGTGCGCGCCGCCGCGCTGCTCGGCGTGGACCTCGTGAATACATTTGTGGGAAGCGATTCGGTCCGGTCTGTCGAGGAGCAGTGGCCGCGGTTTCTGGCCGTGTGGAGGCCGCTCGTGGCGTTTGCGGAGGAGCGCGGCGTGCGTATTGCGATAGAGAATTGTCCCATGCTTTTTACGCAGGACGAATGGCCGGGAGGCAAGAATCTTGCGTACAGTCCGGCCATTTGGCGCCGCATGTTCGAGGATATTCCCGGCGATCGGTTCGGGTTGAATTACGACCCGTCTCATATGGTCTGGCAGCAGATGGACTACCTGCGCCCTTTGCGCGCGTTCGCCGACCGTCTTTTTCATGTGCATGCCAAAGATGTGCGCCTCGACCGGGATCGGCTGGACGAGGTAGGCATTCTTGCCACCCCCCTGGAGTATCATACGCCCAAGTTGCCCGGGCTCGGCGATGTGGACTGGGGACGTTTTTTCTCTGTGTTGACCGATGTCGGGTACGACGGTCCGGTTTGCGTGGAGGTGGAGGATCGCGCATACGAACATTCGTTGGAGGCGAGAAAGTTGGCCCTGCGTCAGAGTGCGGCGTACTTGCGGACATTCGTGCCGCGTGAAAACCGGTGTTCCTGCTGACGGATTTTGTTTTATTATTCTTTTCGCGCAGCGGCCTTCGTTATGTTGTTTCGTTCATTCTGACCTGGCGCCGTACTTGCCGTACATGCTTTTTCCGGAGGTTATGACCATGTTCCGTTTCGCTTTTGCTCCCATCCTCGCCCTTGTAGTTCTCCTGCCGTTTTTCGCCTCGCATGCGCAGGGCCAGACGCTGGTGGATCCCCCGCCGCTCTATATGCCGTATCTTGCGGATGCTCCCGCGATCGACGGGAACCTCGACGAATGGAAGCGGGCGGCCCATCATGACGGCGTGTGGGATATTTACCGCCTGCGCCATGCGTCCTGGTACGACGGCGGCGCCCGCAACCGCCTGACGGATCAGGCGCCCGACGAACCCGCCCTCGAGGACGATCTGCGCGCCCGGTACTACATGGCGTGGGACGAAACGTATTTGTATTTCGGGGCCGAGGTGCATGATAATGTGAATGATGTGGACGATCCGGACCCGGCGCCCCGCCGCTGGATGTTCAAGGATTCTATCTGCTGGTTCATGGAGGCGCCCCGGGACGATGCGCCGGAACGGTTCGGGCGCGGCGACAATGCGTTTTGCTTCGTAGCGGATGCGTCCATGCCGGATTACGGGGCCTGGTGGCGCTACGGAACGCCGGAGGACACCTATCAGGAGTCGCAGATGCCGGACGATATGGTGGATTATGCGTTGCAGTTCGATCCTTGGGGAACCGGCGCCGGGGATTTTAAACTCGAAGCCCGCGTGCGCATGGATGCGTTCTTTCCGGTCAGCGACCCGCGCTGGATGTCGCCGCCCGCCACCGGGGACGAGTACAGCCTTATGATCGTGCATTGCGATCCCGACGGCGGGGCGTACGGCGGGCATTTCATGGTGTACGGCGACGGGGACGACGATTCCACCTGGAGCCGCGTGATCCTGACCGGCCCGCAGGGGCCGATCGAGCGTCTGGAGGAGTAGGGCATGGAATCCTCCTCCTACCGCGAATTTTCCGCCTGGCCAGGATGGGTTGAACTGGTCGTATGGGGGAGCCTCGGCGCTACCAGCCTTCCTTTCGTTTTCGGATGGGGCACGGACTCCGGAATGGTGGGCAGGGTCGTTTCCATTGCGGCTATTCTGGGCATCGGCGTCGCTATCCGGTATATCTTCGGCGGGCTTACGGCCCTGGTGCAGGAAACGCGCCTGTTCATATACATGGGCTCGATTCCGCTGGTGAAGAAATCGGTTCCGTTCGCCGACATCGTTTCCATGGAAAGCGTGCGATACCGCCCTATTGCCGAATTCGGGGGGTGGGGTATTCGCGGAATGGGCAAAAAGAAAGCCTAGACGGCCCGCGGCAACCAGGCCGTAGTTTTGACCCTCCCCAACGATCGCTTGCTGTATGTGGGCAGCGATAGTCCGGAGCAGTTGGAGGAGCATATTCGCCGCGCGATGACGGCGGCTTCCCTGCTTGGCGAATAAAAAATTTCTTCACGCACCCTTCACGTAACTATCGCAAAAGCCTTCCGTAGACGAGACTGTTCCAGCGCTCGAACGGAGCGTGCTCATCCTGGGCAGGAACCATTTTTATCACCCCTTTACCCTGAGGGATTGCCATGAACACACGTTTCATTATTGCAAAATTCAAAGCTCTTTTTCTTCTTGTTCCCATGCTGGCGGTAGGTTTCGTTCCGATTGCGCCGGCGTGGTCCCAGAACGACCATGTTCCTGTGGACCCTGCGGTGCTCAATCAGTTGGTTTCCAGGCAGATCGTTGCATCCCTTCAGTCGCCGCATGCGCAGGTGCGCAGCCAGACGCTGAAGAATGTGATCGTGTATGCGACGCTCGATTTCGATCAGGTTGATCTGACCGGAATCACGGCGGCGCTTGCCGAGGCAGCCGAAGAGGATGCATTGAAGTCGAACCGGCGCCTGGCTGTAGCGGCGTTGCGTTCCATCGATTCCTGGCGGGCCAAACGGCATTTGTCGCATCTGGACGGCATGGGCGATACGGAGTACCGGTCGCTGGTTGCCGGCGTACTCTCGGAGTATCACACGATGCAGACGGGCGGTTCGTTGTAAGGGACCGTCTCCAGGCCACGATTTGCCGCCAAGGCGGCGTGGCGCCGAGTGCTTCGAAGGGGCGGGCCGGATTCCGGTCTGCCCCTTTTGCGTATGAGAGAGGTTGGGGGTGGGGGAATATCCGGTGAACAGGTTCGCCCGCTCCTATGGCGACTGAACATCCGGGGCTTTTTCCAGTTTGAACGAGTTGTTTTTATGAACCTCTCGTCAGGGCTATGAATAAGGTTGTACAGTGGTGCCGTTCGGGTGTGAAGTATTACCTCAAGGTCATGAGGAATTACGCCCTTTTCCGGGGACGGGCCAGGAGGAGGGAATACTGGTTTTTTGCCTTATGTAACGGGATTGGAGGCTATAGTATGGCGGGTATCAGCGCCCTGTCAGGCTTGTATATCTACAAGACGATGGGCGTTTTCGATACTGTCTGGTTATGGGCGCATATACTTCCGGGCATTGCCGTTACCGTACGCCGCCTGCACGATACAGGCCGCAGCGGATGGTGGTTTTTTCGTTTTGTGTTGTTTCATTTTCTGGCTATGGTGCTCGCCTTTTTTATTGCTATTGCAATCCTTGAAGCAACTTCTGCTGGACCGGAAACCGGAATATTTCTTGGATTCGGCATCTTTTTTCTTGCAGTTATTGCTTTCCAGATATGGCTTCTGCTGTTAATGACCGACGATAGCCGTCCCGGCGAAAACAAGTACGGACCTAATCCCAAGGGGATACCCGAGGTTGGATAGGATCGCTTTCGGATACCGTTCCACAAGATGGTCATGTCTGGAGATTTCAGAAATCTTCCGGTTTGCACATCGTGTGGCGTTGACACATAGGGGAATGGGCCTAACTGTGAAAAGATTGTACCCGCGCAAATTTCCCCGACTCCGCGGAAACACGGCGGGGTATGGCGCTTATGTTCTAAGGTGCGAGCATCGTTTTTCTGAATCGTGAGGAGATGTATCCCATGGCAACGTCAACCCCTGAAACGCTAAACCCGGATTGTACTGGCAAGCCCACCGACACGTTGCGATACATGACGCTTGAGGAGTACGCCAGCCTTCCGGAGTTGGAGGACGGCTATACGTGTGAACTGATCCGGGGTGTGGTAGTGCGGGAGCCCGGACCTTCCTGGTCGCACCGGCTTTTGCAATTCAAGTTGGGGAAACGCCTTGATGCATGGATAGAACAAGCCGGGCAGGGCGAAGTGGGTCTTGAGGGTGATTGTATCCTGAACGAGAACCCGGGTACGGTGCGCATTCCGGACGTTGCGGTGTTGTTGCGCCGACGTAGCACCGATAACGAGCCCGGGGGTTGGGTTCGCGGCGCACCCGATATTGCCGTCGAAGTGCTGTCTCCGTCGAATACGCCCCGGCAGATGCGTGAAAGGATGGAGGATTACTTCGGCGCAGGAGCGCTTCGCGTCTGGATCGTGGATCCGGCGGCGCGCACCGTGGTTATTCACCGCCCGGATGAGACCTCGATGCTTTTCAAGGACGGAGATTGTCTTGAGGACTCGGAGGTATTGCCGGGCTTTGCGCTGGATGTAGCGGAGTTGTTCGAAAGATAGGGGCAAGGGGGGCAGTTGGTCCAGCGAACAGGCTTGTTTGGTTTCCGAACCGTTCTTGCACGTTGTCCCCAAAGAAAATCTTCCCATGCCCACTCGCGAATCCATCGTCATGTGCTTCAGCGGGGGCAAGGACAGCGCGATCGCATTGCATGAGATCCGTCGCGCCGGGACGTATGTCGTCAAGGAGTTGCTGACGACGGTAACCATTCCCTACGACCGGGTAACCATGCACGGCGTTCGCCGCGCGCTTGTGCGGCAGCAGGCCGACGCCATAGGCATTCCCATTACGGAGGTTACCGTTCCGCCCAGTTCCTCGAATGCGGTTTACGAACGCGAAATGGGGCATGCGTTCGCCCGATTGCAGGCCGAGGGCATACGGCGCGTGGCTTTCGGAGACATTTTTCTTGAAGATCTTCGGGTTTATCGCGAAGAGCAACTGGCGGCCTGCAAGCTCGAGTGCTTTTTCCCGATCTGGAAGCGCGACACGACAGAACTTGCGCAACGGTTCGTCGAGGACGGATTCAAGGCCGTTGTGGCCTGTGTCAACCCGGCGGTGCTCGATGCGTCTTTCGCCGGGCGCCCATTCGACGAGGCTTTTCTTGCGGATATTCCGCCGGAGGTGGATCCGTGCGGCGAGAACGGCGAGTTCCATACGTTCGTGTTCGACGGGCCGATTTTTCAATGGCCGGTGCGTATATCTATCGGAGAGGTCGTCGAACGCGATGGCTTCGTATTCTGCGATCTCGTGCCGGATGGCGGTGCTTTGTGAGTGCATGGCTGGCGAACCGGCTCCCTTCCATGACGTAGATTGCATGGTGCTGTGCAGTGTGCGCCACCCTGCACAAGGCGCACGCAATCCCTGCAACAATTATCCAAGGAACATGACGCGGTCCCCGGATGCCTTGCCGGTTCTGGACGTACGCGGCGTCGCCCGCCGGTTCGGCAGGCGACTCCTTTTTCGGGACCTTTCGTTTTCCTTGTCCGGTGGGGAGTGTCTTGCCGTGACTGGCGTCAACGGGTCCGGTAAGTCCACGTTGCTTCGCATTCTGGCCGGGGTCATGTCGCCGAGCGAAGGAACCGTTTCGCTTTGCGTGAACGGGACCGACCTGACGCAGGAAGCGCATCCGTTGCATGCCGGCCTCGTAGCGCCGTACGTGAATGTATACGCAGGGTTTTCTCCCCGGGAAAATTTGCGGTTCATCGCACGGGCGCGCCGCCTTGCAAACGAGGAGGAGCGGATTGAGGAGACGCTTGCATCCGTCGGGCTGGCCCGCCGCATGCACGACCGGGTCTCCACGTTCTCGTCCGGCATGGTGCAGCGCGTCAAACTGGCGGCGGCGCTGCTTGCCGATCCGCCGCTTCTTCTTTTGGACGAGCCGAACGAGCATCTCGACGAAGAAGGCCGCCGCATGATATCCGCTGTCATCGAGGCCAGACTGCAAGCTGGCGCGATCGTGGTCGTGGCCACCAACGACGAACGGGAAGCGAAGCGGTACGCCCGCACGCTGTGTGTCGAGGAATATCGATAGAACGTAAAGCGCTGATCGAAGCGGACTTGATCAGAGTATCCGGCAACAGCCCGGGGTCCTTTACATCCGCGTCACGCCCAGCGTGGCGATATCCACGGCGTCTGCGCCTGCCTTAAGAAGCGCGCTTGCGGCCATGCCCAGTGTGGCTCCTGTGGTAAGGATATCGTCCACGAGCAGGATACGTAGTCCGGCAACCCGTTCCGGAATTGGCACGGTAAAAGCGCCGTCGAGATTGTCCAGCCGTTCTTTCCGGGAAAGCGCCGTTTGCGAGCGGGTGCTTTTGCTCCGGACGATGACACCCTGTGCGACAGGTTTTCCGAGGGCGGGAGCAATGCCTCGGACGAGAAACTCGCTTTGATTGTACCCCCGTTCGCACAATCGCATACGGTGCAGGGGAATGGGAACAAGCAGATCCGGCGCGGGCCGGTACACGAGACTTTGAACAAAAGCATGTCCAAGGATACGTCCCAGCCATATGCCGTAGTGCGGCCGATTTCCGTATTTCAGCGCCTGGTGGATGTGTTGCAGGAATCCTCCCTTGTCGAACATCCACAAGGCGAATGCGCCGTCAATGGCGGTACGCATGTCGGGCAGACGGTCGATGCGCTCCCGGACATCGTCTGCATCGGCGCGGTCGGCATTGCGCAGGCAACAGAAGCAAAGAAGCATGGAGGCGCCCGGGACGGCTCCGCCGCAGTGCAAGCACGCTGGCGGAAAAGCCATATCCATCAGACCCTGTCCCAGGGCCCGTGCAGCTTTTACCGGCGTTTTCCACAGGTCCCGTACGGGCATGGGCATGTTGCGGACTCGAAACATCGTTTTTGCGGCGGTGCAAAACATGCAGCGATTTTCATATATTAGACACCTTAGATCGATTTGCATAACCCCCAACGGCGCCCCCGGCACGCGGTTTTTTTCGACCGAAGCCGAGAGGTTGCCGCAAGCAATACCGAATCCGATGGCGGTTCCCATGCGGCGCGGAATGATTATCAAGAACGCCAACACCCGTCCCGTCGAAATAGACATGGCTTCCCGCCGAATCACCGTGCCTCCCGGCGAAGCAAGGATGATTACCGCGGAAGAAGTGCGCGATCCCGCCCTCCGAAAGAACCTGCAGGTGCGCGCCATCTCGATCGTGCGTCCGGTTACGACGGAGGAAGAGGAAGCTTTTCGGAAGGAGCTTGAAGAAACCGGGAGCGGTCAGGAATGAAGGTCCTTGCGCTGGAGCCATGGTACGGAGGCTCCCACCGGAATTTCTTCGACGGGCTGGTGAAGCATAGCCGCCACGAGTTCCGCACGGTCACGCTGACGGCCCGTTTCTGGAAGTGGCGCATGCATGGAGGCGCCGTCACGCTGGCGCGCAAGGCGCTCAAGGCCTTCAAAGACGGTTTCGAGCCGGATGTGGTGTTCGCCACCGGCATGGTCAATATCCCCGCCTTTCTGGCGCTTGTCCGACCGCATCTCGGGGACGTGCCGGTCGTCCTGTATTTCCATGAAAACCAGTTGACCTATCCGCTGCCGCCGGACGCCGAGCGCGATCATACCTACGGGTATATCAACTACCTGTCCTCTCTTGCCGCCGACCGGATCGTGTTCAACTCCCGGTTCCATTTCGACGAGTTCATGGATACGCTGCCGACTCTGCTGCGCGCCTTCCCGGATTACACCCACCTGAACACGGTGAATATGCTTCGCAAGAAGTCCACCGTATTGCATGTGGGCATGGATCTGGAAGCGCACGACCGGTACCGTGCAGACTATCCGCCTCCCGAATGGGGCCCTTCGATGCGGTCCCCCATTGTGCTATGGAACCAGCGCTGGGAATACGACAAGAACCCGGAAGCCTTTTTCCGGGTCATGAACCGGCTCGACGATCGCGGCTACCGCTTCCGCCTTATCCTTGCCGGGGAGCATTTCGAGGAGCAGCCGTACGAATTCGAAAAGGCGTTCGAGCGGTATGCGGACCGCATCCTGCACTACGGTTATGCGGAGGATTTCAAGGAATACAGCCGCTTGCTGCACCGGGCCCACCTTGTGGTCTCCACATCGATTCACGAATTTTTCGGGATAGCCATTATGGAGGCCATTTACTGCGGATGTCATCCGCTGTTGCCGAATCGCCTCAGCTATCCCGAACTGATTCCCGATGCGCTCCATCGTCCGCTGCTGCACGCCCCTGTGCTGTACGAAGACGAGCAGGGCCTGTTCGAAGCCATGTCCCGGATCATGGAAGGGGAGGACCGGCCGTTGCCGGTGTCTACGCTTCAGGCGGTTCCGCAGGAACTCGACTGGCGGAAGCATGTTGCGCAGTACGATGCGTTGCTGGAAGAAGTCGCTTCGTCGCCCCGGGAAGTGCGCTTGTAGATTCGCCCGCGGCGCTTATCCAGGCCGGGCCGCCCCTGCGCCCCGCCGTCACGCCATGTTTTCGACCATGGCCTTGCCGAACTCGCTGGTTTTGAGCAGCGTGGCTCCGTCCATCTGACGCTCGAAATCGTAGGTGACCCGTTTCTGCGCGATCGTTTTTTCCAGCGAAGACACGATCAGGTCCGCCGCCTCGTCCCATCCCATGTACCGGAACATCATTTCCCCGGACAGAATGACCGAGCCGGGGTTCACCTTGTCCTGTCCCGCGTATTTGGGCGCGGTGCCGTGAGTGGCTTCGAAGACGGCATGGCCGGTATCGTAATTGATGTTGGCGCCGGGCGCAATGCCGATGCCTCCGACCTCGGCGGCAAGCGCGTCGGAGATATAATCGCCGTTCAGGTTCATGGTCGCGATGACCTCGTATTCGTCCGGGCGCGTCAGAATCTGCTGCAGAAAGGCGTCGGCGATGACATCCTTGACGAGCGTGCCGTCGGGAAGTTTGGACCAGGGACCTCCCCCGACTTCCTCGGCGCCGAATTCCTGCCGGGCAAGGTCGTATCCCCAGTCCCGGAATCCGCCCTCGGTGAACTTCATGATGTTTCCCTTGTGGACGAGCGTGACGCTTTTGTAGCCGCGCTTCCGGGCGTAGCCGATGGCCGCGCGCACAAGCCGTTCCGTGCCTTCTTTGGAAACGGGTTTGATCCCGATGCCGCTCGTTTCCGGAAAACGGATGCTTTCGACGCCCATTTCGTCTCGCAGAAAACCAATGAGTTTTTCCGCTTCCGGCGTCCCCATTTCGTATTCGATGCCCGCGTAGATGTCCTCCGAATTTTCCCGGAAAATCACCATGTTCACCTTTTCCGGGTGCTTTACCGGGGAAGGGACGCCTGCAAAATGCCGAACGGGGCGTACGCAGGCGTACAGGTCCAGAATCTGCCGCAGCGCGACGTTGAGCGAGCGAATGCCTCCGCCGACCGGCGTGGTCAGGGGCCCCTTGATGGCGACGAGATACTGACGAATGGCTTCAAGAGTATCGTCCGGGAGCCACTCGTCGAATCTGTTCTTTGCCTTTTCCCCTGCGAACACCTCGAACCACACAATTTTCCGCGTATCCCCGTAGGCATGCCGGACGGCATGATCGAAGACATGCTGCGCGGCGGCCCATATATCCGGTCCTATGCCGTCGCCTTCGATGAATGGAATGACGGGTCGGGCCGGCACGTTCAGGCGGCCTTGTTCCATCGTAATCGACTCGCCTTCGGCAGGCGGGGTCAGGTTTTTGTATGCGGGCATGTTGTCTGTGCGTTGAAAGGCGCGTAGCAGGATTCGCTGCGCTTGTTAACGCGCAACGGGCAAGGAGGGATGCGCGCTTTACATGGAGAGCGTGTAAAATTGTATCCTTTAAAAAACGCTGATCGAAGTGGACTTAATCGGAATATGCCTTGTTACAAGCGCCCGAACAGTTGCCGCAGGCGGAGTTCCCAGACCTTGAAGGCCGCTTCGCGTACGATCGCCCGGTTCATCTTGGATTGCCCTTCGGTGCGTTCGGTAAAGATGATCGGGATTTCGAGCAGGGTAAATCCCTGGCGCCAGGCGCGGTACTTCATTTCCAGCAGGAAGGAGTAGCCGTTGGAAGTGACCCGGTCGAAGTCGATGGCTTCGAGCACGCGGCGATGATAGCACATAAACCCGGCCGTTACGTCCCGGACCGGTATGCGGGTTACGCAACGGGTATAGATTCCGGCGGAATAGGAAAGAATGAGACGGGTAAGCGGCCAGTTCACGACGCGAACCCCCTCTGCGTAGCGCGACCCGATCGCCAGATCGGCCTTGCCTTCGAGCACAGGGGCGATTAGCCGGGACAGGTCGACAGGGTTATGCGACAGGTCTGCGTCCATGCTGCAGATGAACGTATAGTTCCGGTCGAGCGCCCAGTCGAAGCCGCGCAGGTAGGCGGTGCCGAGTCCCATTTTCCCTTCCCGTTCGATCAGCGATATGCGCCCCGGGTGCTGTTCCATGCGCGTCCGTACGCAGTCCGCCGTACCGTCGGGGGAGCCATCGTCGACCACGAGCACATGCACTTGCTCGGGCAACGTCATGATTTCGTCGAGGACGACGGGGACGTTTTCCGCTTCGTTGTAGGTGGGAATGATAACTATGGAGCGGTTCGGTCCCGAAGCATTCTGTTTGGGAAGAGGTTCCACGGGGAGCGAAAATCGGAGGAACAGCGTGTCGAATATTTCGATTTTTATTATCTTGGCAAGCTGCGCATGCTCAAGTCAGGCATCTGACACAAGAGCGGGGCGGCGGTTCCGTGCCGGGGTTGGCGCCGACTTGCAGAATCCGCTCCCGGGATGGTAACGGACAGTTAATTTTACGGAAAGATGAAACCCGCCGGATTCCATTCCGATACAAATGGGTTGAAGGCCCCGTGCGTCGTTTGTTGTAAATAACCCATGCTATGATAAGCCATGGCCGGTGAGACCCGGAAAAAAGCGAGGAAACCTGCGAAACCCGCCACAGACGGCGAGGCGGAAGGAAACGAGGTTTCGGCTGCCAGCCGGAACGGTCATTCCGGAGCGGCTGCAGAAGACGGAGCCGCCTCCGGCGCCGACGAGTCCTTCATTTATTATGCGCCCGGCGCATATACCCACGAGGAACTCGGGTTTTCCGGCGATCAGGTGCGCGCCATGTACCGCAACATGCTGTTGCAGCGCCGGTTCGAGGAGCGCGCCGCACAGATGTACGGAAAACAAAAGATCGGCGGATTTCTGCATCTCTACATTGGACAGGAAGCGGTATCTACCGGGTCGGCATACGCCATGGAGATCGGCAAGGACTCGGTAATCACCGCCTATCGCGATCACGGACTCGGTCTGGCGCTCGGCATGACGCCGAACGAATGCATGGCGGAGCTTTTCGGCAAGGTCGGCGGCTCTTCAAGAGGCAAGGGCGGGTCGATGCATTACTTCAAGAAGGAACTCAACTTCTATGGAGGACACGGCATTGTTGGAGGCCACATCGCCGTCGGAGCGGGCATTGCCTTTGCGCATAAGTACAAGGGGGACGGCGGGGTGTGTCTGACCTACTTCGGCGATGGCGCCGTGGGGCAGGGGTCCTTTCATGAGACCATGAATCTGGCCGCCCTGTACGAAACGCCCTGCGTCTTTGTGATCGAGAATAACGAATACGCTATGGGCACGGCTACCGACCGGGCTTTCGCGCAGACGGATTTTTACCGGTATGCACATAGTTACGGCATGGCCTCCTCGCTGGCCAGCGGCATGGATATTTTCAGTGTCTACAAGGCCATGTCGGATCATATCGCCCTGGCCCGGAACAACCGTCCGTCCATTCTGGAAGTGCGTACCTACCGGTATCGCGGCCATTCCATGAGCGATCCGGCGAATTACCGGACCAAAGAGGAATTGGACGCGATGAAGGAAGAAGACCCGATCATCCGCCTCAAGGGCTATATGCTGGAGCGCGAACTGGCCTCGAACGAGGAGCTGGACGCCGTGGACGACGAAGTCAAGCAGGAAGTGATGGACTCGGTTACCTTCAGCGAAGAGAGCGATGCGCCTCCCATCCGGGAGATATACGAACATGTGTATTCGCAGACCGACTATCCGTTTTTAACCGATTGATTTTCTGATATGGCTGCATTGCAACTTCGCGAAGCGATTCGCGCCGCCATGGTGGAAGAGATGGAGCGTGACGCGGGCGTTTTTCTGATTGGGGAAGAAGTCGCCGAATACAATGGGGCGTACAAGGTCAGCGAAGGGATGCTCGACCGTTTCGGCGCAGACCGGGTGCTCGACACGCCGATCAGCGAAAGCGGGTTCTCCGGCCTCGGCGTGGGCGCTGCAATGGCCGGATTGCGCCCTATCGTCGAGTTCATGACCTTCAATTTCTCGTTCGTAGCTTTTGATCAGTTGATCAACAACGCAGCGAAGATCCGGTACATGTCGGGAGGGCAGTTCTCGATGCCGATCGTTTTTCGGGGGCCGAACGGCGCCGCGGGCCAGCTTGCCGCTACGCACAACACGGCCGTAGAATCCCTTTTTTCGTATTTCCCCGGTCTCAAGGTCGTTGCGCCGTCCAATCCGGACGATGCGAAGGGGCTTCTGAAGTCGGCTATCCGCGATGACGACCCGGTGATTTTTCTCGAAAGCGAATCGATGTATGGCCTGAAGGGGGACGTTTCGGATGCGGAAGATTACCTGATTCCGCTGGGCAAGGCCCGCATTGCGCGGGAAGGCGCCGACGTCACCATCGTGGCCCATCAGAAGAGTTACTGGCGCGCCATGGAAGCCGCCGAAGGATTGGCCGAAGCCGGGTACGACGCCGAAGTCATCGACCCGCGCACCATCCGCCCGCTGGATATCGAAACGATTGCGGCCTCCGTCAAGAAGACGAACCGGCTCGTCGTCGTGGACGAAAGCAATCCGTTCGCCAGTTTTTCGTCGGAGGTGGCCTGTCAGATACAGGAGCGCGTGTTCGACTGGCTGGATGCCCCGGTCATGCGGGTCACCGCCAAGGATGTGCCGGCTCCGTACGCCAAAAATCTGATCGAGTATTACATGCCTCGTACCGAGGAAATCGTAGCAGCCGCCAAAAAAGTATTGTACGCCAACTGAAAGCGCAGGCTGTCTTTTTCCGATACGCCTGCTCCATGCGAAAGCCATCCCCGCCTCTCCATCCTGCCGGACCAGGGCCTCACAGAGGCCCGCGAAAAGCGCATTGCCATACACGGACATAATCTGAACGCCGGACCATGCCCATCCCTGTTGAAATGCCCAAAATGAGCGATACCATGGAGGAGGGCGTCCTCGTGGCATGGCTTGCAGAGGAAGGGGACGCTGTGTCGTCCGGGGATATTATTGCACAGGTCGAGACGGACAAGGCCACGATGGACCTTGAGGTGTACGACGACGGGGTATTGCTGAAAAAGGTCATTCCGGCAGGCGCTGCCGTGCCGATCGGTGGCCTGATTGCCGTGCTTGGCAAGGCCGGCGAAGACATTTCCGGATTGCTTGCCGGGTACGACGGGGCTGCGGGAGCGCCTGCGGAAGCGCCTGCCACCGAGACGGCTACCCCCGATACGACCGCTCCTTCGACAGGCAATGGGGCTGTGCAGCCTGCTGCGCCGGAGATTGCATCGGATCCGGCCTCTGCCGGAGACGACGGACGGGTCAAGAGTTCGCCGCTTGCTCGCAGTCTGGCCAGGGAACATGGTATTGCATTGCATCAGATCGCAGGCAGCGGCCCCGAAGGACGCATCGTGAAGCGGGATATAGAGGCGGCTATCCGGAAGCATACGCCTGCCCCGGGTACTTCGCCTGGATACAGCATGCCGGCGACCGTAATCGAAATGCCTGCGGGGGAGGTCTCCGAGACCCTGCGCATTTCGCAGATGCGCAAGACCATTGCGCGCCGACTTTCGGAGAGCAAATTCACATCGCCCCATTTTTATCTGACCGTGGATGTGGATGTGGAGCGGGCCGTGGCGGCTCGCGCGCGCATCAACAAGCAGGCGGAGGCGGCCGGCGGGGTGAAAATTTCGTTCAACGACCTCGTTACGAAGGCCTGTGCGCTGGCCCTGCGCGAACATCCCGCCGTCAATGCTTCCTGGATTGAGCAGGAGGGCGTGATGCGTCAGCATGGATATGTCCATGTTGCTGTGGCCGTAGCCATAGACGATGGCCTGGTCACGCCGGTTATCCGGCACGCGGATCGGAAGGGACTGACGCAGATCGCCGTGGAAACCCGCGAGTTGGCGAAGCGGGCCCGCGATCGTACGCTGCAGCCGGAAGACTGGGAGGGATCCACCTTCACGACAAGCAACCTCGGTATGTACGGCGTCGAGGAGTTTACAGCCATCATCAATCCCCCGAATGCGTGTATTCTCGCCATCGGGGCGATTCGCGACGAAGCGGTGGTGAAGGAAGGTGCGGTCGTCCCCGGCAAGCGTATGAAACTGACGCTTTCGTCCGATCACCGCGTAGTGGACGGCGCCGTGGCCGCCGCCTTTATCGGGACGGTGCGGAGCTATCTTGAAGAGCCGCTTTCCATGTTGCTGTAGTGAGCCGATTCAGGATCGCACATGTATCGGATTTGCATTTCGGCAAGATTTCGCATCGCGGGGTCGTTGGAGCGCTTATCGATGAAATCAACGACTCGGATGTCGATCTCGTCGCCGTAAGCGGGGATCTGACGCAGCGGGCCCGCATTGTCGAATTCGAAGAGGCCGCCGCCATGCTTGCGGCCCTGGAGCCACCGGTCGTCGTCGTGCCCGGAAACCATGACGTATCTCCCTGGTGGCAGCCTTTCCTGCGGATTTTTACGCCGTTCGAGCGGTATCGCCGATTCATCGGGCCCGAAGTGGCTCCGTTCTTCCGGATGGACGGCGTGGCCGTGCTTGGCCTGAATTCGGCTCGCCGGTGCACGATAAAGGGGGGGCGCATCGACGAACGTACCTGCGAAGATATCACCCATCGCTTGTCGCCTGTCCCGTCCTCCGTGTTCAAGGTGCTTGTAGTGCATCACCAGTTATCGCGCATGCAGTCGTTATGGTCACACGACGTGGCCCGATATGCCCCTCGCGCGCTTGATCGGGCGGGGGAGGCCGGCGTATCTCTCATTCTTTGCGGGCATCTCCATGTTTCCCATGTCGAGCCTCTTGAGATTACGCTGGAAACGAATCCCATGCACCGGATTGTGGTAGCCGTTGCAGGGACTGCAACCAGTACGCGCGGCAGGCGTACGTATCGTTCCCGGAATCACTACAATGTGATCGACATTGAAGCAGATTCATTCTCGATAGAGGGCAGGCAATACCTGACGGAAGAGAGCCGGTTCGAGTCGGAGGGTGTGACCCGGTTCAAGCGGTGAGGGAGATCCGGGACGGTTTTGCGCGGGTTCGTTTTCTTTTCCCGTTCTCCGGGCCTATTTTCCGGTCTCTTCGACAAGGAGACATCGCATGATCGGTTTCTCAAAGGCAATTTTTTCTGCTGGAACAGGCATAGCGCTGCTTGCTTCGTTCGGTTTTCCGGTTGATAGCGCTCGCGCGCAACATGCGCCGATGCGGGTCGATGTCGATTATGCGGCCTTCGCGTACGACGAAGCGACGTCGCTCATTGAAGTCTATATCGGCGTCGAGGCGCCTTTTCTGGATTTCGAGGCTGCCGAAACCGATGGCTTCGTAGCGCTTATGCCCCTGCGTCTTGAACTTGCCCACGGTGCGGCGGAGGATGTCGGCGAATCCGATACCGAGCCTGTGTGGGCCGATTCCACGGTGCTTCGCTTTGCGCTTCCCGATACCGCCGGGATGCATTCCGGACATTATTTTACGCATCAGACGCGCTCCGCGGTACCGCCCGGCGACTATGTGCTGGACCTGACTGTTCCGGACAGGACTGCCAGACCCGGTCTGCGGATACGGCAAGCATTTCCGGTGGACCGCTTCGAACCGGACGGCGCTCCGGCGCTTTCGGACATTACGCTGGCTACCGGTATTGCGCCGGACAATCGCCGGGAAGATCCCTTCTTCAAGAACGGCCTTCTTATCCACCCCAGTCCCAACCGCCTGTTCGGCGAGGGCTTGCACCACATGTACTACTATGCGGAAGCGTACGGCGTAGAGGAAATACATCCCGAGAGCGCCACGTACGTCGTATACACGTATGTGGCGGAGGCCGATCACCCGCGTCCGATTACCGACCTGGAAGTTCGCACCCAGCGCGCGGTCAGATCCCCCGATGTGCTTGTCGGGAGTTTCGATACCAGCGGACTGCCCACGGGATCGTATGCGCTCCACATCGTGCTGCTCAACGACCGGAATGAAGGGGTCGTCGAACGGTCGCTGAAGTTTTTTGTGTACAATCCGGGAGTATCCCGCGAAGACCCGGCTGTTCTCGAACTCGACTTCGAAACGAGTTCCTATGCGGAAATGTCGGAAGACGAGGTCGAACAGGGTATGGCGCATGCCCGCCTCCTTGCGAACGATATGGAGAGACGTCGGATGCGGAGGTTGTCCGAACTGGACGATCGGCAGCGTTTTCTGATGGATTTCTGGCAAAAGCGCGATGACCAGCCCATGACGCCGTCCAATGAATTCAAAGACGCATTTTACCGCCGCATACAATATGCCAACGACCGGTACACATCGAACATCGAACAGGGGTGGGAAAGCGATCGGGGGCGGGTCGTCGTCACATACGGGTTGCCTAACGACATCGAACCGCATTTATACGACCAGGCAACGGTTCCCTACGAAATCTGGCAGTACAACAACATCCCGGGGCACGGCCAGTCTATTTTCGTGTTTGCGGACATGAACGGGTTCGGAAGTTTCGAATTGCTGCATTCCAGTGTCCCCGGCGAGCGGTCGCTTCCAAACTGGCAATCGGCGTTGTATAGTCGTTAAGGATACTCCGATCAAAACCTTTTCGCTGATGACCCACGCCGACGCCGGGTTCCGGCATGTATCCATTCAGGAACTGGCTGCGCACGAGGGGCAGGAGGTTACGCTCAAGGGCTGGCTGTACAACAAGCGCGGCTCGAAGCATTTGCAGTTTCTCATGGTGCGGGACGGTACGGGGCTGGTGCAGTGTGTCGTAGCCGCGGACAGTGTGGATGCAGGCGCCTGGCGGATTGCGGAGGAAGCTACCCAGGAAAGCGCCCTTATTGTGACCGGAAAGGTCGTTGCCGACGAGCGACAGACAGGCGGTTTCGAGCTGGTTGTCTCCTCGTTGGAACTCGTGGGCGAATCTGTGGAGTATCCCATTACGCCCAAGGAGCACGGCATCGACTTCCTGATGTCGCATCGCCATTTGTGGTTGCGCAGCCGGCTTCCCTGGGCCATTTTGCGGATCCGAAACCGGCTGATCGTGGCCATCCACACGTTTTTTCAGGAGCGCGGATTCTTGCAGATGGATGCGCCGATCCTGACGGGAAACGCCGTGGAAGGCACGTCAAGCCTGTTCGAACTGGATTATTTCGACGAGAAGGCGTACCTGACGCAGAGCGGCCAACTCTATGGAGAGGCGATGGCCATGGCTTTCGGCCGCATCTACACGTTCGGCCCGACATTTCGCGCCGAGAAGTCCAAGACGCGGCGTCATCTTACGGAGTTCTGGATGATCGAGCCTGAAATGGCGTTCTTCGACCTGGACATGACGCTGGATCTGGCCGAGGACTTGCTGGCGTATATGGTCGGGGATGTGTTGGCGCACTGCCAGGAGGAATTGGCGATGCTCGAACGCGATCCGGCGCCGCTTGAGCGCGTTCGCAAACCCTTTCCCCGCATTTCGTACACGGAGGCCGTTACATTGCTTCGCAGCGATGAAACCGCCGACATGTTGACCGTCAGGATCCAGGCGCTCGAGGAAGAAAACGCGGCGCTTGCCGAAGAACTTGCTGCAAACCGGAAGCGATACGGGCAGGCGAAAAAGTCCGAACGGCGCCGCCTGGACGCCCGCGAGATCACCATTCACCGGCGCACTGCGGAGATCGCCGAAGCCCTGCAAAACCTGCCGGACTGGAAAGCATCTGCGCGATCCTTCGAGTGGGGGTCCGACTTTGGGGGCAGCGACGAAACGGTATTGACCTGGCATTTCGACCGCCCCGTCATGGTGCACCGGTACCCCGCCTCCGTGAAGGCATTCTACATGAAACGGGACCCCGACGATGTACGACTTGCTATGGCGCTGGATGTGCTGGCCCCGGAGGGGTACGGGGAGATTATAGGGGGCGGCGAACGAGCGACGGACCTTGCTTTTCTCGAAGAGCAGATCGCTGCACATCAGTTGCCGAAAGAGGCGTTCGAATGGTATCTGGACCTGCGCCGGTTCGGCTCCGTGCCGCACGCCGGGTTCGGTTTGGGGCTCGAACGCATGCTTACGTGGATTGCAGGGATCGATCACGTACGCGAAACGATTCCGTTTCCTCGGCTCATGGGGCGCATTGCGCCGTGAAACATGGATTGGCGGCGATGATCGCCGGGAAGCGCGCACTGGAACAAACCGGTAGGATACGGTATAGGAACAGGTCTTGATTTCCCGTCCTGCCCCGAATGTCCACTATCCATCCATAAACTTGCTATGCAAGGAAACGGGTTCAAAATCGGCCTGCTCGCATTTTTCTTTGCCCTGTCGGCCTGGTATCTCTATCCGACCGCCCGGAATTATTTCATCCAGCAACGGATAAACGGGCTGGAGGAGCAGGAACGAGCCGAGTATGAACGGGAGAATCTTCAGACCATCAGAAACGTCAAGGAGGATGCGCTGAAGCTCGGTCTCGACCTGCAGGGGGGCATGCATGTCACCATGGAGGTCCGGACCGACGCGCTGATCCGGGAGTTGGCCACGGATGTGGATCAGACGTTCGAGGACGTGCTGGCCGCTGCCCGCGTGATGTCCAATGAAACGGGTAATTCCATTATCGACGCGTTCGTGATGGAATTCGAACGGCGCGATCCCGATGCGCGCCTGTCCCGCTATTTCAGGGATTCCGACGCCGGCATTACGCGCCGGTCTACCAACGCCGAAGTGTCGCAGTATCTTCTCGATCAGGCCGACAACGCGATCAATCGGGCCATCTCCATTATCAGGGACCGGGTGGACCGCTACGGGGTGACCGAGCCGTCCATTCAGAAACAGGGCACGCGACGCGTCGTAGTCGAATTGCCCGGTATCGACGATCCCGAGCGCGTGCGGAATCTATTGAAGGGCACGGCCCGCCTCGAATTTCATCTCATGGCCGAGCCGGAGGAATTATTGCGTTCCCTGGAGCGGGCCATCGACCATTACAATGTGGTTGTGGAGATGACCATGGTGGAGGACGAGGAGGAAGACGACGCGGAAACCGATTCGACGTTGGCTGCCGAGGACCTGTTCGCTGAGCCGGAAGAAGACGAGCCGACCAATCAGTTGCTGGATGTCATGCAGCCTGTCGGGCAGGGGGTTCGGTTTGGGCTGGTTTCCGAGCAGGACACGGCGCGCGTTAGTGCGTTGCTCGCCGTTCCCGCTGTTCAAGAGGCGCTACCGATCGGCGTGAGCCTGCTCTACGACGCGAAACCCGCCGGCCTGACAGAAGACGGTCTGGAAATGTATTACCTGCTTGGGGTCCGGGATCAGATCGAGTTGTCGGGCGAGGTGATTACGTCGGCCCGCGTCGATTTCGACGAATTGAATCTTCCGGAAGTCACGATGGTGATGAACTCGGAAGGATCGCGCACCTGGGCCCGACTGACCGGGGCGAATGTCGATAAAAATATTGCCATCGTGCTGGACGGAGTGGTTTATTCGTATCCGACTGTGATCAATCGCATCGTGGGTGGACGTTCGTCCATCACCGGGCTGGACAGCCGCGAGGAGGCTCAGGACGTAGTGACGGTGCTCATGTCCGGCGCCCTGCCTGCGCCAGTCGATATTGTCGAGGAGCGCACGGTCGGGCCGAGTCTCGGCAGGGCTTCCATCCGGGCCGGTTTTATTTCGATCATGGTGGGGCTTGGTCTGGTCGCGATCTTCATGATCTTGTATTACCGTACGGCAGGACTGGTCGCAGATCTGGCCTTGTTCTTCAATATCATCTTCATCTTCGGCATACTGGCCGCCTTCAAGGCTACGCTTACGCTACCCGGCATTGCCGGTATCGTGTTGACGATCGGCATGGCGGTAGACGCCAATGTGCTGATCTTCGAGCGAATACGCGAGGAACGCGCTACCGGCAAGACGCTGAAAGCGGCTATCGACGCCGGGTATTCGAAGGCGTTCAGCGCCATTTTCGACGCCAATGTGACCACGTTCTTCGTCGGCGCCATCCTGTATTCATTCGGCGTCGGCCCCATTCAGGGATTTGCGGTAACACTGATGGCCGGTATTCTTTCGTCGCTGTTTACAGCCATTATCGTTTCCCGGATCGTATTCGACTATATGGTGGTCAAGCGGCGAATGAGCGTCGGTTACGGATGACACGAGTTCCGAATCGCCCTCCGTCCGCAGGCGCACTTTCGATAGAGACAGCCCAATGAGAATTTTTGAAAACACCAAATTCGACTTCATAGGCAACCGGAGGAAGGCGTACGTGGTCTCCGGAATTCTGCTCTTGCTGAGTATCGGGTCGCTGATCGTGCGCGGCCTTGAACTGGGCATCGATTTTCAGGGGGGCATGGAGTTTGTCGTCGAAAGCCCGGTCGAACTGGAGCCGGTGGCCGTGCGCGGACAGTTGGCCGCGGCGCTGGGGTCCGAGCCGGAGGTGAAAACGTTCGGGGTAGGGCAGGTGCTTATTCGCACACCCGCGGAAGGAGACATTTCGGATATTCAGAACCGAATCGTGGAAGGCATCGCCGAAGGATTTGCCGGTTCCAATCCGGAGGTCATCAAAACGGACGTGGTAGGCCCGCGTTTTGCGGAGGATTTGAAGCAAGGGGCCATTTGGGCTGTTCTCGGTGGGCTCCTTGTGGTTTTCGTCTATATTCTGCTTCGATTCGAGTGGCGGTTCGGCGTCGGTGCGGTGACAGCCTTGTTCCATGATGTCACGATCACGCTGGGTATTTTTTCCGCGGCATCCGGTGTATTACCTTTTTCGCTCCAGATCGACCAGGCCATTATCGCCGCTTTCCTGACGATTGTGGGTTATTCACTCAACGACACGGTGGTCGTTTTCGACCGGATTCGGGAATATTCGAATCTTTTCAAGACGGAGACGTATGACAAGTTGGTGAATCGTTCCATCAACAATACGCTCAGTCGGACGATCGTCACCTCCGGTACGACCTTGCTCGTAGTGGTTGTCCTCTTTATTTTTGGCGGAGAGGTGCTGCGCGGCTTTGCGTTCGGTCTTATTCTGGGTGTGACGGTCGGTACGTACTCATCCGTTTTCGTGGCTTCGCCGGTCGTCGTGGAACTCAGGACGCGCATGCAAGCCGCCCGCAAATGAACATCTTTCACGTAAACAGGCAGGGATCGCCGCGCTGAATCCCGAGAGGTTTTCATGAAATACGATGTACAAGAACAGGGTCGCGTAGCGGTTCTCACGCTGGAGGGGAATATTCTCGGCGGTCCCGACGGCACGAAATTGCATGATCGCCTGCACGAACTGAAAGACGCGGGCAAGCGTCATGTGGTGGTCGATCTGTCGGGGGTCCGGTTCATGAACTCGAGCGGGCTCGGCATGCTGATCAGCGCCATGACGACGATGCGCAACGCAGGGGGGGATTTTCGCCTGGCGGGTATGGGCGACGGTGTTCGATCGCTGCTCGTGATTACCCGGCTCGATACGGTATTCAAGCATTACGAATCCGTGGACGACGCCGTGCGCAGCTACGAAGAGGATCCGCCGGCGCCGGCATAGCGGAAAGGCGTGAATGCCGCTCGGGCATCAGGCGGGCTCGACCGATTCCCCGGTGTAGAACGCAGTTGTGCGTCTTGCCGCGGCGCGTGCAGCATCAGGGTTTGTCCCGGCCGCAATCGCCGCTTTTTCCCATCCCTCGCTACTGCCGGCGATGAACGCCTTGCCGTCCCGTGAAGCGGCAAAGGCAGTTTCGTCCGGTTTTGGCCGGGTTGGTTGCGCAAGATGGATCGCGAGTCCCCAAAGGCCCATCTCCCAGCCTACGCCGGTAGCGCCCGGGCCGTACATCTCCCAATGCTCCGACAGGCGTGCAGTATGCGTGAGTGCAAGCCGTGCGCCACCGGCCCCATTGTCCGAGCAATGTACTTCCACCCAACTGACATCGTAACCGAATTCCCATGTGATTGCAAAATGGGATGGTGGTTTGCACTCCATGATTACGCCGCCCGCGTTGCCTTCCAACTGATAGCTGCCGCCAGGTTTGAGCGTGCCGCTGATCGGCAGAAACCAGCGCGGAATACGCTGGCTGTTCGTCACGGCGTCCCACAAATCGTCGATTGCCGCCGGGTAACTGCGAGCCAGGGTGACGGCGCGGGCAGGTTGTCCGTCGCGCTCCAGTGACGACACGGAGCGTTTTGCGACGCTGAGTTGAAATTCTACATCGAACTGCATGGTTTCTCTCTATTCTGGTCGTTGGGTCATTGACTGGTCCGCTGTTGCATAACCGGCCTTTCGCCACATCGCCGACAGCTCCAGAGAGTCGTGTCAATCAGATTAGGAGAATAGCCCGTAGCGGGCGGCTTCTTGGGGAACCGTAATCTTTCTCTACAGGTAGTATCTCTTAAGGATACTCTGATTAAGTCCGCGAAGTTCAGAGGCTTGCGAGGGGTGGGCTGGCAAGGAATGACGAAGCAATGTGGCAGGTCCCACATAATGAG
>LXNI01000983.1_pt1 | contig 28299 bp, 26 predicted proteins | sample 809091 | NCBI WGS metagenome assembly LXNI01 (sample SAMN04870527, study PRJNA318959) | sponge metagenome | biome: 01000161; feature: marine sponge reef; material: water | host: Sarcotragus foetidus | place: Greece: Milos, Mediterranean Sea | collected 2013-05-29 | depth 5-7 m | reverse complement strand
GCGCGATCCCAACCACGAACGCCCCCACGAAGGCATCGCCGGCATCACGCGGACGCAGCGGAGTGTCTACGGTGGGTGTTCCTGATTCGTTGTTGAAGTTCGGTTGACACTCGGGTGAGGTGATCGGCGATCCACTGTTCAGCCCTTGCGGAGTCGCCCGAGCGGATGCTTCCGCGATCACACTATGCGCCGAATGATGGTTGGGTACCACTCTGAGACCCAGCCAGTAGCGACCTACGTTCCGGAGTCGTGACACTATGTCAGCGGTGAGAGGGCAGTCGGCGATGGCATATATGCGCTGGTAGAACTGTTCGGTGAGGTCAGCGGCCCGGTCGCCGTCTTCGGATCCGTCGATTTCGCGAGCGAGGTCGACGAGTTCTCCGGTTTCCGGGGTGGAGATACGCCCGAAGGCTTTGCGTAACGCGAAGGTCTCCAAGAGGATACGAAGCTGGTAGGTCTCCTTGATCTCGGCGGGGTCGAGGATGCGCACGGTCGCTCCGCGATGAGGATGAGCGTTACCAACCCCTCCTGCTCGAGCGCCCGCAAAGCACCGACGACCGGAATCCGCGACATCATCAGATCCTCGGCAAGGCGCTGCTGGCGCAGCCGCTGGCCGGGCTGGAACACTCCCGTCAGGATAGCGTCGCGCAGAGCGGCCGTCGCCACTGCTTCGACGGTTGTGTAGCGAGAATGGGCGCGGGCCGCTATATCGGCAAGGCTTCCCGCCGTGCGATCCTCTACCTCTGCCACGCTGAAACCGACCCTCCGTCGGTCGGCCTTACCAGTCGAGCGCTGAGGCGCTACCGCCGTCCTCTACCCCTGTCCGATTTCCGCCGCCCGGCCGATCATGCCCTGACGGAGGCGGGTGACTTGGCGCAGATCGCGCCTTGAGCCACCAACATGCCCATGGCCGAGGTGTATCCGGTAGTAAGCTGGCCCGAGGGAGTATCGGTCCCCCACCGGCGACATCCACCATGGAGCGGGTATCTCTCTTCTAGGCCAGGGTCTCGTCTCCTCAGGCGAGAATCTTGTCCACAACGTCGTGGTATTCAGGGATCTTGGCGAAAGGGCAGCCTCGCCAACACCACAAGATCGGTAGCGTCAGCTACAGTATCCCCCAGCGACCGGCCGACTGCATGGGGCCGAACTGCCGGTAGGTGTCGTCGTTCAAGCGCACCTGCCCGTACGCTTCGGTGCGCCATCCATTCCGATGCTCGTTAGTGTTACACCGATAGCTCAACGTGATTCGTATGGTTCCTGGGCGGAGAAGCCTCTTGGAGGCTGTCTCCACGTCCAACCATTCGCCGCTCAGGTCACTCTGCAACCTTCCCCACAGGTGGTGTTCGTCAACGTCGGGGCCGTAACAGGACTGTTTCACCCTGCCGGTCACTTCGGTTGAACCTACCCACGGTCTGTATGCGACTGTTGAACAGCGGTAGTCCACATGCATTGCGATGTCGAGTCCGGTGAGCAACTCGGCTGCTGCTGCCACTTCGGCTGACCCCATATCTCCAACCCAGCCGGTGTGAGTGAAACCTTGACTGCGACGGAGGGCTACTAGTTCGCTGTCCGCCAGACCTTCTTTGGAGGTTTCCCAAATGACCTGGTCGGCGCCGCCGGACCAGCCGACCACCATCATCACAGCGTCACCAGGTCCAGGAGGCAGTTCGCCTTCGTGCAGATAGCCTACAAAATCGGATCGCACGAGAAGTTCGGGTTCGCTGTAGTGGACTTCGACGGTGGCTCCGTTGTCCGGGTTCGAGTCGACTGTTTGCCATCCTGAAGGAGTTCCGACGGCGGCGGGAACTGTGAGGGCAACGGTTAGGACTGCTACCGCTACGGCCTTCCCCATCGCCGATTTCATCGTTTGTGAGGATGAATGTTTCATGAAGGACTCCGAACCTGCGTCAACTTATCCTCACGCTAGCACCATTCGCACCGGCACGCATCCAAGAAGGGCCGGATTCCGGCGCAAGACGAATTGTGTACAAGATGCAAGACCAAACCGGATTGCACATCGCATACAAAACCCGGTCCGGGTCGGCCCAGTCATGGTGAAGAGGATTCGTGGCCCAGGACCCATTCTTGGATCGTGTGCAAGTACCCTCCTAACAGGGGATATGACGCCGTCAAGAAGACATCCGGCGTATGGTTCGGGCTAGTGGACACCTTGGGCCTGTTGATGGCCGTGGTGGAAGTGGCCGCTGACTTCTCCGATAACGAGGGAGCGAGAGACACGACGGGCGCGCGTGGACGAACGTGCCGTGTCACGACCCCGTAGAGGTATCTGAGCTGCGACCGGAGAAGACAGACGGCCAGGTCGCCCTTCGAGCCGGTCCGGGCTTCTGGTCCATGAAGATGTTCCCCACGCCGAACGGGCGGGTGGGGGCTGGTCGATCACAGGATCTCGGTCATGAACCTCTCAGCCCGGTCGGGACTGGGGAATGAGGACTGGGTGCCCGGCCGAGTGACGCTGTCCGCGGCGCAGGCGTTGCCGAGTCGCACCGCATCCTGCTCCGGCAGGCCCAGCGCGATCCCAACCACGAACGCCCCCACGAAGGCATCGCCGGCACCTGTGGTGTCGAGCGGGTCGACCGGAGGCGGAGGGATGCGTACCACACCGTGGCCCGTACCAGAGACGATGGCGGCCCCCTCGTCTCCGATAGTGACCACCAGGCGGGTGTCCGTCTGGCGGGCGAAGTCCACCAGCGCACCGTCGGAGTCGGCCGGACTGCCTGTGAGCATCTCGAACTCCACCTCGTTGGGTATTAGCCAATCGCTCGAGGCAAGCAGGTCATCCGATAGGGAGTCCGCCGGCGCCGGGTTGAGGACGGTGATGGCGCCGGTCTCTCGAGCGGCGGAGAAGGCAGCCGCAGTGGTTTCCTGGGGAACCTCCAACTGTCCTACTACCACCGACGCGTTCGGAGTGCCCCGCACGGATCGGGCTGCTTCCTGAGCAGTCAACTGATGGTTGGCGCCCGGGATGATGATGATGCGGTTGCTGCCATCCGGCTCGACCCAGATTTGAGCCACGCCGCTGGCTCCCGTGGCCCGAAATACGTTGGTGGTGTCTATACCGAAACCGGAGAAGTTCTCCAGAGTCATGTCTCCATAGGCGTCGTCCCCCAGGCAGTTGACCATGACCACCTCAGCGCCGAGCAGCCGGGCCATCACCGCCTGGTTGGCGCCCTTCCCGCCGAACCCCATCTGGAAGCTGTCCCCGACGAGGGTCTCTCCCTTCTTCGGAATCCTCGACGCGTAGGCCACGAGGTCGATCATCGTCGAACCGACCACGATCACCGTTGGGCGACTGGGATTTGCTGTCATGAAGCCTCCTCGATGTAATCCGTCCGGCGGCTAGCCAATACCCGTTTCCTCGTTTCTGATTCGGCCCCGTTCAAGGCGGGGCGGGTGGAAGATCCGGGCGAGGTCGGGCGCACATGGGTCCCGGGTTCGTGCGAACCTCGGATCCCCTTTCCGGCGAAAGGTGACCCCCGTCGCGCCCTGGTTACGTCTCCTCGCCGCTGACCCTCCTGGACTCCCTCGCTGATCGACCGTTTCTGAAACCGTTTTCAGGTAAGGTAGTAGAGAACTGTACACCCTCTTGACGAGGTTCGGTCCGACACGCGGCGGATAACGAGTGCCCAAACCCCCGACCATCACCGATGTCGCCGACGAGGCCGGCGTCTCCATTTCCACGGTCTCGCGCCACATGCGAGGCGATCGTGTCCGTGCGGCCAAGCGCATCGACCGAGCGATTGCCCGCCTCCGCTACCGTCCCAGCCCGGCTGCCCGCTCGCTCAAGTCCGGTAAGACCGGAGCGGTTGCCCTCGTGGTTCCTGATGTCACCAACCCATTCTTCGCCGCGGTGGTGCGCGGCGCCGAGAGCATCACGGCACAAGGTCGGCACATCATCTTCCTCGCCAATACGGACGAGAGTGACGACCGAGAGGCGGCGGTGATCGAAGATCTGCTCAGCCGGGTTGACGGCATGCTGCTGGCGCCGGCGAGCGAGAGCGATCCGAATCCGCAACGCTTGGCCGATGCCGGAGTCCCGACCGTCCTCATAGACCGTGAGGGGCCGTCCGCCGGTTGCTTCGACGTGGTGCTGGTCGACAACTACGGGGGTGCCCGATCCGCGGTCGAGCATCTCCTCTCGCTGGGGCATGAGCGGATCGCCACCATCGCAGGACCGGTCGGCTCCACCCCCGGCCGCATCCGCCTCGAGGGGTACAGTGCCACGATGGCGGAAGCAGGGATCGACCCGCCATCCGCCTTCGTGCAGCCGGGCGGTTTCATGGAGCATGGCGGCTACCAGGCGATGATGCAGCTGCTGGCACTCCCGGACCCGCCGACGGCGGTGTTCGTAGCCAACAACCTGATGACCATCGGAGCGCTGCGGGCGATCAAGGACATCGGCGTGCGCGTACCCGACGACCTGTCGATCATCGGGTTCGACGACCACCCGTTCTCCGAGATCCTGGACCCACCCCTGACCGTTGTCGGCCGTCCTATGGAACAACAAGGAGCCCTAGCGATGCGGATGCTCCTCTCCAGAATGAGCGAGAACCCCGGGCGAATGGCCAGGCGCGTGGTCCTCGATACCCACCTCATCCGGCGAGCGTCGTGCAGCCCCCCGCGCGAGAACCCCATGAGCATCCCCCAGGGGGCGCGGGTCCTGATCAACAAACTCCCCAAACACCCGCATCCGGAGAGAGGATCCCCGGATGGATCGGGTCGTAAACGAACCGGAACAACCCTCGAGAGGAGGAACTGATTATGCGAACACGCGTAACGAGTCGGCTGGCGATGCTGGCGACTCTCGTCCTGGTGGTCGCCACCGCATGCGGAGGCGAGACCGAGGATACGACGACCACCGCTGCCACCACCGCTACTACCCAGGCCACGACCGCTACCACGGAGGCGATGGCCGAGCCGGAGTTCAAAGTCGCTGTGGCTTACGACCTAGCGGGTAGAGGCGACGGGGGTTTCAACGACCTCGCCTACAACGGCGCTGTGGAGGCTGCGGAGGAACTCGGTCTCGAGTTCACCGAGGTGACGGCGAAGGCGGAGGACACCGACCAGGACCGCACCGATCGCCTGCGGCTGCTCGCAGACTCGGGCCATAATCCGATCGTCGCAGTCGGGTTCACCTATGCCGGTCCGGTCGCCGAAGTGGCAGCCGAATACCCCGACGTGTGGTTCGGGATCGTGGATGACGGCACAGTGGAGGCCCCGAATGTGTCCGGGCTGGTATTCGCCGAGGAGCAAGGTTCCTTCCTGGTCGGCGTGGTAGCCGCCCTGGAGAGCGAGACCGGACATGTCGGGTTCATCGGGGGCGTGAATATTCCGCTCATCGTCAAGTTCGAGGCCGGTTACATCGCCGGGGCGAAGGCTGTCAACCCTGACATCGAGATCACGTCCACTTACCTCAGCCAACCTCCGGACTTCTCCGGATTCAACGACCCGGCCAAGGGCAAGGAAGCATCCAAGGGCATGTTCGATGCCGGCGCCGACATCGTGTACGCCGCGGCAGGCGGATCCGGAGGTGGTCTCTTCGAGGCGGCCACGGAGGGTGGATACCTGGCGATCGGAGTCGACGCGGACCAGTACCACACGGCCGCGCCGGAGGTACGTGATGTCATCATGACCTCGATGCTCAAGAACGTGAACGTCGCTACCTACACCTTCGTCACCCAGGTGGTCGGGGGATCCGGACAGGCAGGCGTGAACCTGTTCGACCTCGAAGCCGGGGGAGTCGGGTACTCGACCTCGGGGGGTCTGATCGACCACATAATCGATGAGGTTGACGCCTACGCCGACCAGATAATGTCGGGTGAGATAGTGGTTCCCACCTCGACGGGATAGGGAGATTGCCCGCCCCGGCCATCGAGCTACGAGGTATCACGAAGCGGTACCCCGGCGTCGTGGCCAATCAAGACGTGAACCTCCGGGTGGAGACCGGTACCACCCACGCGGTGATCGGTGAGAACGGGGCGGGCAAATCGACCCTGATGAACATTCTGTACGGGATGGTCGTGCCCGACGAGGGAGAGATCCTCGTGGAGGGCACGTCCATCCCGATGTCGTCACCGGCCGAGGCCATCGCCGTCGGCATCGGCATGGTGCACCAGCACTTCAAACTCGCCGACAATCTGACCGTTCTCGAGAACGTGGTCCTAGGCGACGAGCCCACCGGGCGGCTCGGACGGATCGACTTCGATACGGCGCGAGAGCGGATAGAAACGTTGGGGGACCACTACCGGATCCCCATTGATCCGGATGCCCTGGTAGCGGATCTCACCGTGGGCAGCCGCCAGAGGGTGGAGATCGTCAAGGTCCTCTACCGGGGAGCGCGCGTGCTGATCCTGGATGAGCCGACGTCGGTCCTGGTGCCCCAGGAGGTCGACGAGTTGCTCAAGAACCTCCGGCGGCTGACCCGGGAAGGCTTGACCGTCATCTTCATATCGCACAAGCTCGACGAGGTGCTGGCGGTAGCCGACGAGATCACCGTGATGAGGAACGCCCGGACCGTGGCGAACACCGTCCCTGCGGATATCACGTCCCGGGAACTGGCACAGCTGATGGTGGGCAGCGAACTCCCCACGCCGGAGCCGAGAACCGTCGATGTCCGCCCGGAGGTGGGGCTCCGCCTCGAGGGCCTGTCCACGCTCGGTACCGGCCACGAGACCAGCCTCTCCGATATCAACCTCGCCGTGCGATGCGGCGAGATCGTAGGCGTGGCGGGTGTGGAGGGGAACGGACAGGCCGAACTGATCGAGACCATCCTCGGCTTGTCGCATCCTGTGGCCGGTAGCGTGCTGTTGGATGAGGATGACGTAACGGGATCGTCTACGAGTGCTCGGCGCAGCCGGGGTCTCGCCTACATACCACAGGATCGTCACCGGGAAGGCCTCCTGCTGGACGCCGCCATTTGGGAAAACCGGATCCTGGGTCACCAGATGCATCCCCCCATCAACCGAGGGGTGTGGATCGACCGCAAGGCGGCTCGCAAAGATACGGCAAGGATCGTCGCCGAGTCCGACGTGCGCACTCCCGGGATAGACGTGCTGGCGTCGGCGCTCTCGGGCGGCAACCAGCAGAAACTGATCGTAGGAAGGGAGTTGGCCGGCAGCCCGCGGGTTCTCATCGCCGCTCATCCCACCCGCGGCGTCGACGTGGGAGCGCAGGCGGCCATATGGGCCCGCCTTTCCGAGGTCCGGCGGGCCGGGGTGGCGATCCTGTTGGTGTCGGCGGATCTGGAGGAACTGATCGGGATCTCGGATCGCATCGTGGTGATCCTCCGCGGCCGGCTGGTGGCGGAGTTCGATCCCTCCACGATTGGCCCCGAGGACCTGGGAGCGGCGATGACCGGAGCGGACGCGGCGTGATCGAGACCCGTATCGAACGCCTGCTCCTGCAGTTGATAGCGCCGGTGGTCGCCATCGGCTTCGCCGCGCTGCTGGCTGCAGGCATTCTCCATTTCGCGGGCGCCGACGCGGGCATGGTCCTCGGCGAGGTTGTGGCGTTCGGGACGACGCCGGCCAGCCTGGTGGCTGTGGTCAACAAGGCCACCACCTTCTACCTGGCAGGGATCGCAGGCGCCATCGGGTTCCGGATGCTGCTCTTCAACATCGGTATCGACGGCCAGTACCGGCTTGCCGTGTTCTTCGCGGCGGTGGTAGGCGCGTCGGTGTCGCTCCCGCCGGTGATCCATGTGGCCTTCATCATCGTGGTAGCCATGGCCGTGGGCGCCGGTTGGGCAGCGATAGCCGGTTATCTCAAGGTGACGCGTGGGGTGTCGGAGGTCATCAGCACCATCATGCTCAATGCGGTGGCCACCGGGATCATTGCCTATCTCCTCGCTCCCGGGAGGCTGGCCGAGCAGGTGGCAGGCAGCAACAATATCCGTACGGCCCCGATACCTCCTTCAGGCTGGTTACCCGGCTTCGATTTCCAAGGCCGAGAAGTGTTCGGGTTCACCCTCGTGGCCATGGTGATGGGGATAGCGTTCTGGGTTCTCCTCAACCGGACTCGCTTCGGATTCGAGCTTCGGGCCAGTGGGCTTTCATTGCGGGCGGCCGCGGTGAGTGGTGTCAATTCCAAACGCATGATCTTCATCACGATGGTGATGTCGGGCGCCATGGCGGGTTTGGTCGGGATCCCGCAACTCCTCGGATCGTCCCACCAGTACGGGCTCGACTTCCCGGCGGGCTTCGGATTCACAGGGCTCGCCATTGCGATCCTGGGCCGGAACCATCCCCTCGGTGTCGCCTTCGGTGCGTTGCTCTGGGCATGGCTGGAACGATCGTCCCAGATCCTCGACCTGCTCGGAGTATCGCGGGAGATCGTCACCATCATGCAGGCCACGATCGTGTTGAGCGTTGTGGTGGCCTACGAGGTCGTCCGGAGAGTCAACGTCCGGCGGCAGCAGAAGCTCGTCGGTCGAGCTGCTCTAGAACCTGCGGAAGCGGAAGAGGAAGGCGGGATCTCCACATGACCGTCATTGGAAGGACGGCTGCGTCGTTACTGAGCCGTTGGTGGGTACGAGTGGCGATAGGACTGCTGTTCCTCTCGGTGGTCGCCGACGTGGCTCGTACACCGGACCTACTCTCCCGTGGAGCGGTCAGCGCTTCCCTCCGTTTCGCAGTACCGATCGCGCTCGCCGGTCTCGGCGGGCTCTGGGCGGAACGATGTGGCGTTCTCAACATCGGTCTCGAGGGCATGATGGTCATCGGGACCTGGATGGGGGCCTGGGCCGGTTACCAGTGGACTCCCTGGGTCGGTGTGCTGGCTGCCGTGGCCGGGGGAGCACTGTTCGGCGCCTTCCACGCCCTGATGACGGTGTCGTTCGGGGTGGACCAGGCAGTGTCGGGCATCGCCATCAACGTGGCCGCGCTGGGACTGGGACGCTTCCTCTCGTCGATCTTCTTCGAAGGCACGCCTGGCGGGGGCATCAGCCAATCTCCCCATGTAGGCCAGATCTCGAACATCTCGGTTCCGGGCCTGGCCGGGATACTGGACCCGGTTGCCCAGCTCGAGATTCCCGTCCTCTCCGATGTCGCCGAAATCGTCCTGGGTATGACCACGGGCGTCTCCCTCCTCACCGTGCTGGCAGCGGGCCTGGTGGTCGGCTCGTGGTGGGTTCTCTTCCGGACCAGCTTCGGGCTGAGGCTCCGCGCCTGCGGCGAGAACCCGGCTGCCGCCGACTCTCTCGGAGTCAGCCCGAACCGGATGCGGTACGCAGCCCTGACGGTGTCGGGTGCTCTGGCCGGCCTGGGCGGAGCCTTCCTCGTCACGGTGGCATCCTCGATCTACCGGGAGGGCCAGGTCGCCGGTCGAGGATTCATCGGGCTCGCCACCGTCATCTTCGGAAACTGGATGCCGGGCCGTCTCAGCCTCGGAGCACTGCTCTTCGGGTTCACCGACGCGTTGCGCACCCGCCAGGAGACCACGATGACGGCCCTTCTCATCGTCGGGTCGGTGTTGTTCGCCCTTCTTGCCATCCGTGCGGTGAGGGCGGGTAACCGCGGCGCAACCTTCGGCTATGTGGTCGCCGCAGTGGGATTGGGTTGGTGGTTCCTCGGTTTCGGGATCGTCCCGTCCGAGTTCGTCGGATTCGCCCCCCATCTGACCACGCTCCTGGTCCTCTCCCTCGCGCATCAGAAGATCCGCCCGCCAATGGGGATCGGTGTCCCCTACCGCCGGAGCGAGGCGACGTGAAAATGACGTCCAAACCAGCCGGATGGAAGGAGCATCGTGAAGGGTGAATACTGGGAAGGTCCGGTACTCCGGTCCGTGATCCCCGTTGTGGAGCAGTCGCGACACGTCTCCACCTCTGGAGATGCCGTGGAACGGGTGGCGAGGTGGATGGCCTACGAGGAGTTCGCCTTCCCTCGCGGAGGCGCAGCCGGAGAATTCGATGTGGGTCCGGACCCGGACGACATCATCGACATGACGATGCTGGTGGCCACCCTGAACTTCGCCTTCACGGATTTTGCCACCGGGCTCAAGTTCGAGTCCACCTACAAAGGCCGGACCTGGTCGGACAGCCTCGGTATGTTCGCCTGCCTCCATCAGGCGCTCGCGGCCGATGTCCCGTTGCTCGACGGCGCCTATCTCGCATCGATCACCCGGCCCGACCTCGAACGCATCTTCCGCGGCACCGTAGAGATGCCGATGCTCGACGAACGGGTCGAGGTCCTCAACGAAGCAGGGAAGGTGCTCGTCGAGAGCTACCAGGGTCGGTTCCATCACTTCGTCCGTAGCTGTGCCCCTGCCATGTATTCGGGAGGCGATGGGCTCCTCGAGCGGCTCGTGGCCGAGTTCCCCCGGTTCGACGACACGAGCACCTACCGCGGCGCCGATGTCCATATCCTCAAACTCGCCCAGCTCGGTCTGTGGACGCTCCACATGGCCCTGCAATCGACCGGAGAGTGGCGTCTGGCCGACCTGTCGATGACGACCGCCTTCGCCGACTACATCGTTCCGGTCGCGCTGGAGGTGATGGGGATCTTCGAGTACAGCCCTGACCTCTCAGCACGGATCGCCGGAGGGGTGTTGATCGAGAGAGACAGCGATGAGGAGATCGAGATCCGTGCCCACACCCTGTATGCCACCGCGCTGCTCACGGATGCGGTCAACGCGCTCCGCCCCGCCGACCTCCGGCTCGTTATTCCTCAGGTCGACTTTCGACTGTGGTCGAGCTACCACGCCACCTTCCGCCCGCACCATCTGACCAGAACGGTCATGTACTGACCTGGCTGTGGCGGCGAACCGGCCCGGGCGGTTATCGAGCGCTGCTGCGCATACCGGGGGCCCGGCCGCTCCTGTGGTTCGGCCTGATCGGTCGGTTCCCCAATTCCATGTATCCGGTGGGCCTGGTTTTTGCCGGGGAGGCGATAACCGGTTCCTATGGCGTAGGGGGGGCGGCCTCGGCAGGCTTCAGCCTCGCCTCGGCGGCAGCCAAACCGATCAGCGGGCGTTTGGTCGACCGCTTCGGCCAGCGGCTGATGGCCCGCCTGTTGCTGGCGGGTTTCGTGGCAGGTTCCGTCGGATTGCTGGCGGCGATGCGATCGTCGGCTTCCTCCTGGGTGATAGTCCTGCTGGCGGCGGTCACCGGCCTGACCGCACCGAACGTTGGTTCCCTCACCCGCGTGCGCTGGACCGGAATGACCAAGCGATCGGACCTCACCCGCTGGCAGGCGCTGGAGTCCGTCAACGACGAGATCAACTTCATCGTGGGCCCTTCCATCGTCGCTCTCATGGCTTCGTGGTTCACAGCTGCGATGTCGCTGGTGACCGCGATAGTCCTGGCGGTGATCGGGACGCTCGGCGTGACGGCGCTCCCCGGAGAACCCCCCGCGGCTACCCACTGGAAGAAGGCCACAAGCTGGGTGAAACCAACCCACCTCGTGGTATTCGGCTCTGTAGGTGGGCTAGGCATGGTTCTGGGCGGTCTGATGGTCACGGTGGTGGCATACACAGCCGAACTCGGTTACCCGGCCTGGTCAGCCGTTATCTTCCCTCTCAATGCGGGCGCGAGCCTGATGGCAGCGCTCGTCGTCGGACGTCTGGCTTCAGGCGACCTTGTCTCCGCGCACCGGAAGGCAACCCTCTGGTTGCTAGCGGTCCTGATCCCCTACGGGTTGGGCGATGGCATCGCGTGGTTCATGGTCACTGCTGCGGTCGCCGGTCTGGGAACCTCTCCGAACCTGATTCAAGCGAACTCGCTGGTCGCCGCAACGACCTCGTTCGATCGGAGGACCGAGGCCTATTCATGGGTCGCTGCCGCGGCAGGCATCGGCATCGCGATCGGGTCGGCGCTCACCGGGTTCCTCGTCGATGCCGTGGGAGCGGAAGCGACCAGAAGCTGGGTTACCGTGCTGGGCGCGTTCCCGGCCGCCATCACGATGGCTAGCGGACTGATCAGGAAGAGAGGGGATTGATGTCCGTACCTGTCCTGCTGGATGTCGACACCGGAATCGACGATTCCCTGGCCCTGCTCTACGCCGTGGCATCCTCCGACATCGACCTACTGGGTACCAGTTGCGTGGCAGGCAACGTTCCCCTCGATGCGGTGGTCTCCAACACGGTCGCCGTGCTGAACCTGGCAGGACGCTGCGATGTGGAAACGGCCCCGGGTTGCGACCGACCGATGGTGCGACCCCTCATGACCACGCCGGAGACTCATGGACCCACCGGAACAGGGCATGCCATGCTGGCTGCGTCGCAGGATCGGTCAAGCGAGCGAAGCGGGATCGATCTGGTGGTCGACACTGCTCGGTCGCGGCCTGGGGAGGTGACGCTCGTGGCTCTCGGGCCCCTGACCAATGTGGCGGTGGCGCTGGACCGGGAACCCCGCCTGCTCACCCTGCTCGACCGTCTGGTGATCATGGGGGGATGTTTCGGGGTGGCGGGCAACACGGCGCCGCGAACCGAATGGAACACGCATGTCGACCCTGAAGCGGCCCGGGCGGTATTCGCCGCTGCCGGGCGGGGGGCGTGCAACCTGCCCCTGGTGATGCCCCTGGACGTCACCGAACAGGCCAGGCTGCTACCCCATCATGTCGCCCGGATGGCCGAAATCGGCGGTGAGTCGATGGAGTTCCTGGATCCGCTGCTCGCCGGACCCGAAGCGGGCCGCCTGATGTCGTTCATCACCGACGCCCTCCGGTTCTACATGGAGTTCCACCAGCGCTATGACGGGTTCTATGGCGCCTTCGTCCACGATCCCTTCGCGGTGGCCGCTGCGGTGGATCCGTCCCTGGTCACGACCGTCGAGACCACCGTCGATGTCGAGACGGCAGGCGAGTTGACGACTGGTGAAACCGTGGCGGACTTCCGCGACTCATGGGGTCGACCGCCCAACGCCGCCGTGGCCGTGGCCGCCCGGGCGGACGTGTTCCTTGAACGGCTGGTGGTCAGGCTAGGCGGATTGCTTCGCTCCCGCCCCTGATGCCGGTCACCGGCCTCCGGGGCCGCCTCCTGCGTAGTTTCGACATTTTCTCCAGTAGCTTGACGACGTTGTCCCCGGTAGGCCTTCGACGACGATCATCAGGTCGGGGTTTGTCGGCGGGACCATGTACATGGTCCCGGTGAGCCTGTCGACCACTCTCGTGCAGATCAACACGGCGGAAAACGATCGAGGCCGGGTCATGGCCTTGTGTGGGGCGTGGCCTTTCTCGGGCTACGGCCCGTGGCGAGCCTGGTTGACGGGTCGGTGGCCAGCCTCGTGAACGTGAGGGTGGCGGCCCTGGTCATGGCGGTACCCGTCCTGGTCGGAGCGGTGTTCATAGCCCGGCGCAGCCGGAATGCCCGGCCGTAGCCGTCGGAAACGGGCGTAGGGGATGACTCCTAGACTCGTTCCAATGGCAGAGTTCCAGCTCCAGCCTCTGGACATGGGTGGGGTGTTCCGAGAGTCCATCGCCGCCTACCGGCATCGCTTCGGCACGCTGATGGCTACCGCCGTAGTGCTCGACCTTCCCTACGCAGTGCTCTACTTCGTGCTGGCCGAGGAGCCCCCTGCCTTTTCTGGCATACCGACCGAAGAGGAGCTCTCGACGTTCCTCGGGTCGATGGGGCCCTGGCTGGTGATACGCCTGCTGATCACGAGCATCCTGTTCGCGGCGGTCATCCGGACGGTCGGCGAGACCTATGCAGGTGTCGAGTCATCATGGCGTGATACCACCGCGGCCGCCATCAGCCGGATGGTGGCCCTGGCCGTGGCGACCGTCCTGTTCTGGTCGGGGGTCACGCTCGGGTCGGCCCTGTTCGTCCTCCCGGGAGTGTTCCTGATCGTGGCCTGGAGCGCCACGCTGAGCGCGGTCGTCATCGAAGGGGCAGGCCCGCTGACCGCCTTCGCCCGTTCCTGGCTGATCACCTCCGGCCGCCGGTTGGCCATCTTCGGCGTCCTGGCCACCGCCTCGGCGCTGGTGATCATGGCCAACCTGGTGCTGGTAGTGATCCTCGGAACGGTGCTCGGGTTCCTGGTGGGTGACGTCGGCCCGTTCCTGGCATCGGAGGTCGTCTGGGTGGTCACCCAGCCCTTTATCGCCGTGGTGCTGGCGGTGCTGTATCTCGATCTGCGGGTCCGCAAGGAGCAACTGGACACCGACTGGCTCTCGTTACAGATCTCGGCAACCTCCATCGACGGTTAGGGCGCCCAAACGGGTGGACGGTCGGCCTGCCGCCCTTGCCCTGGCCATGCGCCACCAACTACCGAGCGGAAACGGACGTTTCCCGGTACCCCCGTGGCGGGGTATCCTCACGGGTGGGCCGGTACCACTCCCGTTCCGCAAGCCCGCTCCGTTCGAGTGTCCGTAACCCTCCGTAAGGATGTATCCAACCCCATGAGCGCTACCGAGACCGCGGTGACCCTCCGCCCGCCCGTTCGTGAAGAACGGGTCGAGGTCGACCGTGACCTGCTCGACTCCACCCTGGAGTACATCCGTCCGGCCCTCCAGTTTGACGGGGGTGACATGATCCTGGAAGGTGTGGACGAGGACGGGACCGTGAACCTGAACCTGGTCGGGGCTTGTAGTGGCTGCCCGATGTCGATGATGACGCTCACGGCGGGTATCGAACGGATCCTCATGGATCGGGTCCCCGGCGTCACCGCCGTTAACGCCATCTGAGCCGAGCCTGCCTGCCGGTGCCGCATCGGGGCGCCGGGCATCACGCCACCCCACCTCGCGAGTCGCGTAGCGGCCACGTTTCGCCGGACCGGTGACAGCAACCATCGGCAACGCTACCCAAGGCTATTACTACTAGCTTTTGTAGCCGGGGAGCCCCCGCATCGTTCACCGTCACACCCTGGATCCATGAAGAATCGGGGCTAACCTGTCGGAACCCACAGCTAGGAGCGGTCTTGGAATACGCGTCGTACACCACCCAGGATGCGGTTGGGGTCATAGAGCTGACCCGTCCTCCGGTCAACGCGATCTCTACCGAGCTCGTGCGCGACCTGGACCAGGCCCTAGATCGGGCGTCCGGTCCGGGCATCCGGGCCGTGGTGATCACGGGCCGCCCCCATTTCGCGGCAGGCGCCGATATCAACAAGTTCAAGCAGGCGCACGAGGAAAGCACCGGTGCCCGCTCCCTGGAGGCGGACCAGCTGGGAGCCCTGATCCGTCGCATGGAGTTGATGACCAAACCGATCATCGCGGCCGTGTTCGGGTACGCGCTGGGCGGAGGTCTGGAACTGGCGATGGGCGCCGACTTCCGCTACCTGGCCGAGGACGCCCACGTCGGCCAGCCCGAGATACTGCTGGGGATCATGCCGGGCGCCGGGGGAACCCAGCGCCTCCCCCGCCTGGTGGGGTTCAACCGGGGCCGGGAACTCATCTACTCGGGCCGCCACGTAGGTGCTGAGGAAGCACTCGCCATCGGCCTGGCCGACAAGGTGTTCCCGTCCGAGGTGCTGCTGGAATCGGCGCTGGATGATGCTGCCACCCTGGCCGACGGGCCGTCGGTGGCGCTGGGAATGGCGAAGCGGGCCATCAACGAGGGGTGGGGACGCCCGATAGATCAGGCCGTCGCGGTAGAGGCGGAAGCCTTCGACGCCGCCTTCGCCAGCGATGACGCCCGGGAAGGGGTGGTGGCCTTCCTGGAGAAGCGAACGGCACGGTTCAAGGGCACGTGAACGGAGCATTTCGGGCCACCCGAGGGCCGGTAGTAGCGCTCGCGGTGCTGGCGGGCCTCGTGGTACCGGCCTGCGGCGGGGACGAGAACCCCGACGGCTACGACGGAGCGATCGACTGCGGGCCCCCGGCGTGGTCGTGGGAGGCTGAGTACGACCGGACCTACGAAGCGGCGCCGACCCCCTACGACGCCATGGTGAGCTTCGCCTCCGCCTATGACGACCGGGACCCCTACGTGCATGTCGAGAGTGCTCGGGAAGCCACCGTCGTGATCGACGGCGCCGAGGTGGTGTTCGTGCGCGTGCTGGAACTGGCCACGGAGACCTTCGCCGCGGTGGAGGCTCACGGATGCGCCGGCTTCGAGCATCCCAATCTGGTTGTTAGTCGCTAGTTGCGAGTCTGTAGTTGTTAGTTAGCTATTATCAACTATCAACTATTCTCCGCTTGAGCGCGGCCAGATTCTTGGTCCAGACACGTCTCAACACCACCCGGCCCACCAGGGCTGCGGCCGGGCCTCCGAAGAGCCACGGGAACCGGATCCGCTCGCGCCACACCAGGCGAGTTCGTCCGGGTCTCGGCGAGGACAGTTCGAAGCGGCCCTCGCCCCGGAAGAGGCCCGTGTGCCGGCCCGCTACCAGGATCATGGGTTCGATCTCGGTGATCTCGAAACGGTCGGCGGTGCGGAGCGGACCGATCCGGGTGTCGATCAGCAGCACCGTGCCGGGTCCCTCCCGCTGATCGGTCCCGAAGCGGATGGCGTGGGCGTCCTCCATCCATTCGGTGTGGGCTGCGAAGTCGATCACCTCTGCCCAGACCCGGTCCACCGGCGCATCGATCGCCACCGAGACGGCGGTGCGAACCTCCGACTGCTCTTCTATCCATCCGCGCAGGCGACCGGTCACGCTCGTCAACCGCACAGTTCCCGGGCCAGCGGCGTCGGGTTGACGGGCCCACCGCGGTCGGGGTGGAACTCCCAGTGCAAGTGGGGGATGTGGGCGGGGGCGTTGCCGGTGGTCCCGACGGTCCCGACCGGCTCCCCTCGAGAGACCATCTGGCCGACCGCCAGACCGGAGGCCCAGGCGTCCAGGTGGGCGTAGTAGTAGCGGTCGCCCCCGATGCCGTCCAGCCACACGGCGATGCCGCCCCGGCTGGTATTGGACATCCGATGGATCGTTCCGTCCTCCACCGCCACAACCGGTGTGCCGCGGTCGGCCAGCATGTCCACGCCTTCGTGCTTCCTCCCGCCTGAACGGGGCGCGCCCCAGGTGTCGGTGAAGCTGCGGAACCCGTCCACCGGGCAGGCCATCGCACCGGAGGGCGGGTCGGGCGTCACCGGGTCGTCGGCGGGACCGGTGGTGGGAGGGGCGAGGGTGGTGTCGGTGACGGCGATCGAGGTAGTCGTCGTGGCCTCGGTCGTGGTGGTAGTAGTGGACGATGTGGTCACGGTGGACGGGCTGGTCGTGGTGGTGGTGGACGAGGTGGTGCTGGTGGCCAGGAATGCAGCCTCTGCCTCGGCCTGGGCGAGGGCCTCAGCTTCCGCCCGGGCCTCGGCCTCCGCCAGCGCGATCTCCTCCGCCCTGCGCTCCTCGAGGCGGAGATAGGCCTCCTGCCCGGCGGCAAGGCGCTCGCTCAGGCCCACCGACAGTTCGTCCAGGCGAGCCAGGGCTGCTTGCTGGTCCCGGCGGCTGAGGCGCAGGGTCTCCACGGCCTCCTCCAGCTGGCGGGTGAGCAGCTCCAACCCGTTGAAGAGCACTTGGTCCTGCTCGCGGGCGTCGTCCAGGTACTCGGTCCTGATGTCGATGTCGGAGAGCGAGGTGGCAATCATCAGGGCGGCCAGATCGTTTCCCGCCGCGCCGCTCATGTAGAGCTCCACGGCTCGCTCCCGGATCTGCTCCTGGAGCCGTCGCTGCTCCACCCCGTAGGAGACGATCGACGATTCCAGGTCGCTGATACGGAACTCGAGATCGGCTTCCTCCGCCCAGACCGCCTGGTATTCGTCAGTCAGCTCCTGGACCTCGGTCCGGATACGAGCCAGATCCTCCTCCACCCGGTCCAGCTCCTCCTCGGTGGTCTGCGCCGGCGCCGGTATCGCCGCAGCGGACACTGCCAACACCAGGGCCACGAGCACGATGGGCGACGCTCGTCGAGGGCGGGGCCTGTTCACGCGATGCCCGTGTTCCGGACGGCCATGGTCTCGCCGGGTCCCGCGCCGTTTTCGAGAGAGACCGTTCCCTGGCCGGCCAGGTGTCGCAGATGGGCAAGCGCCGAGCCCGCGGCGGCGGAACGCAGCCGGGGATCGACCTCGCCGTAGACCGCGTCAACCACCGCCCCTACCGTGCGGGCGCCATCACGGACCGCTCGAAGGATCTGGGCTTCCCGCTCCCGGCGGTGGGTGATGTAGGCGGCGATGGCCTCGGCGGCGTTGTCCATCGGGTTGCCGTGGCCCGGGAGCAGGCGCTCGGGCCGGAGCGCTCGGATCCGGTCCAACGACCGGAAGTAGTCGCCCATGTCCTGGACCAGCACCGTCGATCCACCGATGATGTGGTCGCCTGTGAACACGGTGGCGCCCATGCGGAAGCAGAGGTGGTCGGCCGTGTGGCCGGGAGTGTGGACGGCGGTCAGGACGGCCTCGCCGAAGCGGAGCCGGTCTCCATCCCGGAGGCGACGGCTCGGGGCGAACCCCGGTCCGGGTGCGTGGCCGTAGGTATGGACGCCGGACTCGGCGGCAAGCGGGCCGGCCAGAGGAGCGTGGTCGGGATGGGTGTGGGTCACCAGCACTCCTCGGAGGCGGAGCCCTCCGATGGCGTCGAGGATGGCCCGGAGGTGGGACTCCTCCGGCGGTCCGGGGTCGACGACCACGCAATCGTTGCCCGACACGATCAGGTAGGTGTTGGTTCCCGGTCCGGTCATCGGTCCGGGGTTGGGGGCGAGCAGCCGATGGACTCCGGTCACTCGATAATGACCACGCGCGGCTGTAGTAGGCGAACCCCGAGACGGCGGAGCCCCTCCCGGACGAAGGGGATCATCAGGGCGAACCCCAGCGCGTCGGTCAGAAAGCCGGGTGTCAGCAGCAGCGCCCCACCCACCAGAACCATGGCGCCATGGACCAGCTGCCGGCCCGGTAGGGCGCCCGATGCCAGGTCGGCCTGGAGTCGCCGCCAGACAGAGAAGCCCTGCTGCCGTACCAGGAAGGCCCCGGCAATCGCCGTGATGATGATTCCCAGCACCATCCGGCCCAGGCCGATCCACCGCTCCACGTAGACGAACAGCACCAATTCGAGGATCGGTACCAAGATGAAGGCCGTACCCGGAATGACTCCCATGGGGCCAGCTTATCCCCCGGACCACGCAATCCGATGTCCAATCCAGGGGAAGCCCGGAGGCTCGGGGTTCCCACACCACCTGCCCCGGTCCTTGGGTCCGGCGGCCGGTATCATTGCTTGATGCCCGACCTGCGCCGCCTTCCCTCGGTTGGTGCGCTGGCGCAACACGTGGTCGACCAAGTCGAGGACGGCCTGCCGGTGGCGCTGGCCACCGAGATCGCCCGGCGCAGTATCGAGGAAGCCCGCGCCGGCGCCCTCGAAGGCCGCTCCGTAGATCCGGCGGTGACCGCCCTTCGGGAAGCCGCGCGCCTCTCCAGGACCCGGCTGCGACGGGTGATCAACGCCACCGGCGTGATCCTCCATACCAATCTGGGTCGAGCGCCTCTCCATCCGTCCGCTGCCGAGGAGGGCCGCCGAGCAGCCACCGGCTACGGCAACCTGGAGTTCGACCTGGCCGAGGGACGCCGGGGTTCCCGCGCCGCCTACCTGTCCCGGCTGATGGTCCACCTGACCGGCGCCGAGGCTGCGCTGGTGGTGAACAACAACGCCGCCGCCCTTTTCCTGGTTCTCAACACGCTGGCGGCGGGCCGCTCGGTACCGGTCTCCCGGGGCGAGCTGATCGAGATCGGAGGCTCCTACCGGCTGCCTCGGTTGATGGCGGCTTCTGGAGCGCATCTGGTGGAGGTCGGCACCACTAACCGGACCCGTATCTCCGACTACGAGGAGGCGACCGGCGACGGCGCCGCCATGCTGCTCAAGGTCCATCCGTCCAACTACCGGGTGGTGGGGTTCGCGGAGGAGGCCACCATCGGGCAGATGGTCGCCCTGGGTAGGCGCCTCGGCCTGCCGGTGGTCTACGACGTGGGGAGCGGGCTCCTGGATACCGAGGTTCCATGGCTGGAAGGACCACCCCCCGCCTGGATCGGCGATGAGCCGGGAGTGCGGCAGGTGCTGGCTGAGGGCGCCGACCTGGTGACCTTCTCGGGCGACAAGTTGCTCGGGGGATGCCAGGCCGGGATCATCACGGGGCGGGCCGACCTGGTGGCCAGGCTCAAGGCCAACCCGGTGGCCAGGGCGGTGCGGGTGGATGGCTCCACCATCGCTGCGCTGACCCGTACGGCCGAGCTCTACGCCGGGGGGAGGGGTAGCGAGATCCCGTTCTGGGAGATGGCCGACCGTTCCGTTGCCGCCCTGACCGAGCGACTCGAGCGGCTCGCCGCCCTGGTGGGGATAGCCCCTGATGTGCGGATGTCGGAGGCGGTGGCGGGCGCCGGGTCGGTTCCCGGCATGTCCGTTCCCTCGCCGGTGCTGGTTCTCGAACGCCGCGGAGAGGATCTCTGGCCGGCCCTGGTCGGATCGGATCCGGCCGTGGTGGCCCGCCGGGACGCCGGCGATCTGCTCATCGACCTGCGAGCCGTAGACGAAGACGACGACGCCGTGCTGGCCACGTCCCTACGGGCTCTATGCCGGTCGTAGGTACCGGCGGTCACGTCGATCACGGCAAGTCCACTCTCGTCCAAGCCCTAACCGGGCGCGATCCGGATCGCTGGCGCGAGGAGAAGGAACGGGGGCTCACCATCGACCTCGGGTTCGCCTGGGCGAGGATCGGGAGCCAGGAAGTCTCCTTCGTGGACGTTCCGGGCCACGAGCGCTTCATGAAGAACATGCTGGCAGGTAGCGGGGGCTTCGATGTGGCGCTGCTGGTGGTGGCTGCCGATGAGGGATGGATGCCCCAATCGGAGGAGCACCTGGCCGTCCTCGACCTGCTCGATATCCGCCACGGGCTGGTCGCGCTGACCAAGACCGACCGGGCGGACGCCGATCTGATCGAGCTGGCCACGCTGGAGGTCGAGGAGCGGCTGTCGGGCACTTCTCTGGAAGGTTGCCCCATCGTCGGCGTGTCGGCGGTGAGCGGGGACGGCCTGGACGATCTCCGGGAAACCCTGGCGGGGGTGCTCGCAGCGATGCCCACCAATCGGAGCAACCGCACCCGGCTGTGGATCGATCGGGTGTTTCCGATGGCAGGCGCCGGCACGGTGGTGACCGGCACCCTCGTCGGTGGATCCATCGCGCTGGGAGACGAGGTGGAGGTACTCCCCGGGGCCGTCAGGGGACGGGTGCGCTCCTTACAAGCCCACGAAGCGGCGCGGGAACGGATCGGGGCCGGGACGCGAACCGCGGCCGGAGTGGCCGGGCTCGATCGGAGGAGGGTGGCCCGGGGGTGGATGCTCGGAAGGCCCGGTGAGTGGGTGCCGAGCCATCGCTTTCTGGTAACACTCCGCTCCGCGCGATACGTGAACCGTCCCCTGTCGAGGCGGGGGGCCTACCAGATGCACTTGGGAAGCGGAGCCTGGCCGGTGCGCCTCTTCTCCGTCGGCGAGATTGATGACCGGACCGTGGGCGTGCTCCGTACCGAGCAGCCGGTGCCGGTCCGGATGGGCGACCGCTTCGTGCTGCGTGATGTGGGAAGGCGCCTGATCGTGGCCGGAGGACAGATCGTCGAGCCGGTGGCGCCGCGCAAGGGACGGGACGCCCGCAGAGCCGCCGCCTCGCTCCAACCCGTTCTCGAACGGGATCCCGACGGGCGGGCCGGCGCGTTGCTCGAATTGCGCGGCGTGGAGAGCCCGGCGGTCCTAGCCGCCCATTCGGGAGGAGGCAGGCCAGACCGGGGAGTGGCGGCTGGCCGGTCCCTGCTGAGCGAGGTCCATGCCGGCCGCCTGGCCAGGCGAGCCCGAACGATCGTGGCCCGGTTCCACGAGGACAATCCCCTGCGCCCAGGGATGCCGAAGGCGAGCCTGGCCAGCGCGCTACGGGTTGACATCGACACCCTCGCCGCCGTGCTGCCATTCGACGATCGGCTGGGGCAGCGGGAATCCGTGGTGGCGCTGGCGGGATTCGCGCCCGAGTTGGATCGGTCCGAGGAGGAGGAGTGGGAGCGGATCCGGACCGACCTGGAATCGGCGGGTCCGATGGTGCCCAGGCTGAAGGAGATGGAGATCGATCCCGAACTCCTGCACGCGTTGCTCAGGGAAGGGCGCCTGGTCAGGATCTCCGAGGAACTGGTCTACCTGCCTAGCCAGGTGGAGGGGCTGGCTGACCGGCTGGATGATCTTCCGGACCGCTTCACGGTGGCGGAGTTCCGGGACGCCACCGGGCTGACCCGCAAGTATGCGGTTCCGTTCCTGGAGTGGGCCGACCGGCGCGACATCACCACCCGCTACGGGAACGAGCGCTCCGTCAATCGTTAGGAGAAAGCCGAGAAAGACGGGGATTGGTTGGCCCGCCACACCTCGACCTGGGGTTCCGTTGCCTGGCGTGGTGGCAACCGGACATTTTCGGCATACTCCTAGCCGGAGTCAGACCGTGAGCAACTCCCGCCGCTCCGCCTCGGTGTATCCGCCCCAGATCCCGAACGGCTCGCGGATGCCGAGGGCGTAGTCAAGGCACTCCTCCTTGACCGAGCATGCGTTGCACACCGCCCGGGCTCTCACTTCCCTACGCTCCCGGTCGTCCTTCCTTTCGAAGGTGCTGGGGGGGAAGAAGAGGTGTGAGTAGTTGTTGCGACATCGCGCGTGGAGATGCCATGAGTCGTCGTAGTCCATACGGTGGACCGCCTCCTACTCCGCCTGAGTTGTACTGACAAAGTACCAGTGGAATCACCCACCCGGGAGGTGGTTTTTCGCGCTCTCCCCCAGAGTGGCCGGTTTCGAGACAACTGACAACCAGCAACTACCAACTACCAACTACCAACTACCAACTACCAACCAGCAACTACCAACCAGCAACTACCAACCAGCAACTACCAACTACCAACTAGATGGGATCCACCTCCAGGATCGGGCCGTCAACCGCTCGTACCACCACCGGATCGCCCGGACCGATACCAGCTTCTCGATGGGCGGTGGCCTGCCACCGGGCTCCCTCCACCTCCACGACCCCACCCGGGTCGAAGCGGGTGACGGCTTGGCCCGAACGGCCGATCAGGTGGCGGCGGCCCATGGTCGGGGTGGAGAAGCGAGCCCGAGCCACGGTCCGGATGCCTATCACGTAGAAGGCGGTCACCGAGACCGTGATGACCGTCACGATCCACCACGAGGGTTGGATCTGCGGAGCGGAGTCGGTGAAGTAGAGGCCGCCCACCAGCATCGCCAGGGCGCCCAGGGCGGTTAGCGGCCCGGCCCGGCCCCGCTGGAAATCGGCTGTCAGGAACCAGATCCCGGCCAGGGCCAACCCGACAGCCCACCCTCGGAGCGGAAGGACCGCCAGGCCGTAGCCGCTGATCAGCAACATGAGGGCCGCCACGGCGGCTGCGATGCCGGGCCCGAGGGCGTAGAACTCGAACACCACCACCGCCAACCCGGCCACCAGGAAGAAGAAAGCCGCCTCCACGCCGGTGGCGATCGCCAAGATCCTCACCCCGATGGAGGGTTCGTAGAAGACCGTCTCGATGGCGGCGGCGCCGTCCCCGGTGGGGCGCAGTGTTCGGAGGGTGACGATCTCTCCCCGGACCTCGACGGTTCGGCCGTCCAGTTCCACCAGCAGGTTGCTGATCGAAGGCGCCACGATCTCCACGAGGCCCTCGATGGGTTCGGCGACCGCGAAGGCCGACTCGGTGAAACCGTCGAGCGGTCCGGGCCGGACCGGCTGGCGCGGGTCGCCGGCTATGACCGGTTGCGTGTACCCGATCCGCACTCCGTGAGCAGCTGCCTTGATAGGGGCGGCAGCCAGCAGGTGAGCGGCGCCGCCGAACGCCGAGGCCGGCGCCGGCCCCACCCACACCACCAGCGGTAGGGGCGGGTCGGCAATCCGGGCTGCCAGCTGGAGTACGCCGGCTGAGAGGGTGGCGCGGGAGTCGAGCTGGATGATGGCGGCGGTAGCGCCTCCGCGGGCGGCGGCCTCCACCCTGTCCGAGACGAAATCAAGAGCGGGCCGGTCCAGGTTGCCGCTGATCTCGATGATCTCTATGCGTCCGCCCTGCTCGTCCCCGATGACCGGGCTCCCGAGAACCAGGAGGAACGCGGCGATGAGAAGGAGGAGAATGAAGCGGGAGACCACGGGCCGCGATGTTAGAGGGTACGCGGGTTGCCTCGGTCAGTGGCCTGTGGTCAGTGGTCAGTTGGGGCTGGGGATGTCTCGGGAGTCGTGCGCCCCCTCTGATGGCCCACTGGTCCTCTGTTCTCTGGTCCCACTGACGTCTGCCCACTGCCCACTGCCTCCCATGGACTCGCTACAGTGAGGATGTGAGAGTTCTGCTGGTTTCCGACGCCTCTTGGGTGCGGAACCAGGTGCGTGCCGCCCTGAGCGGATCGGCCGAGATCGTGGAGGTCAGCGACCCCTACCAGGTCGAGACGGCCGCGCCGGGTACCGATCTGTCGATCGTGGACATGCAGGTCGGCTCCATGGGGGGAATGGCGATCACCCGCGCTCTCAAGGCCATCACGCCCACCACCGGGCCGATCGTGTTGCTCCTCGACCGCGAGGCCGATGCCTTCATCGCCAAGCGGTCCGGCGCCGACGGGTGGCTGGCCAAGCCCTTCAGCGCTCAGGCACTGAGGAGGACGCTGGCGGAAGTCGCACCTGTAGGGGCGACCGGCTGACCGGACGATCGCCGCCTCGGGTGTCCGGATGATCGACACTTACCACCTGACGCTGTGGACCATATTCTCCCTGTGTCTCCTGGCGTCCGGGTTCCTATCGGGTAGCGAGACGGCACTGACCGCCATAGCCAGGGAGCGGGTCCAGCAGCTGGCTGCCACGGGCAGGCGCGGGAGGCGGCTGGAACGCCTGGTCGACGACCTGGAGGGCTCGATCGGCACCATCCTCGTGGCCAACAACTTCGTCAATATCTTGGCGACGTCGGTGGCGACCGCGCTGGCATTCCAGCTGGTGGGCGAAGCATGGGGGACGATCCTGTCGACCGTGGTGGTGACCATCCTGGTGCTGGTGATCGGGGAGGTGACTCCCAAGACGCTGGCGGCGCGCTATCCGGAGCGGTACGGGATGGCGGTGGCGGTGCCGGTGTGGAGCCTGGCGGTCGCGATCAGGCCCGTCACCAGGGTGTTCATCGGCCTCGGTCAGGGAATCCTCCGGCTGCTGCGCCTTCCTGCTCGGAGCGATCTGGGCGTGACGTCGGCCGATGTGCGGGCGCTGGCCGTGCTCGGGGAACGGGGCGGCGAGATCGAGCGGGGCGAGCGGGAGATCATCGAGCGCCTGTTCGAGACAGCCGACCAGCCGGTCCGCGATGTGATGACGCCGCGAGTCGACATCGTGACCCTGACCCTGCCGGTTACCTCGTCCGAGGTTCGGGAAGCGGTGGCCAGGACGGCCCACTCCCGCTTCCCCGTGGTAGGAGCGGAAGGGAATCCGGACTCGATCCGGGGGATCCTCTATGCCAAGGATGTGCTCAGCCATGCCGAGGAGCTGGATAGCCACCGGGTTGCGGGCCTGCTGAGGACTCCCTACTACGCGCCGGAGAGCGCCTCGGTGATGCGGGTGCTGGAGGATTTGCGTGTCCGGCGGATCGGCTTCGCCATCGTGACGGATGAGCACGGAGGCGTGGATGGGCTGGTCACGATCAAGGATCTGGTCGGGGAACTGGTGGGCGACCTCCAGGACGAGTACGACCCCCGGGTGCCCACGATCCTGCCGATAGGGCGGCAGGTATGGCTGGCGGACGGCCGGACCCCGATAGACGAGATGGAGGAAGCGACCGGCGCCGAAGTCGAGGACGGACCCTATTCCACCGTGGCCGGGTTGTTCCTGAGCCTGTTCGGAAACATCCCGGCGGAGGGCGACCATATCAGCCACGAGGGGCTCCGGTTAACGGTGTTGAGCATGGACCAGCGCCGCGTCTCGAGAATCAGGGTGGACGCCGGCGGGAGGGCCGCCCGCCATCCGGAGTAGGAGCCGGCGGGGTGTCCGCCAAGCGGGGGACCCGGGTATGCTTGTTGCCTCACACGGGCAGTGGCGCAGCTTGGTAGCGCGCTTCGTTCGGGACGAAGAGGTCGTGGGTTCAAATCCCGCCTGCCCGACCAGTTGATGTCGGCCGCTTAAGTCTCGGGGTCCAGCGGGCCGTAGACCGCCTGGTAGATATGCGGGGCCTCGTACAGCCGGTTGCGCCTACGATCGGTGATCTCGACCAGGTCTCCCCGCTCCACCAGGGTATTGATGGCGGCATAGGCCGTCGGCGGCGTGACTCCCAGGAGTTTGGCGACACTCGAAGCCCTTACGACCGGAGACCTGAATAGGTGCTCGGCGAGCCTGATGACCGAGGGCGCCCGCTTCTCGGCAAGCATCTGATCCCTTAGCTCCTGCTGCAGCCTTACCAACCGGATGGTACGGCGTTCCGCGTCGCGGGCCTGGTGCAGGACACCACGCATGAAGAACCGGGCCCAAGGCAACAGGCTACCGTGCTGACTCGCCTGGAGCAGCAGGCCGAAGTACTCGTCCCGGTACTGCTCGAAGAAGACCGAAAGGTAGAGAAGGGGCTGGGTCATGGCGCCTTTCCAGATCAGCATCAGCGGGAGCATCAACCTTCCGATCCGTCCATTGCCATCCGAGAAGGGGTGGATGACCTCGAACTGGTAGTGGGCCAGAGCGAGCTGTACCAGGAGCGGTAGATCGTTCTCGTGCACGAAGCGCTCCCAGTCCGTCAACGCTTCACCCACGGCGTCAGGCGGAGGGGGAACGAACGCCGCGTTCTCGAGGTTGGTGCCACCGATCCAGTTCGGCCGATCACGGATCTCGCCAGGACGCTTATGCTGCCCGCGCACACCGGTGAGCAGGCGTTCATGCATCTCGCACAGCAGGCGCATCGACATGGGGAAGCCCTCCCGGAGCCGCTGCAGTCCATGTTCCATCGCCACTGTGTAGTTGGCCACCTCCCGCCAGTCGTCGCTGTCCGCTGGCGTCTCTCCGGCCTCTCCCCGGAGCAACTGGGGGATGTCGGTCCGGGTTCCTTCGATCCGAGAGCTCAGAACGGCTTCGATCCTCAGATATGGTCCGATGAGCAGATGCGGGTTCGGGAGTAGCAACCCGACCCCGCCTAGTCGGTTGACAGCGCCCGTAGCCTCATCCAGGTCCTTGGCCACCTCCCTAGGAAGGTCTAGCCGGCGCGGCAGGGGATTCGGATAGAACGCCCGGTATCCCTCCAGGGTCCTGCGAACCACGCCACGTTCTGTTGACCGGAAGGCGTCTGCCCGCACGGTTACCTCTCCCGGAGTTGCTCCCGCAGTCCGCATAGTAAAGTCTGACGGGAAATACTTTACTAAGGGCAGGCCTTCTTAAAGGAGCCTTTAGCCCACGCCGCAGTTAATAAAGCTCAGGCCGGATTTCTTTACTAAGAACGGGAGTTAGTAAAGCCGCCTTTAGGCGGGCACTGCCTATCCGACGGCTCCGGTCGGCAACTTGGACGCCGCAGCGTAGTCGAAAACGGCGAGGGCGCTCGATACATGGCCGATCTCGCGTGCCGCGATCAGGGCCGCCTCGTCGCTGATCGGCCGGGCATTCGGGGCCTTGACGTGGACCTCGGCCACCCGCTCCAGCATCAGGAACCAGCCGATCGCCTCCTCGACCGAGGTACCCACGGTGACCGGTCCGTGGTTGCGCAACATCACCGCTTTGGCCTCACCCAGCGTGGCGGCGATCTTCTTGCCGGTGTCGAAGTCGGAGACCTGGACCTCCTCACCCTCGTAAACCTCGTGATCGTCGAAGAAGGCGGTGGCCTCCTGGCAGATCATCCGGAAGGGCTCCACGTTGGCCGCCCATGGCGTGGCGTACGGCGTGTGGGTGTGGGCCACCGCCACCGTCTCGGGACGGGCTTCGTGGATGGGAGCGTGGATGTAGTAGGCGGTCATGTTGATCGAGCCGCCGCCGTCCACCCGCCCATCCGGACCGACCAGCACCAGGTCGTCAACGGTGGTGCGGTGGAACGGGACTCCGTAGCGGATCAGCCACATCGCGTCGGCGCGTTCCGGATCCCGCGCCGTGATGTGCCCGTCTCCCAGCGATCCCCATCCGAAGGCGCCGAACAGGCGGTATGAGGTGACCAGCATCCGCTTGCGGTGGGCGCGCAACTCCTCGGCCGATGCGAACCCGGATTCGGCACGGGCTGCAGCTCCCTCGGATGCGATGCCAGATCGCCAAACGGGGTAGGAACCGGTCATCCCTTACAGGTTACCCGAGGATCACAGTGGTCTGTCTGCGAAACAGCCTGGTGTGCTCTGGCGGTCATCGGCGTCCCGTCGCTGCGTTCCGCTTCCTCAACGTGCCGCTGCGGGCACGCCTTCGTCAGCGGGCCTTGCGAGGAACACCGCTGCCGACGCCATACCACACCG
>LXNI01000982.1_pt1 | contig 28307 bp, 28 predicted proteins | sample 809091 | NCBI WGS metagenome assembly LXNI01 (sample SAMN04870527, study PRJNA318959) | sponge metagenome | biome: 01000161; feature: marine sponge reef; material: water | host: Sarcotragus foetidus | place: Greece: Milos, Mediterranean Sea | collected 2013-05-29 | depth 5-7 m | reverse complement strand
CGCACCTCGGCCAGCTTCTCGTAGCCGCGGTGCATGTAGCCCATCACCGGATCGGCCGACACCACCTGCTCGCCGTCGAGCTTGGCGACGATGCGCAGCGTCCCGTGGGTGGCCGGATGCTGGGGGCCGATGTTGAGGGTCATGCCCTCCGTCTCGATCTCCAGGTTCACCCGGGCGTCGGCGGCCTGCGCGGCGATGTAGCTGAGCTGCTGGCGCTCGGTGACAGTCATTCCGCGCTGTCCCCCGCCCCAGCGGCGGGTGCGCCGCCGGAGTCGTCGGTCACCTCGGGCATCAGCTCCACGTCGACGATGCCGGGCCAGGGCTTCACCCGCCGGGCCAGCAGCGGGTAGTCCTTGCGCAGCGGGTGGCCCTCGAACTCGCCGGGCAGGTAGATGTGGCGCAATCCGGGATGACCGTCGAACGTGATGCCGAACATCTCCCAGGCCTCGCGCTCGTGCCAGTCGGCTCCGGGGTAGACGGGAACCCAACTGGCGGCCCGCAGATCCTCGGTTGGCAGGTCCGCCTTGGCGATCACCGAGCGTCCCGTGGCCACGTCGTTGACCCGGGCCAGCAGCTGGAAGCGGGTGTCGCCGCCGGCCACGCCGGTCTCGGTCGGGACGGTCTCCTTCGGTTCGGGCGGGTCGAGCTCGTTGTCGACCGTGCTGTCCATGTCGCGGCCGAACGGCGACGCCATCCAGTCGATGGCCGACAGGAAGCTGAAGAAGGTGAAGCCCTCGCCGTCGCGCAGCCAGCCCGCGAGGCCCGCCCAGGACTCGCGGTCGACCCGCAGCCACAGCTCGCCCGCGGCGATGTGCGACCCGACCAGCGCCTCGCCCAGCGCGCTGGTGGCCCGCGCCAGGAGCGCCTCGGCCTCGGCGTCGGCAGCCGCCTCAGCGGCTTCGGTCTCGGATGGGGCGGCGTCAGTCGATGACAATCGGCTCACCCCTCCAGCGCTCGCCCATGTCCTCGTTCTGGATGCGCTCCTGAAGCATCACGATCCCCTCGAGCAGGGCTTCGGGCCGGGGCGGGCAGCCGGGCACGTACACGTCCACGGGCACGATCTGGTCGACGCCCTTGGTGACCGAGTAGCTGTCCCAGTAGGGCCCGCCGCAGTTGGCGCAGGATCCCATGGAGATCACGTACTTGGGGTCGGGCATCTGCTCGTAGAGGCGGCGAACCGACGGCGCCATCTTGTCGGTCACGGTGCCGGAGATGACCACCAGGTCGGCCTGCCGGGGGCTGGCCGGCAGAGGGATCACCCCGAGGCGCATGACGTCGTAGCGGGGCGAGCCGAAGGCGGCCCCCATCTCGATGGCGCAGCAGGCCAGACCCCACTGGTACACCCACAGCGAGTACTTGCGGCTCATGTTGAGCAGGGTTGAGAGCGGCTTGGGGACCTTGCCCGACTCGACTAGACCCATCTGAGCATCCTCTTGCGCCAGGCATACAGCAGGCCGAGAAGCAGGATGAAGATGAATATCGCCATCTCGACCAGGCCGAACAGCGCGTAGGCCTCCAGGCGGGCGGCCCACGGAAAGATGAAGACGGCCTCCACGTCGAACAGCACGAACAGCAGCGCGAACACGTAGTAGCGGATGTTGGCCTGCGACCACATGTCCCCGACGGGGTCCACGCCGGACTCGTAGTTCTCCAACTTGGCCGGGGTTGGGCGCGACGGTCGCAGGATGCGCCCCACGCCGAGCAGCGCCGCCACAATGACCACGCCCAGAGCGCCGAAGATGCCGACAGTCAGATAGGTGCGCAGGAACTCCGACACGGGCCGGAAGCTTACCGGCGCGGCAGCCCGCGACGCGTCAGCGAAAGCCCCGGCATGCGGCATCCCGGCCTGCCAGCCGGGAAGCACTGCTCGACTCAGCCGAGAAGCACTACTCGACGGGCCATCCAGGCCGCGCAAGCCGACAGCAGCACCGCCGGTCCTGAGCGCCAGGCCACGACGGCCAGCCGCATCGCGGCTGCGTCGCCGGCGGAGGGCACCGACAGCACATTGACGACTGCGACCACGCCGAGCACGGCCACCACCAGCGAGATCCAGTAGACGGACTGCCGCAGCCTGGGAACCATGTCCGCGGCCGGCGTGGTGCATACGACGACAGCCGCTCCCAGCAGCAGAACACCGGTGAGCGCGTCGACGTTGGTGAGGGCACTGTGAAGGTCATCCCACCACGGGTAGCGCCGATCGATTCCCAGGTAGCGGATGGCGGGCGCAACCACGTGCAGCAGCGCGGCGGCCAGCAGCACCACGACAAGAATCTCCCGCGCCTCGTCCCAGGCAACGGCCAACCGACGGCTCTCGCGCTCATCCGCCACGGCGCGACCGTACCCGCTGAACGGAGTCCTGGGCGCGCGAAGCAGCCAGAAAGGCTCGACTGACCTCGCTGCCTTAGAAACGTGCGCCGGCTGTCAGGTAGAGATCAGCCTGCGACGCCGGCGAGCGCGTCGGACCGGGACCCGTGCACCGGGATGATCTTGTCGAAGCCGCTGATCTCGAATATCTCGCGGATCGAGTCGGACAGCGAGCAGACGGCCATCTTGGCGCTCTGCTTCTGGAGTGTCTTGGCCACCAGCAGCACGACCCGGAGACCGGCGCTGCTGATGTAGGAGATGCCTTCGAAGTCCAGCACCATCCCGGTGTCGTCGGAACTGATGGCAGCCTCCAGGGCTTCATGGAACTCGAGGGCGTTGGCACCGTCGACGCGGCCCTCGGCCACCGCGATCAACGCTCCACCCTGCCTCTCAGTGCTGATGTTCAATGATCCGCATCTCCTCGGTGTGGCAATCGACCGTCGGCTAGCCGTGGCCGCTGGACCCGTTGACATAGTATCCGCCTCCAACGGCGCGCGCCTACTGCGGCAACCCGAGCGTCGGCGCCGCGCTGCCCGACGGCGGCGTTGGACCGTTGTTCGCAGCACCCGGAATCGGCTCGCGGATCGAAGCTGGAGTATCGTCGTCGCGCCTCTTCACGCAGCCAGAGAGGGGGAGACGCTCCGAATGCTGATCGATGTGTTCCTCCCCATCGGGCTGCTGATCGTGGTGGCCAAGCTCCTTGAGGGCGCCCTCGCCCGTTTCGGCCTGAGCTCGATCATCGCCTTCACGCTGACCGGCGTGCTGCTCGGCCCCGCCACCGGGATCGTCGAGCCGAACCACGACCTCAACCTGTTCCTGGAGATCGGCATCTTCGTGCTCTTCTTCGTCGTCGGGCTCGACGAGATCGACGTCCCGGGCTTCGTGGCCACCATGCGGGGCCGGTACTTCGTGGCCGCGGTCATCTCGGTGCTGGTGTCCCTGGTGGCCGCCCTCACGGTCACCTCGGACATATTCGGGATCGACATCGGGCTGGGCCTCGACTTCGATGAGGCCACGGCGTTGGCAGGCATCCTGTCGCTGTCGAGCCTCGGCCTGGCAGCCAAGGTGCTCTCGGATTCCGGCACCCTCAAGCAGCCCATCGGGCTGAAGATCTTCACCATCGTGGTCATCGCGGAGATCGCCTCGCTGCTGGTGGTGGGCTTCACCATCGGAGAGCACGGCCACGACCTGGGCGTGGTCACGGTGCTGACCCTTCTGGGCAAGATCGTCGCCTTCGTCGTGGTGGCGTGGCTGCTGTCGGCCAAGGTGCTGCCGGTGGTCATCGTGTTCCTGCAGCGGATCTTCAACGTGCCGGAGCTGTCTTTCGGGCTGCTGCTCGGCGGGCTGTTCCTTGTGGTGGTGGGGGCCGAGAACATGGGCCTGCACGGCACCATCGGAGCGCTGCTGTTCGGTGCGGCGCTGTCGGGCCTCTCCCAAGGAGTGCGCGACGACATCATGCCGGGCATGCGCAGCGCGTCGGAGGGGTTCTTCGTTCCGCTGTTCTTCGCCTCGGCGGGCCTCTACTTCGACATGTCGTTCCTCGACCTGTCCCCGACCACGGCCGCGGCTCTGGTGCTCGTGCCGCTGGCGGGCAAGTTCGCGGGCGCCTTCATCGGCACGTACGTCACCCGGCTCGACGCACCGTTCGCGCTGGCCACCGGGCTGATGTCCAAGGGCGTGGCCGAGATCGCCTTCCTGCTGGTGATGCACGAGAGCGGAGTGCTCTCCACCGACGTCTTCTCGCTGCTGGTGCTCACCATGTTCGGATACATCCTGTTCATGCCGGCCGTCATCAACTTCGCGGTGAAGCGGGCCGTGCTGCCGGAGCATCCCTCGCTGCCCGACACGGTGGCCCCGTCGTTCGCCCGCTACGCGCTGGAGGGCGTCAAGGTGCGCACCGTTATGGACCCCACCCGCGAGTACCCCGGATCCGACACCCTGGTGGCGGACTTCATAGACGGCTGGACCGTGCCCCACCAGCACGACTACCTGGTGGTGGACGACGGCGAGGTGGCCGGGATCGTCTCGACGAGCGGGATCCACTCGGTCCGGCGAGGCTCCCACGCGGCCGCCGCGCTCGGCAGCCTGTTGCGTCCCAGCCCGCTGCACGCCCAGCCCGAGGAACCGATCCACGACGCGCTCGAGAGGATGACCAACGCATCGCAGTCGGTGATCCCGGTGACCGACCCGGAGTCGGGGCGGTTCGTGGGCTCGGTCACCAGCGCCGACGTGATCCACCTGGTGCTGTTGATGGACGAGATCGAGGCCGAGTTGAAGCATCGGGAGTCCGCCGACGGGCAATAGATGCTGCCGGCGTGCGGGCGTGACCCTGCGGGCGGCGTGACGGTCGAACTTCAATGAGTTGACCACCTCTACGGTGGTGAAGTGCTTGAAGTTCGTTCAACGAGTCGCTAGCGGACGCCCGGATGGACCAACGGGAAACGGCGGTCGTCGGCGGGATGGAAGCCGGGTTCGGCGGTTGTGTCGGCCTGGGTGACGGTGGGATCGCAGCCGGGGTGGGGGAACCAGGTGGCGTCGTCGCCCAGCCAGCGGGTGGACAGCGCCACCCGGCGCCCGGCGCCTTCGTTGGGCGGCGCGCCGTGGATGATCCAGGCTGAGAAGAAGATGGCGTCGCCGGGCTCCACGTCGAAACCGACGATGTCGTAGGGGCAGTCGTCGCGGTCGCGGGCCGCCTCGATGTCGGGCATGGGCTCGCCGTCGAAGTTCTCGGTCCAGCCCCCCTGGCCGTCGAAGGACTCCGGGGCGTAGTAGGCGCCCCAGCGGTGCGATCCCCGCACGAACTCCAGCGAGCTCTCGCTCACCGTGCTCGTGGTGGCGGCCACCCAGGCTGAGACGATCTGCTTGCCGAGGAACGGCCAATACGGAATGTCCTGGTGCCACGGGGTGGGTGCCGCGGTGTGGGGCTCCTTGACAAGCAGGTGGTCGAAGTAGAAGCGCATCGCCGACGAGCCGGTGAGGGCCGCGGCCATAGCCGCGATCGGTGAGCGGAACAGGAAGTCCCGGATGACCGGCTCGCGTTCCCAGCGGTAACGGGTGGTGAACAGCCGGTCCTGCGTGCCGCCCGGGTTCGTGTCGGTCACCCACGGGCCGGGTGCGTCCAGTTCCCGCTGCGCGTCCTCAAGGATCCGATCGACCCACTCGCCCCCCACCGCGCCGGGGACCTTCACCACCCCATCGGCATCGAAGGCAGCCTTCATCTCCGCGGTGATCACGACCGACATTGTGCCCCTCGTGCCGGCAGCCGGCCACCGCTGCGACCCGGCACCCGAGTCGCGAGTCCCGAGTTGTTCGACGCTTGCGGACGGACTCCGGTGACCGCGCCGCCGCCCATGGGCCGTGGGGCAGTCGTCTGCTCCCGCTAGTACCGCTCGTGGCTGGGGCGGGCGTTGTAGGCGGCGATCCAGTCCTGAACCGCGGCGGTGTCGCTCAGGTCCACGCCGTCGGCGGTCATGTCGATGACGATGTTGGTGGTCGCCGAGCGCTTGGACGGGTCGGCCGAATTGGCCCGCATGTCGCTGAAGGACTCCCGGGCCGCGGCGAGGTTCATCTCCAAGCCGCCTCGGCGGCGCGCAACGCTGAAGCGATGACCGCGAGATGGCGGGAGGCGGGGCGCTTCCGCAGCGACAGCGCCGCGGCGGCGCTGCTGGAGGCTCTCCCGTCGATGCCGGTGCTGGACGCCGCGACAGCGTCGGAGAGGCTGGGCGTCACCAGGCGGGCGGCCCGCAGCGCCCTCTCGTCGCTCGAGGCGGCAGGAATCGTGAGCCGCACGGGCGGGAGCCGCAACCGTCGCTTCACTGTCCCCGACATGGTGGGAGCGCTGCGTCGCATGGCCCCCGACGGCGGACTCCCGCAGCGCTCGAGCAGCCCCCCCGCGCAGGCGCAGCAGACCCGGCGGCGGGCACTGTCGGAGTCGTCCGTCTGCGGCTTCCTCGGCCCGCGCTCCAATAGGCGCTGCCAGCTTCCACGAGGCCACGCAGGCCAACACCGGTACACGATCCCCTGATCGGCCGCAGTGCCATAGCTGCCGTGGCGGGCCGGCGGCCGGTCAGCGGGTGACCACGTACTGGGCCTCGGCCACCTTGCGCCCGTCCACGTACACGTACACCCAGTAGCGCCCTGGCGCCCATTCTCGCTCTGGATCCGCGCCCACCGACACCCACCAGTTCCCACCGACGTATCCGGGCTCGGCGGCCAGGGTGTGGCTCCTGACCCTGAACACGAAGCCGTCCTCATAGAGCTCCACGACTCTGACGGAGACCTCGCGGGCGCTGCTGACCGAGTACGAGTACCTCAGCCTGAGATACACCCGGTCGTCGATGTCGCGCACCGAGAACCGGAAGCGCTGGGAGCCGTTCTGGTCGAGGACGATGCGGGCGCTGTCGATGCGCCCGTTGATGCTGGGCAGGCCGGGATCCGCCGGGTCCGGATCGAGGCCGCGGAGGTCGTACGGCTCGGTTCCGTCGTACCAGCGGGCGATGACGGCGTCCGCGGCGCCGTCGTCGGAGCCGAACGCCTCCCTGACGTGCCCGATGCCCAGCGACGTGCCATGGCCGGCGCCGGGGTCGTCCCCCGCCCGCGACTGCAGGTGGAGGCGCCGGAACCCGCTCTGGAACCGGCCGTCGCCCAGGACGCGGTGCAGGTCCGCGAAGAGTCGCTGCCCCAGCGCATAGTTGCAGTCGTACTGCGGAGCGCCCCTCTCGGCGTGTCGACTCTCGAGCCCGGCGATGTTGCCGGCATGGGCGCAGGGAACGTTGGTGACGCCCAACGGGCGGCCGGTGCGGGCCCTCTCGCTGATGGACCCCATGAAGTCGGCCGCGCCCTCGTCGATCCACGATGCGCTGCCGCTCCAGTAGTAGTGCGCCACCTCGTGGGCGATGAGGCGGCCTGCGAACCCGGCCCGGCCGTCGGTGTCGTACTCGGGAACGACGACGATGTGAGTGCCGTGGTTGACTCCGGCGGCGCCCTCGGGCACGGCGTCCTCGAAGAGCAAGCCGACGTAGTCGGTGGGCAGGGGCATGCCCATGAACTCCTCGGCGCAGCGGATCGAGTGTTCCAGCAACTCGATCGAGCGGGCCGCGCCCGGACCGGTCCGCAGGACGTCGACAATGACCTCGCCCGACAGCGGCAACATCACGGTGCGCCGCTCCAACGACACCGCGCCGGGGTCGAGCAGCACGTCGATGACGCCGGGATTCGTGCGTGCGGCGCCCCCCAGCGTGGCGATCACCGGCGCCAGGTCGTCGGAGATGCCGCCGCGCCGCGACAGCTGGGCCATGACCCGCTCGATGTCCCCTGAGGGCGACGCCGCCAACTGCCCCAGCGAATCCAGCGCGACCACGTCGGGCGCCTCGACGCTCGCAAGGAAGGGCATCCCCGCGATCTGCTGGGCTGCGGCGGCGTCGTGGGCCGCGATGGACGCCAGATGCCCGATGGCGGAGGCCTCGCGGCTGCCGACGCCGTCTCGGACCCATCCCAGCGAGGCGACCAGCGACGCGGCGCGACGATCCTCGGCGGCCGTGTACAGGAGGTCCTGGACCGCGGCGGACTCGATCTCGTCGACACCGTCGCGGACCCACCGCAGCTCGCTGATCGAGGCGACCAGCTGCGGATCCGCCTGTTGCAGCCAGGGGCCGTTCACGAACTCGTCCATCGAGAAGGGAACCGCCGGCGGCTCGGGCGGCGCCGCCGGCGCCGGGGACTGTCTGGGCGGCGGGGGCGGGCGACCCCGTCCGGTGATGTTGTGCCACAGCCCGATCAGGTACACGGCCATCTGGGCCCGGGTGACTTCGGCACCGCCGGCTCCCTCGGACTCGGAGGGAATGACCCTCAGGCCTCTCAGGAGGGCGACGGCCTCGTCGAGTCCCGGCTCCGCGGTCCCGCAGGTGTCGACCGCCCGCCGGTATATGCGCGCCAGGAACCTCGAGATCTGCGAGGCGGTCAACTCGGACTGGGGCTCGTATGTGGTGGCGGTAGTGCCTGCGGTGATGCCCAGCCCGTACAGGCAGCCGATGTCGGCGGCATGGACGCTGTCGGGGTCCACGTCAGTGAACGGCGTCTCCATGTCCGGGCAGGGCCGGTTCAGCACGTCGCGCCACAAGCGCACGACGAACGACGCCATCTGGGCGCGGGTGAGCCCGCGGTCCGGGCCGTAGGTGCCGTCGGCGCGCCCCGCTGACAGTCCGAGCGCCCTCATGCACAGGATGTGCTCGGCGCCGTAGTCGTCGGCGCCCACGTCCTGGAACTGGGCCGCGCCGGCGGTGTCGCACAACCCGGCGGCATCCGTCTCCTGCGCTTCGGCCCGAGCGCCGCCGACAGCCAGCACCGACGCCACGAGCCCGGCCACCACGCCAACCCTGACCGCCGATCCACCCATCGTCGAACTCCGGGATACGAACTCGAGACCGGCCGGCCCGTTTGCCGAGCGCCGGCCACTCACGCGTCGAACAGCTTAGGAGCCGCTGAGCCTGGTGCTGAGGTTCAGGACTCGGGCTGCTCCACGAATGGGGGCGGGATCAGATCCTCGTACATCTCAGGGTCGGGGGCGTACACGCCGAACCTGCCGTTTCGCCGATAGACGACGCCGGTCCCAGTCTGGTATGCCCTCAGATGCGCCTGCTTGGCCGCCCGCGTCATAGCCAGCAGCACATCGTCGAGCCAAGCCTCGTCGTGCGCCGAAAGGGCTTCCTCAGCCGCTGAGTCTCGCTCACTGACCTGGGTCAAGACCAAGCCTCCCATCGATCACGACCGGTACGAGGCCGCTGTTGTTGAACAGCACCCAGTCATCGACCCTAGCACTGTAGACGTTGTGCAGATTATTCAGCCCCGTCTCGAAGCGTCGGCGGATCACGTCCGCGGGGATGTTGTGACCGCCCTGAGCAACCCGCTGCCGTACCCGCTCGATCGCCACTTCGGACGATGGCAGCGACAGGAACAGCAGCGTCACCCGGTATCCCTGGCGGCGCCACCGTTCGATCCTGCGGAGGTAGCCGCGCCCGGCCAGCGTCGTCTCGAAGGCGAAGCTGCTGCCCTCCGCGGCCAGCCTGTCGATCTCCGCCAGCATCAGCCGCCCCGCAACGATGTCAGAGTGGCGGGATCCGAAGGGGGCCAGCCCCGCAGCGATCATGTCGGCGTTCAGAAACGGCAAGCCTCGAGCCTCGACGCGCAGATACGCCAACGCGAAGGTCGTCTTCCCGGCGCCGTTGGGGCCGGCGATGATAACGATCTCCTTGTCGGCCATAGCTCTCAGAGCCTCCGTCAGTAAATAACGCTGATCCAATCAACGGATTATTCCATGAAATATCAGATGCCGATGAAGACATCTGAAACCAGAGCAGTCCGGCTCACAGGCCGGCGGCGGTGCTGGCCAGGGACTCGAGCCATCCGGGTAGCACGCCAGCGGCGACGGTGAACAGAACGGCTGCGACGATCACGGCCGCGGCCCCGAGCCCCATCGCGGGCGGGGCGTCGGCTGCGTCGGTATCTGTGGCGTCTGGGTCGCCGAAATACATGGCCACCACCACCCGCAGGTAGGCGAAGGCCGCCACCACGGCGCTGACCATGGCCACGATGGCCAGCCAGTACGAGCGGGACTCGACCGCCGCCGATATGACCGAGAACTTGGCCACGAAACCCGACGTGAACGGCACGCCGGCCTGAGCCAGCAGCAGGACGGTCAACCCCAGGGCCAGGGCCGGCCTGCGGGCGCCGAGCCCGGCCATTTCGGCCAGGCCGGTGCGGTCGTCGCCCCGGCCCGACAGCACGGCCACCACGGTGAAGCTCCCCACCGCGATGACCGCGTAGGCGGCCAGGTAGAACAGCACTGCGGACACGCCGGAATCGGAGGCCGCCTGCACGCCGACGAGGATGAACCCGGCGTGCGAGATCGACGAGTAGGCCAGGAGGCGCTTGGCGTCGCTCTGGACCGAGGCCAGCACGGACCCGACCGCCAGGGTGGCGCAGGCGAGGGCGAACACGACCGGCCGCCAGTCGTCGGCCCGCATCCCCAGCGCATCCACGAACACCCGGATCAGCGCGGCGAACCCGGCCGCCTTCACTGCCGAGGCCATCAGGGCCGTCACCGGCGTCGGCGCGCCGACGTACACATCGGGCGCCCAGGCGTGGAACGGCACCGCCGCCACCTTGAACCCCAGGCCGACCAGCAGCATGGCCATACCGGCCAGCAGCATCCCGTCGTTCAGCACCAGGTACGTGTCCAGATAGACGGCGATCCCGTCGAGGCCGGTTGTGCCGGTCGCGCCGTAGACGAGGGCGATCCCGTAGAGCAGGAACGCGGTGGAGAAGGCGCCCAGCACGAAGTACTTGAGCCCGGCCTCAAGCGACTCGAGCCGGCGCAGGTTGAGCGCGGCCATGACGTAGGCCGCGATCGACATGGTCTCCAGCCCGAGGAACAGCACGATCAGATCGGCGGCCCCGGCCATCACCACCGCCCCGGCCGCGGCCAGCAGCGTCAGCACGCAGAGCTCGGCGCTGTCTATGCCGACCCGCCGGCAGTACCGGGGAAGGGTGGGGGCGGCCAGCGCCACCGAGCCGAGGACGACAGCCGCTGCGAACAGGGCCAAGCCGTCCATCACGAGCTGATCGCCGAACGCCCGGACCTCGCCGTCCCGCTGCCACAGGACCACGACCGCAACGAGCCCGGCCACTGCTGCGGCGAACGTCCACACCGCGTCGAGGGCCGCCGGCAGCAGCCTGCTCGGAATGAGCGAGCGGACCATCAGCAGCACCAACGCGCCCGCCGCGGGCAACAGCGCCGGCAGCAGGCCGACCCAGTCCACCGCGGGTACGGCCACCGGTGCGAGCTGGGCGAGCACGGCTCCCATCAGCCGCCTCCCCCGCCGTGGCCGTCTCCGCCGTCATCGCCGCCGCTGCCGCCGTCGCCGTCACTGCCGTGGTCGTTCTCGTCGGAGGACCGGGCCAGGTCGTCGAGACTCACGGCGGGCCGCACGTCGGCCACCGGCTCGGCAAAGCCGGCGACATTCTCCTCGACGTGGGCGATAATCGCGTCCACTGCGGGCTCGACCCGGTCGATCACCGGCTTGGGGTAGACGCCCATGAACACGATGGCGACCAGGAACGGCACCATCACCAGGCCCTCGCGCCAGCGCAGGTCCGGCATCTCGGCGTTGGCCCCTGAAGCCGGTCCGTGGAACACCCTCTGGTAGGCCCAGAGCAGGTAGACGGCGGCCAGGATCACACCCGCGGCGGCAACGACGGCCCACCAGCGGTGGGCGTTGAAGGCGCCCAGCAGCACCAGCAGCTCGCCGACGAAGCCGTTGAGCCCGGGCAGCCCCACCGACGACAGCATCACCACCGTGAACACCGCAGCCATCAACGGCGCCGGCTTCTGCAGACCTCCCAACTCGGAGATCTCGCGGGTGTGGCGGCGCTCGTAGATCATCCCCACCAGCAGGAACAGCGCGCCGGTGGACACGCCGTGGTTGACCATCTGCAGCACACCGCCGGTGAGGCCCTCGGTGTTGAGCGCGAAGGTGCCGATCACGATGAAGCCGAGGTGGGCCACCGACGAGTAGGCCACCAAGCGCTTGAGGTCGCGCTGCATCGTCGCGGCGATGGCGCCGTAGATGATCCCGATCACGCCCAGCGTCACCATCAGCGGCGCGAAGAACACCGAAGCCTCCGGGAACAGGTACAGGCCGAAGCGCAACAGGCCATAGGTGCCGAGCTTCAGCATCACCGCGGCCAGGATCACCGAGCCCGCGGTGGGCGCGTTGGTGTGTGCGTCCGGCAGCCAGGTGTGCACCGGGAACAGCGGCACCTTGACTGCGAAAGCCAGCGCGAACGCCAGGAACAGCCAGCGAGCCGTATTGGTGGCCAGCACTTGGTTCTCGGCGATGGCGAGCAGGTCGAAGGTCACGTCGCCGCCGACCGCCGAGGAGTGCAGGAATGCCAGCGCCACGATGGCCACCAGCATCAGGGCCGAGCCGAACATGGTGAACAGGAAGAACTTGGTTGCCGCGTAGGCCCGTCGCCCGTGGCCCCAGCCTCCGATCAGGAAGTACATGGGCACCAGCACGATCTCGAAGAAGACGAAGAACATGACCAGGTCGAGGGCCACGAAGGTGCCCAGGCAGCCGGCCTCCAGGATCAGCATCCAGGCGTAGTAGGGCTTGGGCGAGTGCTCCGGGTCCACGCCGACGATGGCCAGGGGGAAGATCAGCGCGGTCATCACCACCAGGAACAGCGAGAGCCCGTCCACACCGACATTCCAGGAAACGCCGAGCCCCTCGATCCAGTTGTACCGGTCCGCGAACTGGAAGGCGTGGGCAATGTCCGTCTCGAACGCCCACAGCATCCACACCACCAGCGCCGCCGGCAACAGCGAGGCCAGCAGCGCCACCAGCTTGAACAGGTCGGGCCGGGTGCGGGGCAGGGCCAGCAGCACCAGAGCCCCGGCCGCGGGGGCCAGCACCAGCACGGTGAGCACCGCCCCGAACGACGGGTGCGAGTAGGCGAGCGGCTCGGTGGCCAGCACGGCGGCACCCATCTACAGGCTCGCCCTCAACAGGAACCACACCAGCAGCGCCACCGCGCCGGCCGCAGTGAGCAGCGCGTATGACCGCACGAACCCGGACTGCACCCGTCGCAGCGCGGCACCGCCGGCCCGCACCGACCGGCCCACCCCGTCGACCGCTCCGTCGACGACCCTCGAATCGAAGGTCGCCACCAGATCGAAGGCCCGCCGTCCGGGCCCGCCCACGAAGCGGGTGACCGCCTCGTCGACATAGAACGCCCGGGCCGCGGCGGGCCGCTCCAGGAGGCCGGCCGGCAGCCGGCCCCGCAGGTACACCGCGACCGCTCCGGCAATCCCGGCGGCGGCCCCCACTACGGCCACCAGCGCCAGCAGCCACTGCGCCCCGCCGCCGATGGCGAGGTGAGCCTCGTTGCCGAACAGCGAGGGCTTCAACCATGTGCCCAGGAAGTGAAGGTCTGAGGTGAACGGGAGATTCATCACTCCGGCCACCACCGCCGCGCCCGCCAGCACCACCAGCGGTGCGGTCATCAGCGGCGAGGGTTCGTGCGGATGCTGCTCGTCGCCGAAGCGGGCTTCGCCGTAGAAGGTCATGAACACCAGGCGGCTCATGTAGAAGGCGGTGAGCACGGCGGTGACCAGGCCGACCACCCACAGCGCCGGACTGTTGTCGAAGGCATAGGCGAGGATCTCGTCCTTGGACCAGAAGCCCGCGAACGGCGGCACCCCGGCGATGGCCAGCCAGCCGACGATGAACGTGATCGAGGTGACCGGCATGGCCGCCCGCAGTGCGCCGTAGCGACGCATGTCCTGGTCGCCGTCGAGGGCGTGGATCACCGATCCCGAGCCGAGGAACAGCAGCGCCTTGAAGAAGGCGTGGGTGACCATGTGGAAGATCGCGGCCACATACGCGCCGGTGCCCACCGCCAGCATCATGTAGCCGAGCTGGCTGATGGTGGAGTAGGCCAGCACCTTCTTGATGTCGTTCTGGGCCACCGCCGCCCCCGCCGCGAACAGGGCGGTGGCCACCCCCACCCAGGCGATCATGTCCGGGGCCCAGGCGTCGGCCGCGGCGATCAGCGGGTTGACCCTGACCATCAGGTAGACGCCCGCGGTGACCATGGTGGCCGCGTGGATCAGCGCGGAGACCGGGGTGGGACCGGCCATGGCGTCGGGCAGCCAGATGTACAGGGGCAGCTGCGCCGACTTGCCGGCCGCGCCCACGAACAGCAGGACCACGATGGCGGTGGCGGTGCTCGACGGCAGCGACCCGGCGTGGCCGAACAGGTCGAGGTACCGCACCGAGCCCAGCGCACCGAAGGCCCAGAAGATGGCCAGCATGAAGCCCCAGTCGCCCACCCTGTTGGTGACGAACGCCTTCTTGCCCGCGGCGGCGTTGGCCTCCTCGGTGAACCAGAACGAGATGAGCAGGTAGGAGCAGACGCCCACGCCCTCCCAGCCGAGGAATGTGAGGGCCAGGTTGTCGCCCAGCACCAGGACCAGCATCGAGAAGGCGAACAGGTTGAGGTAGACGAAGAACTTCGAGAAGTCGCGGTCGCCGTGCATGTAGCCGACGGCGTAGAGATGGATGAGTGAGCCCACACCGGTGACGAACAGGGCCATGGTCACCGACAACGGGTCCACGAGAAGGCCGGCGTCCACGGAGAAGTCACCGGCCGGCACCCATTCGAAGAGGGTGACCACGAAACGGCGCTCGGCCGGGTCGCGGCCCATGAGGCCGGCGAACACCGCCACCGAGGACACGAACGAGCCGACCATGGCCGCGGTGGCCAACCAGCCGGCGCGGGGCTCGCCGAGGCGGCGTCCGGCGGTGAGCAGCACGACGAAGCCGGCCAGCGGGAACGCGCAGACGAGCCAGGCGGCAGCGTCCACGTCAGGCCTTCCGCCGGGCCACGAAGAACCCGCTCAGCATGTCCACGTCGATGCCCATCTCAGCCCTTCAGCATCGACACGTCGTCGGCGGTCGCCCCTGAACGCCGCCGGTTGATGGCCACGACCAGGGCCAAGCCGATCACCACTTCGGTGGCCGCCACCACCAGCACGAAGAACACCGCGATCTGCCCGCCCACGTCGTTGAGGCCCGCTCCGAGGGCCACGAAGGTGACGTTGACCGCGTTGAGCATCAACTCGACGCACATGAACATCACCAGCGGGTTGCGGCGCACCAGCAGCCCGACGGCCCCGACGATGAACAACGCGGCCGCCAACCCCAGGTACCAGCCGGTGCTCAGTCCGCTCAGGTCCATGACTCGCTCGACCCCGTCACCCGCGGCCGGACTCGGCCGGCGCGGCCCCGTCGGACCGGGCAGCGCGGCGGGTCAGCACCACCGCGCCGACTACTGCGATTGTCAGGAGCGCCGCAGTGATCTCCACCGCCAAGGCGAACTCGCCGAACAGCACCCGGCCCATCCGCTCGATGTCGGTGGCCTCGCCGTCGAGAGCCCGCTCGCCGCCACTCCGCCGGATGCCGCTGAGCACGTCGGCGGTGGCGAAGATCACCGTGCCCAGCAGCCCGGTCAGGGCCACGCCGATGACGACCGCAAGCGGCCGCTGCCCGAAGATGGGCTCCACCCGCAGCTCCTCGGCCTTGTCGACGCCCAGCAGCATGATCACGAACAGGAAGAGGATCACGATGGCGCCGGCGTAGACCACCACCTGCACCGCGGCCAGGAAGTGGGCATCGTTCAAGATGAACAGCAGGGCCACGCCGACCAGGGTCTGGACCAGGAACAGCGCCGCATGGACCGGGTTGCGACTGGCCACCACGCCGATGGCGCCCGCAAGCATCAGAACCGCGGCGACCGCGAACACCCCCTCAGCCATCAGACGGCCCACCCTCGGTCGAGTCGCCCTCGTCGGCGTCACCGGCAAGGCCGGGGGGTGGCACGGGGGCAAGGAATGGCGGCGCTTGCGCCGCCAGGCCGCGCCCGTGACAGGACCCGCCGGCCGGGGCCACCTCCTCGGTGTCGGCCGGCTCGGGCGGACGGACCCCGTAGCCGAGCTCACCCGACCAAGCCACCTCCCCGACGTAGCGGCTGTCCCCCGACGGCGACGTTGCCCGCATCCACCCCGAGGTGAGGGCGTCGTCGCCCTCACGCCAGTCCTCCCAGGGCATCTGCCGGGGCCGGCCGTCGTCGTCCACCAGCAACTCGTCCTTGGTGTAGATGGCATCGTCGCGGCCGGTGAAGGAGAACTCGAACAGCTTCGACTCGGTGATGGCCTGGGTGGGGCAGGCCTCCACGCACAGGTCGCAGTGGATGCACCGCAGGTAGTTGATCTCGTACACGTAGCCGTAGCGCTCGCCCGGCGCGACGGGGTCGTCGGGATCGTTGTCGGCGCCGCGCACGTAGATGCACTTGGCCGGGCACACCCCGGCGCACAGCTCGCAGCCGATGCACTTCTCCATGCCGTCGTCGTAGCGGTTGAGCACATGGCGACCGTGCAGGCGCTCGGGCTTGTCCCGCTTCTCGTCGGAGGGCGAGCCGTCGAAGCCGCCCCGGTAGTCGGTGGTGACCCGGGGCAGGAACAGCTGGCGCAGGGTCACCGCGAAGCCGTGGAGGTATCCCATGTCAGTTCCTCTCCCCTATTCGCTGGGCGTCACCGGCGGCGGGCTCGCCGCTGCCGTCACCGGGAGGGTCCCCGCCGTGTCGCCCTCTGCGCACCGCCTGGCCCAGCAGCAGACCCGCCACCCCGAACGCCACCAGAGTCACGACCGTCACCACCACCGTGTTCCAGCCGCGGTCGCGGCTCACTTCCAGGGCCGCGAGGAACAGGAACCAGCCCAGAGCCACCGGGATGAGCAGCTTCCAGCCGAGGTTCATCAGTTGGTCGTAGCGGAACCGGGGCAGCGTGGCCCTCATCCACACGAAACAGAACAGCAGCACGAACAGCTTGAGGAAGAACCACACCACGCCCCACGCCCAGGCGATGCCGAACCCGCCGATCTCGCTGACGAGCGCAGGACCGGAGGGGCCGCCCAGGAACAACGTGACGATGATGGCCGACATCGTGATGGTGTTCATGAACTCTGCCAGGAAGAACAGCGCGAAGCGGATCGACGAGTACTCGGTGTGGAAGCCGCCGACGAGTTCCTGCTCGGCCTCCACCAGGTCGAACGGGGGGCGGTTGAGCTCGGCGGTGCCCGCGATGGCGAACACGATGAACGGCACCAGGCCGGTGACGATGACGTTCCAGCGCGGCACGATGCCGAAGTAGCCCTCGGCCGCCTGCGCCACCACCATGTCGTGGGTGGACAGGCCTCCGGTAACCAGCACGATGGACGCCACCGCCAAACCCAGCGCGGCCTCGTAGCTCACCATCTGCGCCGAGGCCCGCACCGAACCCAGCAGCGGGTACTTCGACCCCGACGCCCAGCCGGCCAGCATCACTCCGTAGACGGCCACCGAGCTCATGGCCAGGAACAGCAGGATGCCCACCGGCGGGTCGGCCACCTGGATGTAGGTGATGCGGCCCCACCATTCGACCTCGCCGGCGCGGCTGTTGAAGTCGCCGCCGAGCGGGACGATGGCGAAGGCCAGGAACGCCGGAATAAGCGACAGGTAGGGCGCCAGCTTGAACACGAACCGGTCCGATCGATCCGGAACCAGGTCCTCCTTGAAGAAGAGCTTGATGCCGTCGGCCATGGTCTGAAGGACGCCGAAGGGCCCTGCGATGGTGGGTCCGAAGCGCTGGTGCATCCCTCCCAGGAGCTTGCGCTCGAACCAGATCATCAGCATCACAGCCACGAGCAGGAACGCGAAGGCGACCACGACCTTGGCCAGGGTCAACAGGACCTCCACCAGCCCGATGTCGCCGGCCAGCATGGGGTCGGCTGCCAGCACGAAGTGGCCGCTCATCGGGCTCCACCCGCCCGCCGGGTGCGCATCATCGGGCCTCCACGATGACCACGGTGACGTCGGTGCCCGCGGCGATGAGAGCGTTGGCCGGCGCGCCCGGTGCCAGCCAGTCCACCCGCAACGAGCCGGCCGGAACGCCGGCGTCGGTGGTCAGGGTCGCCTCGATGTGGCCGAAGTCCGACACGACCCGCACTGCCGCGCCTGCCCTGAGGTCGATGCCGTCAGTGTCGGCCGGGTTGATGCGGGCGGTGGCGGCCGCCGCAAGACCCCGGCTCGAGGGGCAGTGGCGCAGCATCACGCCGTCGTCGTACATGGTGCGGGTCGCTACCAGCAGCAGGCCCTCCTCTGTGAGGTCCTCGGCCTCGAGTTGGTCCTCCCGGCCGGCGGGTCCTGTCACGGGCGCGGCCTGGCGGCGCGAGCGCCGCCATTCCTTGCCCCCGTGCCACCCCCCGGCCTCGCCGGTCGCTCCGATACCTGCTAGCAGCACACCCTCCAGCTGATTCGGGGCCAAGGCTTCTTCGGTGAGGGGCGCATGCGCTTGGGAAATCTGGGCTAGTTCGGCTCTTATGGCTTGCGGGGAGTCGAGGCCCCGGGTCGAGCCCGGTTCCAGCCGCTCGGACAGGTCCGCGGCGATCATCCAGTCGGCGCGGGCCGTTCCGGGCGGCGTCACCTTGCGGCTCATGATGCTGACCCGGCCCTCGAGGTTGGTGAAGGTGCCGTCGCATTCGGTGGGGCCCGCGGCCGGCAGGACGATGCGGGCGGCGAGAGAGGCCGAGTCGTTGACGAACAGGTCGACGGCCACGACGACCGAGGCGCCCCGAAGGCCCCGGTAGGCGAGGTCGCGGTCGACGAAGTCGTTGAGCGGATCGGCGCCCAGCAGCACGAGCACATCGATGTCTCCGCGGGCGGCGGCCCGCAGGACGCTGGTCGCGTCCAGTCCCGGCGAAGCAGGCAGCCGGGGCCAAGCCTGGACCAACGGTGCGTCGTCGCCGACATCTTCGAGCCGCATCCGGCCCGGAACCAGACCTGGAGCCAGCCCCGCTTCGAGCGCCCCCATCGCGTTGCCCCTGCGCAGTGCGGGCAGGAAGCGCGCCGACGGAAGCCGCGACAGCTCCGAGGCCGCGGCTTCGAGGATGCCGGCCGGCTCGGCCAGTGACATGCGGCCCAGCACCACGACCACCCCGTCGCCGGCCTCCCGCAGGCACCGGGCCGCCGCGGCGAGCTCGGAGCCGTCCTCGGACGGACCGGGCCCGGTGGCCGCATCCACCAGGTCAGCCACCAGCCGGGCCGTCGTGCCGGGGCTCGGGCGCAGGGAGTGCTCGGCCAGGTGCGACAGGCCGGTGGCGTGAGGGGTGACCTCGACCAGCGTCACGCCGTCGTTGACGATGGCGTGGCGCAGCCGCAGGTACAGCGTCGGCAGTTCCTCCTTGGGGTCGGGTCCCACCAGCAGGACCGCGCCCCCGGGCCGGCAGGCGTCGTTGATCGTGGCCCTCGGCAGGCCGAGAACGAGATGGGGGTCCAAGCCGTCGCCGAGCTGGGAGTCGACGTTGTCGGTGCCGACCACGCCCTTGGCCAGCTTGGCCCACATGTACTGCGCCTCGTTGGTCAGCCTGGCCCCGCCCAGCACCGCCACACGCTCGGGCGAGGCAGCCCTCAGGGCGTCGGCCACCGCCTCGAGGGCCTCACCCCATCCGGCCTGGCGGGACTCACGACTGTCGCCGTCCGCCGCGTCCCTGATCATGGGGGCGGGCAGCCGCTCCTCGCTGTTGAGGGCCTCGAAGCCGAATCGCTCCTTGTCCGACAGCCAGCCCCAGTTGACGGCGTCGGCGTCGGCTCCCAGCACCCGCAACACCCGGTTGCGGGACGCCTGAACCGCCACCCTCGACCCCAGGCTGTCCACCCAGGCGGTGGAGAGCGTCTCGGTCAGGTCCCAGGGACGGGCCTTGAAGCGGTACGGCGCCGCGGTGAGCGCGCCCACCGGACATATCTGCACGGTGTTGCCCGAGAAGTAGGAGGCGAAGGGCTCGCCGGTGAACGTGTTGACCTCGGTGTGGTTGCCGCGGCCCATGAAGTGGATCAGGGCGTCGCCGGCCACCTCGTCGGCGAACCGGGTGCAGCGGTCGCACAGGATGCAGCGCTCCCGGTCCAGGTAGACGGTCTCGCTGATGGCGATGGGCTTCGGGAAGTGGCGCTTCTCCTCCACGAAGCGGGTCTCGCCGGGGCCGTAGGCCATGGTCTGGTCCTGCAGAGGGCATTCGCCGCCCTTGTCGCAGACGGGACAGTCGAGCGGATGGTTGATGAGCAGGAACTCCAGCACGCCGTCCTGGGCCTTCTTGGCCGCCTCGGACTCGGTGGACACCTTCATGCCCTCGCTCACCGGCACCATGCACGAGGGCTGCAGTGCGAAGCCCCGCCCGGTGTCCACCTCCACCAGGCACATGCGGCACATGCCTACCGGACTCATGCGAGGGTGGTAACAGAACCTCGGTATGTACGTTCCGGCGCGCTCGCAGGCGGCTATCAGCATCTCGCCGGGGCTTGCCTCCACGGCTGCGCCGTCGACGGTGATCTCCACGGTGACTTCGGTGCCGGTATCGGGCTCTGTCGCGGTCATGGCCTCGCTCCCCGGCCGGCGGGTCCTGTCACGGGCGCGGCCTGGCGGCGCGAGCGCCGCCATTCCTTGCCCCCGTGCCACCCCCCGGCCTCACGGGGCGCGCGAGCGATGCGATCCTTGCCGCCGTGCCATCTCCCGGCCTCACGGCCCGCGGCCGATCTGCGGCTGTGTTGGCCGGTCATTGGGGGCTCCTGCGGGTACTACCTCTATGGGGATGGGGTCGCGGCGGGTGATCTTGGCCTCGTACTCTTCGCGGAAGCGCCGGATCGTGGACACCACGGGAGCGACTGCGGACGGCCCGAGCGGGCAGATCGTGGTCTGGCGGGGCGGGAACGGCACCGCGTCCGCGCCGTCGTGGGCGGCGACCGGGTAGGGACCGGGGCTGATGTTGTCGCCGATGTCGAGCAGCAGGTCGATGTCGGACGGCCGCCCCTCCCCGTCGAGGATGCGGCGCAGGATCTGCTCCAGCCAGGTGGTTCCCTCCCGGCACGGGGTGCACTTGCCGCACGACTCGCGGGCGAAGAACTTCACGACCCGCCACGCGGCCCGCACTGCGTCGGTGGTGTCGTCCATGATCACGATGGCGCCCGACCCCAGCATCGACCCGGCCGCACCGACGGGGCGAGCCTCCAGCGGCAGGTCCAGGTGGTCCTCGAAGAACCAGGGAGCCGAGCCCCCGCCGGGGATGAACATCTTCAGCCGGTGGCCGTCGCGGATGCCCCGGCAGAAGTTGTCGCCGTAGATCAGCTCCCGGAAGGTGGTCACCCCGTGCTCGACCTCGTACACGCCGGGACGGCGCAGGTGGCCCGACACGGCGAACATCCGCGTGCCCGGCGACGACTCCGAGCCGTAGCCCGCATAGGCGTCGGCGCCGTTGACCATCAGCCACGGCAGGTTGGAGAGCGTCTCCACGTTGTTGACGATGGTCGGCTGCCCGTAGAGGCCGACGGCGGCCGGGAAGTAGGGCGGCTTGAGGCGCGGCATGCCCCTGCGGCCCTCGAGGCTCTCGATCAGCGCGGTCTCCTCGCCCACGATGTAGGCGCCCGCGCCCCACGCCATGACGATGTCCACCGAGAAGTCGCTGCCGCAGATCTCGCGGCCCACGTAGCCGGCCTCGTAGGCCTCGTTGAGAGCGGCCGCGATGCGCTCCTGGGCCAGGGCCATCTCGCCCCGCACGTACAGGAAGCACTGCTGCAGCCCCAGCGCGTAGCAGGCGATCAGGCACCCCTCGATGAGCTGGTGGGGGTCCCGCTCCATGAGCAGCCGGTCCTTGTAGGTCCCGGGCTCGCTCTCGTCGCCGTTCACGACCAGGTAGTACGGGTGCTTGCCCGGGGGCAGGAAGCCCCACTTGACGCCGGCGGGGAACCCCGCGCCTCCCCTTCCCAGCAGCGTCGCGGACCGCACCTCGTCGTGAACCGCGGCCGGCGCCATCTCCAGCGCGGCCCTCAGCCCCTCGTACCCGCCGGTGGCCTCGTAGCGCTCCAGGGTGAAGGAGTCCTCGTGAACGAACCGGCCCGTGATCAGCTTCGGCCCGTCGTTGAGCACGTAACCCGGCGCGTGCGGCAGGTACCCGTCGCCGGCCGATCGGTCCGGCAGGGGCGCGGGGTGGCCGCCGGTCGCGGATGGCGTGCCCATCAGCCGACGGCCTCGACATCGTTGCGGACCAGCCACACGGGAGCCTCGCGGGCTTGCTCGGGCGGGACCACGCCGGCCAGGCGCTCGGCCGGGATCGACTGCCGCACCTGGGCCAGGACACCGTGGCTGGCGATCCCGGTCCGGCCGGCCCGCAGATCCTCGATCAGGCGGTCGAAGTCGGCCGGCGTCACCCGGCCGCGATAGCGGTAGTTGACCTGCAGACACGGGGCCTCGGTGCAGGCCGCGATGCACTCCGCCTCCTCGACGGTGAACATGCCGTCGTCGGTGGTGCCGCCCACCTCCACATCCAGCGACTCGCAGGCGTGCTCCAGCAACTCCTCGCCGCCCCACAGCAGGCACGATATGTTGGTGCACACGTTCATGAGGTAGGTGCCCACCGGCTCGAAGCGGAACATCTCGTAGAAGCCGGCCGTTCCCTTCACCTCGGCCGGGGTGGCTCCGACCAGCTCGGCGATGCGGCGCATGGCCCCGTCGGTGAGGTACCCGTCCTGTGCCTGGGCCAGATGCAGCAGCGGGATGAGCGCGGAGCGCGGCCGGGGGAACCAGCCGATGATCTCCGCAGCCTGCGCCTCGTTGGCGGCGCTGAGGCTCACCGGTCCACCTCGCCCATGATGGGGTCGACCGATGAGATGATGGCCACGCCGTCGGCGATGAGGCCGCCCTGCATCAGGTGCGGAAGGGTCTGGAGGTTGACGAAGCTCGGGGCCCGCACATGCACCCGGTACGGCACCGAGGTGCCGTCGCTCACCAGGAACACGCCCAGCTCGCCCCGGGGTGACTCGACCGAGGCGTAGGCCTCCCCGGGCGGCACCTTGAACCCCTCGGTGAAGATCTTGAAGTGGTGTATGAGCGCCTCCATCGAGGCGTCGATGCGGGACCGCGGCGGAGGGGTGACCTTCTTGTCCTGGACCCGGTAGTCGCCAGAGGGCATGGCCTCGATGATCTGGGCCACGATGCGCAGCGACTCCCGGATCTCGTTGAGCCGTATGGCGTAGCGGTCGTAGCAGTCGCCGTGGGTGCCCACGATGACGTCGAAGTCCACCTGGTCGTAGAACAGGTACGGCTCGTCGCGCCGCAGGTCCCAGGCCATGCCCGCGCCCCGCAGTATCGGTCCGGTGACCCCAAGCGCGACGGCCTCGGCCGCGCTGATCACACCCACCCCCTGGAGCCGCTCGCGCCAGATGGGCTGCCCGGTGAGCAGCGTGTCGTACTCGTCGAGCCGGGGCTCGATCAACTCGATCAGCCCGGCCACGTCCGTGCGCCAGTCCGCGGGCACATCGGCGGCCACCCCGCCGGGCCGGATGTAGTTGTGGTTCATCCGCAGGCCGGTGACCTTCTCGAAGAAGCGCAGCACCTCCTCGCGCTCACGCCACCCGTAGATCATCATCGACACCGCCCCGAGGTCCATGCCGTTGGTGGCCATGAACAACAGGTGGGAGCTGACCCGGTTGAGCTCGCACATGAGCATCCGGATCCACGTCGCCCGTTCGGGCACGTCGATTCCCAGCAGCTGCTCGGTGGCCAGACAGAACGCCAGCTCGTTGAACAGCGGCGAGGCGTAGTCCATGCGGGTCACGTTGGTGCCGCCCTGCAGGTACGTGAGCTGCTCGCCCGTCTTCTCCATGCCGGTGTGGAGGTAGCCGATCACCGGCTTGGAGCGCAGCACCGTCTCGCCTGAGAGCTCGAGCATCAACCGCAGCACACCGTGGGTCGAGGGATGCGACGGCCCCATGTTCAACAGCACCAGCTCGTCGTCGGCGCCGTCGGGGTCTCCCCCGATGTCGGCCGCCTCGGCCTCCGACATGCGCAGCACCGCCGACGGCCGGCGCCGGCGAACCCGTTCGGCGGCCCGGTCGGCCTCGGCCGTTGCCGCGCCGGCCGCGGGGGCGGAGGGGTCGGAGGGGGAGGTGTCGGTGATGCTCATCGCGTAGGCGGCTCTACCTGACGTTGGAGGCCGCTTTGAACTGGACCGGTATCTGGCCCGCGTCGTAGTCCTTGCGCAGCGGATGGCCCGACCAGTCCTCCGGCATCAGGATGCGAGACGGGTCGGGATGGCCCTCGAACACGATGCCGAACATGTCGTAGACCTCGCGTTCGAGGCTCTCCGACCCGGGCCAGAGGTCGAAGAGGGTGGGGACGGCCGGATCGTCGGCGGGCACCTGCACCCGCAGGCGCAACCGCTCCCGCCGCTCATGGCACAGCAGGCTGGCCACCACCTCGAAGCGCTCGGGCGCCACGCCTTCGGGCAGGCCCCGGTCCGCTCCGTAGGTCAGGTAGTCCACCGCGGTGAGGTCGATGAGCTGGTCGAAGCCGTCGGCGCGCGCCGCCGCGGCCACATCGCACCACTGGCTCCGCGAAGGGTGGACGACAGCCTGGCCCCGCGACGGCTGGTCGGCGCCGGAAACGGCGCCGTAGCGCTCAGCCATGCCGGCGCTCGATCACCGAGGTGGCCGTCTGGCCGTCGAGCTGCTGAACCACGAGGCCGGCCCCGCCGTCGCCGGTTGCGGCCCGGCGGGCCAGCAGTTCCCCCGAGGTGATCTGGTGGTGGAGCGTGAAGATGGCGTGCATCAGCGTCTCGGGACCCGGCGGGCACCCCGGCGCGTAAACGTCGACGGGCACTACCTGGTCGACGCCCTGGACGATCGCGTAGTTGTTGAACATGCCACCGCTGGACGCGCACACCCCCATGGAGATGACCCACTTGGGCTCCATCATCTGGTCGTAGATCTGGCGCAGCACCGGGGCCATCTTCTGGGACACCCGGCCGGCCACGATCATCAGGTCCGCCTGGCGGGGCGAGGCCCGGAACACCTCCATGCCGTAGCGGGCGAGGTCGTAGTGGGCTGCCCCGGTAGCCATCATCTCGATGGCGCAGCAGGCCAGGCCGAAGGTCGCCGGCCAGCAGCTGCGAGCCCTGGACCACTTGACCAGGCTCTCCAGCTTGGACGTCATGAAGTTGTGCTGGATGCCTTCCAGGCCGCGCTCCCGCAGCTCCTCGAGCTGGTTCCCGACCCCCATCAGACTGGGCTCCCCGGCCGGCCCTCGAGGCCTACGCGGCGAACGGTAGTGCGAGCGGTGCGAGCCGCGGACACCATCGTCCCGCCGTCAGAAGCTGACGGCGGCGGGGCATCGGCGGAGGGCCGAGGCCCCCATTCGAGGGCTCCCGCTCCGATGAGGTACACGAACGACTCGAACACCGCGAAGGTGAACACCAGCAGGGCCACCAGCCCGAACAGGCCGAGCCCGCCCCTGGCCACGGCGTAGGGATAGAACAGCACGATCTCGACGTCGAAGACGATGAAGATCATCGCCACCAGGAAGAAACGAACCGGGAAGCGCTCGGGGGTCTCCCGGGCGGGAACGATCCCGCACTCGTAGGGATCCAGCTTGGGGACGGTCGGCCGGCGGGGCGCCAGCAGCCCCGACGCCACGAAGCTCCCGGCCGCGAACAGCGCGGCGAGACCGAACAGTGCCAGCAACGGGAGGTACTGGCCGAGCACGGCTCAGGTGCGGGCTGGCGTGCCAGCCTCTCGCTGGCGCCAGGCCAGCTTGTCTCGCTCGTGAAGGAACAGGCACAGAGCCACGAAGATGCACATGGAGCCGAGCGCTACCAGAGCCGGCTTGAGGCGCAGATCGCCCAGATCGCGGATCATGATCACTGAGATCACCGGCTTGGACTCATCGACGATGGGCCTGGGCGGCGGCTGGCCGGGAACGAGGGGCTGATCGATCACCTCTTGGACCTGCACCACCCCGTAGCGGGTGGGATGGGTGATCGTCAGGGCAGTACGGATCTGGGTCCAGATCCGGTCCCAGCGATTCGGGTCGTCGGGCAGGCCCCGCTTGCCGCCGACGGTGTAGGCGTCGAGCAGCTTGAAGTCGTCCTGGGAGACGAACGTGAGATCCGGGCTCTCCAGCAGCATCGCCACCGCCGATGCCTGCGCTTCACCCGCCTCGGCCGTCGACAGCAGCCTCCAGCCGCCCAGTGCGATCCGGCCGGTCTCCTCCGCATCCGCGATCAGGCCCGGCGACACTGCGGCCAGCTCCGACAGGGTGGTGGCCTGGTTGCGGGCCAACTCGTCGGCGACCAGTGCGTCGATCTCGGAGGCGCTGAGGCCCGCGGTCTGGTCCGGCGTGAGCGTGTCCCGGCTGACCACGCCGAACTCGGCCTGCGCCACGGGGTCGTCGGAGTCGACGGCGATCTCGAACGCGGTCGGCAGCTCGACGAGGTCGGGCAGCACCCTGGCCTCTTCCAATGCCGCCGCGTCGAGGTCGCCCACGTTGATCTCCTGCAGCTGCCAGGTCGGAGAGGTGCCGGCCCAGCCGATGCCGTAGATCCACCACACGACGGCCATGATCACCATCCAGCCGAAGAACCCCGCGGTCGCGATGAGGGTGCCCAGCCGGGTGCCGGTGTTGAGGGCGAGCAGCAGCCAGACCGAGCCCATCAGCACGAGCACGCCCGCGAACACCGCCATGAAGCCGCGGATCTCGGGGTCCCAGGCGAGCCCGCCGATCACATGGAGCGCATCCATCTCAGAGGTTCCTTTCGAACGCGACGATGGCGTCGATCTGGTCCTGGGTGAGCGTCGCCGGGTAGGTGATCTCCAGGTCGTCGTCGGTGCGGGGACCGAAGCCCGGCATCTGGCCGTTGCCGCCGGCGCCTCCCCGGCCGTAGGTCTGCCCGATGGTCTGGCCGGCGGAGATGAAGTCGGCGTGCTGGGCCGCGGTCTCGAACTGGTCCACGGTGCTGCCCCCGGTCAGGTTCGGCCCGAAGAAGCCCCCGCCGACGTTGTAGGACTGCAGTATCGGTCCGGCGTGGCCGTCGATGCTGTCGTCGCCGTCGGTGGCGGCGTCGAACGACCAACCGTAGGTGTGGCACCTCGCGCAGCTGTAGGTGCCGCCCGCAGCCGGGTTGTCGAACAGGATCGCCCCGTAGGTCTGGTAGAGCTCGCTGCCGGGCGCCTCGCCTGCGGCCAGCAGTTCCAGACCGGCCCGCCTGATCGCTGCGGGGTTGCCGGCCAGCGACTCGTCGGCGGCCAGGGCCATGGACCGGGCCTCCTCGACGGCGTCGTCCACCGCGCCCAGCCAGTCGTCCACGACCGGGTCGGCGTCCGCTACCCCCAGATGCTCGGCTATGCCCTCACGCACGCCCGTGTCGACGACGTCGCGCAGCTCCGACTCGGGAATCTGGATGCGCCTCATGTAGCGGATCAGGTACTCGATCTGCTGCTCGGTGAGGGGGCCGCCGCCGGGCGCGCCCCACGCCGGCATCACGTTGTTGCGGCCGTAGTTGAGGACGTGGCGCACCTCGTCCTCGCTGTAGCGGGACAGCACCGTGTTCAACGCGGGGGCGCTCCATGCAACCGTCGCCACGAAGTTCCCCTCCGCGTCCGTGAGCGTGAACGGCGCGGAGCCTCCCGTGCCCTCTGCGCCGTGGCATTGCTGGCAGTCGGCGCCATCGACGTACAGCTCGCCGCCGCGGTCGGCGAAGATGCGGTCAGTGTCGGAGATGAGGCCCGTGTGGCGGCCGGGCTCGCCCAGCCAGTACAGGGGCAGTCCCACCCCGATCACGGCCAGCATGGCCAGGCCGGCCAGCAGCGACTTGTCGAGCTTGGCGCCCTCGAGTTCCTCGTCCTCCAGGTAGGGCCTGCGGTTGGGGGCCAGCTCTATCTCGCTGCCCACCTCGTCGCGGGCCGACCGCGAGTTCAGGATCAGGTACACGACATACCCGACGAAGACGACGGCCAGGATTACGAACCCGATGGTTCTCTGGGTGGAAGCAGCTAAGAGCATTCGCGGCGGTCTATTCCTGGGGCTCGGATCGTGCCACTAGTGTTCGGTCGCCTGGCCGATGCAGTTGGGCCCCTCGGCTTCCTGGCCGGTGGTGTTGGTGCCGATGGGCGGGCCCTGGATGATGGTGCCGGTGTCGACGACGAGCGATCCGTCGGCGGTTATCTCCACCGCGAAGCGATCCATGCCCCGCGGCGCCGGGCCGCCCCGCTTCTCACCCACCTGGTTGTACTTCGACCCGTGGCACGGGCACTCGAACCACTGCGAGGTGACGCACTCGGGCACCCGGCAGCCGAGATGGGGACACTTCTGGTAGAGCGCGACGATGCCTCCGTCCAGACCGAGCTGCTGCCCCGCAGTCATGCCCGACAGCTCGGCCGCCGTGTAGGTCTCGGCCGCCTTCTCCACCGCGCCGTTGGGGTACTCGGTCAGCCACATCCGGCCCTCGGGCTTGTACAGGAAGCCCGAGTTG
>LXNI01000981.1_pt1 | contig 28365 bp, 27 predicted proteins | sample 809091 | NCBI WGS metagenome assembly LXNI01 (sample SAMN04870527, study PRJNA318959) | sponge metagenome | biome: 01000161; feature: marine sponge reef; material: water | host: Sarcotragus foetidus | place: Greece: Milos, Mediterranean Sea | collected 2013-05-29 | depth 5-7 m | reverse complement strand
GACGAAACTCACACAGGCGCTCGAACCAACCTCTCGCCATCTTGACCGACAAGAAAGAGCCGCGTAACGTCACTACAACGCGAGACGCCATCCACGAAGTTCAACAGAAAACGGGACAATCCCAGCCAGAAGCGCTTCAGCTTCGATGACCGTCACTTCTTCGTCGACCTCGTCTTCTACAACCGCCTGCTGCGCTGCTACGTGCTGATCGACCTGAAACGCGGGGAACTGACCCACCAGGACCTTGGCCAGATGCAGATGTACGTGAACTACTTCGACCGGCACGTGAGGACCGATGGCGAACTGCCCACGATCGGGATCCTCCTCTGCGACCAGAAGAACGAAGCGGTCGTCGAGTTGACGCTGCCCGAAGACGCCAACATTTACGCATCGAAGTACCAGTTGTACCTGCCGTCGCGGGAGGAGCTCGCGGATCAGGTTGCGCGGGTTCGGCGGGAGATTGAGGGCCGGGGAGGTGGGGTTGATGGGTAGCCGGTTAGGGACCGGGCGTGTCCATTGACTCCGATTGGAGGTCAACGCGCCGGAGGTACAGCCCGGGAACAGGCGCACCAAGTCGGGGCGAATCCGGAGCACAGGGAAGATCGGGCGATTGGCCATCTCCTCGCCTTCGAGAACGGCTTCCCTAGAGTCACGTTCAGTCGCACGAACCTTCGTTGACTCGCAGGTAGTCGCGGATGAACTCGTCTATGGAGTCGGAGACGAAGGCATGTACCTCGCTGGATGGATCTGCTCGGTCTCCGAAGTACCCGAAGCTCCCTCGGCGCCATGTGGGTGCGGCGATTGTGCGTTCGGTGTCGGGATTCACCAAGCGGCGACCGAACTCGATCTCAATCGTGTAAGCGTGTGTAGAGTCTCCATCCAGGGCTTGTACCTCGATCACGAAGACCGGGAGGCGCTCGTGAGGTTCGTACAGGCGAGCAGCCCGCAATCGACTCTCGGCCATTGTCTCGAGCCGTTCCGAGTCCGCAATGCGTAGAGACTGCGCCTGATCGTCAACGAGCACCTCGACAGCTACACCGCGACAGCCAGTGTAGAGCCGCTCATACAGGGTCGTGTCGGGCTGGGCCGCGAAAGCGGCAGCGAGTAGCAGACTGACGACTGCAACCATCGATTGCGGCTATCTGCAAACCGGATCGGGCGGAGTACGTTCCGCGCTACCGCTTGGGGCGTGGCGTCCCGGATGTGCCGTCCCGCTTCCCTCCTCGGCCTTCTTGGGCTGGTAGCTCGCTGGTCGCGGTCCGGCTGGGGCAGACGCTTCTTCATGCGCGCGACGGTATCAGGAGTCAGTTCCGCTGCCGCTCTCCTTTGGCGCTGACTGCGCAGTCGGCTTGGGTGAGTTTTCTAGCACCCCTGATACCTTCTCAAAGGCGACCCGCACTTCAAGACTCGAGGACTCGACGTTCGTTGGGATTTCGTCGCAGCTCACCGGCCGGACCGGTTGCTGCGGGAAAGGCGCCGGATTGCGACGATGCGTAGACTGACACCGGCAGTGGCCGCCGCGGTGCGGCAGGATCTGAGAACAGCTTCGGCGGAGTTCGCGGCCGGAAGAGCAAGTCTCGCGTCCGTACATCACCGCATCGAACGCATCGCCAAGCACCTGACCCATCCGAAGGCCACACTCGGGGAGGCCAAGTGTTGCATGAGATCTCTCGTGAGGGACAAGGCGCCTCACATGCTGGAAGAAACGGGGCTGCCCGGTTGGAACTTCACAGACCTGTATGACAGCGTGACGGACGCACGAAACGATCTCGCCCACACCGGGACGGCGGCTGCGTTGGCCGACACACGGACCGCTGCCTTGGTCTATGTGCTGATAGAGGCGTTGATGACCCCAAGCAAATCCACGACGGCAGGCAAGATCATGGTCTCGAATCCGGTCTGCGCCCAGGGTTGGCAGACGCTGGCAGACGTGCGGCGGACCATGCTGATGCACGACTACTCGACGCTGCCGTTCAAGCAGGATGGCGGCGACGGAAACCGCGAGAGGTGGATGCTGCTCCACGCGAAGGACTTGGGAGAGCACCTCCTTGACGATCGGGACAAGCGCATCGGGGAACTCCTTGGCGAATCGAACATCCGGCTGCGAACCGCCCAAACGGCGTGCTTGAGCACCCTGATTGAGGGCTTTTTCGACAAAGTGCCGATCCTCGTCACAGACAGCGGGAGCGATGACGGCGATCTGCTCGGGATCATTACGGCGTTCGACCTGCTGTGACCGCCGTCGTGAGATCCGAGTAGGCGGGGCCTGTGACCCGCGTGGCCGAGACCGTCGGCGTCAACGGGATCGCGCACATCCAGTTGACGGTCCGGGACCCGGAACGCTGTCTTCCGTTCTGGGAGCGGCTCTGCAACTTCCTCGAGATGAAGACCCTGATCCGGGGTGAGGACGTGCTGTACTGCATCGGCAGCCGCACCGGCATCCTGGTGCGGGCGGCGCCGCCGGACAAACGTGACCGCGGGTTCGATCAGGATCGGCCGGGTCTGCATCACTTCTGTTTCCGGGCGCGGAGCCGCGCGGATGTCGACTCGATCTACCGCTTCATCGAATCGGAGCTCGACGCGACGATCGTTCACGGCCCGGAGGAGGGTTCACGGTTCGCGCCGGGCTACTACTCGATCCTGGTGGAGGACCCGGACGGCATCCGGGTCGAGGTGAACCACGTCCCGGGCAAGGGGCACTTCGGGGAGGGCGGCCGGTTGGGCCCGGGCGGGACGGGGGCGGCCAGCACCTACGGTGACCACGGTTTTGGGGGATTGAGTTCCGGATGCCGACGGGAACCCGGGTGGCGCGATCCGCGCCACCCGTGACCCGGTCCGTGCGCCCGTCAATCGGGCGCACGGACGACACGTCGGCGCACCCAGTGCCGGATGCCGGCGGCGACGCCGGCGCACCCAGTTAGGGTAGGTCGATGACGTAGATCGTGTTCGCGGCGTCGCCGGCGACCCAGGCGGTCTCGCCGTCGGTCGTGATCCCGTTGAACAGCATCGTGTTCGGGAAGGCGCCGCTTGGCGGCACATGGAGTTCGAGGTTCTCGGCAACACCCCATGTCGCTCCGTTCACGGGGTCGATGGCCGTGACCCGGCCTGCGCCGGCTTCGACGACGTAGATCGAGCCGTTGGCCGCTGCCAGCCCTTCCGGTTGCTCGAGTCCGCTCTCTACTTCCTCGGCGCCTGCGTCGGTGATGCGGAGCAGGGAGCCGGCGAGGTTGTCGGTGACGTAGAGGCTGCCGTCCAACTCCGTCAGACCGGCCGGCCCTTCGAGCCCCTCGGCGAGGACCCGTTTCTCTTCGGGACTCTCCGGAGAGAAGGCGATCACGTTGCCCGCGCCCCATTGGCTTGCGACGATGTCGCCCTCGAACTGGATCGCGTCGATGGGGGCGGCCAGTTCGCCGAAGATTTGGACCAGTGCATCCGCGGCCGGGTCCCAGAGCCGAACCGCGTTGTCGAACCAGCTCGAGAGGATGAGCTGGCCGTCGTCCGCGGCATGAACCGACATTGACGTGCCGATGTCGGAGAAGCCGATCACGTCGCGCACGACGCCGAGTACGTCGCCGGTTGCCGGGTCGAGCTGGCGCAGGGCGAAGAAGTCGGCGACGACGAGCCGGGTCGCGTCGCCGGCCCCGATCAACGCCAGGCCGCCGGGCATGTTCAGCCCGCCCTCGAGCACCATGCGGTTCACCTCAGGCGACAGCGCCTCGACGATGAAGCCGTCGGCGAAGCTCGAGATGAACAGGCGGTCCTCTGCGTCGAAGGCGAAGTTGTCGAGCCCGGGCTGAACGCGGGCGACGACCTGCTTGCCGCCGTCTTCGCCGACCCGGAGGACCTCGCCCCGGAGCGAGTCGAGCACGTGGAGCACGCCTTCGCTGTTGAACTTGACCGCCGCCGGCACTTCGAAGCCGCTGGCGACCGTCTCCATCTCGCCGCTGTCCACGTCGACCCGGACGACCTCGCCGCGGAACCAGCGCGGGCCGTAGAGCTTTCCGTCCGCCGAGCCCCAGTCCATGCCGTTCAGACCGCAGCCGGGCCCGAGATCGTCACGGATGAGCCGTGGCCCGGTCTCGCCTGCCGGGTCGAGCTCGAACAGGTTCGTGTCCATGAAGCACTGGGAGACGAAGAGCCGGCCGTCGTCCGAGAAGGTGATCGGGTTGACGCCGACGCCCGGCGAGGCGACCACGCGCGTCTCGCCTTCCGGTGTCCGCATCGCGACCTCGCCGTTGCTGATGTCCGTCCAGTACACGGAACCATCGGGTGCGAAGGCCAGGTCGTCGGGTGACTTGGCTCCGTCCTCAAGGCCCCAGTGGTCGAGGATCTCGCCGCTCTCCGGATCGAGCCGCGCCACTGCGGGCGTCACCACCGAGGTGAGATACAGGTCTCCATCGGGCCCGAAGAGGATGCCGTTGATGCCGCGGAAGCTGGCGCTCTCACCGATCGTTCGGACGCCTTCGGCGCCCGCTTCCATCACGTCGGCGTCCGGGGAAGCGCACCCGGCCAGCAGGGTCAGGGCGCCAAGCCATGCGGTGTTGAAGGCCAGTCCTGTGCGTGTGCGAATGCCAATGGCCGATCGCGAGAACATCGTTGCTCCTCAGTTGAGAAATGGCTCGAGGGCCACGTAGCGGATGACGAATCCGACCAGGGCCAGCTCGACCAGGAAGATGGCCCAGATCCCGGCTCGGATCCCCCGGCCGGGGCGAATGCGGGGATCCATCCGCTTCTTCTGCAGCCAGAGCACGGCGCCGCTCTGAATCGGCAGCAGCAGCCCGGCGACCAAAGCGCTGATCGTGATCAGCAGTCGCGGGTTCTGGATCCACATGTAGACGGTAAGGCAGAAGATCGGGCCCACCGTGCAGTAGGCGCGGATCCAGAACCTGCGGGCGGCCAGGTTCCGACGCTTCAGGTAACCCAGCTCCATGATGTAGTCCGGGATGTAGCGGGCGCCGCCGGCGACGGCCGAGATCATCGTCGAGAACAGGATGCAGAAGGCGCCGATGCCGAACAGCCACAGCGACCAGGGGCCCAGGGTCTGGGTGAACATCTCGGAGAGCATGGAGAGCGTCTCCAGGCCGTCGGGCTCCTTGCCGAGTTTCTTCAGCACGCCGGCGCCGAGCATGTAGAAGGGCACCGTCGCGCAGGTCAGCAGAGCCAGCGTGACCCAGACGTCCGTCTGCATGACCTTGATCCACCCCCGGGCGCGCGTTTCCCAACCCGGAGCATCGCTGCGGCCGATGAAGTTCGGGTAGCCCTTCTCGACGCACCAGTACTGGTAGGCGGAGATCTCCAGGGAGTTGACGCCCGTGAATCCATAGACGGCCATGGCGGCGACGATGAGCTCGGGTGGGAAGCTGAACGTGAAGCCCGAGGCGAGTTCGGCCCGCGTGACGGCGAACTCCGTGCCCTGCATCAGGATGGCGCACACGAGCGTGGCGCCGGTGAAGATCATGACCAGCACCAGCATCACGTTCTCGAGGATCCGGTAGGAGCCCGTGATCAGGACGGCGATCGTGATTGCGGCCAGCAGTCCGGCTGCCAGGGTCGACGGGACCGCCGGGGCCAGCAGGGTCAGAGCCTGGCCCGCACCGCCGATGACTCCCCCCAGACCCACCAGTGAGGGAACCAGGGCGATCAAGGAGATGGCGACGGCGAAGCTGACGTGGCCGCGGCCGATCCGGATCCGGAAGGGGAGGCGGTTTATCGCCCGCACGTAGGTGTCGCCCGAAACCAACGTGTACCGGGCGAGTTCCGCCTGGATCAGGGACTTGATCCAGCAGGAGAGGAGCACCCACCACAGCATGACGAAGCCTGCCGCGGCGCCCAGACCCGAGGTGAGAATCATCTCGCCCGAACCGACGATCGCTCCGGAGATGACGACGCTCGGGCCGAGATAGCGAAGCCGCCTTCGCCAGCTCGTGGGCGGCGGGGTTGCGCCGCCCTCGCGGACGGTGTAGGGATCGTTCCTCGGCCCAACGTAAGTGCTTGAAGACATTGGACTTACGTGCGGTCGTGGTTTTCTCCTCAGTCGAGAAAGGGGCCAAGGACCACGTAGCGGACGACGAACCACGTCATCGCCAACTCGAACAGAAAGATGCCCCAGATCGCGAGCCGGATCCACTTGCCAGGCCGGATCCTCGGATCCATCCGGTTCTTCTGGAACCACAGCACTGCGCCGCTTTGGATCGGCAGCAGCATGGCCAGCGTCAGAGCCCCGATCGTCACCAGCAGCCGGGGGTTCGGGATCGTCATGTAGATGACGAAGGCGACTACCGGGATGAGCGTGCAGTAGCCGCGGATCCAGTTGCGACGAGCGACCAGGTTCTGCCGGTTGAGATAACCGAGCTCCATGATGTAGTCCGGAATGAAGCGGGCGGCGCCGCCGACCGCGGCGAGCATGGTCGAGAACAGGATGCTGAAGGCGCCGATGCCGAACAGCCACAGCGACCACGGTCCGAGCGTCTCGGTGAACATCTCGGACAGCAAGGAGATCGTCTCGAGGCCGTCCGGCACCTTGCCGCGGGCGCGCAGGACGCCGGCGCCCAGGATGTAGAAGGGCAGCGTGGCGCAGGTCAGGAGCGCCAGCGTGACCCAGACGTCGGTCTGGAGCACCTTGATCCAGCCGCGGGCTCTCGCCTCCCATCCCGGTGCGTCGCTGCGGCCGATGAAGTTCGGGTAGCCCTTCTCGACGCACCAGTACTGGTAGGCGGAGGTCTCCGACGCGTTGACCCCGGTGTAGCCGTACACGGCGATCGCCGCGACCAGGTACTCGGGCGGGAAACTGAACGTGAGGCCCGACAGGAGGTCGGCGCCGGTCACCGCGTACTGGGTTCTCTGCATCAGGACGGCGCACACCAGCGTCGCGCCGGTGAAGATCATCACCAGCCCGAGCATGGCGTTCTCCAGCACCTTGTAGGAGCCGGTGACCAGCAGGGCGATCGTCACGGCGGCGATCAGACCGGCGGCCCAGACCGACGACACCTCGGGAACCAGCAGCGTCAGCGCCTGCCCTGCGCCGCCGATGATCCCGCCCAGCCCCAGCACGCCTGGGATGATGGCGATCAGGGCGATGACGACGGGGAAGCTGATCAGTCCCCTGCCGAGCGGAATCTTGCCGGGCAGCCGGTTCATTGCCCGGACGTAGGTGTCTCCCGAGACCAGGATGTAGCGGCTCAGCTCTGCCTGGATCAGGGACTTGATCCAGCACGAGAGAAGCACCCACCAGAGCATGACGAAGCCGGCGGCGGCGCCGAGGCCCGATGTGAGGATGATCTCGCCCGATCCGACGATCGATCCCGAGATGACGATGCTGGGACCGAGATAGCGCAGCCGGCTGCGCCAGGTGGACGGCGGTTCGACCGCGCCGCCCTCGCGGACGGTGTACGGATCGCTCCTCGGACTGGGAGAGTCGCTCATCGGGGGTGAAGGCGGGACTCTACACCGGAGCTGCCGGACGGCATGCTGCGGGCTGTTACTCTGGATGACCCGCGCCGGCACTGGCGTCGGCGCCACGCAAGTACGGAGACGATCTCGATGAGAGACCGGAATCGCTTCCCCCGGATCGTTGGACGAGGTTTCGTCCTGTTCGCGTTGCTGCTGGCGGCGGCGGCCTTCGCGCACCTGAAGGCGCTCAAGACGAGTCCGGAACAGGGCGCAACGTTGAACGGCCCCGCGCGTACCGTTCGTGTCTGGTTCAACCAGGAGCCGGATTTGCCGCTCAGCAAGCTCGAGCTCGAGGGTCCGGCCGGCGCGATGAACGTCGAAGGCCTTCACTCGATGGGAGAGAAGGACCTGATGGCTCGAGTCACGGGGCGGATGCCCGACGGTGTCTACACGGCGCGCTGGCAGACGGCGGGCGACGACGGACACGTCCTCACCGGCGAATGGACCTTCACGGTCGACCGCGGCGGCCGCTGATCCGCTGGCAGCCTTTCCGGCAATGAGCTGGGAGATGGCTGGCCGCTGGTCGGTCTACCTGCCGCTTCTGCTGGTCTACGGCGTCCTGGGCCTCCGCCTCCTGGTCGCTGCCCCGGGAGCCGCGCTCTCGGTCCGGGATCCTCGAGTCGGTCTGGGAAGTCTGGGCTGGTTGTCGTCCCTCGTGCTGCTTGCGGCGCTGTTGCTCCGGTGCGTCTTCCAGTCGATCGAGGTCTGGGGGCCGATCGAGGGGCTCTCTCTCGAGGGTCTGCGGACGGTGGCGATCGAGAGCCGGTGGGGGATGAGGTGGCAGTGGCAGGCGGCAGCCGCCGCATCGACGACGATCGGCATGTTCATCGCCCTGAGGAGTCCCGTTCTCGGCGGTTCGCTCGCCTGGGTCGGCGCGTTCGGTGTGGCCGCCGCATTGCCGATGACGGGCCACGCGTACGGCGACTCGCTGGCCTGGACTGCCCAGAGCGTCCACATTCTGGCCGCCGGGTTCTGGATCGGCACCCTGGTTGTTGTGCTCCTTGTGCCGTTGGGCTTCGGCGGTACCTCTCGGGCGGAGTCGGCATCGATACGGCGCTACTGGCTGTGCTCCTTCTCACCCCTGGCGGTTGCCGCCGCCTCGCTGCTCGTGGCAACCGGTGCGCTGCTTGCGTTCCGCTACCTGTCGGCCTGGGAGACGCTGTGGACGGAGCCATACGGCCAGATCCTCCTGGCGAAGGTCGGACTGAGCGTGCTCGTGCTTGGTTGCGGCGCTGTGAACTCGGTTTCGATGCACTTCCGGCCCGACTCGCACACGGACCCCTTGCCGAGGACCGTGGCCCTGGAAGTCGTGTTCGCCGTGCTCGTCCTGGTTGCTACAGGCGTGCTCACGAGCACGGCGCAGCCCGATATGCACTGAGCAGTGGCGGGGTCTGGAAGCTGATGCGGCTGCTTACGCCGGCCTGAAGCGCGGGCCTTTCTGGTGCTGCATCAGAAGCTGATGCGGCTCGAGATGCCGATCGTCCGAGGAGGGTTCGTCAGGTAGCCGACCCGGGCAAGCGTCCCGCGCTCCTGGTCGAGGGCCAGCAACGCCCGCTCGTCGAGCGCGTTGTTGACGAACAGCGCGACGTCCCAACGCTCGTTGAGGAAGCCGAGCCGCAGGTTCAGGAGGTCGTAGGCCGGCAGCTCGGGATCGAACCGGAACACGGACCCCGTCAGCGGACCGCCGACCAGGTTCGTGGCGGAGAGAGCCAACAGGTCCACAGTGCCGAATCCCGTGGCATGGTCGCCGATCTGGGTGTAGCGGGAACCGACGTGCTGGAACACAGAGGAGAGGTAGCCGGCCCAGTTGCCGGCCTCCCAGCGGTAAGTCGCCGCGACCGCGGCCTGGAACTCCGGCACCGTCGGCAGGCGATTGCCCTTCTCGATGCCGGACACTACGCTGGTCGTGCCGTCCGGCGCCGTCGAGGTCAGAGTCGACCCGAGTTGGGAGTCCGCGTAGCTGGCGGAGATGGCGAAGTCGAAGGCGCCCGTGGGCTGAGCCGTCAGCTCGAGTTCGAGGCCGGTGCTGCGGGCGCTCGGAACGTTGAAGACGAGCCTCGACGAACAGGAGCCCGCGGTGACGGTCGTCTGCAGGTCCGCGATGTCCATCGTGAAGGCGGCGACGTTGAAGGTGCCGCGGCCGCCCAGGATCGTGGATTTCGATCCGACCTCGACGTTCCAGAGTTCCTCGTCGTCCCAACTGTCGCGGCCGCTGAACGTCGCGAGATCTTCCGGCGAGCAGACGGGTGTGTTGAGCGGATCGTTGATGCCGCCGAGCCGGAACCCCTTGGAGACCTGGGCGTTGAGTTGCGTGTTCTCGCTGGCCTGGAAGCTGGCGATGAAGCGGGGAGCGATGCCGTCCGCGCCGGTTTCGCCAACCGTTGGTCCCGGATCGGCGAACAGGCCGTCGAAGACCTGGCTGCGGGTCTCCTCGTAGTCGTACCAGCGCGCGCCCGCCGTCAGGTCGACCCGCTCGCTGGCGGTCCAGGTGATCTCGAAGAACGCTGCTGTCTGTTCGAACTCGTAGCTGAGGTCGGAGTAGAACAACTCGTCGGTGGCGGCGCCGAAGGCGCCCGCGGTGGGGATTCCGCTCAGAGCCTCGAAGCCCGTGACCGGCAGGCTCTGGCCGTAGTCCCGTTCACTGTTGCTGTAGAACAGGCCGAGGACCCAGTGCGTGAACTCGTCGCCGCTGGCAAGCCGCAGTTCCTGGGTCAGGCCGGTCGCGGTCGTCGCGTCGATCAGCGGGGCGTCGAGTGTGTAGATCGGCTCCGGAAGGCCGATCGACGCGCGGGCGACGCTGGCGAAGAGGGCGGTCGAGTCTCGCACGACGAGCACGTCGCGGTCGGTCGCCGACGTGATCGAGGTGAAGTAGTAGCCGTCGGGCAAGCCGATCTCGACCTTCACGTCGGCGAGCAGGAACTCGTCCGTGTAGGGCTCCTCGAACTGCGTGAAGAGCTGCCGCTCGCCGAGGTCCACCGCCGGTCGGGTCGTCGTGTAGGGGTTGGCGAGGATGTTGAAGTCGTCGATGCGGTTCCAGCCGTCCATCGTGAGTTCCTGGAACATCACCCTCGGTGTGACCGTCACGTCCTCGCTGGGCTCGAAGCGCATGGCCCAGCGGGCGCCGGTCCGCTCGCCGGAGTTCACGTTCTCGTCGACGCTCAGGTCAGGCTGCACCGCGTCCATGAAACCGCCAAAGGTCGTGTGGTAGGCCGTGATCCGCATCGCCGAGGTGTCGCCGACGGGAACGTTGACCGCGACCTTCGCGCTGCCGCCGTTGCCACCGTCACCGACCGAGTTGAGCGAGAACTCGCCGAACCCATCCGTGACTCCGAGTTCAGGCTGGTTCGTGATGTAGCGGACGGTGCCTGCCAGCGAGCCCGACCCGAACAGCGTGCCCTGGGGTCCGCGCAGGACTTCGACGCGCGACATGTCGAACAGGTCGATGTCCGGCACAAAGAGCGACAGCGAGATGACCGACTCGTCGAGGTAGATGCCCACCTGCTCCTTGACACCGGGCTGGTCGCGGACGATCTGTCCCGCGGCGACGCCGCGCATCGCGACCTGGCTCTGGCCGGGGCCGAGGTTCTGCACGGTGAACCCGGCCACGTTGGCGGAGATCTCCTCCAGGTTGTCCGCGCCGCGGTCTCGCAGGACGTCTTCCGTCGGGGCGACGACGGAGAATGGAACCTCCTGGAGGTTCTCCTCGCGCTTGCGGGCCGTCACGGTGAGTTCCTCCGAGAAGGTCTGACCGGGCGCCTCGACTTCCTCCGATCGCGTTTCCTGGGCCCCGGCCGGAGTGCGGATTCCGCACCAGAGGATGGCCATAGTGCAGACCAGGGTGAGGCCCGAGAACTTCGTCCAGGTCATGACAGCCTCCTCGTGCTGGTACTACCTACGATAGGAGCCCATTCGGGTTTCCCGTTTTCGGGCGGTCGTCGGTGTGGTGGCCACCAGTCATGGCCTCAGGTGCGGCTCGAGCAGCTTGCCCCACTGTTCGCCGTAGGGGTGGACCCTGTCGACCTCTTCCGGGCCCCGGTACACGGGCCGGCCGGAATTGGCCCACTCGAAGATTGAGCCTTCGAGATTCCACACCCGGTTGCCGATCTCCGGGTCGTTCAACTGGATCAGATCGGCGACGGCTGCCGACGAACGGTAGCCGACGGAACAGTAGAGGACGACCGGCCGCTCCGGTTCGGCCTCCGCGATCACTTCCGCGATGTCCTTGCCCTGGGCATGGACGGCGCCGGGCAGGTGGCTGACTTCGTACTCGAACGGTTCCCGGACGTCGATCACGAGGGGCTGCGGATCCTCGCCCAGCCGCCGGTCGAGTTCCTCGATACTCATCTGGGGCACGCCGGGAAAGCTCGCGCGCACGAGCGCCTTGAGCTGGGACATGCTCGACCCGCCGCAGTGCAGTGCCAGCGGCGCTGCCAGCAACAGGGCGGCGAGGCGCCACCGGGCTCCGGTGGTCGCGGGGCGGGCCATCGTCACTCTCCGGCGGCGGCCCCGGTGGCTTCGGCGGTCGGCGCCTTGCCCGCGGGCTGGGCGACCATCCTCATCTCGAAGGGCCGCTCGGTGTCGGCGCCCATCGTGATCGTGCCCTGGAGCACTCCCTGCGCGTCGAGTTCACCGTCGATCACCGTCGTGATGCCCGATGCCTCCGGGGTGGGGAACTGGGTCTTCACCCGCAGACGGTCGCCGGACCAGGCGACGGGCTCGAGGCCGGCAGATCGACCGGCTCGGTGGGGTAGTAGAGCCACTGCCAGTTGTAGTCGTACTTCGGCACGTCGAGCAGGGTCTCGGTGGACCCGTCGCCGTGGACGATGCGGTAGGTCATCGCCTTGCCGCGAACGTGCATGTGGGGGCTGAAAGCGAGGATCTGCATGTCCTCGTCCGGTTGGAAGAAGCCTTCCTCCGCGTGGTGACCGGCGCCCGCCGGAATCCTGATGCCGGTGTTGGCCACCGAGACGGTCGCCACCTCCCTCTCCAGTTCGCCTTCGCCGAAGTGAATGCCGATGCGGGTCACATCGGTTTCGCGCCGCGGCGTCGTGTAGGTGGCCTGGAAATGGTGGGTGGCGCGGCGGTCGCCGGGGAGGAACTCGATCGCCTGCACCCACCGCTCCTCGCCCAGGTCCAGCGCGATCCGCTGCTTGGGAAAGAGGTCCGGGCCGCCGGCCGGTACGTCGACCCGGTCGAGCGTGAGCACGTAGTCCGGTTCGCCCAGGGTCCAGCCCTCGGAGAAGGGCGGGGTCGGCGGCAGGTCGGCGGGGTCGCCCTCGGGCGCGCCGCCAGCCGCCCAGTCGACGATCGTGGTGATCTGCTTGGCGGAGAGGGAGAGGTCGTTGCGGAAGACGACGTGCTCGGACTCGGCGCTCCAGGGCGGCATGTCGCCGTTCTCGACTGCCCGAGCCATGCCTCGCGCCCAGGGCCTCGCCTCCCGGTACGAGAGCAGGGACATGGGCGCCGCCTGGTTCGGCCGGTGGCACTGAGCGCACTTGTCGAACAGGATCGGCGCCACGTCGCGGCTGAACGTGGGCGTTTCGGCGGCGCCGGCGGCCGTTGCGACGAGAAGTGCGGCGGTCGCGAGGAGCGCCGGGAGTCGATGCCGGGGGCTACGGATCAGGGGCCTCATTCGCTTCGTCCTCCAAAGACGCTTCGGTTGCTGATCAGGTGTTGACTCTACCAAGGGCGATGTCCGCATCGGGTCCGGTGGGGTAGGCTCAATGCCTCTATTCGTGCCTGTCTTCTGAGCCGGCGTCGTCGCGGCGCGGCCCCTTTCTGCCGACCGAACGGAGGCATCTCTCATGCGGATCAAACGAGCACTTTTCTTCCTCTCGATCATTGGCGCCGCGGTTCTGGTCGCGGCCCCGGCCCTGGCGGCCGGCGACGACATCCCGCGCACCGCGAGCGGCAAGCCGGACCTGAGCGGCCGGTACAACATCGCGAGTTCGACTCCGTTCGAACGGGATTCCCGTTTCGGCGACAAGAGGTACATGAGCGTCGAGGAGGCGGAGCGGATCATGGCGGCGACCGCGGCATCGATCGCCAGAGCCAACGCGGCCAGCGATCCCAACCGGTCGGCGCCTCCGGCCGGAGGTGACGGCTCCGGCGGTCCCGCGGGCGCGGTCGGCGGCTACAACGCCTTCTGGACCGACAGCGGCAGCACGCGCCATGCGATCGACGGCCAGTTCCAGACCTCGATCCTGACGGATCCGCCGAACGGCCGCATGCCGCCGGTTTCGGAGGCGGGCAAGGCGCGTCGCGCCGGCCTGCATCCCTACGCCTACAAGAACACGGGGACCGCGTGGTGGATCGAGACCGGCGATGACCCGTACGACGGCCCCGAGACGCTGTCCCTTCTGGATCGCTGCCTGTATCTCAGCGCGGCCGCCACGCCGGCGCGGCCGATCCTCTACAACAACATGAAGACGATCACGCAGACCGAGGACCATGTGGTCATCCTGGTCGAGTGGATGCACTGGGCAAAGGTCGTGCACCTGAACGCGGAGCACGCGCCGGCCGACGTGCGTTCGCTCGGCGGCGACTCGATCGGCTGGTGGGAAGGTGACACCCTGGTCGTCGAGACGACGAACTTCCTTGCCGCGCCCCGTGTGCCGCGCGAAGGCCTGAAGGTCGTCGAGCGCTTCACCCGCCAGAGCAAGGACGAACTCCTGTACCAGTTCACGGTCCACGATCCGGACTACACGGCGCCCTACAGCGGCGAGTTCATCTGGCCGCAGACGGACGAACAGAACTACGAGTACGCCTGCCACGAAGGCAACTACGCGATGGGCGGCATTCTGCGCGGCGCGCGGCTGCTCGAGAGCGAGTACCACGAGCAGAAGGCGGAGGCGGGCAGCACCGGCTCCGGGGGGCACGAGTAGCTTTCCAGCAGTCCGTGGCAGAAGTCGCGTTGCATTCGAGCGCCCATGCATCCCGCCCAGCATCGTTGCTCCTCGGTCGAGTATGGCCCGATACGCTCCCTCGTCGCGCCTTGCCGGACGGGCGCCTGACCGCTCTCGGTGCGACACGGACTTCTGCCACGGACTGCTGAGGCGTTGATGGAGACGTTCTCCTACAGCGCGTGGGACCGTCTGCTGTCCGAGGTCGTTGCCGAGGAAGGCAAGGTCGACTACGAGCGTCTCGCGGCGCGGCGAGGGCTGCTCAAGGAGTTCGTCGCTGGTCTCGGCTCGGCGTCTCCGGACAGCCGCCCGGAACTCTTCGGCAGCGAGGAGGAGGGGCTGGCGTACTGGATCAACGCATACAACGCGTTCACCCTGGACGCGATCGTCGACGAGTACCCGATCCGGTCGGTCTGGAAGACGCGGGACGGACAGTTCTTCCAGCGCCGCCGCCACATCGCGGGCGGCGCCTCGCTCAGTCTGGATGACATCGAGCACGAGATTCTGCGCTCGGACTTCGCGGAGCCCCGGATTCACTTCGCGATCAACTGCGGCGCGAACGGCTGTCCGGCGGTGCGGCCGTTGGCCTACCGCGGCGAAGGTCTTCGCGACACGCTGCGTCAGGCGACGGAGGCGTTCCTGGCCAATCCGTGGAACTGCAGGGTGGACCATGAGGCGGGGAAGATCTTCATCTCACGCATCTTCCGGATGTACGCGGAGGACTTCGCCGGTGGCGCCGGCTCGACGGAGAAGTACCGCCGCGGCGTGCTGGGGTTCGTCGCCGAGCACACGGGCCTCGACGCGGAGCGGATCGCTGCTTACGAAGTCGTCTACAACACGTACGACTGGGGCCTGAACGACACGCACCGTGACCCGAACATCGGCCCGATCACGTTCCATGAGCCGGTGGAGCACTTCGCCGAGGCGGACGGCGAACTGCGGGAACTCCACCTCTACGAGGGAAATTTCTGCAACCGGGACTGTTCCTGGTGCACGATCCAGGGCTCGCCGAATGGGTGGTACGAGGCCTACACGCCGGAGGTGCTCGACCAGGCGCTCGACAGCCTCGCCGCGGACGGCAACCTGAAGTTCTACGGCGGCGAGCCGACCCTGCACACGCCGGAGATCGTCGCCGCGATGCGCTACGTGCGAGGGCGTGGCTTCACCGGCCTGATCACCGTGTTTTCGAACGGCATCCAGGCGGAGAAGCTGATCTCGATTCTCGAGTCGGACCCGAAGAGCGAAGCGGTTCTCAACTACTCGATCTACCACGGCCGCGACGCGAAACCGATGCCGCGCTATGCCCGGGAGCGCCTCGAGGACTGGGCGCGCGAGAATCCGAACCGCATCTTCCAGGGTTACAAGGTGCTCTTCCACGCTGGAGGCGGGGCGGAGCAGGAGTTCGACCGGGACCGCGAGTCGGAGTACCACGGCATGGGCAACCGCTGCGTGCGGTGCTTCCCGGTGCTGACGACGAAGGGACGGTTTCACGCCTGTCCGTTCGCCGCCGAGGTCGATTCGCCCCACTTCGACCTCGGCGCGGTCGGTACGAAGTCCGAGACCGTGTTCGGGAACTATCGCTCCTTCCTGCGGTGGGTGGACGAGGAACTCGATCCTGCGGCCGAAGCCCGGGGCGTGTCGAGCTGCGAGATGTGCCACCGGCACCTCGCGGAACTGCCGGTTCCGGAGTTCGCAGGCTAGGGGTTTGCGCCGCCCCGCCACGGCAACGGTCCTGCTGGCCCTGGTGGCCAGCGCCTACTGCGGCCTCTTTGCGGCGAACTCGTTGATCCGCGTCCGCACGTTCACGGCGGACTCGATGAACTACGTCGACGTCGCGCGGCGCGTCGTCGCCGGCGACGGTCTGGTGCAGTCCACCGGCGGCTTCAACCAGCCGTTCTACCTGTCCGGCGACCTGGACCTGCCGTCGGCCTTTACCGCGCAGCCGCCGGGCTATCCCCTGGCGATTGCCCTCCTGTCGCTGCTCGGCCCGGACGCGGCGGACGCGGCGCTGGTCGTTTCCGCGTTGGCTTACGGAGCGATCCTCGCGCTGGTCTACCTGCTTGGGCAGAGGATCGGAGGTCCGGCGGCCGCGCCGACCTCACTCGGCGTCGCGCTCCTGTTCGTTCCGCTGACCCATCTCGGCCGAGCCGCTTTGAGCGAGTGTCTCGCCGTCGCCGTCGTGCTGCTGTTCTTCCTGCTTCTCGATCGACACCTCGAGAGGACGCCGGACCAAGCCGACCGCCCGGCCTGGCGTGGCCTGCTGCTCCCTCTCGCGCTGGGCCTGCTCGCCGGAGCGGCGTTCGGTGTCCGCTACTCGTTGTGGCCACTGCCGCTGATCGGTGTCCTGGCCCTGTGGTTCAGCGGCTTTGATCTTCGAGAAGGGCGCCGCGAAGCCGCGAGGCGACTGGTCCCGGCACTCGCGGCCGGCGCACTCGTGCCGGTCGCCGTCGTCCTCGGCCGCAACCTGTCCGTCGAAGGACGCCTCCTGCCTTCAGTAATGCCCGCCGTGACGACGCTGCCCGAGAGCCTCGAGCGTGCGGTCACCGCAGTCCTGGGCGGCTGGCGCTCGACCGCACTCGGCAGTTGGCCGGACGCAGCGATACTCGCCGTCGTGCTCGGAGTCTTTGGTGCCTTCGCGATCCGTACAGCCAGGGATTCGGGCCGTCCGCTGCTCCTGGCAGGCTCACGTCTGCCACTCCTCGTCTGCGTCTGGGCCGTTCTCTACCTCGCGGCCGTCATCTGGCGCAGCACTCAGGCCAACTTCGATCCGATCGGCGTTCGACTCGCTTTGCCGGCGACCGTTCCGCTCATCCCGGTGTTCGGAGCCCTTGCGGCGGCCGCCCTGCCCGGTTTGCGCCGATGCGCCTGGCTACCGCACGCCGTCCTCGCCGTCTGCTTGGGCGCCGCCTTCGTCCGCGAAGCGACCCTCTGGTCGACGGGCCGGGACGCCCGGGCCGCGGAGTTCCGCAGCGAACGCCAGCAATGGCTGCGCGACCACACCGTTCCCGGCGACCTCGTCATCGGCGGCGGCACGATGGACGTCCCCTTCCTGGTCCCCGGCAGCCATGCCATCTCCTATGCGGGCTTGCCCTACACGGAAGTCCTGACCTACCCCGACCTCGAACGCATCGCCAACCGCCACTGCCCCGACTTCGACCGCCTCCTCCTCGTCGTCCGCCCCACCGTCCAACTCGGCGGCGGCCGCTCCAACCAGGACCCCAGCGACTGGCTCGGCCCCTTCATCGCCGCCACCCGCGCCGGCGAGCACCAGTCCTACACGCTCCTCGAACCCCTCGCCACACTCAACGAAGCCAGCATCTACCGGATCACCTGCCCATGACGGCCGCCGGCTACGCGGGCGCTTCGGCTACGCCCGACGCCTTTGCGCCGCCCCAGTCATTGAAGCCGAGGACGCCGCGGACGTCGGCGGTGCGTTCCAGGGTCATCGGGTCGCTGGGGATGCCGGTCGAGTCGGCGACGCGGACGAGGCCGTTGAAGATGCCGACCGTGGCGGCGGCTTCGACGAACTTCGCCGGGCCCAAGGTTTCCAGGGCGCGTGCACGGCCATCGTCGAGTTCGTCCGTGGCACGGACGACGGCTTCCGCGAAGGCGGTCAGGATCGCGCCGTGCTCGACGCCGCCGTCAGCGGCATCTTCCACCGCCGCGCTCAGGTCGACTTCCGCTCCGACTGCGTCGCTGCTCGCCCGGAGCAGCATGGTGTGGGCGGTCGTTCAGTAGAAGCACTGGTTGAGGGCCGAAACCCTCGCTGCCAGCAACTCGACCTGGGGTCGGGATAGCGGTCTGTGGTCCCAGACCATCTTCTCGAAGTCGGTCGCCGTTCCCGAGTACATGGCGGCGACCATCCGGAAGAAGGTTCGCACGCCTTCCGGCACCAGGCTCAGGGCACGCGCGACGTTCGCCCGGTTCCAGTCGACGACCTGGACCGGGACCCAGGCGCCGATGTCGCCCATGCCGTCCGGGCGTTCCCGGGTCGGCTCGCCGGTCTCCGGTTCTGGCAGTGGCTCGTGCTCGATCCCCATTGCTTCACAGAAGGCGTCGGCGGCAACCGTCGTCACGACGACCGAGGCCAGTTCAACGTAGAGCGCGTCACCGAGCTCGGCGATCGTGGCTTCGGCCCAGTCGCGGTCGAGGTGGGTCGGATCGGCGCCGATCTTGCGCGCCGCCTCGACCGCTTTCTCAGGCAGGGGCGCCAGCGGCGGCTGCGAACGGTCGCGACTCCAGGGCGGGTCGTTGCGCTGGACCCGCTCGGCCCGCGCGAGAGCCGCGATGGCCACGCGCTCAGGGCCGGTCCACCAGGTACCGGGGCGTCCGATGTCGGCCCACGACCTGCGCAGTGCGGTGGCCAACTCCTCGCGGACGGGAACGGGGAAGCGGTTGGCTTCGAAGCTCACAAGCTGCTGTTCCCGCCCGTCTTCTCCAGGTGGCGAGCGCCGCTCAGCGTGTTCGTGACCGCCCAGTTCCCTTCGTGGCAGGCGTACTCGAACATCTCGTTGTCCGGATCGAAGTAGAGCGGGATGTTCACCGTCCAGGTGTCCGTGTAGTTGACCGGATCGTCGATCGTGACCGTCCAGTCCACCGTTTCCTCGTCGATCCGGGTGAAGCGTTCGACCGTGACGAGCTCCGTGCTGACCGGGATGCCCTTGATCCGTCCCTGGGAGCCGCTGGTCGCGATCCAGCCCTTGTCCGAGAAGTTCTTCGTTTCGACGACCAGCGTGTCGCCGTCCCAGTGGCCGCGGGAATCGCCGTTCCAGAGGTGGAGGTCCTCGGGGAGCCGCTCCCGGCCGTCGACCGGGATGAAGCGGACGTCGTTGATCATCTCGGAGTAGATGACGACGTACTCGGGCGTCTGCGCGATCCGGTAGTTGTTGTTGTAACCGGCCGGGAACAGGTGGCCGGGAACGCCGCGGGTGATGCAGCGGTCCCACACGCTCATGTACTCGTAGGAGTCGAACATCTTGACCAGGTTGTCGGCGCGGACTTGTTGGGCAACCGGGCGCACCGGCACGCGACCGTTCGGGGGATCGACGACCAGGGAGGTTCGCCGGCTGCCGACGATCTTCGTGCCCAGTTCCAGCCAGTGCAGGTTGTAGGCGCCGACGTTCTGGCCGGCCTCCGCCTTCTGCGCCGGCTGCGCGGCGCGGTTCTCGATCATGGCCTGCCGCGCCGCCTCCGCCTGGGCGACCTCTTCCTCGGTCAGGAACGCCTTGTCCCCCATCTCGACCGGCCGTTCGAAGGGCGTCAGGGTGGTGTTCGTCCACAACCCCTGGAGGTCGGGATGGCCCCAGGGAGTGCGCGGTGTTTGCCAGTCGTCCGCCGCGAGTGCGGGGGCCGCGACGAGAGTGGCAGCCAGGGCAAGAGCGATCATCGTTCGTCTGATCATCGACGACTCCTCCGTTTCAGCGTTCGGTGAAAGAAGGGTAACAGCCAGCTCCTCAGTCAGCGGCCATCACGGACATGGCCCGCCGCCAACGCTCGATGATCCGGTCCTCTCGCTCGTAGTCGAAGCGGCCCGTGCCAGCGGCGTAGAGATCCTTCTCGTCGGGCGGGTCGGCGGCAAGGTGGCGGGCGGTGGCGCGGGTCGCGGTTTCCGGGTCCACCGCGTCGCGGTAGCCGAGCAGCGTCCGGGCCTTCGACATGTCGAGGATCTGATTCGACTTCTCGGCCAGCGGAAAGACGGCGCGGCAGAACGGGGCCGGCACGCCGATCAGCTCCATCTCGGCGTCGAGCTCGTCGACGATGATCTCCGCCACAGCCCGGCAACTGATCACCCGTTCGTCGCCGGCGTTGAAGGCCTGACCCGCCGCCTCGGGCCGGGTGGAGGCCAGGAATACGAGCCGGGCCAGGTTCTCGGCGTAGCCGCGCTGGAAGTAGGTGACCCCGTCGTGGGGGAGGATCATGAAGGGCCGGCGGTCGAGGATGCGTTTGACCACCGCCCACTCGTGGTTCATCGGCGTCCGCGGGCCGTAGACCCCGGGATACCGCAGGATGACGACCTCGAAGTCGCCGCGACCGTGCTGCTCGAAGAGCTGATCTTCGCCGGCCGCGACCTTGCCGGTGTAGTTCTTCGCGTCGTACTGGCGCGGGGCGAACTCCGGCACCGGCAGCGGGATACGTCCCTCGGGCGTCGGCGGCTGCGAGCCCTTGTAGACGGGCTGGCCCGTGATGCCAACGAGGCGCGTCGTCTTGCCCGCGAGTTCTTCGGCCAGCGTCCGCAATCGGCCGTACATGCACACCGCGAGATCCCAGTCGCGGGAACCGATCTTCGAGCGGATGTCGTCCCGGTCGCGGGCGTTGCCGAGGATGCGCTCCACGGGACCGTCGAAGTCCACGGGGTGGCGTCCGGAGTGGAAGATCGATACGTCGCAACCGGCGGCGAGGAAACTGTTGACGATCGGTGGGCCGGTTGGACCTGTTCCCCCGACAACTAGTATGCGTGCCATGGCGCGGAGTGTATGCGGGTCGATGGCGTGGGCGACCCTGCTCGCGGCGGTCGCAGCAGGCGCGGCGGCACAACCGCCGGCGGAGCCGGTTCCCGTCTACACGGCCGAGCAGGCAGAGCGCGGGCGGGTGCTCTACGAGGAGATCTGCGTCGAATGCCACCTGTCGAGCCTGATCGGGGGTGCGAACGAGGCGCCGCCGCTGCTTGGTCGGGATTTCCTGGGCGCCTGGAGCACCGGTGCCGTCGTCGACCTCGCAGACACGATCCGGGTCACGATGCCGCCGGAGGACCGGAACTCTCTGAGTCCCCAACAGGCGTATGATCTCGCCGCCTTCGTGCTGCAGGCGAACGGCGCCGTAGCCGGCGAGGAAGCCCTGGTGGCCGATGCACCGGGCTTGAGTGCGGTGTTGGGCGCCCTGGGCCTGGATGGCGGGCCGGCGTCGGCTGGTTCCGCGGCCCCGGCTGCCGTCGCGGACCGCGATCGCCGCGCTCCGGTCGAGGCGACAGAGGAGGAAATCGGCAGGCGCCCGGGCGAGCGGGAGATCGAGGACTTCGAACCGGTCACCGCCGAGATGCTGCTCGATCCCGACCCCGCCGACTGGCTGATGTTCCGGCGCACCTACGACGGCCAGGGCCACAGCCCGCTCGATCAGGTCGACGCGGACAACGTCGGCGAGCTGCGGCTGGCCTGGTCCTGGGCGATGGCCGACGGCGTGAACCAGCCGACGCCCCTGGTCTACCGCGGAGTGATGTATCTCGCCAACCCGCGCAACATCATCCAGGCGCTGGAGGCCGACACCGGCACGCTGATCTGGGAGTACCGGCGCGGGCTGGAGGGCGATGCGGCGCGCGGGTTCAACCAGCTCCGCAACCTCGCGATCTGGGGCGACAAGGTCTTCGTCGCCACCAAGGACGCGGCGATGCTCGCGCTCGATGCCCGGAGCGGCCGTCCGGTGTGGGAGACCCGGATCGCCGATCCGGCGAAGGGTTACCGGAACACGAGCGGCCCGATCGTCGTACCGGACATCCACGCCGAGGGCGACCGCGGCGCGGGGGGGCGAGGAACCGCCGAAGGAGACGGGCTCGTGATCAACGGGATCAACGGCTGCATCCGCTACTTCGAGGACAGTTGCTTCATCACCGCTCACGACGCGGAAACCGGTGAGGAACGATGGCGCACGTACACGATCGCCCGGCCCGGGGAGCCGGGAGGCGAGACCTGGGGCGATCTGCCGCTCATGTTGCGCGGCGGCGGCGATTCGTGGATTCCGGGCAGCTACGATCCGGCGCTCGAACTGCTCTACTGGCCGGTGGCCCAGGCGAAGCCGTGGGTGCCGGCGAGCCGGGGCCTGACGATCGACCACGAGGTGCTGTACACGAACTCGACCCTGGCTCTGCGGCCCGGCGACGGGGAGATCGCCTTCTACCGTCAGTACGTGCCGGGCGAGGCGCTCGACTTCGACGAAGCGTTCGAGCAGGTCCTGATCGACCGCGGCGAGCAGAGGTTCCTCCTCACCTCCGGCAAGCACGGGATCCTGTGGAAGCTCGACCGGTCCGACGGCTCTTTCGTTGCGCTCAAGGAAATGGTGTTCCAGAACGTCTTCGACCACATCGACCGCGAAACCGGCGAGGTCCGCTACCGGGAGGACATCGCCTCGGCCGAGGTCGGCGAGTGGGTGTCGGTGTGTCCCAGCACGGCGGGCGGCCACAACTGGCAGGCATCGTCCTACAGCCCGGCGCACGGGCTGCTGGTCGTGCCGCTGAGCCAGAGCTGTCTCGAGATCTCGGGCCGCGAGATCCGGTTCGAGGAGGGATCGGGGGGCGAGGGCGCCGACCGTAAGTGGTTCGAGATGCCCGGAACGGAGGGCCGTCTCGGCAAATTGGCGGCCTACGACGTGGACACGATGGACGAGGTCTGGAGCGTCGAGCAGCGGCCGGCCTTCCTGACCGCGGCGTTGACCACCGGGGGAGGCGTCGTCTTCGCCGGCGACATCGACCGCCGGTTCCGGGCCTGGGACACCGCCACCGGTCGGGAGCTCTGGGGAACCCGTCTGCCGACCTCGGTGCAGGGCTTCCCGGTCAGCTACGCGGTCGACGAGGTCCAGTACGTGGCGGTTTCCACCGGCCTCGGCGGCGGCAGTCCGCGCTTCGTACCGGCCCGCGTCAGTCCGGAGATTCGCTATCCCCGCAGCGGCAACGGTCTGTTCGTGTTCCGCCTCCCGTAAACGCGGCCTTCGTTATAGTCCGCCATCATGCAAAAGCACAGTCTGGCCGTGTCGCTGCCGGCGATGCTGCTTCTGGTCGTGTCCGCCGCGGCGCAGGCACAGGACGGCGCCTACCAGGCGCCGCGGACGCCCGATGGCGATCCGGACCTGAACGGCATCTGGCAAACGATGAACAGCGCGCACTGGAATCTCGAAGCCCACCATGCGCGGCGCACTCCGGTGCCGGAGTACGGCGCTCTCGGAGCGATTCCGGGCGGGTTGAGCGTGGTCGATGGCGGCAGCATCCCCTACCAGGACTGGGCGCTCGAGCAGCGCAACGCGAACCGGGCCGACTGGCTGAACCTGGATCCGGCGGCGAAGTGCTTCATACCGGGCATACCGCGCGCCACCTACATGCCGCTGCCGTTCCAGATCGTGCAGACGCCGAAGGCGGTCTTCTTCGCCTACGAGTGGGGCGGGAACAGCCGCGCGGTCCGTCTCGACCGGCCCGGCACGCGGGCTGAATTGCCGTCGTGGATGGGGTACTCGCTCGGCCGCTTCGAGGGCGACACCCTCGTCGTCGAGGTCACGGACCAGGTGGCGGACACCTGGTTCGACGCCTCGGGCAACTTCCACAGCGAAGAACTCGTGGTGGAGGAACGCTTCACGCGGACCGGCCCGAACTCGATGCGCTACGAAGCCACGATCACGGATCCCCAAGTATTCACCGAGCCGTGGACGATCAGCATGCCGCTCTACCGGCGCCTGGAAGAGAACGCGCGGCTGCTCGAGTTCAAGTGCATTCCCCTCGGCGGCGAGGACGCCGCCTACGGTCACCTGCGCCGTGGAGCGACGCCCGAGTAGGGCCGCAGAGCTCAGCCTGAAGAATCGGAAGGAGTCGAACGAATGAAGCACCGACTGTTTGCCAGCACCGTCCTCTGCGTTGTCGCCGTCGTCGCCGTTGCCTTCGCCGGCACGGTTGCCGCCGAGGACGCGGAACTCAAGACATCGTGGGGCGTCCCCGATCTGCAGGGCACCTGGGACTTCCGCTCGATCACGCCGCTCGAACGTCCGGCCGCCTTCGGAGACAAGGCGACCCTGACCGCCGAAGAGGCGGCCGAGTGGGAAGAGCGGCGCCGCCAGGAACGCGCCGCGCGGGTGACTTCCGGCGTGCAGGATGTCGATCCCAGTCAGGGCGACGTCGACGTGGGCTACAACTCCTTCTGGCTCGATCTCGGCGACAAGGTCTCCGGCACGATGCGGACCTCCCTGGTCATCGATCCGCCGAACGGCCGCGTGCCCGCGCTAACGGAAGATGCGCGGCGTCGGTCGAACGAGCGCTACGCGCTCTGGGGCCAGCCGCCGGCCGGCCCGGAAGAGCGGAACAGCTACGAGCGCTGCATCGTCGGCTTCAACGCCGGCCCGCCGATGACGCCGGGCGCCTACAACAACATGATGGAAATCTTCCAGTCGCCGGGCTACGTCGCGATCATGACCGAGATGATCAACGACCACCGGGTGATCCCGACCGACGGTCGCGAGCATGCCGACGAGAGCATGCGTTTCTGGAAGGGCGACTCGTCAGGCGTCTGGGACGGCGACACCTTCGTCGTGACGACGAAGAACTACACGGAGCACACCGCCTTCCGCGGCACCGGCCCGAACCTCGTGCTGACCGAGCGCTTCACGCGCACCGGCCCCGACGCCCTCCTCTACGAGTACACCGTCAACGATCCCGAGTCGTACGAAGCGCCCTGGACGAGCGCCCTGGAGATGCGTCGCAGCGACGACCCCGTCCTCGAGTACGCCTGCCACGAAGGCAACCGCGCGATGACCCTCATGCTGCGCGGCGCCCGCCACCGCGAGCAGGAAGGCAAGGCCGAGGACGGCAAGGACTGGCTGGCGAGCTGGTACGGCGGCCAGAACCGGGTCGACGCGGCGCGGGAGGCGCTGGAGGCCGCGAAGGAAGAGCAGGAGGATCAGTAAGGGTAGAGGCGCATCTGGCGCCTCGCATACTGCGGCCGGGCTCGGTCCGTCGTCTGGCCGTGAGCCGCCGGCTTGACGCTCCCCGATGGACCATCCAAGTCACATGACTCGACTCAACCTAACCTCATTGCAATTCCGTGACGACTGGTGCCTCCGAGAGACACTCATGAGGGATCCTGCGGTCGCTGACATCGTGTGGGATGAGGATGCCATTCGGTTGCGGTCTGGGCGTCGGGCGAGCTTGCTGGGTAATGCGGTGCGCATCGATGGAGCCATCGTGCCGTCGCTCGCCGGACTTGTCTCGGAAGTGGCGGAAACGGTGCTTGGCCTCGACGAGGTCGAATACTACGTGGAGGACTGTCCTGGGGTGACCGCATGGGTCGAGCCGAGCAGGGATTCTCGGAAAGCCCTCCTCACCCTTACGAGTGGCGCGGTGAACGGTCTGGACCGGGGCGAGCTCCGGTTCCTCCTCGGCCATGAGTTGGGTCACGTCCTGTTCGAGCACTTGGACGTTCCGTTGGAGTTGATAACCTGCGCTCAGCCGCCTGACCCGCTGATGCTCATGCGTCTGAGAGCTTGGCAGCGTGCCGCGGAGATCTCGGCCGACCGCATAGGGCTCGTTTGCTGTGGCTCGCTTGACGATGCCGCGAGGGCGCTCTTCAAGATGCTCACGGGCATAACGGCAGGCGGGCTCGTGGTTCGACCGGAGGAGTTCGGGGACCAATGGCGGCTGCTCGAGGAGGAGGTGGTCGCCGACGGGGCCCGGGATCATTGGGTTCACAGCCACCCCTTCGGTCCTTTGAGGATGAAGGCGCTGACTCTATTCGCCGAGTCGGTGAAGCAGGATCTGGACCTGATGCGGGAGTCGGGGAAGGATGTCGACAGCGAGATCGTGCTGCAGGTGGACGGGAAGGTCTCCCGCATGCTTGCGCTGATGAACCCCGATGGCAACGCGGAGCCGATGGCCGACCCCCTGCTTTCCGAGTTCCTGTTCTGGGGTGGGCTGTACGTCGCGTTTGCCGATCGGGACGTCGTGGTGGCCGAGATCGAGAGGATTCAGACGGTGGCGCCGGACGGCGTCGATGTGGAGCAATTCGTCTCCGACCTTGAGGGGACGGATGCGCGATGTGTTCTGCGGTTTCGCGAGACGGTCCTCAGAAGGCGGAGGAAGCTGAGAGCCGTCGAGAAATGGGCGATCATCTCCGGGCTGATCGATGTCGCTTCTGCCGACGGACGGATTGACGCTGCCGAGAAAGAGCGGTTGCAAGAGCTTGGCGGCTACATCGGAGTTTCTGGCGCCGGCTGCGAGCTGATCGCCCGGCAGTACCGCGAGGAGGGAAACCATGTCGCCTGAGCACGCTCGGCAGGCCTTGAAGGAAGTCTCCCGGATCGCGGCCGTTGCGGGAGTACCTGCGCGGGTCGACGAAGAAGGCGAGGAACTCGTCGTTGAATGGCCGTCGCTGGAGGGCCGTCCTCAGGAGGTTCGGATTCGTCCGTCGGACGAGACGGATGAGGGGGCGGTCGTGACTTTCGAAGCCGTGTGTTGGCTCATTCGCAAGAGGGAATGGAAGCGATGGGTTCGGAGGTACGCAGGCGAATTGCTGCGCTTCAACGCTGACCTCCTGACGTTTGCCCGCTTCGGGATGAGGCCGACAGGGCGGGAGGATCCGGCTACGGTCGTGGTCGCTTCCGTTGACCATCTCCTGGCGACTCTGGATGCAGAGGAGTTTCGGGCTGCCGCTAGGCATGTCGCGGCGGCAGCGGAGTTGTTCGACGAGAAGTTCTGACTCGGCCCGCTGTGTTGGGTAGCCCACTGTAAGGGCTAAGGCTAAGGGCGAGCTGGCGGGCCGGCGCGGCGGACTTGACTGGCCGGTCGAGCACTTCGGCGACCTTGCCTGACGATGCGGACCGGGGCCGGGCTGGGCCATGGCTCGCGGGTAGAGCCTCTCCTTCGACGTCAGGTCGTAGCGGATGCACGCCCGCGAACGGTGAACTGCTGCGTAGACCTTGACGGGCAATGGCCGTCTTCGATTATGCTCTCCAAGCTCCTTTCGTCGATTTCCGTGTCGACCTTGTGCCCCAAGCAGAGAGCATGAGATGCAGGAAGAAACAGGCGGCGCGCTGGCCAGTATCGATGGGCGACTGACTGCGGTGGAAGCGACGCAGGAGCACTTGGCGACGAAGGCCGACTTGGCGAACCTTGAGCTCGCGCTGCGTTCGGACATGGCGGCGCTTGAGACCGTCCTGCTGACTGACATGGCGGCGCTCAAGGCGACCGTGACGACGGCCGGCTGGAGCCTCGGGATCCTGATTGCGATCGCGGCGATCCTGCCGCAGGTGAGCACGTTGGTCGGCCAGCTCGGCAGACGGCGGGCCGGCGGGGCGGGGTTGGCGGAAACGGCCGGCGAATAGGCCGAGCGCGCCGAGCCGGTATCGTTCAGCCAGGGCTGGCCTTTCGGGAGCGCGCGGACGCACTGTGCGGAGGCGGGTGACGGCGCGGCATCACCCGCCGCACGTACTCGTCGAACATCGGCACGGTGAAGGCCGTGTCGCCGTGGGCCGGGCTGTAGACCATGCCCTTGGCGATCAGATTGGCACGGACCGGAGCGGCGGATTGCACCGGCCTTTGGAGCACTTCGGCGACCTTGCCCGACCGATGCGGACCGGGGCCGAGCTCGGCCATGGCTCGCAGGTAGAGCTTTTCTTTCGGGGTCAGGCGGTCGGACCTGACGCGGAAGAAGCTCGCGTCGAGTTCGGCGGTGGCGGTCACGGTGGCGCGTTCGACGTCGCCGGCATCGATCGGAGAATCCTCTGTGCAGTCCCAACAGTGCTTGCCCCACTCCTGGAGGAAGTAGGGATAGGACCGGGTTCGCCGCAGGACGGCGCCCACGGCGTCGGCGGTGTAGGAGACACCGAGCCGGCGGGTGGGCTCCTCGATCGCGAACGCCGCAGCTTGATCGTCCAGCCTCCCGATTTCGACGAAGCGGAAGAGGCGCTCGGCGTAGCTCTTGGCGCGTCCAGTGATGGCTGCAAGTTGCGGTAGACCGGCGCCGATCAGGTTCACGGAAAGCTGAAGTTGAGCCATCCCGTGGAGTGCGACGATCAACGCGCCGAGTTGGTCGTGCTCGACGTTTTGGGAGGTTAGCGTGGTTTATCCGAAGTCGATAAACCGGGGTGACTTCTCTATAACTCGCCGATCCGGCTTGCCGCCGGGTCGGGTGGAGGCCGATGCGTGGCGCCCCGAGTGTTTTCCAATAGAGAAATGAGCGTGGAGCGGGAGCGGTAGAGAGGTTTCGATCCGGTTCGGTTCGGGGTTGGTTTCTGGAAGCGGCAGACGGTTCCGTACCGTCTGCCGCCTGAGGGT
>LXNI01000980.1_pt1 | contig 28378 bp, 19 predicted proteins | sample 809091 | NCBI WGS metagenome assembly LXNI01 (sample SAMN04870527, study PRJNA318959) | sponge metagenome | biome: 01000161; feature: marine sponge reef; material: water | host: Sarcotragus foetidus | place: Greece: Milos, Mediterranean Sea | collected 2013-05-29 | depth 5-7 m | reverse complement strand
TGATCGTCAACAAGGGGAGCAGCATCATATTCTCTGTATAGTTTTGAAGAAACCTTTTCGTACTCACGATTTTCACCGCGAAAAATATATTTCCCTTCCCGGCATGCATTCAGGATTTCCTGTGTTTTCTCCTTTAAAGCATTCTGCTCGTCTTCGGGAGGGGAACCAGGGCGAGCTATTTGGATGTATGTCTGGCCTGCTTAAATCGGGTTATTTGTCTGCTGATTTTGTCAAAATCTGTATTCTCGCCGAGTTCCACAGTTGCAAAGCCTCCTTCAACTGTAACAACATGTTTCATGAGGGACATTGAAAACTGTTTCCCTTCAGTGATGAAGGCTGATGGATTGCTGACCATTCCAACCATTCCTTGGAGACCTTTGACTATTTCATCGAAATCTCCGTCGACAATGGCTTGATTGAAACACTGTTGGTCAATGTACGAATTACCGGTGTTAAGACGTGTGTAAGTGAAAACGCCGTGTTCAAGAAGATCCATTTCCGCGCACTGTTCATCAGGTAGACAGGAAGCAAGTCCGTTATCGAGTCTGAACCCCTTGAAGTTCTCAAAAGATTCAATTGCTAAACGGAGCAGGAATGCTCCGGAATAACAAGAGTCTAAAAACACGCCGATAGTTCGTACCCCACTATTGGGGCAGACATCGTTGGCCTGAAGTTCGAGGAAGCGGACGGGTGACAACTTGCCATCCTTCAATATCAAGTTGCCAGTGCCTGGTTCACCATGACCTGCAAAAAAGAGATCAAGGCCTATATCCTTAGGATGGGCTTCGCGTATCCGAGTGCTTATACTCCGCAGGGCATCTTCGACTTCATTTGTGCTGGGGTCAATCAGGAGAACTTGTAGTTCATCTGGAAAGTTGATCTCTTTCTTTTTCCATAATCTGTACATGCTCTCAGCATCGCGCTTGGTGTATTTTAGCAGTGCGCCAGCGCGAGAGCGGATTTCGCCATACTTGGTCTGATACAGACTTGCTTCTTCAGTACCGCTCGAAGCGATAACAATGTTTGCACATGGTGGACGGTATGCGGGACGAGGTAGACCATTGACTCTTTTGTGATACACATTGAATCCGAAGTCCAAAGTATGGTCTGTATAGTGGGTGATGGGTTTATCGGGCAAGTCGAGTTGCTTTCGAACTTGTGCAATATCCCAAACTATCTGTGTTCCCGACCATCTCTCTGCAGTACCCCAGCCAATTTCTTCAAGACGAACCGCTAGTGTGGGGGATAACGGAACTTTTCCAGACAGAACCAACTTGAGTTCTGCAACGGAAAAACAAAGTGTTGATGCGGCATCAGCAATCGATATCCGTTTTCCGTTTATCCAGTCGCACAGAACCTCACCTGGATGGACGGGGAGTTTTATCCGGGCATTCATATTCGTCTTGGATCCAGCCTTGATTGCATATTCCACTGCTTATCCAAGTCGGGGAATTCGTCGATTCCGTCGCTTGGCTCATATAAAGCGGAAAACCTTAATACTTCAACAGACCTAGTTACGGACTCTTCTATCTTTCTTTCCTTTTCATGATGCCAATAGTACCGGCCTGCGTACGAGATATTCTTGCTGTCAAGGGCCAGCATCCTTATTGACTCCAATACGCCAATACAGATATTGGGCATGCCTTTGAGCTCTATGCTCCATAAAGAGGGCGAGAAATGTTCGAATTTGTTTCTGAAATGACTGTGCAGCCAGCATATAGAATTCATTTGACTGCGGGTGAACTCTACGGGCTTGGAATGGATAAAGCGTTTTACGCCGATGCAACGTTTCAAGGCAGTCATGAGATCGACAACTCTGCCTTTTTTTGTCTTGACAATGTCCGGATTCGTCCCGGCCGCAACGGTTAACGCAAAAGTATAAAGCGAATTCTGAAGACAGATAATCACCCACTTCCAGTGAAGCGAATTCCAGCGGGCTTCATTGCCCTGAGCAGATTCAGTACACTTCTCCGCCCTGAGGATATGATCTTCTGCCCTGAGAAGAGAATCTACAGCACTTTCTTCGTTGTTGAACGTTAAATATTCTTGCGTTGGTATCATTTCTTTCTCGACCCAGTGCTGCTCTCCAAGACTCAGCGCGTCCTGCAAAGAATCAAAAACCGGACTCTTACCTAGACTGTGCACAAGAAAACAGAGTTTATGTCCTACTCTCTATTCGAACACTAAAACCCTTTCCTCCGCTAAAACCCTTTCCTCCATGCTGCTTGTTGCCGCCCATATTCCCCGTGTTGCCAGTATTCCCCGCAAAAACAAAAATTTCCCCGTCTCCCCCGCAGCCTTCCTTGGTTACAGTTTGCGTCTGCTTAAACGCCTCTATGCCCACAGTAATCTGCTCTCCGACCAACTCAACGAGTCTCTCTGACTCTTTAAGATTGCTTATAACTTTTTCATTTGCCACTCCCTTTTGTTGGATCTCCTGCTCGCGGAACTTCCTGTAACAATCAACTGCATCCCGAAATTTCCCCTGAACCACTAAAGCATTGCCTTTGTTGAACATCGCTTCGATGTATCCCGACTCCGCTGCCTTATCATAATCTCTTACAGCATCAGAGAACTTGCACATCTCAAAATTCGCATTACCACGGTTAAAAAATGCTGCTGAAAACTCTGATCCTGAAGACAGCTCGATCGCTTGAGTATAGTCCTCCGCCGCTTTTTTATAATCTCCCTCACACATCCAGCAGTTTCCGCGGTTGTAGTGGACAAGTGACAGAAGATGCTTGTCCTCAATCGGTGCCGGCACCTTGTCATAATCAAGACCAAAAATAGGACGATCCTTATTCGAAACAGCGAGGTCGTAATCCAAAATGGCCTCCTTATACCTTCTGAGTTCAGATTTTGCGTTTCCCCGCAGGAAATATGTCTCGCAAATATCTCCTTTAAGCTCAATGCACCTGCGGTAGAACTCAATAGCCTCTTGGTATTCCCTCCGGCGGTAATACCCACTCGCCCGAAGAATGCAATCCTCAGGCGACATCGCTTTTGCCGGAAGCGCTCTGCTTACTCCTTCAGTTTCGCAGAACCCGTATATATCAGGAAACAAGGTGGACTGCGTGATGTCGAGGGTCTCCATATGCTCGCGGATTAATTTCTTTTCCTCTTTCGATATACTGATTTCTTTCATTTGCCCCTCTGAAATCATCTGGTCACGCGGAACTAGGGGGCGACCTATTATAAACACGCTTCGCTGACGCAAAATTCTCAACATCGCATCTCCGGTGAGCAACGGTTCCCAAAGCAGCAAATCCTGATCAGAAGAATCCTCTCGGGAAAGTATAGTTCTCAGGTCATAGCTCTCATCTTCTCCCGCAATCCACTTCGTACGAACATGGTTATCCGTGTTGACTATAAACAGCTTCCCGCCACAGCCACTCTCCTCGCTCGCAAACCACAAAGCAACAAGCGGACTCCAGGTGAAGTCAAGAAGTCCCGTAGCGGCACCGAAATGCCGCAGTTTCCCCAAGAGCGAAAGCGTGGAAATTTTGCGGTTACCTTCCATATCAAATCCCGAAGTGCGAGCGCGTTCAAGGAGTTCACGATGATATTCTAAGTATTTACCCGAAAAATCCGTATCATTGATTTTCTCACCAGACGGGTCCAGTCGCCGAGTCGCGGTTGAATGCAGCAACCATTCAGAGTCCTTATGGCCACGGTATATATACCTTCCCGGTCGTCTTGATGTGAACTCCCTTATCTGCTCTATGTATTTGTCAAGCGGTTTCAATCTGAATTCCTGTGTTACAGTGTGACAAACTATCTTTGCCACACATAAGAGCAGGTTTTTCTAAGTGGTTCATTTGAATTGTTTTTCTCTCCTTGGTTTCAAACAACCAAACGCAACAGACAGACAAATTTGGAAGAGTAACTGATTCGGTGTTTTGAATCCAAACCGTCATGACAAACATGTCTTTCGAAAAATCCGAATCACGGGCTTGCCTGCTATATCTGCCCGATGAAATGCTTCCACACTACAGGTATCTTTTCATTGTTTGCAGCAATTTGAAAACGACTTGAGATATACAGGCGGCGGGATAACTGCCAACGCTGGCAAGGAGATTTTTCACCCATGAAATATGTAAAACTGAAAACAGTGAGTCTCAAAAATCACCCTGATTTGAATGAGTGGTGGCTTCAGGAAATTATTGTCAAAGACCCCTCAATACTGGGTCTCGGAGATGTGCTGGTCAAGGATAAAGAGCGCATCCATCCCGGAGCAGGGCGACTTGACTTGCTGTTGCAGGATGTCGACGGCAACGGCCGATATGAAGTTGAGATACAGCTCGGCGCGACGGATGAATCTCACCTGATCCGAACTATTGAGTACTGGGATATTGAGCGCAAGAAGTATCCGCAGTACGAGCATACGGCGGTCATCGTTGCGGAGAACATCACATCCAGATTCTTCAATGTGATCGGACTGTTCAACGGCGTTATCCCGCTTATGGCTATTCAGGTTGCGGCTATTGAGACTACCGAAGGCACGGTAGGATTACAGTTTATCAAGGTTATGAATACGGTTGAACTGGGTTACACTGACGAGGACAAAGAGGTTGAGCCGACCGACAGGAATTACTGGGAAACGGTTAAGGGTACGAAGAAAACGGTGCGACTTGCCGTCCAGGTGCTTGAGTTGGCTAAGAAACTCGCTTCAGAAACCGTATTCGAGCTTAGCTACAATAAGTACTATATAGGTTTTCGGGTTGACGGCCGCCCCCGGAACTTCGCCATTATGAAACCTCAGAGAAGGGGAATGCGCTTTGAGGTCAAAATTGCCAGGGATGAAGAAGCTGACGGAATCATTGAAGCGGCGGATCTGGATTTCATGGATTACGACAAGCGTTACGGAGCATATAAAATCAAGCTGTCAGAAGAAGATCTGAATAAAAATAAAGACGAGATATACCGGTTGCTTAAAATGGCATATCTATCGTTTAGGTGATTCGCCACAAGCTTTGTCAACTCAAATGGTCATTCTCCAAAAGACTCCTAAACGAGTTTGAATCCGTAACACGAAACAATATTCTGATGCGGATGAAAGAAACAATTTCTCGGGAGCACTTCTGGAAACTGAAACTCGGAAATTGCTAAAACGCATATGGAAACAAAACCTTTCACTTACATTTTTCTTGATGAAGCAGGGAATTTTGACTTCAGCCCGAACGGAACGCCTTATTTCATACTGACAAGCGTCAGCATGAAACGGCCGTTTCCGGTATACCAAGCACTAGATACCTACAGGTATGATTGCCTTGAGTATGGTCTGGAAATTGAATATTTTCACTGCTCAGAAGACAATGCTCACATTCGCAACAGAGTGTTTAGTCTGATAGCCAACCACCTTGGAGACATGCGTATTGACTGTCTTGTGGTCGAGAAAAGAAAAACCGGGCCAGCACTTCAGGATGTAAAGCGTTTCTACCCGGAAATGCTTGGATACCTGCTGAAATATGTTGTTTCCAGCTTAGAAAACGATGTCGACGACATAATAATAATCACCGACAGAGTCCCGGTTGATAAAAAAAGAAGGGCCATTGAAAAAGGCGTGCGGCTTGCCTTGGCAGATATGCTGCCGCAGGGAGAAAGAAAATACAAAATTCTCCACCACGCCTCACGGTCACACTACGGTCTTCAGATTGCGGATTATTGCTGCTGGGCTGTATATAGAAAATGGGACAGGAACGAGATGAAATACTACGATACTATAAAGGAAGCAATTCGCAGCGAGTTTGATATTTTTCGTAAAGGGAACACGTACTACTATTAGTCAAGCGAAAAATGACCTCCCCAACTACTCCGTCGCCGGAGAGAACCCCTTGGGTTCTTGTCATCAGGGAGGAACCTTTAGGTATATTCTACATATTCGAACTCGGAATTCAAGGTTGCGGTTGCATCCGCCGCAGATTTCCCGTGGCAGAGATTCCCCAGTCCCGAAGACAACTATTCAATAAGTTAAGAACCCCACCCGCTGACAACACTCCTGATCAATTTTTCCGAATTTCCTGCGATCATTTTGCTCTGTCTGAAAATATCTTTGTTGAACGAATGAATATCCAAGTCTCCAGATTTAATAAAGCCGTCATTCCCTCGTGTGGAACAGGGAGTAACCGCTACATTGGACGCAATCGGAAGCCAGATCTCGGGAAGATGTTTATCCGGTTCCATTAGCAACACTGGATTGCTTCCAATGACAAAGTTCTCTTCCCCTTCCCTCGCAACCCTGATAACCGGACCCTTGTCTTCAAGAAGCGATAATATTCCCTCTGGAGCTTCTTTGTAGCGAGTCAGGAACTCTAGCCTTTCCTTTGCTCTTGACGCTTCTATTTCCTCCCTGGGTTTTTTCAATATTTCGGGATTGCTAATAGCACGAATCATAAAATCACGACCTGTGATAGGGTCGCTTCTGTCCGGTATACGAAAACTTTGACGGAGGAAGAAATGGCACAGGGTTCTTCTTTCGTTGCGAGATAACCGTGGACGTTCCTTGATTCGGACCGCTTCCATTATCTTTTTGGTTACTTCACCGGTTCTTGCTTCAAGATTGCTGAAATCTTCTTCCTCGGAAACATCCCTGTTTCCATCTTCTCCATATTGCGTGTGAATATTCTCCTCAACACAAAAATTACGCGGACTGATTTCCCTGACACCCTTACCGGAAGAATCCTTATCAAAAAAGTACAGCCGCTTCCTGCCGTTCTTACAGAAAGAGAAATTCTTCAGCAGCATCTTGGGGATAAAGTGTTGACGTTTATATCCGCTCATCCAATTCAACCTAGCCGTAGTTCACTGTGAGTGACCTTGGCTATCAACGGCTATATCTTTCGCGATATTGTCCATCTTCCGGCTTTCTCTGTCGAAGAAAATAAAGACATGGTCGTCAAACACGGCGATAAAGGTCGCAAAGATCCTTTCCGTCTTCCCTGACCGGATTCAGGTAGCCGAACATCTCTAGAATGTGCCTTCACAAAAACGGGAGAGAAGTTTTTCCGCGGGCGTGAAGCCTTCTTGCTTGCGGATTTTTATCCCCACCGCCTATCCAGGCCGGAGAATTCGGCGATTCCGTTTCCCGGTTCATACAAGGCGGAAGACCTTAATATTTCAACAGACCTGTTTATAGACATCCTGATTTTCCTCTCTTTTTTCTCATGCGAATAGTACATGCTCCAGTATGAGATATTTTCGCTGTCCAGAGCAAGAAGCTCTATCACCTTTGTTCCATAGAGCCAGCACAACATCCAGCTGACCATCCTGACCTATTCCTTTTCCTTTACGAGAGTTCTCCAGAACTTTTCCCCATAAATCCCTTCTTGATTCAGCAACAAGAGACGGACATGACCGAAGGAGCTTCACGGCCTCAACAGCGTACCTCTTGTTCCATATGGAACCGGTATAGTTTCCCATGGGTACATTTTTGATCATTCCTTCCTCACACAATCCAAGATATGCGCTCCTTGTACATTTTTGCGGATTCCCTTCCACTCTTTCGCAGGACTCCTCCCATGCTTCAGGCGGGTCCATGCCGGAATCATGAATCATTTCTGTCGCATGAATCGCTGCTTCTCCATATTTTCCCATGAATCATCCTCCCTCATGGCACGATAATCAGGATTAGACTGTTTTCAACGCAAGAAAACAAACTGAAAGAATCTTGTATCGTGTAGCTATAGAACACCAGAACTCTGCAATCAGGCTAAAGAGAACTGTCAGTAGGAACTCATGTGCCGGGCGTTTCATCAGCGTCTGCAAATTCGAAATTAACTCTGTAAGACCGAAGCGATAGCGTGGGGACCATCCGGGCCGCGGACCGTGCTTTGGTATCGAAGTCAGCTGCGACAAGTATGCCGCGGATCGTGATGTCCTCTTCTTCCTCCGCAACATCCCCCATGTAGCTTAGGATTTGTGCCACCGCTCTCTGCCTTGCGGTTCCAGTTTTGAGTTCGATTACGACGATTTCCCCATCTGCGTCCTTTGCGGTTATATCTATGAACCCGGAAGAAACGGGACGCTCCGCCCCATCATCGATAATCTCCAAGCCGGGTTCAAGCTGCTCGATTGAACTGCGCAAAGCGACCTGCATGTCCCGTTCAAGTCCGATAAGTCGACCGTTGCCAGTTATCTTTTCACTCTCGACTTCTGAGTTCCCCCCGCCGCTCTCCTCGTCTCGGAATTTGCGGTACCGTTCAGTGGCATTCCTGTAAGAAGCAAGATTGTTTCTTATATTGCCTCTGAAACGAATTTTTGATGGATTGGGTTTGTTCTGACGTTCATCTTCTTTTGAATATTTCAGCTCGCTTATTATGCTTTGAAGCCTGTCGTTTTCATAATGCCCGTCCAAATCCCCATAGCACTCTTCAACTTTCTTTGCCCTGTTTATTTGTGTCTTAACGGTTCCCTTTTGGTAACGCCGTTCTTCAAGCCATTTTTTGTATGTTGGTTTCATCTTCAGCCCTCGTATTTAAAATATGAACCTATGCCGAATTTCTCACAAAGCAACGTGGCAACCGGAACGGGAAAAAACCTGCCTTAGTCCGCTTCATCCGCCAGGTCTGAATCGCTAATTCAGTTCCCTGCCCCGATCATAATCTTTCATCGCATCTTCCAGCCTACCCAGTTTCAGCTTTGCCAGACCTCTGTTGAAATATGCCTCGGTAAACTGAGGGTTCAATTTTATCGCCTCGTCAAAATCGCTTATCGCCTTCTCCATCTGGTTCAACCCAGATTCGACCAAGCCTCTGTTGAAATACGCTTCGGCAAAATCAGGTTCTAGTTCCAAGGCTTGGTCAAAATCCCCTATCGCCTCTTTCAGCTTGCCGAGTTTTGACTTTGCCAGCCCCCTGTTGAGATAGGCTTTGGCGAATCCAGGATCAAGTCTTATGGCGACATCGTAATCTTCAATCGCTTCCTGCAGCTGATCTAAACTAACCTTTGATATACCCCTGTTGAGGTATGCCGCGGCATATTTGGGGTCTACTTCCCGTATAATGTAGTCATAGTCTTTTATAGCCTCTTCATGCCTGCCCAGCATGTCTTTCGCAACGGCCCTGTTGCTGTAAGCTTTGACGCATTGCGGGTCCAATTCTACCGCGTCGCTAAAATCTCCCACGGCTTCTTTCAGGTTGCCTGATTTCATTTTTAATGTTCCCCTGCCGTTATATGCTTCTACCAGCTGTTTTACGGATTCAGGTCTTAATTCTATAACCTTGTCAAAATCTCTTATCGCACCGTCTACATCTCCCAGTTCCTCCTTGGCTCCACCTCTGTAGTTGTACGCCTCCGCAAAATCAGGTTCCAGTTCCACGGCCCGGTCAAAATCTTTTATCGCCTCGTCCCATTTTCGGGATTTCGACTTTATAAACCCCCTGTAAAGATACGCCCCCGCATACCGGGGGTTGAGTTCTATGGAGCGTTCATAATCTTTCATCGCTTCTTCCGGGTCACCCAACTCAAATTTCGCGATCCCCCTGTTGAGATACGGCTCGGCAATCGCAGGATTGAGCTTCATGGACCGTTCGAAATCCTCTATCGCTTCCTGCAACCGGTTCAACTTGATCTTCGAGATTCCCCTGTTGTTGTACGCGCTTGCAAACTGGGGATTAAGCTCTACGGCTTGATCATAGTATTCTACGGCTTTTTCATTTTGCTCCTGTTCCTGGTGCTTCAACCCAAAATAAAACTTCCCTTCCGCCTTTATATATCCTTCCTGGTTTTGAATGAACCCGTGCATGTCGTTATATACAGTCCTGGTTCCTATGCCGTGATACCGACTCAGGCAATCGAGAAATTCCTTCTTGAACCCTTTTTCAACCGTAATCGATTTGCATCTGGCCTTGTCTTTCTCAAGATCCAGTTAACCTCTGCGGGCGCAGACGAACACGCTGCCCTGAAAAACCACCCGTGGATCTTTTCCGGCGGGGTTATATATCCTGTAGTTTTCCTTGCTCGTATAATCAACTTTAGTTCGCTCCTGTATGCCGGACTTGTCGAACAAAACAACTCTGCCGTCCTCATCAAACGCCCCGTCGCAGGCGAAAAACAGAGCGATGAGCATGTCACGCGTAAAGTCAATTGAGGCGGTTTTTCCTCCGTAGTGCTGCAGTTCCGTCAAAACCTCGATATCGGGGGCGGCGGGACGAACGTGACTCCTCGCTCTGTCCAAAGCCGTTCTTTCCAGCTCAAGCACGGGGAAATTATCATCGCCGTAAGGCTCTTCCCCCGGAATCCCGTATTCGGGAATCATTCTCAGGACGGCAAGAGGATCTCTGTTGTCAGATTCTTCCCATTCATGACACTGTCTGTAAAGGTTTGAAGATATTTCTGTGTAGTGTCTGTTTTCGCCGCGGAAAATGTACTCCCCCTCTCCGCACGCGTCCTTGATTTCCCGTATTTTCTGATCGAAGTTTGTTCTGTCCGTCATGATTCGACCCGCAACACCGCAACTTTCACTTGCTCCACTCCCCTGAAAAACGCCCCGTCATATATTTTCGCATCAGACCAGTCGGCCACTATATATACATTCAATGTGTGTCCTTAGAATAAGGATTTCAAGGTAAGAACAAGGGGTTCATTGTCGGCTCAACCCCTGTTTTCAGGTGTGGCGCACTTCAATGTTCAACGGGCGGTTGTTTATCCGGCCCATTTGTGTGTACGGGATCATTCCTAGGCACAGAATAATTCCTGAATCCAAAGTAGCTTCTTTTTTCCAGCAAATTCACCAACCTGTCATAGCTGTCGGAATGAGCCCACGAATGACTTATAAACAAGTTATAGATTTTCATGCTTTCCTCCTTTTCATATTTCTGTAGCACAACGCACAAGTTCAAGACATTCATGTTAATTTTGATGAGACAAAATATACATGATATCTGTCCCCTGTTATGCTGATGGGTGTGGATACCATGTGGAAACGGATTATGGGCTTCAAGTCGGAATCTTTCCTTAATGGTGGTCTTGTGTCTGTAATCAGCTAATTACGACACACTCAGCGCAAAACGTCGGGACAAAAGTGGTTGGGCTTTATAAATTGTAATGAAACTATCAGGAATTAATTTTCCCAAAGGGTTACTGGATGCCTTGAGCAATGACAATCTGATTGTTTTTGCGGGTGCAGGCGTTTCAATGGGAGAACCAGCAAACCTTCCAGGTTTCAGAGATCTGGCAAAGAAAATTGCCAAGGGAACCGGAAAAGAAATAGGCGATAAACCTGAAGATCAATTCCTGGGCGAACTCATTCGCGACGGAGTGGATATTTATAAGTGTGCTTCGAAAGTGCTTGATCGGACCGGTTTGGAACCGACCGAATTGCATTCTAACCTGCTACGTCTCTTTTCGATTCCCAAATCGGTTCGCATCGTCACTACCAATTTTGACCTGCTGTTTGAACGGGCGGCGGAAAAAGAGTTTGACTCAAGCCCCGAGGTATTTCGAGCTCCCGCACTGCCTTTGGGAAACAAGTTCAGTGGGATTATCCACGTTCACGGGTCCGTTTGCAGCCCCGAAGACATGGTACTCGCAGATGAAGACTTCGGGCGCGCTTACCTTGTTGAAGGGTGGGCTCGACGTTTCTTGGTTGAATTGTTCCGTTCTTTCTCTGTGCTTTTCGTCGGCTACAGTCACAATGACATTATCATGAACTACTTGGCACAGGCACTGCCTGCGGGCGAGAACACAACGCGTTTCGTACTGACGACCGTCAAAAAAACCCAGAAGTGGAAAGTGCTGGGAATCATTCCTATTGTTTATCCTTCTCCGTCGGCCGGGGACCACAGTGCTCTTTACAAAGGCATAGACGCCCTTGCCAAACACGTTAACCGAGGTGCGTTGGGCTGGAAGCGCAAGATAAACGAGATTGCCGAAAAAGACCCTCTTCTGCTTGACGAAGAAGAAAAGGACATCATCAGCCAAGCGCTTTCAGACGTTGCCAAGGCGCCTTTTTTCGCGGATGCGGCCTCGTCGCCGCGGTGGATAGACTGGCTTGACGACAACGGATATCTTGACGACCTTTTCGGCAATGCCGACTTGGACGAAATCAGCTTCCTTCTGGCACACTGGTCGGCCGAGAGATTCGTGCGACATCATCCTGAGCAGCTCTTTTTCCTGATCAATCGTCACGGCACCAAGCTGAATCCTCGTTTCTGGGAGAGGCTAGCACGGCGCATAGGACAGGACGACGACCAATGGGACAAAAACACCTTGTCCCGCTGGATATCCCTGCTGCTCTCCACGGCCCCGAGAAATCCGCATGACACCATATTGTTACGGTTGGGAGAACGATGCATAAAGCACGGGCTGCATGACGATCTTGTTGAAGTTTTTGACGCCATAACGGCGGGCGGCATTGAGCTTTACGCTCGATCGGACTTTCGTGCGGAGGATCCAGACCCGCATCTGTCAACAACGGCGGAATGGAAACTGGCGGGCAATTACCGCAAAATCAATCCTCTTTGGGAAAACGGACTGAGGCCGAACCTCGACCGAGTTGCCGAACCGCTGCTCGCAAGCATCATAAGGCAGATGGAAACCCAGCATTGCAGGCTTGCCGTATGGGGAAATGCCGACCGCGACCGGAATCCGGCAAGCTCGCGCCGGTCCGCGATTGAACCTGACGAACAAGACAGGTACACAGAATCCTTCGACGTTTTAATTGACGCGGCGCGCGACTGCCTGGGATGGCTGGCTTCAAAGCGACCGGAATCCGCGTCTCAGCTGTGCGACCGTATGGCCGGAGTTGAAGCGCCTCTTCTCCGCCGACTCGCAGTGCACACGCTGTTCACACGTGAGGACCTGAGCCCGGATGAGAAAGTCGACTGGGTTTTATCCAGAATGAATCTCCACGATCTCTCCACTCACCACGAAATGTTCCGTGCGGTAACGAAGACCTACCCCGCCGCCACACAGGAAAAACGGCAGGACGTCATTGATGCGGTCCTCGCCTACCGCTGGCCGGACGAAAAGGATGAGAGAAGGGATCTTTACGAAGCGCAAGTGCATGTTGACTGGCTCTATGCTTTCCATGCCGAGGAACCGGACTGTGATCTCGCCGGACGAGCTCTGGACGATCTGCGCAAGAGGTTTCCGGATCTTACACCAAGTGAACACCCGGAGCACCTGTCATGGACATCCGAGGCCAAGTACTATTTCCCACAAAGCCCCTGGACGGTCGAGCAACTGCTGTCGGAGCCGGGTGGAGAATGGGTCGAAAAACTGTCGTCGTTCAGGCAGGAGAACCTGCTTGGGCCTGGGCGCCCCGGGCTCGTGTCGGCAGTCGGGGAAGCGGCGAGAAAGGATCCCGAATGGGGATTCACCCTCGCAGGGGCGCTTGCCGAGAGAAAAGAATGGATCAGCGACATCTGGGCCGGACTGTTAAGCGCTTTCTTGCAAACAAGCATGAAGGAGAACCAAGTTCGGAGAGTCCTCGAACTGCTGAGCCAAGCGGAACTTCGCCGCGCAAACTCTCTTCCTGCCGCAAGAGTGCTTCTTTCACTGACAAGAGACGAAAAGTTTTTCTCCCGACGCGAATTCCTCACAAAAGCCAACCGGATTGCCGAGGACATGTGGGACTGCCTTGACGATGGGGACGATGTTCGGGAGTGGAGATCGGAGTGGCCGGAACAGGCGGTCACTCATCCCGCCGGGATTCTCGTTCAGTTCTGGCTGAGGAGTTTTTACACTCAGAGTCCAAGGCCCCATGCCCTTGAAGGGAAGCATGCCGCCGCTCTGCTGCGCGTCTGTCAGGATGAAACCCTGGCCGGAAAGTTCGGACGCTGCATTCTCGGGGGCTGTTTTTCCCTTCTTCTGAAGATCGACGAAAAATGGGCAAAGCGGAACTTGCTTCCGCTTTTTGGGAAATGCATCGGCGAGGATGATTACTACGCTCTCTGGAGCGGTTTTCTGCAATGGCAGCAGACCACTCCCGAGATCATGGAGCTTATGGAAAGTTCGTTTCTCAAAGCCGTCAACCGATTCAAGGACTGTCCGGACCCTCAATTGCGAGAAAAGTTTATCGATGCCTTCGCGACCATGCTCGTTTATTTTGTCCCGGAGCCTACTGAGAAATGGATTCCGAAAATTTTTGAGAATGCCGACGAAGAGTGGAAACGCCACTTCGCATTCGCCATGAAGAGTCGCCTTGCCAGCATGGACAGCGAGTCCAAGCGGCAGTTGTGGGAACGCTGGCTGAAACTCTACTGGAAAAACCGCATGCAGGGCGTCCCCGCCCCGCTGAATACCCACGAAATCAGCGCTATGCTCCATTGGCTTCCACATCTTGACGAGGAGTTTCCGGAGGCGGTCGACTTGGCCGTCGAGATACAGAAAACAACCTTTGAGATAGGCCTGATCCTAAATGGGATAGAAAAATCCGGCCTCTGCGAGAAACATCCCGAGGCTGCCGCGAAACTTCTGATTTACTTGGTGCCCTGCGGGATTGACGGCCCCAACTCGAGTGCCGCTCAGGATCTCGCAACCAAGCTGCTTCAATCGGAAATTTCCAAACCGTTAAGGACAGAACTTGAGGATCTCGCCGCTCAATCAGATCCGATGTAACCCTGGCCCGGAGACTTGCCCGAATTCACATGCTCGGAGAACCGAGTCCGCGGAACAGGTTAAACGTTTCTCCGCTCCCGCGTTCCAAATCGCAGAAGGGCCCGCCGCTTGTTTCATACCAGTACTCTAGTATCTCCTCCCACTCGCTCTTTGATTTCGCTTCAAAGAAAAAGGGGTCGATACAGACATACCTGCAATATCTAAGCAGCAGCCTCGACAGAGTGGACAGCACTCCCGGGTCCCGCCCATCTTTCCCCAGAACCCCTGTTCTCCCCAAGTAGCATCTTACGGTTTCCGAGTCCTCTTTTCATGAAGGAAACGACTACAAGGGTCTTGTCCTCCTGCTCCGGAATGGCCGCGACGAAAACACAGGTTTTGTCGTTGCTTCTGTTCTCCTGAAAAACATTTTCCAAGGACACAGCCCCAGCCGCCACCACGGTCGGGTTTCCGGTCGGAACTTCCCAGCAGTCAGATTCCACGGCATCCCATTTTTTTTCAAGCAGGGCCGCGTCCATCAGTTCCTTGACCCTGATATATTCCGACTGGTTGTCGCGGTATCTTCGCAGGTCGAAAAATGAAGGGTCGCTGTTTCCAGATTCTCTGAAATAGTCTTCCGTCGCACTAAGAAATTTTTCCGCGGCGGGAATTCTTCCGCACAGCAAACGATACGCAAGCTTGAATGAACATTCAGCCGACAGAGAACCACGGGATACGGAAGAGTCAAGAACACGGAACAGATCGTTGTCGTGCTGCGCGCAGAAGCATCTCTCCGTTGACGCTTTGGGAACCGCCACTCTGTCAAAGAAGATTTTTCCGCCCGACTCGTCTTCATTGAACTTGAGCACGGTTCCGCTTGAGGCCAGGATGCTCAGACAGCTTGCCTTTGAGAGCATGTGGACTTCCACTGGATCGTTCTCACAGCCCGGATACATGCACCGCGAACCCCTGATCATGCTTTTAAAAGCTTCTCTTTCTTTCGGCGGCATCGACACCTCGGATGTTCTTTTCTTGCGGCGCAGCAGCTCTTCGAAGCAGATATCGCCCCGGTAGAATGCGTCAAGGTCGCTTCCCGAGAACCCCCTCTGGTTCCCATCTTTATGGGAACCTGCACCGCTTCCCATTTCCGTCTTTTCGCCATACCGATAAGCGGTACCCGCAAGGAAGACTATGTCAACTTTTCTGGAAAGCATCCTCATTTTAGAGTACTTCCATCTGTCGCGGAAAGTTCGAGAATCCTTTCTACGGGCAATTTAGCGAGGGCATCCAACGTCTCAACATTTGTCGAATCTAATCGGCGGTCACCGATAAAGCATTCGATATGGTTTTCAAAAAAACTCGATACGCCGCGGCTGTATAAATCAAAAATGCATCTTGATTCCAGTTTTTCTTCGGCGGCGACACCGCAGCCTGTCCTGAGAGTATGGGCTTTCCAGACTATGCCGCCGCGGGGTTGCCTTACAATTCCGCAATTGCTCGCGGAAGGGATACGATCTGGACCGGGCATTAAATCCAGCAAAGTATGTTCTCCATACGCAACAAGCGGTCAGATTAGAATACGGTTTTCAATTGCCCCGAGGATACGATCCGTCAATTGTGGTTCCTCTTCAACACGGCCTTCGCGATAGGCGTCAAGCGCTCCATCCGCCGCATCGGAGATTTCCCTGGCGACTCTCCTTACACCCTTCAAACGCCTAATCATTCAGCCTCTCTTCAACGTAAGAGCGATGCATTGCGACGAAGTTCTCAAGTGGAGTGCGCTTATGAACGAGAATCAGTCCGACTAGGAATCTGTCGGACTACATCACAACTTAAAGAGAATGTCTTAATTAAGCATGGCACCTCATAAATTTTAAACAAAATCACTGCCTACACATAGCACAGAAGCATCCTGGCGGAAGATCCATGCCCAGAAGACAAACGTGAATAGGCGAGGTAAAATTGTCAAGGTGACTGATTCCGTCAAGCCAAAATTCAGAAACCGGCATGCAAAATCACCTGTGAATTTGTCAATGAGCGTTAGTGGCCCCATTGGGCAATATCATCTCTATCATCCCGAAGGTGCCGCATATTATGATCAGGCTTTCCATTGGTAGATACTGAAATGGGATCAACTCGAAACCAGTCCGACCCCGTATGCTCAAAAAAAAGAGTGGACAGGGCGGGAAACAATTTCAGAGATGGAAAAGAAAACGAAGAAGATGCAGAAGTTTTGCAGAAGTGGCGCTATTCGCACAGGCAGGTTTTGAATACGTTTCAGACGCTTCTTCGGAATCGCGCCAAGCGTGCCGACGGGAAGATTGTAATCGCCCAGAGGCACAAGCGAAAAAGCACCATTGTCGACAAGCTCAGAAGACTCCCGAGGATGAAACTCTCCCAGATGAATGACATAGCTGGGTGCAGGCTGATTTTCGAGAACATGGAGGCTTTGTACAAGTTCCGCAAGAGCCTTCACAATTCAAGACCAAGACTAAGACATGATCTGAAGAATGACCCTGACAAGTACGACTACATAAAATCTCCGAAAGATGACGGATACAGGGGTGTGCACGATGTATATTCCTACAATGCCAATTCGCGGCACGGGGGGCTACTGATCGAAGTTCAGTACCGGACGCTCGTTCAGCATTCCTGGGCAACCGCCGTTGAAGTTATGGGATTTGTTACGGATAAAGAACTGAAATTCGGACGGGGCGATGAGAAATTGCTGGAGGTTTTTCGTTTTGCGAGCGAAGTACTGGCGAGAACCTTCGAAGATGAAAAATCATGCCTAGGACATCTCAGCGACAATGAGATAGTTGAGGGGTTTGACAAGCTGAATTCCGAGATCGGCTTTGACAGAAAGCTGAGGCTTCTCGATGTGATCCAGGCAGAGGTATCCGAAAGAAAAAACATGATTCTTATGTTTGAAGATGGAGAGCGTCGGCTTTTTAAGTGGAGTTTTCCAAGCGTCCCGAAGGCCTTGGAAAAGCTAGTCGAACTGGAACGAAAAAACCCCGGCAAGAACATCGTGTTTGTACGTGCCGATAAAGGCGAAGATCTGAGAATAGCTTTTAAAAACTATTTTTCAGACACAGATGATTTTATCGAAAAAATTTTTCAGGGACGTTCTGTACTCTCGAGCAGGTTTACAGAGTCCGATTTGGGAGCATGGGCAAGACTGCCTTCAATGGAGCCAGAAGAAATATCTCCGCAAACTGTCGAACACGCGACAGGCGATGAGTCGTTTACCTGGACCGGGCGGGACGGGAGCGAACTCAGGAAATATCTGGAAGCTTGATTTAACTCAACGAACAAACCTGAATCGTATTCACAATGCTGCCGCGGAACTTTGCGGATAAAAACCGGTGCCCGCATTTTTGATTAAGCCCTTCAAGTTTAGCGGGTGATGTTCAAAAACTTCTGGGGAATTTTTGCTTTTTCCCTTTAGGGTTCAGATTGAATTCTGGCTTCCGGCGAAAAGAACAGAAAACAGCAGTTTCGTGAAGACACAATTCTGAACGGGCAAAGTCAACCGCTTCGTGGTACCGCATTCAAGGCCGCATAAGCCCTGTCGCAAGAAAGCCAGAGTTCCGGAACTATATGACAAAGATACTGCAGTTGCGACCGGAAGATATCAACATCTTCCACTTCTGATTCAAAGCTCGTCTCCGTTATCCAGTTGCCGACAAATTCTTTCCATTCGTCCAAGTCGCTGTGGTTTGCAGCCGCCGTAAGACAGAGTAACAACTCTTCTCCGATTGAAATCTTGTAACTGGGGTCTTTCCTGTACCCCCGCACGAGAATTCGTAATTCGTTTGCCAACATTTGACTTCCGGTAACAGCCGCAACCATAGACAGCCCGTTCAGCAGCGTTACAAGCTGCTCCCTGCTCTCCAAATTTGAGATTCTGTAGCCGCATGACCTCAGGGCTTTCGATGCTAGCTCCGCATGGTCGGAACCAAGATGAAAGAGATATGCAGAATTCACAAGAGTGGCAAACGATGACTGGCTTACTTGATCCATATTAATTTGCTTTTCAATAGCGCTTGAAATCGCGGCAGGCACCTCTTGTCTCGGAACACCGGTTCCATCCAGCGGGTTGAGATAAGAAAAGAGAAAAGGGCTGACGGCGGACAAAACGCTTGCGGGTTCCGTTCCGAAAATGATTTCGTAAAGTTCATTTCCATCCTCGGTTTCGCGCTTATGTTTTTGCGGTGTCGTGATTATCCGGTAGAGAAAATTCGCCCTGATATTCTCGGCCGTGTCGAAAACCGGGTTCCATCCGGGTTCAACGCGCATATCGACAAGTGATTGAATATAATGTTCCGTCCAATAATCTCTGAACAAGTTTTCGCAGAGCAATTCAATATCAACGTTTGAATTTACCAGTTGACGATGAATCATCGATGCCTGAGATAAAGCCGCCAACCTGCGGTAAAAAGGCGGCTTTGACGAGAGAAGGCGCGTTCTTGACAACTCTCCGTCCACAAAAAAGAACAACGCCGAGAGAAGCTTGGATCCACTCGCTTCTCCACCAGCATCATCACGTACGATCTGCCCGATAAGGCGAATAAGATAAGGCTCGATCTCGGGTTTTGACGGAAGAATCCGCAGACCGACTTCAATAGCCCCTATCTGCGAAATCCTGTCTCCGCAGTCTTCAAGAAACTCGAAAGCACGGATGAGGTTGTCGTCATCCAGGCGGTCGGTCTGTATTTCATGTGCCAAGGCGGGGTGCGACGAGAGAAAAAGGCTGAACAGAAAACCTTCATACGGCCGCCATTCAGACAGTTTCTGAAAGAAGGGCCCGCAGACATTAGACGCGTAATCCCGTATCGATGCACTCCCGTCATATTCACCGATCAACCTATCAAAATATTTCTCGGAAGAAGGAACCCAGGAAGAAATTCTCCCCGTTCCATGGATATCCCTGCGTATGGATTGCTCAATGTTTGCCGGCGTATTTACAATATCGCTTTCGAACGCTTCAACTTCTCCATCTTTGAGAGCACGTTTTTCAAAAATCTTCCGCCAGGAATCTTTCACATCGCCTGGCAGATTGATCGCCGAAGCCACTTCTTCAAGAAAATTCAACCGCGTTTCCCGCTCGGAGGAAAGCGAAGTAAAACTAGGCGGAATGGCATATTCCCTGTCCCCCCGGAAAAGCGCTATGCTCTTCGGACCATTATTCCTCGTTGCCTCCCTGATCTCCCATTCCTGACCATCATCGTCAACCACTTCTGCAACCGGCATCCCCGAAAAAACCTTCCTAACGGCCCCGCACAGCTCGGAAAGCCGTACCAAGACGGCGGGAGACCCGAAAGAAACAATCTGGTCTGCCTTGATCCCGTGCTCTCTGCGGAAACCCGGGTCCCGAAGCAGGGCGTCCTGAAATGACGTCGGTACAATCCGCAACGCAGAAAAAACCAACGCCTCCCTGGAATACGGGTTTTTCATCTCGGGTTCTTCGGCCATCGTAACTTCCACAAGTCTCGAAATTTCTTTCCGGTACCATTTGAGAATCCAGGAATACAAACCCGGCCGTTGCGTTTTCATCGGAACCAGGATTTTATCTTCTGCCCATTTCCAGTATTTCTCCAGAATTTCCTGCGATACTCCCATCGGGAACAGAACCCGCGCGATTCCTTGTCCCTCAAATTCGGTTTCATCCATGTTATCTTTGTTCTTGTCGGCAAGGTTGCGGAACCATCCCAGAATGTCAACCGACTCCAAAATCCAGTCGGAAACAGCCCGCACCCTAACCAAGTCGGCATCCGCGGTCCATATTTTTTTGAGCGTCAGGATGAAAGCTGTCAGAAATGTGTCCGCCCAAGGCATTTCCTTGGGGAACCGGAAACAGTCATTCATCTTGACGCAGAGTATGGCTTCCCTGATGTCTCTGAGCCCTGGAGACTCTTCAAGCTTGCCATCCTGAAAGCTGGAACAGTCGATATGATGTCTCAACTCTCCAGGAATCACGGGGACGAAAAAGTATCCGGCGCGACGAAGCCTAGCTCTGTAATCAAGCAACGCCTCCAGTGTTATAGAACCGGACGAGTGCAGCTTACCAATAACATCCCATGTCGAGACGATTGAAGCCTGCGCGTCTCCATGGCTGATATCGGCATTCTGATTGAAGTACATGTCATCTGTGACAATTGCATCGCAATCGCCTACAAGAGAGAAAATGTCGACAGGATATATGCGCAATATATCCTCTTCTTCTTTGTTGGCATGGAATTGTCTGGACACCTTTACTTTTCCCGAGTTTATTCCGGAATTCAGCGCAAAACGTATGTTCTCTATGGTTTCTGATCCCTTAACAGAAATTTCCTCATAAGAAAGAAATTCATTTGCTCTAGCGACCTTTCCCGGAGAAACAATTGGCCTGAAACCCGCATCTTTCAGTTTTTCAAGAATTCCCAGATGTAGGAAATGTTCAACGGTCAGTTCATCCAGATACAGTACCGCTCCGGCGGCCACATCCGGCTGGTTCGGCCAAGGTTTTTCGTGAATCCAAATGTAGTCATGTGCTTTGTTTTTTACCTTGTCCGTAATCAGACCTTTCCGCCGCAGTTTATCAACGACAGACAAGCAACTGCAGAGCACAGACTCGTGTGCCGTCAAATCGGCTTCTTCCTCCATCAGCGAAGCGACATGATAAACGGGAGAGGAGCGGACGACCAGGTGCTGAACATCATCAGCTTCCCTCGATTTTTCCGCTTCCGTTATTAAAATCGCCAGGTCGTCTCCGACCTGAGAAACAAGATCGGCATCTGGAACAACGGCAGTTTTAAGCTCCTCAATCTTACGCGTGGCAATCAGGTCCCGCACCTTGCGCGCATCCTTTATGCGACTCGGCTGATGAAATTCAATTTTCCGCTTCTCCTCAAAGAGCCAAGCAAGCGTTGAATGCGGCACACGGATAGTTTGGAAAGCTTCGAAAACCTTACCGAGCAACTCTTCATCCAGAAAACTGAGAGTAATCATTGCGGTGGCATCAATTCCAAGCGTTATGTCGGTTTCTATTTCCATCGGCATCCTTTTGCCGCTGTAAGCAGGAATTAATCTTCTTCTTCGCGGGTCTGTTTCCGACAGGTTCGCGAGGGCAGGGAAAAAAATCAAATCAAAAACGGACCTCTGCAAAGAATAGGCGGCAAGGAAAACCGGAAAGCCTCCGGAAAAGTATTGACGGAAGGTTTCCTGCCATCCTTGCCCCCCTTCGGGTTTGAGGTTCAAAACATCTTTCAGCGACATCGGATATACCGGACCATCGTTATCTGAAAGCTCCACGGCTTCTTGAAGCCACTGGCCCGCATCCGCATCGTTCTCCCACCCGGCTTTTGAAGCCAGGAAATAAGCGGCAACCAGCACAGCGGCATCATCTTCGCCTTTTTCCACCGCAAGCTTTGTCAGATTTTTAGCGTTTGGCAATTTAAGGAGTACCGCAAGCTCGGCAACCGTTATGAGTTCCCGTGCGGTCCTTTGATTCTTATGCGAGTACTCTTCGGCGACAAAAGCTTCAAGGTCGTTCCAGTCGCCCGAGGAAATCGCAAGGCCGGTTCTCAATTTACGGTAGGCTTCATCATCCTGAGCGTAATTCAATTCCCCCAACAAGGAACGGGCTTTAACCAGTTCACCTTCATGGCACAAGGCCGAGAAATAAGATCTCCGAAGATTGTCAGATTGCTCAGGCAAATCCCTGTTCGCTTCTATAAACTCTACGAGGCGACCGGTCTTGCGTGTCTTGAGCAAAGATTTTGCCAGCTTTTCCGCATCTGGCAGTGAACCAGTTCTTTGGAACAAAATATCGGCATATTCGCAAAGGTCGTCAAATCTATCTTCGTGGTCAAGCTCTTTAACCAAGGCCCTCAAATCATTTAGGGAATCCGTTTCCGCAAACTGCCTCTTTGCAAACTCAATCGTATCACCCTGTTCCGCTTCAGGAATCATGTCCTGAAAGTATTCGTACTCGACATCTGAAATTCCCTCAAGCTTAAGCGCTTCAAGACACTCTTTCGCCCGGCTGGCAAGTCCAGCTCTGGAAAGCAGCTCAATCTGGAGAAACTGTAGCGACTTTTTATCAAGGTATCGTTCAAGTTCGTTCTGATGGTGCTCCATCTCATCAGCCATAGCCTCGGGAGTTTCCCTAGTCAAAATTACAGCGAGTCGGGCTTTTGCAGCATCAAAAGTAATTTCGCCGTGAAGAGCCGTCTGTCGTTCGATTTCCCGCTCAATCGCCTGAAAGTTAAGGCTGACCCCGAACTGAATGCCGAGCTGTACAAGATGAAGGGCGGATTCGGGACTGCGAAGCTTAGCCTGCAGAAGCTGCCTTGCCTCATCCCGTTTGTCGGGATTTCTCAAGTCCAGCCAAAGGGCGTACTCTTCGCATGTTTTCGCTACATCATGGCAGTTCAGCTTCTGCGCAATCTTGGCGGCCTTCATGAAGTGTCCACGCGCCTTTTTACGGCACTTAATTGCAGGCTTGTTCGAATCTAGGGGAAATTCCGCAGCGTAAAATGGTAGATGGCTAAATATTCCCGCGCGAAGGGTTTCCGGCACAGCTTTTAAGAGATAAGCCATAGCTATCATATAAAGAAGCGCTGGTTCTTCTTTACGCAAATCTTCATCCGACAGCGAATCAAGGCAATTCTGCGCCAAGTCCCAGTGAGCGAGTTTAAGCTGATTCATCAAAAGGAAGTACTTTCCTTCGGAGTCTAGGTCGGCGACGTCAATCTGCGCACTTCTCAGCCAGTCAATAGCCCCCTGTTCGCCTTCATGCCTTGCGACAATCATAAGAGCGGCGGTCCTAGAGACAGGCGAGTCAATATCAGCCAAGATGCTCAGAGCCTTTGTTTTGTTGTCCTTGCGTGAATATATGAAAGCCTCCGCAATCCCGGTTTCCGCGCAGACCTCCAGATCTTTTGCCCGAGCAAGATAACCTTCCGCCTGCTGCAGCAATTCTTCGTCCGACAACATCACCCGCACGCACCATGCCAGCGCGCGGCTCCTTACGGAACCGCTGCCCGAAGAGAACTCCCCTTCGGCAAGTTTCTGCGCAAGTTTAAGTAAAGAAGGTGCAATGTCGGACCCGATAAAAAACCGAGTCTTTCGCAGCTTGTCCACTTCTTCTTCAATTTTCTGATCAATTAGGCCAGTTGGGAGCTGAGGGAGGAAAAAAGAACTCGCATTAGCCGGTTCCGAGTTAGGCAGAGACCCCTGAACCCTCTCATGCTCCCGCTTCCACTTCTTGAGTTCTTCGGCAGGGTAAGATTCATGCTGGCAGTCAACTAGTCTATGATGGGTCGGACAAAGCAGAATTAGGTTCTCTGGAGAATTCAGTTCTTCTGCCGTTAATCCCGGTTTCCCTCTCGGGCCCTTTTCACTAAGCGCGTAGATATGGCAGACATGCCCGATGACCTGCTCGTCGGACTGCTCGGTAGCCCGTTCAATAACTTTATTGGTGCATCCCGGATAAGCACACAGGTTTCCGCTCAGACCAAACAGGATTTTTAAGGTCTTAGGTGAATAGGACCGATTTATTTCGGATCGTGATTTCATGAATCTATCATTCTCCTTCCCCATTGCCCAGCCCGTTCAAACAGCTTGTCTGAAAGACCGCTAAATATTCGTCCTGTATTATACTTCCCCGGACTAAATTTCTGAAAGACTTTGATCCTATATTCCATAAATAATCCACAAGGAGCGTCTTCCTCCGGTTTCTGTCGGCACACCGTCCGAGACCAGCAATTACTTTCTTTCAGTCGTTGACTTCCTAACCGTATCCTGTAGCGTATAGAAGTACAATACTTTAAAGGAGAGTTTTGTGCAAGAAAAACCCGCGCACCCCGGAATTTTTATCAAAGAAAAAATTTTCCCGCCCGGCATGACCGTCACGGCCGCCGCCGAACTGCTTAATATTGGCAGGCCCGCGCTCTCAAGGGTTCTAAACGGAAAGGCAGCCCTCTCCCCTAGGCTGGCCGAACGCATACAGCAAGCCTTCGGTTTCCCGGCTGAAAAGCTTCTGAAGATGCAGGCTTCCTACAATGCGGGAATATCAAAAAACAGTGGTGCCTCAAGCCCCGTAGGTTCTTACGTGCCTCCCTTCCTGCAAATCCGTGCCCGGCAGATCGAGGAGTGGGCATCGGGAATCCAAGCCCGCAGCAGACTCTCGGTTCTGTTGCGCATTCTGGTAAATTCCACGGGAATCGGCCTTGAAAAGGTCGATTTCCCGGGAAACGACGATGCCGAAAGACAGGGATGGGACGGGGTTGTTGAAGCGGAAAGGACGACTCCCTGGATCCCGCAAGGCCTGTCGGGCTGGGAGTTCGGATGCAACAAAGGTATAAAGAGTAAAGCCGATAAAGACTTCGGTAAAAGGACACGCTCTGTGCCGGAATCCGAACGCCGCGCCGCAACCTTCGTTTTCGTCACCCCGAGAAGATGGACAGAGAAAAACGACTGGGAAGAAACTCGTCGCGAAGAACGTCAATGGAAGGACGTGCGGGCCTTTGACGCAAGCGACCTCGAGCAGTGGGTCGAGCAGTCGATTCCCGCACAGATATGGTTCGCCCATGAAACGGGAATTCCCAGCAAAGGGGTGTTTTCGCTGGAACAATGCTGGAAGCACTGGCAGGCAGACTGCGAGCCCGCTCTTGTCCCGTCCCTGTTCAACCAAGCTTTAAGGGAATCAAAAGACTACGTCATGCGGTGGCTTGGATCCGCTCCGGGAACACCGCTTAAAATAGCGGCCGACTCAACAGCGGAAGCACTCGCGTATCTCCATGTCGCGTTCTCCAAAGAGGAACCCTTGTTTCAGAAAAACAGGGACAAGGTGGCGGTTTTCAAGGAATCCGGCATTCTTCCGGACCTTCTTTCCGCGGAATCCAGTCTGATCGTCGTTTCGACCTCCTCGGAAACCGAACGCGAACTTGCTCCCTACCGGAAATCGCTAAAAGCAATTCTCGTTTATTCCCAGAACATGGCGAACGTGAATCCCGACATAACCCTGAAGCCGCTTAATTACTTCGCGCTTGACAATTCTCTGAAAGAAATGAGACTCAATCAGGATGACGTCGACCGATACCGCCGCGAGTGCGGCTACTCCCTTACGGTTCTCCGTCGTCGGCTCTCAAGACTGCCGAAAGTCAGGACTCCGCAATGGGCGGATACGGAGCATGCGGAAAAGCTGATCCCCATGATATTCGCAGGTGCATGGAATTCCAACAACGAAACGGATAACTTTCTCGTCTCGGAACTGGCAGACGGGATGGATGTTGAAAGTGAAATCCTCAGGCTGTCCCAGCTTGAGGATTCTCCGGTCTGGTCTTTTGACGCATACAGAGGAGTAAAGTCGAAAATCGACGCCCTGTTCGCAGTCAGCGAATCCGTAACGGCGTCGCATATCGAAAAATTTCTTCAGGTGGCGGAAATCGTTCTCTCAGAAGATGACCCCGCGCTCGACCTTCCCGAAGACCAGCAGTGGTTGGCGGACCTGTATGGAAAACGCCGCGAAATTTCAGACCTGCTCAGAGCAGGCGTAATAAGTTCCTTCGTTCTGCTCGCCGTGCACGGAAACAGTCTTTTCAGAGATCGGATAGAGTTTGACATTGAAATACGGATTAAAGAAATGATCAAAGAACTGCTTTCCCCACTTACCGAAAGAGTTCTTGAAGCCCAGTCCGATGCACTTCCTGTGTACGCCGAAGCCGCTCCCGACACATTTCTGTCAATTGTTGAGCAGGACATTGAAAGTGGCACCCAAGAAGTCATGAAACTGTTTGGCCCCGTTGACGCGTCTTTATTCAAATCCCCTTCATGGGTCGAACTGTTATGGGCACTTGAGTCTCTTGCCTGGTACGGTGAGCATCTGGTGCGTACCGTGGACATACTGGCCCGGCTGGCCAGAGTTGAATCTGATGACAGTTACCTAAACAAGGCGATAAACAGCCTCGCAGCCATATTCTGGCCCGCAGCCCCTCAGACATCCGTGCCTATCAGTGAACTTACCAGGGTCTTTAACCATCTTCTGGAAAAGTTTCCCGACATAGGGTGGATTCTGTGCATGAAGCAGTTGGAACAGGGATCAAGCATTAGCCCTACGCATAAACAGAAATGGCGCACGGACGGTCACGGACATGGTCAACCCGTATCGGAATATGATTATCGAAAATTTGTCCGCAACGCGGCAAGAAAAGCTATTGACTGGAATCCTCACACTGAGGAGACCCTAGCGGACCTGATTCAGAGTCTGGGTCCCCACTCCAAAATACCATTTGAATGGCGGCCAGAGGTCTGGAAACTGATTGAAAACTGGCATGAGGACCGGGAAACTTCGGATGCGGACAGGGCCTGGCTTCGCGAAATAATGCGCGTTTCGGTTGATTTTAAAGCTTCCCCGGAGGCAGAAAGGGCATACAATATGCTTGAACCTTCGGATTGCGTACTTAAGTACGAGTGGCTTTTCCACAGCCACGCTGTCGTATACTCAAAAACGGAACTTGTAAATTCCGACCTCGATATCCACAAATATGGAGCAAAAATCGAACTGCAAAGAATTTCCGCCCTTTCCGAAATTTATTCCGAACATGGACTCAGCGGACTGATAAGGCTTGCGGGTTTGGGAGAAGCACAGCACGTTATCGGCAATCTGGTTTTGCGGGTCGATTCTTTCAGCGGTGATGAGGCGAAGAGTTTGATGCACAACGCGCTGGATAAAATGACAGAAGAAAACCGCACTCAAATGGCAACCCTAATCCGTAGCCTTTTAATGGGGCTTGAGCCCGCAAGCCTCGACAGAATACTGGAAAAGTTTTCGGAGGCAAGTTCCGAAGAAACATTCCTTAAGATTCTTCTGCTAGCCCCGTTCAACCCAGGAACATGGAGATTAGCAAACAAACTGGACAAGGAAAAATGGTATTGGAAAGAAGTCGAAGTTCAGCAAGTAACAGACCCTGTTCAGTTAAATGAGGCGGTGGAACGGTTAATGGAAGCGGAACGTCCTCTCAGCGCAACTTCACTGGCCCAATACCAAATTCATAAAATTGAAACGGGACGCATATTCCGTCTGCTTGAATCCATTGTCAAAGGAGTAAACAAATCTAGAGAAAGCCGCAGATTAGATCCAATGTTTATTGAGAAAGCTTTCGCACAGCTGGATAAAAGAACGGATCTCCCACGAAATAAAATCGCCGACATGGAGGTTGTCTATATCGACTTTTTGAAACACTCCAAACGAGGGATCCCTTGCGTTGAAGACAGAATAAAACAATATCCGGAATTCTTCGCGGAAATTGTTTTCACGGCATACAACCTTAAAAAAGACTCTTCAATTCAGGACGATATTCTGAAAAAAAAGATTTGGGGGTCTCTTGACCTGCTCGACTCGCTGAAGCGACTTCCGGGAAGGGACGAATCCGGCGAACTGAAACCGGAAAATTTGGTTAAATGGATTCGTGACGCGCAGGCGATATTCAGGCGTTCCAACCAGCTCGCAACCGGTGATTACTGTATAGGAGAACTTCTTTCCAAATCCCCCGACGGCAAGGACGGCATCTGGCCATGCGAACCCGTAAGGGACACGCTGGAAAAAGTTTACAGTGAGAAAATCAGCAACGGGTTCCAAATCGGGCGGTCCAATTCGCATGATGGAACTCATGCCGGTTTCGGGGGTGACCCGGAACGGAAAACCGAGCGCAGATACCGTGAATGGGCGGAGAGAATCAAGTATTCTCATCCCAAGACATCCAGAATACTGCGAGAGCTTGCGGACAATTCTTCGGCTATGGCAGATTATCAGGATAGAAAGGCGGAAAAGCTGTTTCGGCAGATGTCTTTCTGA
>LXNI01000979.1_pt1 | contig 28388 bp, 22 predicted proteins | sample 809091 | NCBI WGS metagenome assembly LXNI01 (sample SAMN04870527, study PRJNA318959) | sponge metagenome | biome: 01000161; feature: marine sponge reef; material: water | host: Sarcotragus foetidus | place: Greece: Milos, Mediterranean Sea | collected 2013-05-29 | depth 5-7 m | reverse complement strand
CGGCCGCCACGCTTCGCACAGACCTGCAAACACTCGAATAGTTGATCTGCAAATCTACAGATGATCTGTATGCAAATCTTCGAGTAGATTGTCTGCAGAACACTCACCTGGGTGATGCGGGGCTGATTGCGCCCCTGGTTGGAGTCTTATGAGCGTCCTACCGGAAGGCTTCGAGTATCGCAAGCGGGTCGTCGACGCCGAGGCGGAGCGGCTCCTGGGGTTGATGCCAACGCTCGTGATCGAAGGCCCGCGGGGCTGCGGCAAGACCACAACCGCACGCAGGCTCTCTGCACGGGAACTCCTCCTTGAGTCCGACCAGAGCGCCCGCGGCCACGCCGAGCAGGGCACGCTTGCCCTCGGTGACGGCCCCCACCCGCTGCTGATCGACGAATGGCAGCTGGCGCCCGCCGCCTGGAACGCGGTCCGCCAGGCCTCCGACCTGCTGCAGGGACCGGGTCGTTTCATTCTCACCGGTTCGGCAAACCCCATCGACGACATAACCCGCCACTCCGGCGCGGGCCGGGTCGCCCGGATGCGGATGCGTCCGATGTCTCTGTTCGAGTCGGGCGATTCGAACGGCGCGGTGAGCCTCGGGGCCCTGCTCGACGGGGGGCCGTGCTCGGCTCTGCACCCCGGTGGCCACGACCCGCGACATCCCGACGCGCAACTCCGCCACGTCATCGACGCCCTGTGCCGCGGCGGTTGGCCCGCCTGCGGAAGGATGTCCCCCGCCGGGGCGCAGGAGTTCCTGCACCTCTACCTCGACGAGCTGTGCCGCGTGGACATCCGGCAGCCCAACGGCACCCGGCACGACCCACTGCGAGTGCGCAGGGTGATCGCCTCGCTGGCACGCCACACCGCCGGTTCTCCGACCAACTCCACCCTGGCGGCCGACATCGGGGATCAGCGGCCGATCGCCCCCGAGACGCTCACCGCCTACCTCGATGCTCTGACCCGAACGTTCATCCTGGAGGACCAGCCGGCTTGGGCACCTCGCCTCCGCTCGCGGGCACGACTGCGCAGAGCCCCCAAACGCCACCTGGTGGACCCGGCCCTGGCGGTATGCGCCCTGGGGGCCGGCCCCCGCCAACTGTTCGAGGATCGCCAAACCCTTGGGTTTCTCTTCGAGTCCCTGGCGGTCCGAGATCTACGGACCTACGCCCAGAGCGCCGGAGCCGCCGTCTTCCACTATCGCGACAGCAATCACCTGGAAGTGGACATCATCGTGCAGCAACGGGCGGGGCCATGGCTGGCCGCGGAGGTGAAACTGGGCCGCCCGGGCGCCATCGACGAGGCCGCCGCCTCGCTGCTCCGGCTACGGGATCGGATCGACGTCGACCGCATGGCCGGCCCCGCCAGGCTGCTGGTCATCACCGCCGCCGGCCACGCCTACGAACGCCCCGACGGCGTCGCCGTGGCACCACTCACCATGCTGGGGCCATGACCGGTCGGCGCTACGCGCGCGGCTGTGGATTCCCGGCGGCGAGCCGGCGGTTCAACTCGCCGGCGACCGCGGCGCACCGTGAAGCGCGGTCGGCAACCTCGGCGGCGAGGTTGAGTTTGTCGGCGGTGGTCTGTTCAGCCTCTGTGAGCAGGTTGATCGTGGCTTCGATGGCGCTCGGTGCTGCGGTGGCGAGAGTCTCGGCGCGCCCGGCAACGGTCTCGGGCGCCAAGGCGACTGCCTGCGCCAACTGGTGAAGGGAACGTGGCGTATCGACGCTGTGGAACCGTCGGAGCTGCCCCGAGCGACCCACCCACATCGCCATACCCAGCGCCGCTTCGGCGCCGCGGCGGTGTGGCAGGTAGCTCGCGGCGTCGTAGAGCGGAGCCAGCACTCTCTGAACGCCGGACAGCAGGAGGCCGAAGTTCTTTGCGTGCCCGTCGGTGTCTCCTACGATCCACCGGTAAAGCACCATGTCTACCAAGCGCTCCAAGTCGCCGGTGTCGGCGTCGATGACCTCTGCGAGGGCCTGCGCGCAGCGGCCCACGGTGGCGCCGAAGGCGGCGGCTTGGTTCCTGCAGCTCGCTGGTAGCCCCAGAACCTGGCAGAAGTCCTCCTGGTGGATGCGCTGCGGCCCGTCGGCACCGCCCGGCGACAGCCGGTCGTAGCGACTCACGACGATCACATCGAGGTCGTCGCCGTGGAGCAGCCGAGTCGCCGGTGTGGCGATACCGACGCGTGCCGCGGCTCGCATCGTCACATGTTCGATGAGCGTCTCGTGACGGAAACGCGGCCGGTCAAGTTTCAAGATGTGCGTCGTTGCACGACGCCCCCACGGGACCGCCCAACCGTCGGTGGTCGCCGTGAGCGCATCCTTGGGTTGCATCCCGGCGACGCTGCGTCCCGAGTCGCCGTAGGGAGCCGAGAACCGGAACGACGGATCCTCGCTGAGGCGCCGCAGGCCCGCCCACAACTCCTCATCACCGAGGGGTGCCAGCCCGCCGGGAGCGGCGAGCATGTCCGCTGTGCGGCCCGGAGTGCAGAACTGCACCGCCCCGGCACATTCGACGCCCACCTCGGTGCCGAGCAGTGTGATGGGGCATGTCGGGTCGCCACCGTATTTTCCGCACCAGTCTGCGATCACGTCGTCATCATCGGGCAAGAGGTTCTGCAGCCAGTAGGCCACCTGCGGCGACACGTAGGTCTCCTCCCGGAGAGGGAACCGCACCGACAACGGCGTCGGCTCGGGCAACTCCAGGTAGGCCGGTTCGTAGCCGAAGGTCGCCTCATCGGCGGCGAGTATCTCGACACGGCCGGCAAGGTGGCCTTCGATCAACACGTCGAGCCTCACGGCGCAGGCTCCTCCAGGGCTCCGAAGACGAGGCCGCGCAGCGACGGCCGCCGCGAGGGCATGTGCACGATCTCGAGGCGCGCATCGAGGGCACCGAGCACCCGGCACAGCACACCGATCTGTGCTGTGGCCTTGCCGTTCTCCATCTCGGAAATCCACTTGCGCGTCACCGACGCCCGCCCTGCAAGTTCTGCCTGCGTCATACCCACGGACCGCCGCAACGCGGCAAGGGCAGCCCCGATGTCACGCGGACGGTTGAGATGGCGATAGCTGCGGGGGACGGGTTGTGGAGGCGGTGACGTATTCATCCGGCCAGCCTAGCGGCGTGTCACCGCTCGGGAACATGCCGCCCTATATACCCGATCGGGTACATTTACTACCGTGCCCCCGATCGGTGACACGCCGCAATATAGCCGCCCTCGCCGCGGCGAGGACAGGGCGCAGCTGCGCCTCCTGGCCGTCGTGATGACGATCCTGCTGGTGTGGGTCTCGGGGGTACCGATGCTCGAGAGCACCATCGCCGACCGCCGCCCCGGCTACACCGACTACGTGCGGCGAACCAGCGCCTTCCTACCCCTACCACCCCGCCGCCCCGCCGGCAACGGCCCGTAGCACCACGCCGGTAGCGTTCTCACGGTGGACCGGACAACAGATCCCCGCGTGCCGGAGCGACCGACTCTGGACGGTTTGGAGGCCCGCTGGGGCGCCCGCTGGGACACCGACGGCATCTACCGGTTCGACCGGAGCCGCCCCCGGGGCGAGGTTTTCTCCATCGACACCCCGCCGCCGACGGTCAGCGGGTCGCTGCACGTGGGACATGTGTTCAGCTACACCCACACCGACCTCATCGCCCGCTACCAGCGGATGCGGGGGCGGGAGGTGTTCTACCCCATGGGGTGGGACGACAACGGCCTGCCCACCGAGCGCCGGGTGCAGAACTACTTCGGCGTGCGCTGCGACCCGTCAGTGCCCCACGACGAGGACTTCGAACCGCCCGCCGACGCCGGCGGCGAGCCCGTGCCCATCGGCCGGCGGAACTTCATCGACCTGTGCCTGCAGCTCACCGCCACCGACGAGCAGGCCTTCGAGGACCTGTACCGGCGCCTCGGCGTGTCGGTGGACTGGAACCTCACCTACACCACCATCGGCGAGCGCTGCCGGCGGGTGTCGCAGCGGGCCTTCCTGCGCAACCTGGCCCGCGGCGAGGCCTACCAGGCCGAGGCGCCCTGCCTGTGGGACATCACGTTCCGCACCGCCGTGGCGCAGGCCGAGCTGGAGGACCGCGAGCGCCCCGGCACCTTCTGTCGCCTGGCGTTCGCTGTGGTCGACGACCCTGCGGGCGCCAACCCCGCGGTCGGCGGCGAGACCGGCGCCGGTGAACGCGCGCTCAGCGCGGTCGGCGGCGACGAGCGCGGCGCCGGTGAACGCGTGCTCATCGAGACCACCAGGCCGGAGATGCTGGCGGCGTGCGTGGCGCTCGTGGCGCACCCAGACGACGAGCGCTACCGGCGGTTGTTCGGCTCGACGGTGCGCGTGCCGCTGTTCGGCGCCGAGGTGCCGGTGCTGGCGCACGCCCTCGCCGAGCCCACCAAGGGCACCGGCATCGCCATGGTCTGCACCTTCGGCGACACCACCGACGTCACCTGGTGGCGCGAGCTGGAACTGCCGGTGCGCCCCATCATGGGTCCCGACGGGCGGCTCCTGGCCGAGGCGCCCGCCGGGCTCGACAGCGCCGCCGCCCGCGCCGCCTACGGCGAGATCGCCGGACTCACCGCCAACGGCGCCCGCCGGCGCATCGTGGAGCTCCTGGAGGGCTCCGGCGCCCTCATCGGCGAGCCGCGGCCCACCAGCCACGCCGTGAAGTTCTTCGAGAAGGGCGACCGGCCCCTGGAGATCATCACCACCCGCCAGTGGTACCTGCGCAACGGCGGGCGCGACCTGCCGCTGCGCAAGGAACTGCTGGACCGCGGCGTGGAGCTGGCCTGGGTGCCGGACTTCATGGGCACCCGCTACACGAACTGGGTGGAGGGCCTCAACGGCGACTGGTTGGTGAGCCGCCAGCGCTGGTTCGGCGTGCCGATCCCCGTGTGGTACCCGCTCGACAGCGACGGCCTGCCGCAGTACGACGAGGTGTTGGTGCCCGACGAGGGGTCGCTGCCTATCGATCCGGCCTCCGACGCCCCGCCGGGCTACGAGGAGTCGCAGCGGGGACGGCCGGGGGGCTTCGTCGGCGATCCCGACGTGATGGACACGTGGGCCACGTCGTCACTGACTCCGCAGATCGCCTGCGGCTGGGAGGAGGACCCCGACCTGTTCGCCCGCACGTTCCCGATGGACGTGCGCCCGCAGGCACACGAGATCATCCGCACCTGGCTGTTCTCCACGGTGGTGCGCGCCCACCTGGAGCACGGCTCGCTGCCGTGGCGGCGGGCGGCCATCTCGGGCTGGGTGCTGGACCCGGACCGCAAGAAGATGTCCAAGTCCAAGGGCAACGTGGTCACGCCCGTCGGGCTGCTGGAGACCTACGGGGCCGACGCGGTGCGCTACTGGGCGGCCAGCGGGCGCCCCGGCACCGACACCGCCTTCGACGAGTCGCAGATCAAGGTGGGCCGGCGCCTGGCCATCAAGCTCCTCAACGCCGCCCGCTTCGTGCTGGGCCTGGCCGCCGCGGCCGGCGACGGCGCCGGAGCCGACGACGGTGGAGGCGACGATGCGAGTGCCGCGGCCGGCGGCGGCGGAGGCGACGATGCACGTGGGGCTGGCGACGGCGCCGCGGGGCCGGGTACCGCCGTCACCGAGCCGATCGACCTGGCGCTGCTCGCCGGCCTGGAGGATCTGATCAAGAGCACCACCGAGGCCTTCGAGGCCTTCGACTACGCCCGTGCCCTGGAACGCACCGAGCGTTTCTTCTGGGACTTCACCGACAACTACGTGGAGCTGGTGAAGAACCGTGCCTACCGGGACGGCGCCGGCGGGGCGAGCGCCCGGGCCGCCCTGCAGATCGCGCTGAGCGCCCAGCTGCGGCTGTTCGCCCCGTTCCTGCCGTTCGCCTGCGAGGAGGCGTGGTCGTGGTGGCAGCAGGGCTCGATCCACCGCGCGCCGTGGCCGGAGCGAGCCGAGCTACCCGACGCCGGTGATCCGGCCGTCTCGGCCGCCACCGGTGACCCGGCTGTGCTGGCAGCCGCCTCAGAGGTGCTGAGCCAGGTCCGCCGGGCCAAGAGCGAGGCCCGCCGCAAGCTGCGCACCCCCGTCGAGCAGGCGCACGTGACGGCGTCACAGGAGTTCCTGGAGGCGCTGGCCGCCGCCGGCAAGGACGTCTGCGACGCCGGCAACATCGTCGACCTGGCGCTGAGCCCCGCCGCCGACGGCAAAGAACCGACCGTGGCCGTCAACCTGGCCGCCGAGTAGCGTGAATCCAAGGTTGGAATACCTCGGTACCGAAGAACTGGTCAGCGATGGCCCAAGCGTGAGTCCATCGCTTCATGGAACCTTCGGAAATGGGGCAACGATCTCTTGAGTGCATCAGGAGACACTTTCATCAATAGCTCGTTGAATCCACGTCTCAACTCGGTCTTGAGCGCTTTTCCAGAACCTCCACCCTCCACAAATAACGACATACTCACCAGCGAGTGCCCCCTATCTGTCCGCTGGTCCACAGTTCGCCTAGTCGATATTTCTTCAACCACTCGCCAAGATCGGCACCACTAAGCCGCCTCATTGTAGTAGCACTACCATCGTTCTCAAACACCACAACAACCTCAGGTGTGTCAGAGAGAGCATCGATTAGAATGTCCGAATGTGTCGTAACGCACACTTGAATTCGCTCACTGGCTGCTAGAAGATGCTTAGCCAAAGCAACCACCAAATCCGGATGAAGGCCTAGTTCGGGCTCTTCGATGCAGATCACTGGCAGAGCGTTAGGATTGTAGAGCATCGCCAAGATGCAAAGGTACCTAATTGATCCATCTGAAAGCCGCGTAGCGGGGATGGATCGGCGCTTCCCTTCAGTAAAGAAGATCTGGACAGAGCCACTGTTTACGACAACATTGTAGTCGGTGAAGCCCTCGTATAGTTCTTGCAACGCCTTGAGGATGTTCTGTTTGGCCTCGGGGTGCTGACCGATTTGATTCAGAACTAGTGCCAGATTGCAATAGTCTTCGTCCAATCTGTCGCCTCGGGCATCTGCGGGCTGTGACCTCCGGAGTTCAGCGCCGCGTCCGAAGTGCCAGTGATCGTATATCGTCAAGGCGTTGTAGACACTGGAAAGCACTCCAAGATGCGGATAGTCGAGTGGTGACTTCAGTTGCTGGAGAATCGACTGAATCCCCAAGGGAGGGTACGGGCGCGCCTCAAGCCGCCCCTCCTCTGCTCGCTCAATTCTGAGTCTCTCCCACTGCAATCCCGGTCCTGGTGTCATGGGAGGACGAGTCTTATCGTCCTCCGTGTCATTGTGCGGGGGCATGGTTCTGATTCGGGCATGGCCAGTGTCCAACCGAGACTCGTACACGACAAGATCAGGCAAGCAAATGATGTCTTCGGCTGCGATCCAGAATTGTGAATCAACGGACCGTAAGGCGAGCCTATGTTGAAGCTGCAGTGGTGCCGGTTTGACTACCACTTCCAGTTGCGGCTCCCGGGAGAAATCGCTCTCCCAGAGCCAACTCCTGAGGCCACCGCCTCGACGAACAGCGTCCTGCAGATCGACAGGAACACTACGCATCAGTCTGAGCAAATCGAACAGGTTGGACTTGCCTGAGCCATTCGGGCCGATGAAGACGTTGAGCATGCCGAGGCGCAAGGGAGTCGTCTCGTATCCGAACGACAGCAGCCCTCGCGGCCAAATGCTCTGGATCAAGGGTTCAGCGCTCATGGGCTGCTCCTCCGCCACCGAGCGTAGTCCGTCGGAACACACCAACCTCGCTCCGCAAGGACACCTCCCCCGCTATCACATCTAGTCGCCGTCGGCGTCGGAGACGACGGTGCTGTGGCGGGGGGGCTCGACGATCTCGATGGTGGCGGGGTCCGGCGCCTCGGCCAGTTCGTGGCGGCCCTGGTCGCGCACCCAGAGCGTGCGCTGCGGGAACGGGATCTCGATGCCGGCCTCGTCGAACGCCTCCTTGATGCGCAGCCGCAGCTCCCGCTCCACCTTCCACTGCACCGACGGCTCGGTCTTCACCACCAAGCGGATGGCGATGCCGCTGGCGCCGAGGCTCTGGATGCCCCACACCTCCGGGGCCTCCATCAGCTCGTCGCCGCCCCACTCGGGGTCGTCCCACATCTCGTTGGCGACCCGCTGGATGACGCCCTCGGCGAAACGCAGGTCGGTGTCGTAGGACACCTCGATGTCCAGCAGCGCCCGCGACCACAGCTGCGAGTAGTTGCCGACCCGGCTGACCTCGCCGTTGGGGACGTGCCACACGGTTCCGGACACGTCGCGGATCGTGGTGGTGCGCAGCGACACCGCCTCCACCGTGCCGGTCACGGGGCCCACGTCGATCACGTCGCCCACGCCGAACTGGTCCTCGACGAGCATGAACAGCCCCGACATGAAGTCCTTCACGATGGTCTGGGAGCCGAAGCCGATGGCCACCCCCGCGATGCTGGCGCCCGCCAGCAGCGGGCCGATGTTGATGTCGAAGACGCCGAGCATCATGAGGGCGGCCACGCTCCAGACGACCGCGGTGATGACACTGGACAGCACCGAGCTGAGCGTGTTGGCGCGGGCCTGGGAGCGCTTGTTCTCCTCGGTGTCGGCCAGGATCTTCATCGGCCCCTGGGCGCGGATGCCGGCCAGCCGGGCGCTGGTGGTCGTGGCCACGATGCGCTCGGCCGCGAGGCGCACGCCCCGACGCGCCAGACGGCTCACGATGTAGGCCCCGAGAGCGATCAGCACCACCTTCATGGGCCGTTCGACCACCCACTCGGTGGCGGCGGCGAGGAAGCCGTTGCCGGTCTGGTCGAAGACCCAGTTGCAGATGCGCGACGGGTCCTGGCCGCAGGCGTCGAGCAGCCCGGCGTCGGCGTCGCCGGCGTCGACCGCCTGGGCGAGTTGGGCAGCGGTACTCATGGTGGCACTCCTCGGGGAGAGCGGAGCCGCGCCGGCGGGCAGGCTCCGATCGAGTTGTTCGAGAGGACACCCTAGGAGGGCCCCGCGCGGTCCGTGGCGCACCGGCGCGCCGCCGGCTGGACGCACCGCCGACGCCGGCCGCAGTCAGCGGCGGAGTCATTCGGCTGGCTGGCAGATCCGGCGCGACAGAACGCCGAACGCCGGATCATCGCGCCGCATCAGCCATCCCGCGGGCGGGCGCCGGAATCGTCACCGACGAGAGTTTCGATATAGAATTCTTCTGTGGTTGAGGAAATAGGCGAGAATACTTTTGAAATGCGGTCATCGCCCCAGACCCCGCTCTACCGGATCGGGCAGGCGGCCGAACTGCTGGGCGTCTCGGTGGACACCGTCCGTCGCTGGGCCGACGAAGGTCGGCTGGCGGTCGTGCGGACCACCGGAGGCCAGCGCCTGGTGCCCGGCGCCGATCTCGCCCGCCTGGCCACGGAGCGGGCCGACAGCCCCGGCGAGGGCCGCAGCCGGGTCTCGGCGCGCAACCGTTTCGCCGGACTGGTCACCCGCGTCGCCACCGACGAGCTGATGGCCCAGGTGGAGATCCAGGCGGGGCCCTACCGGGTGGTGTCGCTCATGACCCGAGAGGCCGCCGAGGACATGGGTCTGGCGCCGGGCGCCGAGGCCACCGCGGTGGTCAAGTCCACCAACGTCGTCGTCGAGCGCCCGAGGCAGTGAACGTCCCGTGTCCGAGCCACCGGATGCAGCGCGCCCCCGCCGCCGCCTGGGCCGCACCGACCACTCGCCCGCTCGCCGCCGGCGCGGGGGGCGCGGCGCGGCGCTCGGTGCCGTGGCGTCGGGGTTGCGCCTGGCGGTCGCCCTGGCCGCCTGCGCCTCGGTGCTGACGGCAGGCGCCTGCATCGGCGGGGACGGCGGTGAGGGCGGGCGCCGCGGCGTCACGGTCTTCGCCGCCGCTTCGCTGACCGACGTGTTCGACGACATCGCCGCCGCCTTCGAGGCAGCGCATCCCGGCGTCGACGTGACCCTGCAGTTCGCGGGCAGCAGCCGGCTCGCCGCGCAGATCGGCGCCGGCGCCCCTGCCGACGTGTTCGCCGCGGCCGACGAGCGCACCGCGGCGCAGGTGGACGCCCGGCGGGTGACGGTCTTCGCCCGCAACCGGCTGGCCATCGCCACCCCGCCGGACAATCCCGCCGGCGTGACCGGCCTGGACTCGCTCAGCGGCCATGACCTGGTTCTGGCCCTGTGCGCCCCGGACGTGCCGTGCGGCGTCCTGGCGGAACAGGTCGGTGGGCCGCAACTGGCGGCGGCGGCCGACACGCGCGAGCCCAACGTGCGGGGCGTGCTCACGAAGGTGCTGCTGGGCGAAGTGGACGCCGGGGTGGTGTACGCCACCGACGTGCGCGCCGCCGGGGACGCCGTGACGGGCATCGACATCGACCACCCCACCAGCACCGCCTACCCCGTGGCGCTGCTCAGCGACAGCGTCGAGGCGGCTGCATTCGTCGACTTCGTGCTGTCGCCGCGGGCGCAGCGACTCCTCGCCGCGGCCGGCTTCGCGACACCGTGAACACCACTCTCCCCGAGGTCCCCGATAGCGCCCCGGAAGCCTCGGGCGCTGCTGGTACTGCGGGCGACCCGGGCGGGGATCCAGCGTCCCGACACCCGCAGGGCGCCGGGCAGCGGCGCCGGGAAGTGCGGCGGCGCGGCGTGGGCGGGCTGTGGCTGCCGGCGGGGGTTGGGCTGGCGCTGCTCGTGGTGCCGCTGGTCGGCCTGCTGCAGCGGGCGCCGTGGAGCGAACTGCCGTCGCTGCTGGGCTCGGCGCGCCTGCGCGACGCCGTGGTGATCTCGGCGGTCACCAGCGCCGCCGCGGCGGGGGCATCGGTGCTGCTGGGGCTGCCGCTGGCGCTGGCGCTGTCACGCTGCGGGGCGTCGCTGCGGCGCCTGCTGCGTGTCGCCGTGCTGCTGCCGATGGTGCTGCCGCCGGTGGTGGGCGGCACGGCCCTGCTGTTCGCCCTGGGGCGGCGCGGGCTGGTGGGGCAGTGGCTCGAAGCCGCCTTCGGGTGGTCGCTGCCGTTCAGCACCGCCGGCGTGGTCGTGGCCGCCACCTTCGTGGCCATGCCGTTCTTCGTCATCACCGCCGAGGCGGGCCTGCGCAGCGCCGACGCCGGGCTCGTCGAGGCGGCCCGCACCCTGGGCGCCCGCAGGTCGGTGGCCTTCCGGCGGGTCATGCTGCCGCAGGTGGCGCCGTCGCTGGCCGCGGGCGCGGCGCTGGCCTGGGCGCGGGCCCTGGGCGAGTTCGGGGCCACCATCACCTTCGCCGGCAACCTGCGGGGCCGGACCCAGACGCTGCCGCTGGCCACCTTCGAGGCCCTCGAGGCCGGGCGCCCCGGCGAGGCCGTGGCGTTCAGCGTGATCCTGCTGGCTGTCTCGGTCGCCGTGCTGCTGGCACTGCGCGACCGCTGGCTGTCCCGATGAGACTGCCGAGCGTTCTGCACCTGGGGCGAGGCGGCAGTCCGGAGATGCCTCCTGGGGACATCGGCGGCATCTCAGCCGATGTCCATGTGCGGCTCGGCGACTTCGCACTCGACGTCCGCTTGGAGGTGCCGGCCGGCGGGATCCTCGCCGTGATGGGGCCGAACGGTTCGGGCAAGACCACGTTGCTGCGCTGCCTGGCGGGCCTCGAAGCCATCGAGGCCGGGCGGATCGCCCTGGCGGGACGCGTCGTGGACGACCCCGGCGAAGGCATCTGGTTGCCGCCGGAGCAAAGACCCGTCGGCTACGCCTTCCAGGACGTCCGCCTGTTCGGGCACCTGAGCGCCCTCGAGAACGTGGCGTTCGGCCCGCGTTGCCGGGGTTCCGGTCGGTTCGCCGCCCGCCGCACTGCGGTGGCGAGCCTCTCGGCCGTGGACATGGGCGAGTCCGCCGGGGTCAAGCCGGCGCGGCTCTCCGGCGGGCAGGCGCAGCGCGTGGGGCTGGCACGGGCGCTGGCCGGCGAGCCACAGGTGCTGCTGGCGGACGAGCCGTTCTCCGCCACCGACGTCGCCGTGCGGCCCCTGCTGCGCGAGCAGGTTCGGGCCGCGGGGGCCACGGTGGTCCTCGTCACCCACGACCCCGCAGACGCCGACGAACTCGCCGACGACGTGCTCGTCCTGGAGGCCGGCCGCGTCGCGAACTGTCAACCCCAGCGCCCGGCGAGGAGTGGCTGGTGAGACCACGCCGAGTCGGCGGCCGCTCGCCGGACCGCCGGCTGGACCGCCTGGGGCCACTTGGGACCGCTTGACAAGTGTTCGTTATCTGTACAATTGTCGTACTTATTCTGGCATCATCCGCTCCGTGCGCAGGAGCCGCACCCCCCGCGGGGTCCGGCGGCGCCGGGGTGCCATCGACACCGGATCGGGCGACCGGGGCCTGCCGCAGCCTCCGTCCCTGCCTCGGGGATCCGAATAGTCGAGAGGCCGAGCGCTGATGGACGGCAACGGGGCGCGTGTCGAGCTCCGCCGCGTCTCGAAGACCTTCGGCGCCACCACCGCGCTCGACGACGTCAGCGTGACCGTCGAAGCGGGCACCATTCACGCACTCGTCGGCGAGAACGGCGCCGGGAAGTCGACGCTCGGCAAGATCATCGGCGGCGTGTACGTGCTCGACAGTGGAGCGCTGCTCGTGGACGGCGCCGACGTCGGTCGCTGGGACCCGGCGAAGGCGCTGGCCACCGGGATCGCCACCATCCAGCAAGAACTCTCCCTGGTACCCGCTCTCAGCGTCGCCGAGAACGTGTTCCTGGGCATCGAGAGCGCTCGATACGGTCTGCTGCGCGGCTCGGCGCAGGCGCGTTACGAGGCTCTCGACGCTCGGATCGGATTCGGCATCCCCGGCACGCGGCCGGTGGGCGAGTTGCGGCTCGCCGACCAGCAGAAGGTCGAAATCCTGCGGGCGCTGGCACGCGACGCTCGACTGTTGGTCCTCGACGAGCCGACGTCGTCGCTGTCGCGCGACGAGTCCGACCGGCTCCACAACATGATGCGTTCGCTGCGCGACGACGGTCGGACGCTGGTGTACGTCAGCCACTTCCTAGACGAGGTCCTCGCGGTCGCCGACACCGTGACCGTGATGCGCGACGGCAAGATCGTGCGCACCGGCGCGGCCCGGGATACCTCGAAGGGCACCCTGATCGAGGGAATGCTCGGTCGGCGCCTCGAGATGAACTTCCCCGCTCTGCCGGCGGTGCGACGGGACGCTCCGGTGGTCTACAGCGCGCAGCGGATCTGCGGCGACGTGCCCCAGGACGTGACCCTGCAGGTTCGTGAAGGCGAGATCCTCGGGATCGCCGGACTCGTCGGCGCCGGCCGTACCGAACTCGCCCGCATCATCACGGGCGTCGATCCCCTGCACGGGGGCACCCACAGTCTGGACGGACGTCCCCTGCCACCGTTGGCCCCCGCGGAGGCGATCCGTCGGGGGATCGTGATGCTGCCCGAGGACCGCAGAGGTCTCGGACTGATCATGAGTCAGAACGTGCGCGAGAACATCACCCTCCCGACTCTCCGGGACTTCCGCGAGCGGGGGCATGTGGCGCGTCGCCGGGAGCGGGCCGCGGCCGCCGCCGGGATCGAACGCCTCGGGATCGTCCCCAAGCGTGTCGACGGCGAGTTGCGTCACTACTCCGGAGGCAACCAGCAGAAGACGCTGTTCGCGAAGTGGACCCTGGCGTCTCCCCGGCTCATCGTTCTGGACGAGCCGACCCGCGGCGTCGACATCGGCGCCAAGCAGGGCATCTACGAGGCGATCATGAATCTGGCCGGCGCCGGGACGGCCGTGGTTCTCATATCCTCCGAACTCGAGGAGGTCGTGAACATGTCACACCGACTGGTGCTGATGGCCGGCGGGCGGATCATCGGCGACGCGGACCGCGCCGAGGTCACCGTCGACGCCGTGCTCGAGCGACTGTTCGGGCACCTCGAGACCAAGATCGCGGGCGTCGGATGAGCGGGGACGCAATCGCAACGCCGGAAGGACCGGGGAACAGTTCGCCGGCGGGGGGCGGCGGCGAGGACGGCCGCCCGGACCGATCCGGATACTCCGACGCGTTGAACCGGCTGGCCCGCTGGGCCGACTGGTCGCGCCGCTACGGCGTGGTGATCCTGCTGGTCGCGCTCTTCGTGACCCTGAGCCTGCGCAGCGAGGCGTTCCTGACGTCCCGCAACCTTCTGAACATCCTGAACCAGAACGCCCCACTGGCGATCATCGCCATGGCCGGCACGCTGGTGATCGTGGCGGGCGGCTTCGACCTCTCCACCGGCGCCATCTTCGCCGTCGCCTCGGTCACAGCCGCATGGGTCGGGCTCCACCAGGACCCGGTGCTCGGGTTGGCGACGGCGCCGGTCGTCGGACTGGGCCTGGGCGTCATCAACGGTCTGATCGTCACCACTCTTCGTGTACATTCATTCCTGGCAACGCTGGCCACCAGCTTGGTGTTCGCGGGTATGGCGGTGCTGGTCACCGGCGGCAACCTCATCTCGCTCACCCACATCGAGTCTTTCTCCGTTCTGGGACGGGGCAAGGTCGGGCCGGTGCACTACTCGGTGTTCATCATGCTCGGCTTCTTCGCCGCACTCGTCGTCCTGTCGCGCATGACGGTGCTGGGTCGCCACATCTACGCGGTCGGCGGCAACCCCCAGGCGGCGATCCTGTCGGGCGTGAACATGCGGCGCATCCAGTCCGTGACGTTCGCGCTGAGCGGCCTCGCGGCCGGCATCGCCGGAGCCATCGGCGTGTCGCGGATCGCCACCGGATCCGCGCAGGCAGGTGAGGCGACCGGACTGCAGGCGATCGCCGCCATCATCCTCGGCGGTACGTCCATCTACGGAGGTGAGGGCGCTGTCTGGCGGTCGTTCGCCGGTGTGATGCTGTTGGCCCTCATCAACAACGGCTTCAACATCCTGAACACCAATCCGTTCTACAAAGATCTGACCACCGGCGGGATCATCGTGCTGGCGGTGGCGCTGAGCGCCGGGGGCAGGAAGCGATGAGCCAGCGACTCTCGGTTGTCAACGGGCTCGTGTTCGACGGGCAGGGCCGCGATCCGGCCGAGCACCCCGTCCACACCGACGACGGCAGGATCGTGGCGGTGGACGGTCCGGTGCCGGTGGACGCCGAGGTCATCGACGCCCGGGGAGGACTCGTCTGCCCCGGGCTGATCGACTGCCATTTTCATGCTTTCGCAGTCATGTTCGATCTGGCGCGCTTGGAGTCGACGCCCGCGAGTTACGTCACAGCCGCGGCCGCGCGGCGACTGAGACGGGCGCTGCGTCGAGGCTTCACCACGGTGCGCGACGTGGCCGGCGGCGACTCCGGCATGGCCGCTGCCATCGAGGAGGGTCTCGTCTGCGGCCCGCGCTACCTGTTCACCGGCCGGGCGCTGTCGCAGACCGGCGGTCATGGCGACCACCGGCCCGCCGAGTTGATCCCGCACGCCGCCGCATGCTGCGGGGGCCGCTACATGACCGAGGTGGTGGACGGCGTCGAGGGGGTCCGGGCAGCGGCCCGCGAGCGGCTCCGCGCCGGAGCGCACGCCGTGAAGATCTTCACCAGCGGAGGGGTCGTCTCGCCCACCGACCGGCTGCGGTCCGCCCAGTACTCCGACGACGAGATCGCCGCGGTGTGCGACGAGGCCGGCCGGCTGGGCGCCTACGTCAGCGCCCACGCCTACTCGCCGGACGCGATCGCCCGGTCCGTCGCCAACGGGGTGCGCACCATCGAGCACGGCAATCTGCTCGACGAGCCCACGGCGGCGCTCATGGCGCAGTCGGGCGCCTACCTGGTGCCGACGCTGATCGCCTACGACGCCATGGATCGCCGGGCCGCAGCGCTGGGAATGTCTCCGGGCATGGCGGCGAAGAACCGCCAAGTGCTCGCGGCGGGATTCGACTCGATCCGCCGCGCCCGCGCGGCGGGCGTCCCGGTGGGCTTCGGCACCGACCTCATGGCAGAACTGGAGGACGAGCAGCTGCACGAGTTCCGCCTCAGGGTCTCCGCCGGCGAAGCGCCGCTGGAAGTTCTCACCGCCGCGACATCGGTCAACGCGCGCATCATCCGGCGTCGGGATCTCGGAAGGATCGGTGTCGGGTCGGCAGCCGACCTCGTCGTGTTCGACGGCAACCCGCTCGAGCGGGCCGACCTGCTGTGGGAGGGCGACCGGACGGTCGTTGCGGGAGGCCGCATCGTCCGCGCCTGAGGTCGACAGGCGAAGGGTGCTGGGCTCATGGGATCTCCCGCGCCCCGGGGCACCGGCAGGCCGGGGCACCGGCAAGCCTCACTGAGAGTATAATCGTTTCACAATGAGCTAATATCTCCTCGGCGGCCCGCGGCCGAGCGTCTTCGAGTAGACCGATTCTCGCCGGCGCGGCAGCGATGGCCTGCCGACCGCGGGTCGACCATGCGGCGGTGATCGGCCCGCTCACCGTCGCCGGCGCACGCTCGCGGAACTGCGCGCCGTGCCCGACTAGGAACCGGAGTCAACCCGTGAACGACCGACTCGCGAACACGGCGGGCGCCGCCGGGACGCCCAAGGTCGCAGATTCGCCGCCGGTGCCCGCGTCCTCGACGGACATCGAAATCGAGGCGCTGGGCCAACGGATCGGGGAGCTGCGCAAAGCCGCCGGGTGGCGCCTAGCGGACTTGGCGGACGCCACGGGCTACACCACCTCGTACCTGTCGCAGATCGAGTGCGGAGTCTCGATTCCCTCGCTGTCGGCCCTCGCCGCCGTGGCGCTGGCCCTGGGCGTGGAAATGGCCGCTCTGGTCGACAACTTCAAGGGCCCTCGCGTGGACGTCACCCGGGCCTCCGAAGGCATCCACCTCGGCTTAGGCGACGGTCGGTGGCGACGGATCATCGGCAGACTGGACGCTGGCCGCGCCTTCACGGCCGTCACCCAGAACCTCGACTCGCGGCCGTCCTCCCACCGCCATTTCGGCGAGCGATTCGTGATCGTGCTGTCGGGCTCCATCAGAATCAGCTTCGGCTCCGAGCACCACGATCTCGGCCCGCTAGAGACGATCCACTACGGGGCCCACGAGGAGCACACGGTGCAGGCCATGTCCGACGACGAGCCCGAGATGCTGTTTCTCTCGCTGCCGGCCCTCTTCTGATCCGATGACCCAGAACGCCGAAGGCACCCGGTCCCCACTGTCGCTCGAAGTGGGTCAGAGGTTGTGCGAGCGACGCCGGAAACTCGAGATGTCCCTGCGCGACACCGCGGCGCTGGCGGCGATCTCCGCAGGCCATCTCTCGGAGATCGAGAAAGGCCGGTCCCACGCCTCGCTGCCGGTGCTGCTGCGCCTCAGCAGGATCCTGCGGTTCCCCCTCTCGGAGCTGCTGCCGCGGATCGGGGGCCACCGGGTGCGTGAGAGCAGGATCGATCCCAACACCGAAGGGGTGCACGCCCTCTCCAACGCGGCGCTGGATCTGCAAGTGTGGGGCGTGCGGCTTCGCCGGGGGACCTCCAGAACCCACGAACTCGAGTTGAACCACGAGGCGTTCGTCTTCATCGTCTCCGGTTCGTGCGCACTGACCGTCGCCGACGACGTCATCGAGTTGGGCGCCCGCGACGCGGTCGAGGTGGCGCAGGTCCGCGAGGTCACCCTGCGCGCCGTCACCGACGTGCTGGCGTTGCTGGCCGTCGGGTCCAAGGACTGAGCGGGCCGGCCGCCGGCCGCCGGGGAGCGCGCATGATCGACCGACCCTCCGGCTACGAGGTCCAGACGGCGGACTATCACACCGCCGGGGAGCCGTTCAGGATCGTGACCGCAGGTGCGGCCGAACCGCAGGGGGCGACGGTGCTCGACAAGCGGCAGTGGGCCCGGGCCCACCTCGACGACGTCCGGGCGCTGCTGGTCAACGAGCCCCGCGGCCACGCCGACATGTACGGCGGCTTCCCCACCTCCGGCGACGACGAGGAGGCCGATCTCGGCGTGGTGTTCTTCCACAAGGACGGCTTCAGCACGGCCTGCGGCCATGGAACGATCGCGCTGGTCACCTGGGCGATCTCCGAGGGGGTCCTGCCCCTGCCCACCCCGCGCCGCCGGGGCACCCCAGCCGCGGCGACGACCCGGACCGTCACCGTCGACGTGCCGTCGGGGCGGCTGCGCACCGAGGCCAGCCTCGGCCCCGGAGGCCGGGTGGAAGCGGTGCGATTCTGGAACGTCCCCTCCTACGTGACCGCCTTGGGGATGACCGCGGAGACCAGCGTGGGACCAATCGAGGTGGACGTGTCCTACGGGGGAGCGTTCTACGCGTCGGTGGCCCTCGACGACCTCGGTCCCCGCGGCGGGGACCTGGCAGTCGAGGCGGCGAGCCTGCCGCGTCTGATCCTATTGGCGCGTGAGATCAAGGCGCTGCTCAGGGACAGCCCGGCGGTCGCCTACGCAAGCGACGACAGGCTCTCGGGGCTCTACGGGGTCATCTTCAGTGAGGCCGCAGCAGCGGCGGGCAATCACGAGCGCAACGTCACGGTCTTCGCCGACGGAGAGGTGGATCGTTCCCCGTGCGGATCCGGCACCTCGGCACGCCTCGCCGTGCTGCACCGCCGAGGGCTCATCGCGGTGGGCGATCCTTTCCGGAACGAAGGAATAGCGGGCGGGCGGTTCACCGCACGCGTCGAGGAGGAGATCGACGGCGCCGTCGCGACCTCGGTGGAGGGGAGCGCGTTCGGCACCGGCCGCTCAACGTTCACGCTCGACCCCCGTGACCCCCTCGGGCTCGGCTTCCAGCTGCGCTGACGCCACTTCCGGGGCGCATTGCCCGCACGTTGTTGTTCGCTTAGAGTACAACCGAGGTGGATATAATGAACGGCCACTCCGATGAACCCCCGGCCCGGAGTCGGCGCGGCAACCCGGAGTCGGCGCGGCAAGAGGTGGGGCGATGAACATCCGCAACCGCGCCGAGCCGGAGAGATCGCTGTGACCGACGCTCTTCGCATCTCCGCAGACATCGGCGGAACGTTCACCGACCTTGTCTTCCAGGACGCGGCCAGCGGACGCATGTGGACCAAGAAGGTCCTCAGCGTGAGACAAGACCCGGCACAGGCGGTGCTCAGCGGATTCGCGGCCGACGTCGAGGACGACGCGGCGATCCGCTTCATGATCCACGGCACCACGGTGGGACTCAACGCCGTGCTCGAGCGGCGAGGCTCGCCGACGGCAATCCTCACCACCCGGAACTTCCGGCACGTCTATGAGATCGCCGGCAACGACCGGCGCGACATCTTCAACATCCGCTACCGCAAGCCCGAGCCCCTCGTCCGCCCCCGCCACGTCTACGAGATCGACGAGCGGATACTGGCCGACGGATCCATCCTGCGCCCCCTCGACGAGCCGGCCCTCGCCGGCATCGTCGAGCAGTTGCGCCGCGACGGGGTGGAGTCGCTGGCGGTGTGCCTGCTGTTCTCCTACCTCAACCCGGTCCACGAGCAGCGCGTCCGCGCCTACCTCGCCGATGCCGCACCGGATCTCGCCGTCACGCTGTCCCATGAGGTCTCGCCGGAATGGCGCGAGTACGCCCGCACCTCCACCGCGGTCACCAACGCGTACATCGCGCCGGTCGTGGACCGCTATCTGTCGACTCTGGTGGGTTCGCTGGAGAATCGCCTCGACCGCACGCCGCTGCACGTCATGGAATCCAACGGCGGCGCCATGACGGCGCGGGCCGCGCGGGCCAAGCCCATCCAGACGCTGCTGTCGGGCCCGGTGGGCGGAACCATCGGCGCCACGAGGCTCGCGGGCGAACTGGGCATCAAGAACCTGATCTGCGTGGACATGGGCGGCACCTCCTTCGACGCCAGCCTCGTCATCGACGGCAGTCCCACGGTGTCCTCCGAGGCGGAGATCGCACAGCTGCCGCTGCAGATGTCCGCGGTCGACATCCACGTGATCGGCGCCGGGGGAGGATCGGTGGCGTGGCTCGAGGGCGACTACGTGCGCGTGGGCCCCCGCAGCGCCGGCGCCGAACCCGGACCGGCCTGCTACGGCCGCGGTGGCACCGAGCCGACGGTGACCGACGCCAACCTCCTCCTCGGGCGTGTGGACGGGCGGCGGTTCGCCGGGGGCTCGATGGTGCTGGACGAAGCGGCGGCGCGCCGGGCGCTGGAGACCGTCGGCGCTCCGATGGGCATGAGCCCGATCCGGATCGCCGAGGGGATCGTCGACATCATCAACGCCAAGATGGCCGACGCCATCCGGACCATCACGGTTCAGCGCGGGATCGACCCACGCGACTTCGCGCTGTTGGCCTATGGCGGCGCCGGCCCCATGCATGCCGCGTCGCTGGCCGACGGACTGGAGATCGCCACGGTCGTCGTCCCCCGCAGCCCCGGCACGTTCTCCGCCTGGGGCATGCTCACCACCGACATCCGCCACGACTTCGCCATGACCTACTTCGGGGACTGGGCCCGCGTGGCGCCCGACGATCTGCGGTCGGGCTTCGAGCAGTGCGAGGCGGCGGGGCGCGCCCAGCTGCGGGAGGAGGGAATCGCCGAGGGGGACATGTCGTTCCTGCGAAGCGTGGACCTGCGCTACACCGGCCAAGAGTACTTTCTCAACGTTGCGCTCCCGGCGGGCGAACCCGATACCGCCGCGTTGCGGACGGCCTTCGACGACGCCTACCGCGAACACTACGGCCACTCGCAGCCCATGGCCGGGGTGGAACTGGTGAGCCTGCGCGTCGCCGCTGTGGGCAGGCTCGACAAGCCGCCCACGCCACCGGCGCCGGCGGCCGTCGTCGAGAGTCCGACACGGCGACAGGTCGTCTTCGGCGGCGAGCCGTACGACGCCGAGATCCGAAGCCGCGAGTCCATCGAGTCCGGCCGGAGCGTCGAGGGTCCCGCTGTCATCGAGGAGTCGAGCGCCACCACCGTGGTGCCGCCGGGATGGGCGGCGCTCAACAGGGGCGGCACCCTGGTGGTCGAAAGGACGGCATCATGACCTTGTCGTTGCCCGCGACCGCCGTCGATCCACCGACGAACGGCCGCGCCGAGGCGGACCCCATCACCACCGAAGTGGTCCGGAACTTTATGACCGCGTGCGCGGAGGACATGAACGCCGCGCTCTTCCGTTCGGCGTTCTCACCGGTCATCTACGAGGGCCGCGACTGCGCCGTGGCGCTGCTGGACCACAAGGGCGACATGCTCGGACAATCCACCGGAGTGCCCATCTTCATCGGGAACCTCGAACTCTGCGTGAAGGTCGTGCTGGAGCAACGAGGCCCGCAAAGTCTCGAGCCGGGCGACATCCTGGCGATGAACGACTCCTACATCCAGGGTAGTCACCTGCACGACATGACCGTTCTGGGCCCGATCTTCCACCGCGGCCGCCTCGTGGGATTCGCCGCCAACCGGGCGCATTGGCTCGACACCGGGGCGATCGATCCGGGGACGACCATGGGTTCCACCGAGATCTACCACGAGGGGCTGCGGCTGGGACCGACGAAAATCGGGTCCGCGTATGCGATCAGCGACGAGTGGATCGATGTGCTCAGCCGGAACTCTCGCTTCCCGGAGGCGCTCGTCGGCGACCTGAACGCGCAGATCGCCTCGGTGAGGACGGGCGAACGGCGCTTCGGGCGGCTCCTCGACCGCATCGGCTACGAGACGTTCGAGTCGGCCAAGGAGAACATCTTCGCGCAGTGCGACGAACTCGACCGGGCGGCCATCGCCGCGATTCCCGACGGCACCTACCGCGCCGAGGGGTCGATGGACGACGACGGCGCCGGCTCGGGGCCCGTGCCGGTCAAGGTGGCGATGACAATCGACGGCGAACGGATGGCCGTCGACCTCGCCGGGACCTCCGGGCCGGTGCGCGGCCCGATGAACTGCGGGGCGGCGCAGGCGGTCTCGATGGTCCGACTCGCCTACAGGACCCAGATCAATCCGCACCTGCCCATCACCGGCGGCTCCTTCCCGACCCTCGACATACGGATCCCCGAGAGCTGCCTGTTGAACGCCCGCGAGCCGGCCGCCTGCGAGTGGTACTTCTCGCCGCTGGGCCTGCTAGCCGACCTCATGATCAACTGCCTGGGCCAGGCCGTGGACGGCTTCGCCACCGGCGCCCACTACGGCGACTCGATGGTGACGTGCTTCACCGGGCAGGACCTAGCCGACAACCTCTACACGGCCGTCGAACCCACCGCCGGCGGTTGGGGCGCATGGGAGGGCAGCGACGGCGAGTCGGGCCTCATCAACCTGTCCAACGGCGCTTTCAAGAACATCCCGGTGGAGGTCTACGAGACCAAGTACCCCATACGGATCACCGAGTTCTCGCTGCGCACCGACAGCGGCGGACCGGGCCGGTGGAGGGGCGGCACCGGGGTGGTGCGCAGCTACGAGCCCATGATCCCAGCCGGCCTGTCCCTGTGGTACGAGCGCTCCGTGACACCGGCCTGGGGGGTCAAGGGCGGTCGCGCGGGGGCCCCGCCGGTGATCGGATGCGCCGGCGAGGGCATCGAGTTCAACTCGCTGAAGACGCCGGTCGTCGAGATGCCGCCGGGGGCGAGAGTCGTGACGCAGACCGGCGGGGGCGGGGGTTACGGCGATCCCTTCGAACGCGACCCGGCGGCGGTGCTCGCCGACGTCCTCGACGGCTACGTGTCCGTCGAGGGGGCCGAGCGCGACTACGGGGCAGTGATCAGCGGTCGCCGCCTCGACGAGGCCGCGACCGAGGCCCTGCGCTCCGCTCGGGCGGGCGATCGGGCGGAGCCGTGAGGGCTGGCGGCACCGGGATCTAAACCCTCGCAGGCCGGCACATTCTACGTGGCCGGCACATCCGGCGTTCGCTCGGATTCCCCTCCGCCGTCCTCGCCCCGACCGAGGCTCGTGCCGGTGCCGGAGCACCCGGCGGGACCCCAGGTCATCCACTTGACGTGACTTGTTCCGACCCGTAGTGTGTTCACTATTACTTTATCGATAAAAGTGCTACCGGAAGGTGCTGCCGACCGGAGTGCCGTCCACGAACCGCAGGGGGAACCGATGCTCGCTGAGACGACAACAGGAGGAGCAATGACACGCAGAAGCGGACTTTGGAGACTATTGGCCCTACTTGTAGTCCTTGCACTGGTCGCGGCGAGTTGCGGCGACGGTGATGAGGACAGCGGCCCTGCAAGCAGCCCCCCGGAGCCGCCGCCCGCCGAGGCGCCGCCCGCAGCCGAGACAGAACCGCCGCCGCCCGCCGAACCGGCACCGCCGCCACCCGCCGAACCGGCACCGCCGCCGCCCGCAGCCGAGGCAGAACCCGAGACGCTGCGAATCGTGTTCTTCGCGGGCGGGAGCCAGAACGCCTACAACCAGGCCATATGGACGGGAGTCCAGAAGGCGGCCGAAGAGGACGGGAACGTGGAGGTCGAGATCCTCGACGGCGAGTTCAACCCCGAGCTCCAGTTCAACCAGGTGGAGGACGTGGTCGCCTCCGGCCGCTTCGACGGTTACGTGATCGCTCCCAACGATCCGGTGGGGATCGTCCCGGCGATCGAGGAGGCGCTCGCTGTGGGACCGGTCGCCACGGCTCTGTTCCCGATCGGCCCCGATCTGGAGACCCTCGAGCCCCAACTCGACGGCATCATCACAGCCGCAGGCCTCGTGACCGAACAGGCGGAGGCCGCCGGGGTTGCAGCCGCCGAGTACTGCGCATCGATCGATCCGTGCCGCGTCGTGCTCCTGATGGGGTTCCTGACCGCACCGTTCGACCAACTCCGGCTCGAGTCCTTCAGAGAGCCTCTCGACGTGCACGACAACATTGAGATCGTGGCGATCGCCGAGGGCTTCTACGCCAGAGACCCGTCGCTGACCGCGATGCAGGACCTGCTGCAGGCCAACCCCGAGTTCGAGGTGTTGCTGTCGGTCGGCGACCAGCAGATGGCGGGTGCGATCATCGCACTCGAGGACGCCGGCATCGACATCGTCCCGATGTGGCTCTCCGGCGGAGGCGCCTCGCAGGCGGCCGCCGACGGGATCCGGGCCGGAACCTGGGACGCGTCCACCACGAACTTCCCGGTCAGCGAAGGGTACCTCGCGGCCCGCAACGTCATCGCAGAGCTGCGCGGCGAGCCCGTCGAACAGGTCAACGACGTCAACGCCGTGAACGATATCGGTGGGGCCGTGCTGCTGACCGCCGAGGTGCTCGAGGCCTACCCCGACTGGGTCCCGGAGTGGGCCGGCTGAGCCTGGCACGAACCTCCGGCGCGGGCGGCCGGACCGCCGTTCCGGTCGCCCGCCGGCACCGCTGAAGCGAACGGCGCAGCGCCCGGGCCAGGCTCGGGCGCACGCCCGCCTGCAGAGCGCGCTGCCGGTGCCCCACTGGGCCCCGCTGCGGTGCCCGACGGTCCCCGCTGCCCGCCCGACCGTCGCGTCGGGTCTCTGAGCAGCACTTTCCCCCTCCCTTCCGGACACGCTTGCCCGCGGTGCCGCCATAAATTACAATCCTGCAACTACACCTAGGTAGTTCCGGAGGCGGCCCAGAGCCACTCTCCGGGCTCTGGCAGGGAGCGGGAGGCATCGGGGTGACCGTCGTCGAGCATTCAGGCAAGCAAAGCGCCGAAGCGGCGACGGATCCGGCAGCCAACGGCCGCACCGCCCGCGTGGCCGCCGATCCCGGTCCGCCCGAGGCCCGGCCGATCAACTCCCCGATGCGGGTACGCAAGCGCGACGGCAGCCTCGAACCGGTCGACGTCACCAAGATCGTGCGGCGCGTGGAGCGCTGCAGCGACGGCCTCGACAGCGTCGACTGCATGCGCGTCGCCACCCGCACCATCAGCGGGCTCTGCGACGGCGCCAGCACCACCGAACTCGACGAGTTGGCGATCCGCACTGCCGCCTCGCTGATCTGCGAGGAACCCAGCTACTCCCGGCTCGCCGCCCGGCTGCTCGCCACCTACACCGAGGAGGAGGTCCGCAACCAGCGGATCGGCAGCTTCTCGCAGTCCATCGCCGCCGGTCGCCTGCTGGGGCTCATCGGCGACGCGGCCGCCGACTTCGTGGAGGCCAACGCCGGCGCGCTCAACGAGGCCATCGACAACGAGCGCACGGACCTCTTCGAGTTCTCCGGCCTGCGCACCGTCTACGACCGCTACCTGCTCCGCCACCCCGAGACCAGGCGGGCCATCGAGACCCCCCAGTACTTCCTGATGCGGGTCGCCTGCGGCCTGTCCACCGAGCCCGGCGAGGCCATCGACTTCTACCGGCTGATCTCGTCGCTGGAGTACCTGCCGTCGAGCCCGACGCTGTTCAACTCCGGCACCGCGCACCCCCAGATGTCCTCGTGCTACCTGCTGGACTCGCCGGCCGACGACCTCGAAGCCATCTACAACCGCTACACCGACGTCGCCAAGCTCTCCAAGCACGCCGGCGGCATCGGGCTGTCCTACAGCCGGATCCGCAGCCGGGGCTCGCTGATCCGCGGCACCAACGGCCTGTCCAACGGCATCGTGCCGTGGCTGAAGACGCTCGACAGCTCGGTGGCGGCGGTCAACCAGGGCGGGCGCCGCAAGGGCGCCTGCTGCGTCTACCTGGAGACCTGGCACGCCGACATCGACGAGTTCCTGGAGCTGCGGGAGAACACCGGCGACGAGGCCCGCCGCACCTACAACCTGAACATCGCCAACTGGGTGCCGGACCTGTTCATGAAGCGGGTCGAGAACGACTGGCAGTGGAGCTTGTTCGACCCCAAGAAGGTGCCCCACCTAGTGGACCTCTACGGCGAGGACTTCGAGCGCGCCTACGTGGAGGCCGAGGAGGCGCGCCTCTTCGAGCGCCAGGTCCCCGCCCGGCACCTCTACAGCAAGATGATGCGCACCCTCGCCCAGACCGGCAACGGCTGGATGACCTTCAAGGACGCCTCCAACCTGAAGTGCAACCAGACCGGCGGCGAAGGCCGGGTGGTGCACCTCTCCAACCTGTGCACCGAGATCCTGGAAGTGACCAGCTCCGACGAGACGGCGGTCTGCAACCTCGGCTCGGTGAACGTCGGGCGCCTCGTGCGCGACGGCCGCTTCGACTTCGACCGTCTCGGCGAGGTCGTGCAGACCGCGGTGAGGTTCCTCGACCGGGTGATCGACATCAACTTCTACCCCACCACCGATGCCAGGGCATCCAACGCCGTCTGGCGCCCCGTGGGCCTCGGCCTCATGGGACTGCAGGACGTGTTCTTCAAGCTGCGGCTGCCTTTCGACAGCGACGAGGCGCGGGCGCTGTCACGGCGCATCTCCGAGGAGATCTACTACTGGGCGCTGTCCACCTCCGCCGACCTGGCCAAGGAGTTCGGCGCGCACCCCAACTTCGCCGAGACCCGCGCCGCCGAGGGGAAGCTGCAGATGGACCTCTGGGGCGTCGGCGTCAGCGACGAGGCCCGCTGGGACGCCCTGCGGGAGCGCATCGCCGCCGGCGGGCTGCGCAACTCGCTGCTCGTCGCCATCGCCCCCACCGCCACCATCGCCTCCATCGCCGGCTGCTACGAGTGCATCGAGCCGCAGGTCTCCAACCTGTTCAAGCGCGAGACCCTCTCGGGGGAGTTCCTGCAGATCAACCACTACCTGGTGCGCGACCTGCAGTCCCGGGGACTGTGGACCGGCGGGATGCTGGAGGCGCTGAAGCGTTCCCAAGGCTCGATCGCCGGCATCGCCGGCATCCCCTCCGATGTGAAGCTGCTCTACCGCACCGCCTGGGAGCTGCCGCAGCGGGCGCTCATCGACGTGGCCGCCGACCGGGGCGCCTTCATCGACCAGAGCCAGTCGCTGAACCTCTTCCTGGAGACGCCCACCATCGGGAAGCTCTCCTCCATGTACGCCTACGCCTGGCGCAAAGGCCTGAAGACCACCTACTACCTGCGCTCCCGGCCGGCCACCCGCATCAACCAGGCCACTCTCGCCAACGGCAACGGCACCGCGGCCTGCTCGCTGGAGAACCCCGAAAGCTGCGAGGCCTGCGAGTAGCGGGCCGGCACGAAAGGAACCCCTCGTGACCATCCTCGAGTTCCCGATCCGGGAGACCGCCCCCGGGGCCGCTCCGGCAGCGGCGCCCCGACCCGAGCCCGGCCGGGCCAACCTGCTGGACCCCGGCTTCGAGCTGACGCTGCGGCCGATGCGCTACCCGGCCTTCTACGAGATGTACCGCGACGCCATCAAGAACACCTGGACGGTGGACGAGGTGGACTTCTCCGACGACCTCGTCGACCTGGACCGCAAGCTGCTGGGTTCCGAGAAGCACCTGGTGCAGCGGCTGGTGGCGTTCTTCGCCACCGGCGACTCGATCGTGGCCAACAACCTGGTGCTGAACCTCTACAAGCACATCAACGCCCCCGAGGCCCGCATGTACCTGTCGCGGCAGCTCTACGAGGAGGCGCTGCACGTGCAGTTCTACCTCACGCTGCTGGACAACTACATGCCCGACCACGCCGAGCGCCACGCAGCCTTCGCGGCGGTGGAGAACATCCCCTCGATCCGGCGCAAGGCCGAATTCTGCTTCCGCTGGATGGGATCCATCGACAACCTGGACCGGCTTGACAGCGAGGCCGACCGGCGCAAGTTCCTGCTGAACCTCATCTGCTTTGCCACCTGCATCGAGGGGCTATTCTTCTTCGCCGCCTTCGCCTACGTGTACTTCCTGCGCTCCAAGGGGCTGCTGAACGGCCTGGCCGCGGGCACCAACTGGGTGTTCCGCGACGAGAGCTGTCACATGAACTTCGCCCTCGAGGTGGTGCGCACGGTGCGGGAGGAGCAGCCGGAGCTCTTCGACGACGAGTTGGCGGCCGAGATCGGCGAGATGATGGCCGAGGCCGTGGACTGCGAGCACCAGTTCGCCGAGGACCTGCTCGGCGAGGGCGTGCCCGGCATGTCGGTGGCCGAGACCCGCCAGTACCTCGAGTACGTGGCCGACCAGCGGCTGGCGCAGCTGGGCCTGCCCGCCCGCTACGGCGCCCGCAACCCGTTCTCGTTCATGGACCTGCAGGACGTCCAGGAGCTGACCAACTTCTTCGAACGCACCGTGTCGGCGTACCAGATGGGCGTCACCGGCGCCATCAGCTTCGACGAGGACTTCTAGAACGACTTCCCGGCGCCCGGGACCAACAGATCGCCTCTTCCCCCCAGAGGCACACCGGCCAGGCTCGGTTCTCACCCCCAACCGAGCCTGGCCCTCTCTCCGGGCCGCACCGCCGAGCGCAACCGGCCGGCTCAGGAACCGGCGCTGCTCGCCAGTCGAGTCATTCGGGCTGCGGCGCGGGCGGGTTGCGCTCGGCCGCTGCGGACCTGCTCGGTGAGGTCGGGGAGGAGAGCCTGGACCTCGGGATGCTGGCGCAATCCGGCCATGAGCTGCTGTTCGGCGAGGCGCCACATCCAGCGGACCCGCTGGTCGCCGCGGCGCTCGCTCCAGCGCCCGGCCGCCTGCAGCGCCCCGGCGTGGGCCTGCACCTGCGCCCAGAGCTCGCCCAAGCCCGTGCCCTCGGTGGCGCTGGCGGCCAGCACCGGGGGCGCCCAGCGGGGCTCT
>LXNI01000978.1_pt1 | contig 28421 bp, 22 predicted proteins | sample 809091 | NCBI WGS metagenome assembly LXNI01 (sample SAMN04870527, study PRJNA318959) | sponge metagenome | biome: 01000161; feature: marine sponge reef; material: water | host: Sarcotragus foetidus | place: Greece: Milos, Mediterranean Sea | collected 2013-05-29 | depth 5-7 m | reverse complement strand
AACGTCACCAAGCGCTACGACATGGGCGAGGTGGCCGTCGATGCTCTGCGCGGTGTGAACTTGAGCCTCCGGGCGTCGGAGTTTGTCGTCCTGCTCGGGCCCTCGGGCAGCGGCAAGTCTACGCTGCTCAACATACTCGGCGGCTTGGACGTGCCAACTACTGGGTCGGTCACGTATCGCCAGCGCGACCTAAGCGGCGCTGACGATGCGACACGGACCGCCTACCGTCGGAATCACGTGGGCTTTGTGTTCCAGTTTTACAACCTGATCCCGAGCCTTACCGCCCGAGAGAACGTTGCGCTCGTAACCGAGATCGTGGAAGATCCCATGCCCCCGAAAGAAGCCCTGCACATCGTCGGGCTAGGCAACCGCATGAATCACTTCCCGGCCCAGCTCTCCGGCGGCGAGCAGCAACGCGTCGCAATCGCGCGGGCGATTTCGAAGCGACCCGACGTGCTGCTTTGCGACGAACCGACCGGAGCGCTGGACATTTCCACCGGCGTGGTGGTTCTGGAAGCGATCGAGCGAATCAACCGCGAGTTGGGGACGGCGACGGCGGTGATCACCCACAACGCTGCAGTCGGGGCTATCGCGGACCGGATCGTCCAGCTATCCGACGGCCTGATCGTTGCGGACCGCAGCAATCCAGAAAAGACCTTGGCGCGAGATCTCACGTGGTAGCCCATGCAGGCGCTTAACCGCAAGCTCTTCCGCGACCTGTGGCGCATCAAGGGTCAGGCCTTGGCCATCAGCATGGTCATCGGCGTGGGCGTGCTGATGCTGATCGCCTACTTGAGCAATTTCAATTCGTTGCGTTCCACGCGGGATGCCTACTACGAGCGCCAGCGCTTTGGCCACGTCTTCGCATCTCTGAAACGGGCGCCGCTCGTACTGGGAAACCGCATCGCAGCGATCCCGGGCGTGGCACAGGCCGAAACGCGGGTTGTGGTCGATGTGGCCTTGGACGTAGACGGGCTTGCCGAACCGGCGACGGGCCGACTGGTGTCCATTCCCGAGCGCCAGCGCGAGGTCGTGAACGACGTCGTGCTGGTGCGCGGCCGCTACATCGAACCGGGCCGCGCCGACGAGGTGATTGTATCGAAGGGTTTCGTGGATGCCAACGGCCTTCACCCCGGGGACACGGTGCGGGCCGTTCTCAACGGGCGCCGGCGCGAACTCGAGATCGTCGGCGTGGGGCTTTCGCCCGAATACATCTACACCATTCGGCCAGGCGAGATGATTCCAGACAACACGCGCTTCGGAGTGTTCTGGATGGGACGTCGCGCACTGGCCGCGGCATTCGACATGGAAGGCGGCTTTAACGACGTCTCCTTGCTATTGCGACCTGGCGCCCAAATCGACAGCGTAATCCAGGCGTTGGACGATCTGCTCGAGCCCTACGGGGGTTGGGGGGCGATCCCCCGGGACCTACAACTGTCCCATTGGTCGGTCCAGAACGAGCTCAACGGCATCCAAGTGGCCGGCGTAATCGTCCCGATGGTGTTTCTCGGTGTCGCAGCTTTCTTGCTGCATGTCGTACTGCATCGCATCGTCGCGGTGCAGCGAGAGCAGATCGCGACGCTGAAGGCACTCGGCTATCCCCAGCGCTCGATTGCCCTGCACTACACCTACTGGGCATTGGCTATCAGCCTGGCGGGCACCGTGCTCGGAACGGTGTGCGGGGCACTGCTGGGCCGCGGCATGCTGTCGATGTACAACGACTTTTTTCGCTTCCCGGTTCTTGAGTACCACCTGGATCCTGTAGTAATTGCGGGGGCCGTAGTCTTGGGCATCCTTGCCGCAGTGTTTGGCGCACACTCGTCGGTTCGCAGGGCGCTGCGCCTGCAGCCCGCCGAAGCCATGCGGCCTGAGCCGCCTGCGAGGTTCTCGGCCAGCCTTGTAGAGCGCCTCGGCCTAAAGCGGATGCTATCGCAGCCTGCTCGCATCATCCTGCGCAATATCGAGCGCCAGCCGGTACGCTCGGCGATCACAGTCGGCGGTGTTGCGCTATCTCTCGCCGTCCTAATCGTGGGCATGTTTGCGGTGGACTCGCTCGACGAAATGATGGACATGCAGTTCCGCGTCGACCAGCGCCAAGACCTGCAACTCACATTCACAGAGCCGATCTCACCGGCCGGCTTTTACTCCTTGCAGCGGCTACCCGGGGTCATCATGGCCGAACCCGTGCTATCGGTGCCGGTGCGGCTCAGGGTCGGGAAACGGTCCCGTCAACTCTCGATCATGGGCCTGCCCGAGTCACGGCAGCTTTTTCGGGTGGTCGATGTCGACACCCTGCGCCCGGCCGACCTGTTTCATGACGGAGTCGTGCTAGGAGAGCGTCTCGCGCATGTGCTCGGCGTCCGGCCCGGCGATTCGATCACAGCGGAGGTGCTGATCGGGAACCGGCGGGTTCGCGAACTCGCGGTCGCTGGCACCGTCCGTCAACACATGGGGTTGACCGCATATATGAACATCGACGCCGTCCGACGGCTGCTGCACCACGGCGCGACGTTGACCGGGGGCTACCTAGCGGTCGACTCACTGGCCCTCCCGGCAATGTTTCGCGCTATCAAGGAGACACCCGCAATCGCGGGTAGCGCGCTGAAGGCGGCCGCACTGCAGTCATTCCAGGAGACTTTCGCAGCCAACTTGGGCATCATGATTTTTTTCAACGTGCTGTTTGCCTCGATCATTTCGTTCGGCGTTGTCTACAACGCGGCCCGCGTGTCGCTGGCCGAGCGCAGCCGGGAATTGGCCAGCCTGCGCGTGATGGGCTTCACACGCAAGGAGATCTCGGCGATCTTGCTGGGAGAGCTTGGGATTCTGACGCTGCTTGCGCTACCGTTGGGGTTGGTGCTCGGTTACGGGCTGGCGTCGCAACTCGTTAAGGCCATGGAGACAGAACTCTACGCGATCCCATTTGCCGCCGTTCCGTCTACCTACGCGACCTGCGCATTGACCGTTTTGGCGGCCACGCTGGTGTCGGGCCTGATCGTGCGCCGCAAGCTTGACCACTTAGATCTGCTGGAAGTCTTGAAGGCGAAGGAGTAGCAGGTGAAGTTGAGCCCGACCCGCGTTCTTGTCTGGCTGGTGCTTGCCGCGGTTGCCGCCGCCTTTGTCTGGGCCTTTAGGCCCAAGCCCCAAGAAGTGGCCGCGGCGGCAGTCGAGCGCGGCCCGCTGCAGGTCACGCTGGACGAGGAGGGTCAAACCCGCGTGCGGGACCGATACGTGCTGTCGGCACCCTTGGCGGGCAAGGTCCTGCGGATCGAGCACGAGCCAGGCGACAGGGTACGGACGGGCTCGACGATCCTCGCCCGGTTCCAGCCGTCGACGCCCGAATTCCTGAATTCCAGGACGCGAGCGGAGGCACAAGCTAGAGTCGCGCGCAGCGAAGCCGAGGTCGAGCGCTCGAGGGTTGATCTCGACCGCGCCAGGGCCGAGCTCGACCACGCCCGGTCGGAACTCACGCGGCACCAGCAACTGCACACAGAGGGCTTAATGGCTGACGATCGGCTCGAGTCAGCTCGCTTGCGGGCCGTGACCGCGCACGAGACGGTCCGGGCCGCCGAATCGGCCATCGTGGTCGCCGATCTGGAACTCGAGCGGGCCCGAACCAGCCTGATCGAGGCGGGGGCCGCAAGTGCAGACAGCGGCGACGTGATCATCTTGCGGTCGCCGATCACCGGCGTGGTATTGCGACGCTTGCGAGAGAGTGAATCGGTCGTCCCGGCTGGCGAACCGCTGATCGAGATCGGGAATCCCGAAGACCTCGAGATCGTCTCGGACATGCTGTCCATGGACGCCGTCCAGATCGACACGGGCGATCCGGTGCTAATCGAGCAGTGGGGCGGCGAGACGACCCTGCGAGGCGTCGTGCGCCAAGTGGAGCCGTTCGGGTTCACCAAGATTTCAGCCCTCGGAGTGGAGGAGCAACGTGTCAACGTGATCGTCGACTTCGAGGACCCGCGGGCTGCATGGGAAGCGCTCGGGGACGGCTATCGCGTTGAAATCCGGGTCGTCGTATGGGAGAAGGCCAATGTCCTGAAAGTGCCGTCGAGCAGCTTGTTCCGCAATGGAGACCAGTGGGCGGTCTATGTGATCGACGAACCATCGGTGGCCCGCTTGCGCGAGGTCGAGATCGGGCGCCGCAACGCGCTCGAGGCTGAGGTGCTGGCAGGGTTGCAACCGGGCGACCAGGTGATTGGCTATCCCGGTGACACGGTCGAAGACGGGATCGAGGTCTTGCCCACGCCTTTGTGAGCCCGGCCCGCCGCGATCGAAGCAGAGGCCGCGAATTGCGGGGCATGGGCCGGCCGCTACGGTAAACTACGACAAGAAAGAGGCCCTCGGGCAGACTCTCCAAACTTGCCCGCCACCGGCCGGATCGTCCTAGGAACAACGATCCAGAGCGAGTTTGCAGCGCGAGAGCTGCGCGGTCAAATTACGACGCGACTTTCCAGCATTCGGCCTAGCATCGCTGCCCGCCCACCAACCATCCGCCCATGTACCTCCGTAAGAGCCGCTTGCTAACGCCGGGCCCCACGCCCCTGCTGCCATCGGCGGTGCGGGAGATGGCGGGCGCAGACCTGCACCACCGCACGAAAGAGTTCCGCCGGGCCTATAGCGGGGTCATCGCCGACCTGCACTACTTCATGGGCACTAACAACGGCATCGCGCTGTTCGCGTCTTCCGGGAGCGGCGCCATGGAGGCGGCGATCTCAAACCTCTTCTCGCCCGGCGACAAGGCCATCGTCTGCGCGGCAGGCAAGTTCGGAGAGCGCTGGGTTCAGATGGCGCAGGCATTCAACCTGGACGTGGCGGTGCTCTCCAAGCCCTACGGGGAATCCGTGCTGCCGGAGGAACTGGAAGCGGCCTTGCGCCAGCATCCCGATGTCCAAGGGGTCTTCGTCCAAGCCACCGAATCGTCCACGGGAATCTCGCACGACGTGCAGGCCATGGGCAGGATGGTGGCCGCGACGGACGCGATCTTCGTGGTAGACGCGATCACCGGACTTGGCAGTAGCGAGCTTGAAATCGACGCGTGGGGCTTGGACGTAGTGATCGGCGGCTCCCAGAAGTCCTTGATGATCCCGCCCGGCCTGGCCTACTGCTCGGTCAGCGAAAAAGCGTTCCGACGCGCTGATACGGCGACCAACCCTAAATTTTACTTTAACTTGCGCAAGCATGTTGAAGCAGGGCCGAAAGGTGATTCCCCGTGGACCCCTGCGTCCTCGCTGCTGTTAGGCCTAGCCGAGGTCCTGCGCTACGTCCGCGAGCTCGGCAGGGAGCAGTTGATCCAAAACGCCCAACTTCTGGCCCGCGCCGCCCGCGACTCGGCCCGCAGGCTGGGCTTGGAACTGTTCGCCCGGAACGCCACCCCGGCTGGGGCTGTAACGGCCATCCGGGCTCCGGAGGGAATCGATTCCGGCGAGATCGTGCGGGCCTACAAGGACCGCTTTGAATCCGTCATCGCCAACGGGCAAGGCTCGATGAAGGGGCAGATCTTTCGCTTTGCGCATTTGGGCTATTTTGATTTCCACGACTTGTTCGCGACCATCGCCGAACTGGAGATCATCCTGCACAGGCTGGGCTGCCAAGTTGAGTTCGGGGCGGGCGTGCGAGCCGCGCAAGCGGTCTACCTGGATGCACTGGAAGCAGCGACCGGAGGGCAGCGATGAGGGTCTTGATCGCCGATGCCGTGGATGAGGCGGCAATCGAGACACTCCGGTCAGAAGACACGCTTGACGTGGTTGTCTCCAATCCGGCCGAGTACGAGTCGCACTTGGAAGACGCCGAAGCGCTGATCGTACGCAGCGCCGTCAAGGTCACCGGAGCTGTGATGGAGCATGCGCCGCGCCTGCGCGTCATCGGGCGTGCGGGCGTGGGCGTCGACAATATCGATTGCGAAGAAGCAACCAAGCGCGGGATCGTCGTGATGAACACCCCGGGCGGCAATGCGACGGCGGTTGCCGAGCACACGCTGGCGCTGATGCTGTCACTGGCGCGGTCCGTGCCGACCGCCAATGCGTCGACCAAGGCCGGCCGCTGGGAGCGCAAGAAGTTTCAGGGAAACGAGGTCTTCGGCAAGACGCTCGGAATCCTCGGATTCGGGAGCATCGGGCGCCAGGTTGCCGAGCGCGCCCGCCCCTTTGGCATGGATGTGATCGCGTACGACCCGTTCGTGTCAACTGACGCCGCTAAGGAGTCCGGGGTGGACCTGCTCGAGCTCGACCCGCTGCTCGCCCGCGCGGATTATCTCAGCCTGCACCTCTCCCTCACCCCGGAGACGGCGGGGATTGTCAATGCCGAGCTGATCGGCAAGATGAAGGACGGCGTGCGCATCATCAACTGCGCACGTGGCGAGTTGATCGACTCAGCGGCCCTAGACGCCGCGATCCGATCCGGCAAGGTCGGTGGCGCGGCCTTGGATGTGTACGACGCCGAGCCACCCAGGAACACTTCCCTGCTCTCTCACGAGCAAGTTGTGGCCACGCCTCATATTGGTGGCTCTACGGCCGAGGCCCAAGTCAAGGTCGGGCTTAACATCGCGATCCAAGTGCGCGATTTTCTCAAATCCGGCGTGGTCGTGAACGCGGTGAACACGCCCTCGGTGAGCGCCGAGCAGTACGGCAGGCTGGCGCCCCACCTGCAACTTGCCGAGCGCCTGGGCTCGCTGGTAGCACAGACCTCCAGAGGCCGCCCCGTGCGGGTCAAGCTCACCTACATGGGCGAGTTCGGGGAAACCGACACGGCGATGATCCGCAACGCCGCCCTGAGCGGCATCCTGAACTGCTTCCTGTCACGCAAGGCCAACCTGATCAACGCCTCGCAGGTCGCCCGCGACCGCGCCCTCGGCGTCAGCGAAGTGCGGCGCGGGCGGGCACACTTCAGCGACTCGCTGAAGCTCGAACTCAAGACAGAAGATATCGACCGAGCCGTGGAGGGAACTGTCTTCCCGGACGGCTCTCCCCGCCTGTTGAGCATCGACGGGATCTATGTCGAAGCGCTCCTGAGCGGCTCGCTGCTGTACGTCCGCAACAAGGATGTGCCAGGAGTGATCGGGCGCATCGGAAGCGCCCTGGGCGAACAGGGCATCAATATATCCGACTTCGCTCTCGGGCGAGGCGAGCAGGCATCGAGCGACGAGCCCGCGGAAGCCGTTGCTTTGGTGCGAACCGACCAATCCTTGGCAGCGTCCGTCTTGGACGGGCTCTACCGGATGAAAGCGGTCACCTTCGCCAAGGCGATCGAGTTGTAAGCTCGACCAGCAGCATGGCTGGCTTGGTTGAGGCGCGGGCAAACGCTCGCGACCATCTCGCGCAGGGCGCTAGAATTTGACGCCCTGCTTTTGCAGATCGTCCAAGACACGGTCGATGCCGCGGCGATTGATGACCTTGATGCCCTTGGCGCTGGTGCGCAACTTGATCCAGCGCTTGCGGCGCGGAGACCAGAAGCGCTTGTCTTGGATGTTGGGCAGGAAGCGTCGCTTCGTCTTGTTGTGCGCGTGCGAGACGTTGTTGCCCGTCCTCGGGCGCCTGCCGGTAACTACGCAAACTCTTGCCATGGTGCGGTCCTAGGGAGGGCAGCCTCAGAACTGCGCATGCAGCAGTCGGCGGGTGTTTCAACCCCAAGCCGACACGCGCAACGAAAGGGAGTCCCTGCACCAAGCATAGCACGAGCAAGCCCCTGCTGTTCAACTAACCGAACGCATGCCGATGTTTGCAGCACGAACCACTCTCGCGAGCGCTGGTCAGCCGTTGAGGTTCGCGACCGGTTCGGACTGGGTCGCACTTGGCAGCAGGAGGGTGATTGGAATCCCCAGAATCGGAAGCGCGGTGAAGCCCCACAGGACCAGGTCCAGGCCCACAATATCGGCTAGCAGGCCAGCGAATGGGACGAATGCGATTCCGGCCAGCCCCCAGCCGAAGCCCATCATCAGGGCGGCAGCCGTGCCGGCTTGGGAGGGCACCAGTTCCCTGGCCATCACGATGTTGACAGGAATCGTGGACAGCAGCACTGTTCCGCCCACGAATAGCGCCAGCAGCGACAGCCAGCCGTCCAATGTTAGGAAACACGCCAACAATGGGCCGGATGCCAAGCACGAAACGACTATGACCCTACGCCCCCCAAGGCGGTCCGCGAGCGACCCACCAACGAAGGAACCGGCCGACGTGCTCGCAAAAAAAACGGCCAGCGCGACGCTCGCTGCCTTGAAATCGGTTCCCCGCACTTGCACCATGTAGAGCGCCAGATACTGTGCCATTCCGACCTGCACGATAGAGCGCAACACCACCAATGCGTAGTGCGCGAGCAGCGGGCGCCTCTGCTGCCGCAGCACCGCCCAGTCCACCCCGCGTCGCTTCATCTGGGGATCGACCGTGGGTTGAGGAACCCTCCACACCAAAAGAGGGCTGATCGCGACGGCCGGTATCGCGGCGACCCAGAGGTTTTCGTAGCCGTAACGATCGATCACCTCAGCTAGGTAGAGCGGCCCCACACCCAGCCCGGCCGTGCCGGCCGTAATGAAGATGGCAGTAGCGAGGCCCCGCCGCTGGCCGCCTAGGTGACCGGCCTGGCTGGTGCTGTGCGGATGGAACGCAGCCACTCCCATGCCGCCTAGCAACAGGAAAACCACCAGTCCCGCAAACCCCGTCGCAAGGGAGGTGGCGGTCAGGAAACCCGCCGCAGCTACCGGGCCGATGATCGTGAACATGCGGCTGTGCAACCGGTCGCTGAGCAGGCCAAACGGCAACTGCATGACCGACGATGCGAACATCCAAAACGCGCCCAACAGCCCGGCATGCGCGAGCGTCAGCCCGAAGCGGGACGCGAGCAGCGGCTGGATAGTCGGCAGAGTCGAGGAATAGCAGTCCACCATGAAGTGCGTGACCAGCAGGAGCAGAAACGCTTCACGGGTGCGGTCGGCGGGTCTCGCCGACGAGGCCGCGATGGCAGCGTCCCCGCCGGCATAGGTGCCCCCAAGTTCGGTCGCCACTGGTTTGTGGTTCGTCACGGCTTTCGTTCCCAGGCTCAAGGCCGTCCGCGACTCGCCCGCCGCAAGGGCGTCGACTTCGGGACCGGCGTAGGTCCGCCATCACGGCAGCCACGGCGGTCGACAAGCCGCGCTCGAAGGATGGCAAGAGAGCCGCCCTATTGGGCCAGCTTGTCCCAGACCCCCGTGTGGAGCTCGTTCAAGCGGTGTTCGGCCGCATCGCGCACGTAGAGGTACTTGTCCTCCTTGGCAACGCGCTCGAGTTCGGTCACGTCGGTCATGATCTTGACCGCCTTGCGGCGAATTTCCTCGTCGTTCGATTCGCGCATCAGGCGGGCGTAATGAGCCTGCTCCGGATCGAGCGAGCGCAACTTGGCGAACGCCTCGTGGCGGACGAACCATTCGCTGTCGGAAACGATGACCTCCGACAACGTTTGGGGGTCCGAAAGCTCCCCAATCGCTTCAAGCCGCACGTCGGCGTTGGAATGCTTCCACTTCGGGCGGAACAGATTCAGCAAACCCATGCTGGTGATCGACCTAGTTTGACAATGCCACTATTCGCCGTAGCTGATGCGCCAGATCTTGCGACCGCCGTCGTCGCTGACCAACATAGAGCCGTCCTGGAGCTGGAGCAGGCCAACCGGACGGCCCCAAACTTCGGATTTGTCCTCGCCGAGCATCCAGCCGGTCATGAAATCCTGCGGGCCAGACTGCGGACGCCCGTCCTTGAACGGGATGAAGGTAACGCTGTAGCCGGTACGCACCGACCGGTTCCATGATCCGTGGAATGCCATGAATAGGCCGCCCCGGTATTTTTCGGGGAACTGCGTGCCGGTGTAGAAGTGGATATCAAGCACGGCAACGTGGGCTCCGAGCAGTACGTCGGGATAGAGCGTCTTGGCCACCATGTCGGCACCAGCGCCGTCGTGGCGCGGTTCGGGATGCGGGCCGTTGTAGGCGTATGGCCACCCGTAGAATTCGCCCTGCTTGACGTTGACCAGAAAGTCGTTCGCGAGGTCGTCGCCGAGGCCGTCGCGTTCCTGCACGGCAGCCCAAATCTCGGACGAATCGGGATAGAAGCGCAAGCCGATGATGTTGCGCAGACCCGTTGCGAAGGTCTCGTGGCCGCTGCCATCAGCGTTGTAGCGATGTAGAGCGGCGCGCACGGGGTCCTCGCCAAGGGAGATGTTCGAACCCGACCCGACGGTGACGTACATCTTGGAATGCCCCTCAAAGAGCAGCGAGCGCGTCCAATGGCCCTTGCCGTGCCCCTCGTAGGAAATGATTTCCTCGCCCTTGCCTACTGTCATGCCATCGGGGTCGTAGACATAGCGCTTGACGGAAGTCGGTTCCGCTACGTACAGCCAAATCTCGTGGAAAGCCAGCCCGTAGGGCCGGTCTAAGTTCTCGATCAGCTTTTGAGTCGTGCCCCCGCGATGTACGTAGACAGCGCCGTCAGCGACGTTGCGCGATCCGGAGTCGCTGAAGATCAACTCGTCATTGGGCCCAAGTATCATGAATCGCGGCCGCTTGAAGTCGCCGGTGACATACTCCTCGATCTTGAAGCCCTCAGGCAGCATCAGCTTGGCATCGGAGGGCCGGTCGACCACGTTCGGGCGATTCGTGGCCGACTCGGTGTGGAATGGGTCGGGCAGGCCCTCCCAGTTGACCGGCTTGTTGGGCTCCGCCGGGGCGAGCGCCGCCAGCAGGAGAGCGGAAAGACAGAGAGTGATCCAGATGCGCATGCCTATTAGCGTAGCCGATTCCTCACCGGCCGGCACGCAGGTTCGAGGTTTTTGAGATTCGAGATTTTCGGCCGGCATGGTCACCCGCTGGGATGAGCCCCCCGGCACCGACGGTCAGCGCGGCACCGCCACCTCGTTGGTGCGTTGGTCGCTCGGCTGGTTCGGTCGCCCCGGCGCGTTGGTGGCCGGCAACCAGGCGGCCATGTCCCGCTTCACCTCGGCATAGAGTTGGTCGGCGGCCAGGTTCGTCCATTCCATCGGGTCCACTCGGTGGTCGTAGAGTTCCTCGCTGCCATCGGCGTAGCGGATGTAGCGGAATTCCTCCGACCGCACGGCGTGGTTCAAGCGGCCGTGTGTCATTACGGCTGGCCGCCACGGCAGTTCCGGATTGCGCAATAGCGGAACCAGACTCCGTCCATCGAGCTTGTCGGCGGGCTCGAAGCCGGCCAACTCTAGCAGCGTCGGATACAGATCCAGCAGGCTCACCGGCCGCGGCGAGTTGACTCCGTCGCGGGTACCCTCGGGCAGGCCCGGCGTCCCCGGCGGCACGGAAATCATCAGCGGGACTCGCGTGGCCTCTTCCCACAACGCGAACTTGCGCCAATGGTGCTTCTCGCCTAGGTGCCACCCGTGGTCGCCCCACAGCACGATGATGGTGCTGTCCGCATAGCCGCTCTCGTCGAGCGCGTCCAACACCCTTCCGAGCATGTCATCGGCGAAGCTGATCGAGGCTAGGTAGGCTTGGACGGCGTGCTTCCATTGGCCATGCTCGACGACACTGGCGTGATCGCGCCCGGGATTCGCCATGCGCACGCCGGTTTCGGGCACATCCACCAAGTCCGAGTTGAAAACCAGCGGCAACTCGATGAGTTCCAGCGGAAACCGTCGGAAATAGTTGCGCGGGACAAACCACGGCAGGTGCGGGCGAAAGATGCCGCAGGCGAGGAAGAACGGCTTGGCGTGGGCCTCGCCGAGCTTGGCCGACACCCACTCGGCGACTCTGGCATCGGACATCTCTGCGGTCGCCACATCCAGAGGCCCCCAGTCGAAACCGCCTGTCTCGGCGATTCCGTTCGCCGGGCGTGTCGGAGGCAGCGGGTCTGCGTCCCGCTGGACACTCTTCGAAGGCCAGTATTCGTTCCAAGACGCGGGGTCGGGATAGACGCCGTGGTAGATCTTCCCCGCCCCTCCGGCCCAGTACCCGTTCCGCATGAAAGCCTGTGGGAGGGTCTCGGCGTCCGGCATGGCTGGGCGCCAAGCTTGGTTGTTCTGGTAGACCCCGGAGCGGTACGGAGCGACTCCGGTCATTAGCGCCGCGCGCGACGGGTTGCAGGCAGGTGCCGCCGTGTAGGCGCGACTGAAGAGCGTGGACCGTCGTGCCAAGCGCACAAGGTTGGGCGTCTTGGCCTGCGGGTGACCGCCCATGGGTTCGATCCAGTCGTTGAGGTCGTCGACCGCAATGAACAGGATGTTCGGCGTCTCGGCCTTGGCCGCCAAAGCAGCCATGCCGAGCGCAAAGAGCAGGGCGAGTTGTCGCATCAGGTCCTCCCCGTGGGCGTCGCCGCGCTACGCGCGACACCCGGACCGCCACCAGTGGCGGAGATGAACACAGCTGCCAGTATGGTAGCGAAGCAGCCCAGCGGGTTGAGCCAGAGGAACGCTAGGCTGGGAAACACGAGCTTGGTCAGCCAGACTGCGACGAGTCCGAACACGGTGCCCCAAAAGGCACCGTTCCCCGTGACCCGCTTGAGGAGGAACGCGACCGCGAAGACTCCCAACATCGGCCCGTAGAAGAGCGATCCCACGAAGTTCACAGCTTCGATCAGCGAGCCCAGCCTGCCCCCGAAGCTCGCGAAGATCGCTGCGTAGGCGGCCCATCCCACGGTTGCCCAGCGCAGAGCCCTGCGAGTTGCCCGCTCGCTCGCCCGCGGCCGAACGTAGCGCGCGTAGTGGTCCACGACTGTGGATGTCGCGAGCGAGTTCAGCTCCGATGAGATCGTCGACATGGCGGCGGCAAAGACTCCGGCCATGATCAACCCGATCAATCCTCGCGGCAAGTAGCCGAGCACGAATGTGAGGAAAACGTAGTTGGTGTCGTTGTAGGCGCCAGGACCGCTCTCCTGCTCGGCGAGCGCGACAGCCTCGCTTCGGACATCGTGCAAACGTTGGTTGGCGCGAGCGAACGAGTCGCGATCCGCTGCTGCCCCGCCGCTTGCAACGAAACGGTCGGCGGTGCCGCGCCGCTGCTGGAACGCCTCCTCGAAGCGCGAGTCGATAGCCCGGAGTTCCTCGCCATGGGTCCGCTCGAGCCGCGCCCGCTCCGCCGGGTGGAACAGCATCGGGGGCGGCTCGAACAGGAAGAAGACAAACACCAGCACGCCGGTCAGCAAGATGAAGGCCTGTAGGGGGACCTTAAGCATTGCGTTGAACAGCAAGCTGATCCGACTGTGATACAAGGACTTCGCGGTCAGATAGCGCTGGACTTGAGATTGATCGGTGCCAAAGTAGGCCAATGACAGGAAGGTGGCCCCGAGCAGACCGGACCAGAGCGTGTAGCGGCTGTTCCAGTCGAATGAAGTATCCACTGCCTCGAGCTTGCCCACGCTGCCGGCAAGGGCCAATGCATCGCGGAAGGAGACGGCAGCGGGCAGTCCGTTCCAGGCGAAGCAGAACGCGATGGCGATGCCGGCGAACATCACGCCCATTTGCACCGCGTCAGCCCACATCACGGCGCGGATGCCGCCCAACACGGTATAGGTGGCTACCAGCACGACCGTGATCAGGATCGTCGGCGCCTCAGGCACGCCGAGGATGACCGACAGAGCCACGGCCGGGGCGTAGACGGCAAGACCAACGCCCAGTCCGCGCTGGACGAGAAACACCGCGCTGCCCAGGGCGCGCGTCTTGAAGTCGAAGCGACGCTCAAGGAACTCATAGGCCGTTCGCACGCCGCTGCGGTGAAAGGCCGGCGCGGCGAAGGCCGCGATCAGCACCATCGCGACCGGCAGCCCGAAATAGAACTGCACGAAGCGCAGGCCATCCGAGTAGCCTTGGCTGGTGGTTCCGATGAAAGTGATCGCGCTGGCCTGCGTTGCCATGATCGACAGACCGATCACCCACCAGCGCATCTGCTTGCCTGCCGAGACATAGGCATGCACCGACTGATCGCCGCGCGACCGACTCAGGCTGAAGATCAGGATCACCGCCAGAGAAGCGATCAGGACTGTCCAGTCGAATGCGCTCATGAGGCGTCACCTAGGAATCGGCTGACGGCCCACAGGCCCACGATCCAGAGCCCTAAGTGGGCCAGGACGAGCACATAGATCCGGTTCCAGTGGCGAGCTTCTTCGGGTGCGTCCTCGACCTCGGACTCGGGAAGATGCGGGGTGTCTTCCAAGCGTCCTATGTTAGCCGCTATGCAATCTCGGGGCCGGGCGCTTCAGCTAGGCAGGTCTTCCGCCGAGACCGTCATCCAGCGGGATTGCGGCGAGACTGCCCCAGCGGACGAAGCGAGTCTGTCTGGATCGGCGTAGCGCGCCTCACTCCGCGTGTGGGGCTTCGAGTTGAGCGCGAGAGTGGGGCTTGGAAACTACTGGCCACCCAATGGTCTAGGGGGTCTTGGGTGGGTTGCCAACCGACGCTATGGTTTCGGGGAACGCGATCCTTTGGAACTCGGGGATTTCATGCATGGCCTTGAAGGCGTCTTCAGACGCCACCTTGCGCGGACTGCCGAAGCCTTCCTCGATCGCCTTGCGGATGTACAGGATCGCCCTGTCCCAAATCTCCGCGCCGGCGTAGGCTTTGGCCATGAAGTAGTAGTACTTGCCGCGGTTGCCCACCGAGCGCTCTTGCAGCATGGTCCCGAACGTCCCCCTCGTTTCGAAGACGTTGGGATCTAGTTCGAGGGCCTTCAGGTACGCCTGCGAGGCGAGCTTGAACTTGCCCCTGGCGAATTGCGAGGTTCCGAGATTGCTGTGGATCGAAGCCGAGTAGGGCGAGACTTTCAGCGCTCGCTTGTACGTGCGGGCGGCCTTGCCGTAGTTGCCCTGCGCATGGTGGACCGCGCCGAGATTGTTGAGCGCCTGGCTATAGGTGTTGTCCACGCGCCAAGCACGTTCGTACTGCTGCCGGGCACTGCCCAGCATCAGGAGCTGATGGTAAGAAATCCCGAGCTTGTTGATCAGCTTGGCCGAGTCGGGTTCGAGTCGTATCGCCTCCTTGTAGATGTCGCCGGCCTCGCGGTACATCTTGCGCGCCATATAGATGTCGCCGCGCCGCTCCGGGCTGAGCTCTTTGGCCGCCGGATCGATACCGGGGCGTTCCCTAGTCCGGTCGATCAACTGTGCTTGCCCCGCAGCGGCAAACACAATGGCACCCAGAGCCAGCACCCGTAGCCGCGCCACAACTGACATCGCTCTCCCGATGCCTTATTGAAGCACATCACCGCGGGGTTGTCAGGCAAATCGGGAGAATCGCGCCCGTAAAGTCCTCAGGGTGCTGCGAGCCGTCCCCACATCGCCCGCAGCTCGCCCAGCGAGAGCTGCTGCGCCCGCATTCCCGCACAGGGATCGGCACCCAAACGATGTTGAGGATAGCGAGCCGCCAAGTTGTTCTTCAGCGTCTTGCGGGGCTGGCGAAAGCAGGCGCTCAGGAAAGCCAACAGCCCTTCCGGCGGCGGCTCTCCAGCGAGGTCAAAATGGACGACTGCGGAGTGGACGGCGGGCGGCGGCGCGAATGCCGCAGGCGGTACGCGGAATAGCTTTTCCGGCCGGCTCTGCAACTGGCATAGGCAGCTCAGAAAGCCAAAGGAGCGGCTCCCTCCAGTCGCCACCACACGATCGGCCACCTCCTCCTGCATGAGAAAGGTCGCCGAGCGGAACAGGCCCCGCGCCGTGAACACCGTTCGCAGGATCGGCGATGTGATGTAGTACGGCAGGTTCCCGACGATCACGCTCTGACCCCGTGTGGCTTCCGACAGGACCTGCGGCAAGTTCACTTGAAGGATGTCCGCCGTGATCACTGTGAGCTGCCGGGCGCTGCGGCAGTGCCGAGGCAATGCCTCGGCCAGTCCGGCGTCCAACTCGACCGCCACCACGCGCCGGGCAATTCCAAGCAGGTGCCTGGTCAGCGCTCCCCTGCCCGGGCCGACCTCGACAACTGTGTCGTCCGCTGCAGCTGCGGCGGAAGCAATGCGAGCAAGAACCGCCTCGTCTTGGAGGAAGTGTTGGCCGAGTTTGGCCCTGCCGGGCATTGGCTCGTAGTGTACCGAGACCTTAGCGGCTTCCAAGGCCGCCACGAGGCTCTACGGTAGACTGGAGGTACGCGCGGGGCCTTTGGCGTGCCACCGCCAATCGGTGAAGTAGGCCTTGGAAACAGCAGTTGAGCAGCAAGATCCGTGCGAGCGCGCACTGACCGTCGAGATCCCGTGGGACGTGGTCGAAAAGGAACGCAGGGACTACGTGAATCGAGCCAGGCGGTCGGCGACCGTACCGGGCTTCCGCAAGGGCCGGGTGCCCGACCGAGTTTTGAACCGCCACTTCGAGAAGGAAATCTCTCTTGCGCTGACGGAGCGGCTGGCTCCCGAATTTATTTCCGAAAAGATCGGAGGCATGGATCTCAAGCTCGCCTCCGGTCCGTACATCACCGACTTCCGCTTCGCCGAGGGCCGACCGTTCGAAGTCGATGCGGTATATGAAGTGTTCCCGACCTTTGAGCTCGGCGAGTACAGGGAACTGAAGGTCGTCCACGAGCCGGTGGAGGTCACGGATGAACTTGTCGAGGCCGAACTCGGGAACCTGCGGGGTCGCCACGCATCCATCCAGACTCTAGACCCCCGCCCGGCAGAGCACGACGACTACGTCAATGTGACCTTCAGCCAAGTCGAGGGCGGGCCGTCGCTACCGTTCTTCGACAAAGAACTCATGTGCCCGATCGCCGAGACAAGCGACCCGTTCAGCTCTGCGTTTGCGCGTGAACTCAAGGGGCTCGAAGCCGGCGTGGAGACCGAGATTTCCTGCCAGATTCATGACGAGCACCCAGACCCTGACCTGGCCGGGCAGACCGTCAAGTGCAATGCCACGATTCATTCGATCGTTCGAATCGATCTTCCGGAACTCGACGACGAGTTTGCCCAGGACGTGAACGAGAACTACAAGACATTGGACGACTTGAAAGGCGCGATACGCAAAGAGCTTGAGGTGCGGACTATTCGAGACGCGCGTGCAGCCACCGAATACGAGGTCATGAGCAAGCTGGCCGAATCGCACCCGATGGAATTGCCGAAGCAGCACTACCGCAAGCGCCTCGAACGGCTTGCCGCCGAATTGCACCGCCGGGAGGACGTTCCGGCCACAGAACGGCAGCTCACACCATTGAGAGCGGCGCACGAAGGCATGCTCCTGTGCGCCGAGCAGGTGCTTGACCGTGTCGCGGAAGTTGAAGATATCGAGGTTGCCCCAGAGGAGATTCAGCAGGACATCAACCGTTGGGCGCAGGCCGAGCAGATCACGCCGGAACGTGCTCGACAGGCCATGGAGGAGGCAGGCGTGCTCGGCACCCTGCGGGCTACCACGCGTCGTTCGAAGGCGATGCAGCTTGTCATCGATGCGGGCCTGCCGGCGGAGGCCCCAGAACCACCGAATTCCAGCGAGCAAGGAGCTGAGTCCGAATCTTCCGCCGAGCCTGGCGGGGACGAGTAAGGAGCGTTCATGTCAGACCTAGTGGAACCGAGGGCGAACCTCGTCCCGATGGTGGTCGAGCAGACCAGTCGCGGCGAGCGAGCCTACGACATCTTCTCGCGCCTGCTGCGCGACAACATCATCTTCGTGGGGTATCCGATCGACGACGCGATCGCCAACCTGATCACGGCGCAGCTCCTGTTCTTGGAGGCCGAGAACCCCGAACGCGACATCTGGCTCTACATCAACTCGCCGGGCGGCTCGATCACGGCCGGGATGGCGATTTACGACACGATGCAATTTGTCAAGCCCGACATCACCACGGTCTGTATCGGTCAGGCCGCTTCGATGGCGGCCGTGCTGATGGCGGCAGGTGCCAAGGGCAAGCGTTTCGCGCTGCCCAACTCACGCTTCCTGCTGCACCAGCCTTCGCTGACCGGATTGGCCGGGCAGGCCACCGATATCGATATCCACGCCCGCGAGATCCTGCGCATGCGCCAGAGTCTGAATTCATTGCTGGCCGGTCACACGGGCCAAGACGTCGAACGGATCGAGCGGGACGTCGAGCGGGACTTCATCTTGAACTCCGAGCAGGCCAAGGAGTACGGCTTGATCGACCAAATCATCACCAAGAAGTGAGCCCCGGGCGCGGCCCCAGCCAACGGATCGGCCCATCCGGATCGCCATTTGGCCTTCTGCTACTCTACAGCGCATGAGGGTGTGGCAGGTTACGCACTACGGTGAACCGGAGGAGATGATTCTGGCGGAAGTTGATCCGCCAGTACCGTCGGCCGGGCAGGTGCGCATCCGCAACCACGCTTGTGGATTCAACTTCTTCGACTTACTCCAGTGCCAGGGCAAGTACCAATCTAGGCCAGCGTTTCCGTTTACCATTGGCGCGGAGGTGGCGGGCATCATTGACGCCGTAGGCGATGGCGTGCAGAACGTCAGCGTCGGCGACCGCGTCCTTTCCCTGCCCCGCGGCGGCGGCTTTGCCGAAGGCACGATCGTCGACGAGTCGCGAGCCTACCCGATCCCCGACGAGATGTCGTTCGAGCAGGCGGCAGCTCTGCCGGTGGTATACCAGACCTCGCTATTCGCCCTTAACTATCGCGCCAAATTGCGGGCCGGGGAGTGGCTGTTGGTGCACGCCGGAGCCAGCGGCGTAGGCATCGCGGCGATCCAGCTCGGCAGAGCGATGGGAGCACGGATCATCGCCACGGCAGGCAGCGAGGAAAAGCTCGAATTCTGCCGGCAGCACGGCGCGGAGCACGCCTTCAACTACCGCGACGACGGCTGGGTCGAACAGGTGAAGCAGGTTGCGGGCAAGTTCGGCGCCGACGTGATCTACGATCCGGTCGGAGGGGACGTCTTCGACCTGTCCACCAAGGTCATCGCTCCGGACGGGCGGCTCTTGGTGGTGGGCTTCGCCAGCGGGCGCATCCCCGCGCTGGCGGCCAACCGCGCACTGCTGAAAAATATGTCACTTGTGGGCGTGTTCTGGGGTCGCCACTGCGACGAGCACCCGGGCTACATGAGATCGCTCCACGACCAGCTTTCGCAGATGTTCCAGGCGGGCGAGATCGATCCCCCGGTCGGCGCGACCTACCCGCTGGAAGCGGTACCCCAAGGCATCCGGGATCTGGCCAACCGCAAAGTGCGCGGCAAGGCGATCGTCAAGATTGCCTAACGCTGCCGCCCTATTCGCCGACGCTGATCGGCACCGGCACGAAGCACAGCAGGAAGACCACCAGCAGCAACGCGGCGATGCGCTGCCTGCCACGCCCAATCGGCACCGAGTCGTCCATTGTCGGCATGTGCCGGATGCCCGTGACAAACAACAGCACCAGCAGCAGCGCGTAAGCCGCCCGGGACGCAATGCTGATCGCCAAGAGCACGAGGAAGGCGGCTATCGCGACCTTGAAGCTGCGCCTGGCGAATACGGCGTAGGCGATGTGCCCGCCGTCAAGTTGCCCTACGGGGATCAGATTCAGCGCCGTTATGAAGAGCCCCACCCAGCCAGCGAAAGCCACATCGTGCAGCACCAGCGTCAAGCCTTCTTCGGCGGGACCGAACCAAGTCCATTCGAAAAACTTGAACAATAGCGGCTCCCCGAGCACCAATCCCAGCGTGTCTTCAGCGGGCAGACGCGAGGAGAGCGTTACACCCACCCACGAGATTGGAATCGCGAGCGCGACACCGGCCAGCGGCCCGGCCGCCGAAATGTCGAACAGCGCCTTGCGATTCGGGATGAACGGCGACATGCGGATGACCGCGCCCATCGTGCCAAACAGAAACGGCGCAGGCAGGAAATAGGGCAGCGTCGCAGGCACGCGGTAGTAGCGGGCGGCCAAATAGTGGCCGAACTCGTGCGCGGTCAGGATCGCCAGCACGCACACCGAGTATGTGGGCGAGACGAAATAGCTGGTGGATGCGACCGTGAGCAGGAACAGCACGGAGCTGAGAAAGATCCGCTGCTTGGGCTGCACTATCTGGGGCGGCCGCTCCGGCAAGCCCTCCTCGATCCACTGGGCCGGCCCCCTGCGCAGCGGCGCAATGCCGCCGGTTGGGCGCAGGGTCACCCCTAGATTTCGGTCTTCCGCGCGGTCGGGGCTAGATCCGTCCGGGCCGGCCGAGCCGTCGCGCAGGTCTTCAGGCAAGCGCAACCCCGATTCAGGCCGCGGCCGAACTGCGTGCGTCCAGGGTGCTGAGCCAGCCGTAGCGGTCTTCCTTGGCGCCGGAGGTAATGCCCAAGAATTCGGCCTGGATGTGCTCGGTGATCGGACCGCGCCGCCCTGAGGCGACATTGATCCTGTCTACTGAGCGAATGGGCGTCACTTCGGCGGCAGTGCCGGTAAAAAACAGCTCGTCGGCGATGTAGAGCCACTCGCGCGGAATCGCCTGTTCGCGGAGCGGGTAGTTCAGGTCGCAAGCGATCTGAATGATGCAGTCACGGGTGATGCCCGGCAGGACGGACGTGCCCAGGGGAGGCGTGTAGATCACCCCGTCGCGGATCAGGAAGATGTTCTCGCCACTGCCCTCAGAGACGTATCCGGCCGTATCAAGAGCAATGCCCTCCGTATAGCCGTGCTGGTTGGCCTCCATCAGGATCAGCTGGGAGTTCATGTAGTTGGCGGCCACCTTGGCAATGGCCGGTAACGTGTTGGGCGCGATCCGTGTCCATGAGGAAACGCACACGTCTACACCCTCTTCGAGGGCCTCGGCACCAAGGTAGCGGCCCCACTCCCAGCAGGCGATGTAGCACTCGATGGGGTTGCTGAGCGAGCGCACTCCGACGTCCCCAAAGCCGCGAAACACCACCGGGCGGATGTAGCACGAGGAAAGGCCGTTGATCTGCGTGACATCCTTGCAGGCCTGCGCAAATTCCTCGCGGGAGAAGCCGAGATCCTCCATGCGATAGATCTTCGCCGAGTCGAACATCCGCCGCACATGCTCCGGCAGCCGGAACAGCGCCGGGCCGTTCTTCGTGTCGTAGCAGCGGATTCCCTCGAACACGCTCGTGCCGTAATGCAGCGCGTGTGTTAGGACATGCACCTGCGCATCGTCCCAGTCAATGAATTCGCCGTTGTGCCAGATCTTCGCCGTGGGCTTGATCATGTTGCTTCTCCACCCATGAACCCTGTCCTTTCTAGTATGGCACTCATCCTGAGGCTGCGTCCGACGCCCCGAAGGCAGGCTTCCCCCGGCTTCAATTGCTTACAATAAAGCGCTCATGGGCCTCGTCTCTCCGCGCATCTTCCTAGTGGACACCTTTGGGCTGATCTTCCGGGCCTACTATGGCCGCGCCCGGTCGTCGGTGGGCTCCTTGCGCACCTCCGCCGGCATGCCGACCGAGGCGGTCTACGTCTTCAACAACATGCTCAAGGCCATGCTCGAAGAGCAGCAGCCGGACTACGTCGTGGCGGTGTGGGAGGGGCACGGCCCCACTTTCCGGGACGAGATCTTCCCCGAGTACAAGGCCAACCGCGAGGCGATGCCCGAAGACCTCGCCTTGCAATTGCCCTACATCGAACGGATCCTGAAGGCGTGGAACGTGGCGGTGCTGTCGGAGGACGGTTACGAGGCCGACGACACCATCGCGCTGCTCACGCAACAGGCGTCCAAGCATGGCATCGAAGTGGTGATCGTGTCGTCGGACAAGGATCTGATGCAACTCGTGGGCGAAGGGGTGTCGCAGTGGAACCCCACCAAGGACATGCTCTACAAGCCGTCCGACGTACAGGAGTTCCTCGGTGTCACGCCAAGTCAGGTCGCGGACCTGCTGGCCCTGAAGGGGGATTCGGTGGACAACATCCCTGGCGCACCTGGCATCGGCGACAAGGGCGCCCAGCAGTTGATCGCGGCCCACGGAGACATCGAGGGCATCATCAGCCACGCCGCCGAGGTGAAGCGCAAGACGTATCGGGAAAGCCTGCAGAACCATGCGGACCAAATCCGGCTCAGCAAGCGTTTGGCCACGCTGGACACCTCCGGCAACCTGCGACTTGACCTAGAATCCGTCCGTCTCAAGGCCGAGAACACCGCCGAGCTGCTGGGCTGCTACCGCGAACTGGAGTTCAGCAAGCTAGCAAACCAACTTGAATCCGGTCCCGGCGGGCCGCCTGCTGAAATCAGCTCGCGGACATTCGAGTCCGCCGAGCAATTCGACGAGTGGCTGGCCGCTGCCAGCGGCCCGGTCGCTATGGCAGTGCTGACCGACGACGCGAACGATGCGACAGGGCAGCCGAAGTTACAGATCGGGTTCGCGGCGCAGCCGGATCAGGCGTGGCAACTTCCGCCAGAGTTGCTGCCGCGTGCCAAGGCCTTGCTCGAAGCGGGGGAACGCGATATCTACGTGCACGACTGGAAATCAGCGATCCACGGGCTGGGCGAGGTGGGAGTCGGCTTTCCGCGGGCCGCCGGGGACACCATGCTAATGGCTTACCTGGCGGATTCGAGCCGGACGAACTATGAATTGAAGAAAACTGTCGAGCGACGCTTGGGACACTCCGCCAGTGACGATGCAGGACGGGCAGCCAACCAAACACTTGCCCTGCACGACACGATTCAAGGCGATATCGACCGGATGGAGTTGCGCTCGATCTATGAAGAGATCGAATTGCCGCTGGCTCCAGTGTTGGCCTCGATGGAAGCGAAAGGCATCCTGCTGGAGTCGCAGGCCCTGGCAGAGTTCTCTGTCCAGTTGAAGCAGAGCATCGACGAACTGAGCAGCGAGGTGTTGGAACTTGCCGGTCGAGACTTCAACATCGGCTCGCCCAAGCAATTGGGCGACATCCTGTATGTTCATCTGGGCCTGCCGCAGCCGCAGAAGCGAGGCAAGACCAAGGCTCCGTCCACAGCCTCAGACGTTCTCGAGGGCTTGAGGGACAAGCATGCGATTGTCGGCAAGGTCCTAGACTGGCGCCAGCACACCAAGCTCAAGAGCACTTATGTCGATGCCCTGCCTCTGCTGGTCGCTGCAGACGGACGCCTGCACACCACCTTCAACCCAACCGGATCCGCCACCGGCCGTTTGTCATCGCTCAATCCGAACCTGCAGAACATTCCCACGCGGACACCCCTGGGCCGCGAGATGCGCAAGGCTCTGGTAGCACCGCCAGGCTGCCAGTTCGTATCGGCGGACTATTCCCAGGTGGAGTTGCGCGTGATGGCGCACCTATCGGGCGACGCCAACTTGATCGCTGCCTTCGCCAGCGGCGAAGACCTCCACCAGCGCACGGCGTCCGAGGTTCTCGGCATTCCCCCGATGCTGGTCGGCCCGGACGAGCGCTCCCGCGCCAAGGCCGTGAACTTCGGCATCATCTACGGCCTGAGCGCCTTCGGCCTTGCAAAGCAACTCAATATCCCTCAGGGCGACGCTCGCGACTACATCAGGCTCTACTTCGAACGCTATAGCAAGGTCAAGCAATTCAAGGAAGACACCATCGAGCAGACCAAGCGGACTGGGTTCAGCCGCACGCTGTTCGGGCGCCGCAGGCCCGTGCCAGACCTGGACAGCAAGAATCACACCGCCCGCAGCATGGCCGAGCGCATCGCGGTCAACTCGCCCATCCAAGGCACAGCGGCCGACCTGATCAAGAAAGCCATGCTCGCCACCGATGCGGCGCTCAAGCAGGAGCGACTGCGGGCGCGAATCGTGTTGCAGATTCATGACTCGCTGCTTGTCGAGACGCCGGAAGAGGAAGTCGCGACCGTGAGCGAGCTGCTAAAGGCCGAAATGGAAGCCGTGGCCAGCCTAGCCGTGCCCTTGGTGGTAGACATCAAGACGGGCCCGAACATGCGGGACTTGGAGGGCGGATAAGTCGCCGCGCTGGCAGATGGCTACTTGTATGCGCGGGTGACCCACTCCGCAACCACGCACGGCTTGGGTGCTCCCTCGATTTCGACGGTCACGTTCCAGATGGTCTGCACGCCCCACGGATGCTCCTCGACGGCATGCGGGGAGATATGGCCGCGAATGCGGCTGCCCGCGGGCACTGGCGCGGGAAAACGGACACGATTCAGTCCGTAGTTGATGCCGTGCTTGAAATCGCCCGCCACCTTGACGGTGCCCATCATGATCGGGGCCAGCATGGACAAACTCAGAAATCCGTGACCGATGGTGGTCTTGAAAGGGGACTCGGTCGCAGCCCGCTCGGTGTCGACGTGGATCCACTGGTGGTCTTCGGTGGTGTCCGCGAAGTTGTCGATGCGGTCTTGGGTGATTTCGAACCAATCGCTGACCGCGATTTCTTTCCCAATGTTCGCTTGGAGCTCCTCGACGGGTACTTGGCGTGCCATGGCGTAAATTGTAGCCAATGCCGCCAAGCGCGTCCCATAGTGTCGAGCCAGCGTGAGTTCCAGGCCGCCAAAGATGGCACCGCGCAACCGAGACATGAATCCAGAGGCAAGGCGAGGCCGAAACTGGAAGTCTTGCTCTGGCTCAGAATCGATGCTCGAGCGCAGCCTCCCGCGCCGCCGCAACCACACGACCCGGATTGAGTTCTGGAGCGATCCGAACCTTGGAACGGTGCCGGACCAGCGGATGCTCCGGCAGGCGCAGAGTCGCGACTGAGCGGCGGGCTCGGCGGCACGCCGTGCTATGCTTCCCATGCTGGGAGGCGGCCGTGATGGCAGACGACGGCATCATAGAGCATCAAGCGGCGACAGCCTACGACCCGGTTCATTACCCTGATTCGGACGGACACTTCTTGCCAGACAACCCGCTCCAAGCGTGGGCCCTCGTCCGACTGCGCGTCAACCTAGAAGAACACTTTCGCAACGTTCCCAACTTGGTGTTGGAAGGCAACATGTTCTTGTACTACGAACAAGGCGACAACACCAAGAGCGTGGCACCGGATATGTTCGTGGTGCTGGATCACGACTTGGGTCGGCGCGGCACCTATCAGTTGTGGGTTGAGGGCAAGCCGCCAGACTTCGCGCTGGAGGTAGTCTCACCGAGCAGCAAGGTGCGCAACCATGAGGACAAAAGGGAGCTGTACGCCCGCTTGGGCATTGCCGAGTACTTCTTGTTCCAGCCCAACGAGCAGCAGTCCGGGCAGCGCTTGTGGGGCTACCGGCTGTGGGGTCGGAATTACGTGGAATTGCAGGCGGGGCCATGCGGGGAGTTGGTCAGCGAGCGCTTGGGCGTTACGTTTCGCCCGGAGGGCGCGTTCATCCGGGTGCGCAATCGAGAGACCGGAGACGACTATTCGTGGCCTAGCGAATTGAGCGACGAGCACCAGGCACTAATCGCGGAGAACTCAGCTATGAAAGATCAGGCACGGGTGGCAGAGCAACAGATCGCAGTGGCACAGCAACAGATCGAAGCGGCAGAGCGGGCACGGCGTGAGGCGGAAGCAGAAAACGCTAGATTGAAGGCGCTATTGGGCCAGCTGCGACCTTCCGGTTCCCACCAAGACTGATACTGTCCGGTGTCGGCCGCGAGCGCCAACATTCAAACGGGCCTCTGGTTGGCCCCGCGAGCAGTCGGCGCTGTTCACTGGCATGTCATGTCCACCGGGCCCTGATCAGGCCGACCTGCGTCGGCCAGCGCTGCGGTTGTCTCAGTGACGTACGCCACGAGCATGCGATTCTCGGCCTCGATGTGGGCACCGCAGCATTTCAGAACCGGGACTTGACCCCATTGTCAACGTTGCAGTGTGACAGCGGATCTAGAGCTTGTTCACTGGATTGCCGCTGAGCACGTAGAGCAGCGAGACCGCAATCAAGATCGCACCATTGATGCCCAGCACACTGCGAGCCCCGATCCTGTCGGCTGCAAACCCGCAGGTCAGGTTGCTGAGAGGCATCACGCCGCGAAAGGCGGTGTTGTACACGCTCATGATGCGCCCGCGCATTTCCTCGGAGAGGGTGAGTTGCACCAGAGAACTGACCATCGTAAACACCCCGAGGATCGCTCCGCCGGAGAGCAGCAGTAGCGGCAGGCCCAGCCACAGAGCGCTCGAGAACGCAAATCCCACAATGGTGAGACCTAGAAATGACTGCATGTTCAATGCTTTGCGACCCTTTCTGGGAGTGTTGCCCAAACTCGCAACGAACAGGGCCCCGACTACCGCTCCCCCTCCCAAGACCGATCCCATCAGGCCGTAGCCGCCAGCGTCAAGGCCGTAGACGTCCCGTGCAAACACGGGTAGCAGCAGGTTGATGGGCACTCCGCAGAACGCCGAGACCACCGAGAGCAGCATCAGGGACCGCAGTGCGGCACTGGCGTGGATCGAGCGGAAGCCGTCGAGCAGGCTGCGGAAAATGTTCTTCTGGCCAGCCTTGCGCAGGAAGGGGATCTTCAGGGTCAGCAGCGACACGATCACGGCCAGGAAGCTCAGAGCGTTGACGAAGAAGCACATGGCCGGGCCGAGGAACTTGAAGACTGCACCGCCGATCGGTCGACCCACGGTCCCTGCGAGGTTGAACTGGATGGAGAGCAGTGCGATCGCGTTGGCCAGGTTCTTCTTCGGCACCAGCGATGGGATCAGAGCTTGATATGCCGGCCCTCCGAATGCTTGGCCCAACCCAGCGAGGAAGGCAGCGGCGAGGATATGCCAGACCTCGACGCGGTCTGCGAAGAACAGCAGGGCCAGCGCGAGCGAGGCAATCATCTGCAGCACCTGCGAGCCGATCAAGAGGTAGCGCCGGTCCATGCGGTCGGCGAGCACACCGCCGAGCACGGAGAACAACAATATGGGCAGGCCGTTGAGGAAAGCGGTCAGACCCAGCAGGCTCTCGGAGCCGGTTCGCTCGTAGATGTACCAGCTCTCGGCGATCTGCGCGACGAAGTAGCCTGTCGTCGAGGTGAATGCGCCGAACCACAGCCAGCGGAAATTGCGGTAGCGAAAGGAGCGGAACGTGCGGACCAGCAACCCCGGCTCTCGTCTTCTGCGGGGTGAGTCCATGGGCTGGTCCGGCGACCCGCCCCGAACGGGCACGGCCACTGGCCGCCGACACATTATCTTGGCACAGAAACCAGCTGCGATCACCAAAGGCGGGGATTTGAACCGCCGGGCTGGTCTGCCGAGCAGTCCCTGGAGTCCGGGCGCTAGATTCTAGCGCCAGTGTGCGGACACGCTGCTAAACTTGCACGAGACCGGCGGGGGCACCTCTGGCAAGTTCCCCTTGCGCCAGCACTCCGATCGCTGCCGTCATCTCCGACATGGAACCTTCTCACTCCCCGAGCCCAACCAAGCACCCGAAAGGCCTGTATGTTCTGTTCGCATCCGAAGCATGGGAGCGATTCAGCTTCTATTCGATGCTCTCGCTCTTCACGCTTTACCTCAGGGATGGCGTAGAAGGCTTTGGCTGGACAGAGACTGAGGCAATTACTCTCTACTCGTGGTACTTGACATTCGTCTATGCCAGCCCCTTTCTAGGCGGTCTGCTGGCGGATCGCTATCTGGGCTATCTCCGCACCACTTTAATCGGTGCCGTGTTCTTCGTTGCCGGGCACCTGCTGCTGTCCTTCCATTCGATCACGATCGTCTACGTCGCCTTGGTCTGTCTGGTGATCGGTAACGGCCTGTTCAAGCCCAACGTGTCGACGATGGTGGGCAACCTGTACCCGGACGGCAGCCCGCTCAAGGACCGGGCGTTCGTCATCTTCTACTTCGGAATCAACGTCGGGGCCTTTGTGGCACCGGTCGCGATGGAGCTGATCAAGCAGCAGGCAGGCTATCACCCCGCGTTCGCCGTTGCAGGTGGCGGCATGGTGGTTTCGCTCGCAACTCTGTACCTCTTGCGGCGTCACGTCGAGATGGTGGATGCCCCGATCGCGCAGCCGGCCGGCGGTCAAGCTGAGTCCGGCGAGCTCGCAAGTGTTCCCGAATCGCGCCGCATTATCGCGCTGCTCGTGATATTCCTCATCGTGATCGTCTTTTGGATGGCGTTCCACCAGAGCGGGTCTACGCTGACATACTTCGCGAACGACAACATCCGCTCGAACTGGTCCGGTACGATCTGGAACGCGGTCAACCCGGCTTGGATCCTGATCCTTTCGTTCCCGCTGGTGAAGCTCTGGGGCTGGCTCGACAAGCGCGGTCAGGAGCCATCTACTCCCGCCAAGATGTCGACGGGCATGTTGTTGACGGGCCTCTCCTTCTTCGTGCTCTACGTCGCGGCTACGGTCGGAGAGGCTTCTGTCACCGGGACCGACATTTACGACTACCGAGTGTCGCCGTTCTGGCTGATCACGTCATACGGAATTGTCACGCTGGGCGAACTGCTGCTGTCTCCGATGGGCCTCTCGTTGGTTTCGAAGGTCGCACCGTTCCGGCTCAGGGGAATGATGATGGGCGGTTGGTTTGTCGCCACGGCAGCGGGCAACAAGCTGACCGCCATTGGCGTGTACTGGACGCGCTGGCCGCATTCGGTGTTTTTCGCGGTGCTGGGGGTGATGTGCGTCGTTGTCGCCACCCTGCTGGCCGGTTTGTTGAAGCCCCTGAAGAAGGCCATGCCCGGGGTCTGACGAGGTCTGCTGCTTCGGAAAATCCGGCA
>LXNI01000977.1_pt1 | contig 28448 bp, 23 predicted proteins | sample 809091 | NCBI WGS metagenome assembly LXNI01 (sample SAMN04870527, study PRJNA318959) | sponge metagenome | biome: 01000161; feature: marine sponge reef; material: water | host: Sarcotragus foetidus | place: Greece: Milos, Mediterranean Sea | collected 2013-05-29 | depth 5-7 m | reverse complement strand
CGCGCCCTGCTGCGCGCCGCCGGCTTCGCGGTGAAGGACGTCCCGGAAGCCCATTTCTGCTGTGGGTCCGCGGGCGCCTACAACATGCTTCAGCCCGACATGGCCGGGGCCTTGGGCCGTCGCAAGGCCGTCCATATCGAGAGCACCGGGGCAGCCGCGATAGCCGCCGGCAATCTCGGCTGCCTGGCCCAGATCGCCCGTTTCACCGCCCTGCCGCCGCTGCACACCGTGGAGCTCCTGGACTGGGCGACCGGCGGGCCGCTTCCGGCCGCGTTGCGCGCCACGGATCTGCCCGCACCGGTTCTCCGCGAGGGCGCGTCGGGTTCGGATGCGGTGCCGGCCTCGCCGGAGCAGGCCGATTCCGGGGGTCCGGGCGTCTGGTAATGTGGCGTCGCAACGGAGATGGAAAGCGATGAGCATGGATGTCTTTCTGCGGGCCGCCGAAGGCGAGCTGGGCGCGGAACACGTCAACACGGCGGACGAAACGCTGGCCCGCTATGGGGAGAACACCATGCCGGGCGGCGACCGAAGCCCCGCCGCGGTGCTCTATCCCGGCTCGACCGCCGAGGTCGCCGCGTTGGTCCGCCTCGCGAACGAGCACAATGTGCCGCTTTTCCCCACCTCCACCGGCAACAACATGGGTCTCGGCACCCGCTCCGCGCCGGCGGAAGGCATGGCGGTGCTCGACTTGGGCCGGCGCATGAACCGGATCCTCGAGATCGACGAGCGCCTCGGCTTCGCATCCGTCGAGCCCGGGGTGAGCTTCCAGATGCTGGCCGACGAGCTGAAGCGGCGCGGCGGCCAGTGGATGAACTCGACGACCTCCGGCCCGCCCCAGGGCGGCATGATCGGCAATGCGCTCGACAAGGGCGCCGGCTACGGACCCTATTTCGACCATTTCGGTTTCAGCTGCGGCATGGAGGTCGTGCTCGGCGCCGGCGACGTCATCCGCACCGGCGACGGCTCCATTGAGGCCGACAATCTCGTCAACTGGCACGTCTCGAAATATTCCTTCGGGCCGATCCTGGACGGGCTGTTCGCCCAGTCGAACTACGGCATCGTCACGCGGCTCGGCGTCTGGCTATTGCCGCGGCCGCCGGCGATCCGCTCGTTCCACTTCGCCTTCCCGGACGACGGCGATCTGGAGGAAATCGTCGAACTGTGCCGGCCGATGAAGATGTCGAACTTCGTGCCGACATTGTTCCGCGTCGCCAACGACCTCTACCTGATCGGCAGCGAGGTTCCGAGCCCGGCTTATGCGGCTTCGGGCGGGAAAGAGTCGATAAGCGACGACGCGCGCAAGGCGTTACAGCGGGAGCACGGGCTGGGCGCCTGGACCGTCTCCGGCGCCTTCTACGGGCCGTCGATGGAAGCGATGGAGCCGCAGATCGGGCGCGTCGTCGACCATTTCTGCGCCTCCGGCAAGGCGACCTACATCCCGCACGAGGCGGCGCTGGAAATGCCGGCGCTGGCCTGCGCGGTCGCGTCCTTCTCCGGCGAGCCGACCCTGACCGAACTGGGTCTGCTCAAATGGCGGCCGGGCGGCGGCAACGCCTGGTTCACGCCGGGCACGCCCATGGACGGCAAGATCGCCAACGAGTTCCAGAAGCTCGGCCGCGCGATCTACGAGGCCAACGGGCTCGACTACCAGGTGATGAACGTCGCCGGGCCGCGCTTCGCCCGCGGCTTGCACGTCATCTCCTTCAACCGGGAAGACCCGGACGAAGCCGCCCGCGCCGACGCCGCCTACCGGGCGCTCGCCGAAGCCTTCTACGCCCGCGGCGTGGCGGTCGGCCGGGCGCCGGTCGACTGGCAGGATTTCCACATGGACAAGCTCATGCCGTCCTTCCGCGACGCCTGCGCCGCGATCAAGCGTGCGCTCGATCCCAATGGCGTCATCGCGCCGGGCCGCTACGGCATCCACTAGCTTCTGTCAGGGCAGGGCACCCATGCATATCGGATTGATCGGCGGCATCGGGCCCGCCGCGACGGAATTCTATTACCGGCACCTGGTCGCGCGACACGAAGCGGCGGGCCGGCCCATGGAGCTCACCATCGTCCATGCCCACGTGCATAAGCTGGCGGCCAACGCGATGGCGGGCAGGGCCGAAGCACAGGCGGCGGAATTCGCCGCGCTGACCGGGCGGCTGAAGGGCGCTGGCGCCGAGGCCGTGGCGATCACCTCGATCGGCGGGCATTTCTGCTTCGACGAATTCGAACCGCTCTCGCCGCTGCCGGCGCTCAACGTGGCGCCTGCGATTGCAGCCGGCCTGCGGGCGCGCGGAGTCGCAAGAATTGGCCTGATCGGCACGGCGGTCGCGATGACCAGCGGCATCTACGGCGCCCTTTCGGGGAATGGGTCCGGGATCGAGACGGTCATCCCCGAAGGCGACGATCTCCAGACCGCTAACGACGTCTATATCGCGCTTGCAAGGGCCGGTACGGTCAGCGAGGAGGGGCGCGCGACCCTGTTCCGGATCGGCCGCGACCTCGTCGAGCGCCAGGGGGCGGAGGCGGTGCTGCTCGCCGGCACCGACCTGTTCGTCGCCTTCGAGGGCCGCGATCCGGGCTATCCGACGATCGACGGCGCGCTGCTCCACATCGACGCCATCGCCGGCGCCTCGATGGACGGGCTCGGGGCCTATCCGGGATGAGAGAGAATTGGCAGACCGCGGCCTCCCATTGCATTAGGCTGGCGGAAGCGGCGCGGTGCAGGGAGGATTGGATGAGCGCAGGCAACCGGAACCCGTTCGAAACCGATCTCGACAAGAACCCGGCCAACTACATGCCGATGCACCCGAGCCGGTTTCTGGAGCGGGCGGCGGAGACATACCCCGGCCGGACCGCGATGATCCACGGCGCCCGGCGTTTCACCTATGCCGAGCAGCACGAACGGTCGGTCCGGCTGGCGAGCGCGCTGGCCAAGCGCGGCATTGGCGCCGGCGACACGGTGGCGCTCATGGGAGCGAACACGCCGGAGGGCCTGGAGGCCCATTTCGGCGTGCCGATGACCGGCGCGGTGCTCAACCCGCTCAATATCAGGCTCGACGCGGCGATCATCGCCTTCATCCTCGATCACGGCGGCGCGAAGGTTTTGCTGACCGATACCGAGTTCGCGCCGACCGTCGAGGCCGCCCTCGGCATCGCGAAGGTCAGGCCGCTGGTGATCGACATCGATGACAGCGAAGGGCCGGGCGGCAAGCGGCTGGGCAGTCTGGATTACGAAGCGCTGATCGGGGAGGGCGATCCAGACTACGACTGGCCCGGCATCGAGGACGAATGGCAGGCGATCGCGCTGTCCTACACCTCCGGCACCACGGGCGATCCGAAAGGCGTCGTCTACCATGCGCGCGGCGCCTACATGAACGCGCTCGGCAATGCGGTGACCTGGGCAATGCCGCACCGGCCGGTCTACCTGTGGACCCTGCCGATGTTCCATGCGCTCGGCTGGTGCTTTCCGTGGAGCGTCGCGATCATGGGCGGCACCCATGTCGGCCTGCGCAAGGTCGAGGCGAAGGCGATTTTCCAATCCATTGCGGACAACGGCGTCACCCATATGTGCGGCGCGCCCATCGTTCTCTCGACCCTGATCAACGCGCCGGAGGAAGACCAGGTACCGTTCGAGCAGTCCGTCAAGGTGTTCACCGCCGGCTCTGCGCCGGCGCCCGCGGTGCTGGACGGCATCGCGAAGCTGGGCTTCGACGTCACCCATGTCTACGGGCTGACCGAGGTGTTCGGGCCGAGCGCCCATTGCGCGTGGCAGGAGGCCTGGGACGGGCTGTCCGGAGACGCACTCGCCGAGCAGAAGGCGCGCCAGGGCGTGGCCTACCCGACGATGGATGGCGGCATGATCGTGGCCGATCCTGAGACCCTGGAGCCGGTGCCGCGCGACGGCGCGACGATGGGCGAGATCCTGAAGCGCGGCAACTCGATCATGAAGGGCTATCTCAAGAACCCGCAGGCGACCGACGCCGCGTTCGAGGGCGGCTGGTTCCATACCGGCGACCTGGCGGTCTGGCATCCCGACGGATATGTCCAGATCCGCGACCGCTCCAAGGACATCATCATTTCCGGCGGCGAGAACATTTCGTCGATCGAGGTCGAGGCGACGCTTTACGCCCACCCCGATATAGCCGAAGCGGCGGTCGTCGCCCGGCCGCATGAGAAATGGGAGGAGACGCCCTGCGCCTTCGTCGGCCTGCGCCCCGGCGCGACGCTCAGCGAGGCCGACGTTATCGCTTGGTGCCGCGGCCGGCTCGCGCACTACAAATGCCCGACAGCGGTCGTGTTCGGCGAACTGCCCAAGACTTCGACCGGCAAGATCCAGAAATTTCTGCTGCGCGAGCAGGCGGCGGGCTGAAGCCGCAAATCAAACTGGGACACGACCGGGACACGACCGGGACCGCGGCGGTGTTTCGCTTCGCCGGAGCGGCAGCGCTCGAACAGTCTCTAGAAATTTAACCTATTTTTCTATTTTTTCCTTAATTTTCCGGTATTTGTCTCCATATTGGTCCCTGTCAACGCCCAAAATGCGCCCGGATCGCCGCTGTCCCCGAAAGCAAGGTGGCGCTGGGCTTTGCGTGAAGCGCCGCAGGCCGCGGCCGGGCCGTCCCAACGATTTATTGGAAAAAGTGGAACGGTCTGTCTAGATTGGAAAAACGGGATAACCTGCTGTTTTTTCACAATATTCCCCGGAATCGTATATTGAGCGATCGCACAAAAGAGAAAGATAGCTTTCTTGAATTCCGGAGCTTCGCCGGATCGGCCGAAATGACGACGATGGGAATGGCCGGTTCCTGCAGCCTTCAAGCCGCGCCGGACAGGAAGGCCGCGATATAGCGGTCGTGCCAGGTCACCCGGCTGCCGCGGCCGTGGAAGCCGACATGGCCGCCGCTGTCGTGCAGGCAGGGGATCAGGGCCGGAGCGTCCGCCCAGTTGAAGCGGTCGAAGGGTTCCGGTGCGATCCACGGGTCGTCGCGCGCCTGGATGATGAGAGTCGGGACGCGGACTGCCGGCATGAAGCGTGTGGCCGAACTCTCGGCATAGTAGCGCTCGACCGTGCCGAAGCCGTACCGCGGCGCGATATAGCCGGCGTCGTATTCCCGGATCGTCCTTGCCCGGCGCACCGGTTCGCGCCAGCGCTCGGGCAGGCCGCCACGCGCCCGGAACGCATCCTTCTTCATCCGGTCGAGCAGGTAGCGCTTGTAGATCCAGTTGCGCGCGCGATTGAACCGGCCGCAAGCGGCGGACAGATCGATCGGTACGGAGACGGCGGCTGCCGCGCGCAACGGCGCCGACCTGCCTTCTTCACCGAGATACTTGAGCAGCATGCCGCCGCCCAGCGAATAGCCGACCGCCGCCACGCCGTGGCGGGTCGGCCGGTCCGGCAGCTGCGCGAGCACCGCCCGGAAATCTTCCGTCCGTCCGGCGTGATACTGTTCGTGGCACAGGCTGACGGTCGGGCCCGCGCCGCGCAGGTTGAGGCGGAGCACCGGGAAGCCGGCCCGGAGCAGGGACCGCGCGCTCGCCCTGACATGGATGCTGTCCTCGCAGCCGGTCAGGCCGTGAATCAGGACGACCAGCGGACGCGCTGCGGCCTGCACAGGGAGGGCCAGCCTGCCGGTCAGAACATCGCCGGTACCGTCCGCCATCGGGAAGCGCAGGGTATCCTCCGGCCAGGGCGACAGGTCGATTCGTTCCCGGACCAGCACATTACGCAGGGTCTGCAGGTCGCCGCCCCGCCAGGGCGCGCGGGGACGGAAATTCGCGATTGCGTGTGCGGCGGTTGCGGGGGCGTCCATACCGCCTATATGGCACGGCTGCCGCCCCAGTCGACCGATGGGGCGACCGATGGGGTCGACCGGTGGGTCGATCGTCGCCGCTCCGCCGCTGCGCAAGGGCATGGCGGGCGTACCCGCTTCGCGTTATGGGAAGCCCATGACTGCTCCCAGGGAAGATGCCGCTTCAGATCGGTTCGCGGGCCCGCTCGCCGGCATTGCCGTCATCGACCTGACCCGCGCGCTCGCCGGTCCGTATGGCACCATGCTGCTCGGTGAGTTGGGCGCGCGGATTGTCAAGGTCGAGCCGCCGGGCGGCGACCCTGCACGCGAGATCGGGCCGCATGTCGCCGGCCAGAGCGCCTATTTCATGTCGCTTAACCGGGGCAAGGAATCGGTCGTTCTCGACCTCAAGGACGCTGCCGACCGCAAGGTCTTCGAGGCGATGGTCAGGCGCGCCGACGTGCTCTACGAAAACTATCGCGCCGGCACAATGGAACGGCTCGGCTACGGCTGGGAAGTCCTCAAGGGTCTGAACCCGCAGCTCGTTTATGCCGCCACCAGCGGCTTCGGCCAGACCGGCCCCTACCGCCATCGCCCGGCCTACGACATGGTGGTGCAGGCGATGGGCGGCATCATGAGCATCACCGGCCATCCCGGTGGCCCGCCGACCCGGGTCGGCGCCTCGATCGGCGACATTGCCGCCGGCCTGTTCACGGCGCTGGGCGTCGTCTCGGCGTTGCAGCACCGGGCGCGCACCGGCGAGGGCTTGATGGTCGATGTCGCCATGCTGGACAGCCAGGTCGCCCTGCTGGAAAACGCCGTTGCCCGCTATGGCGCGACCGGCGCGGCGCCCGGCCCGCTCGGCGCGCGGCATCCTTCGGTCGCGCCCTTCGACGCCTATCGCACCGCCGACGGCCACATTATCGTCGCCGCCGGCCACGAAGACAGGTTCAGATGCTTCGCCGAGACGGTCGGGCAGCCGCATTGGCCCGACGATCCGCGATTTGCGACCCTGGCCGACCGGCTGGACCATGTCGATGCGCTGAAGGCGGAGATCGAGGCCGTTCTCGCAACCGGAACGACCGGGCACTGGCAGGCCCTGCTGGAAGCGGCAGACATTCCCTGCGGGCCGATCAACGCCATGCCGGACCTGTTCGGGAATGCCCATATCGCCGAACGTAACATGATTGTATCGATCGACGACCCCGATGCCGGCACGATGAAGCTCGCCGGCCTGCCGATCAAGATGTCGGCTTACGCAGACCGGGAGACGCGCCCGCCGGCGCCGCGGCTGAACGAACACGGTCCGCGGCTGCGGGCCGAATTCGGCGGGGAACGGGACGGGACCGCACCATGATCCGAAAAGTCCTCCGCTGGACCCTGCGCATCGTGGCAACCCTGGTCCTGATGCTGGCGGTCGCCGGCGTCGTCCTGTTCTTCTGGTTCCGCACCTCGCTGCCCCGGCTGGACGGATCGGTGGCGGTCGCCGGAATCGAGAAGCCGGTCAGCATTGTGCGCGACAAGCGCGGCATCCCGCACATCTATGCCGGAACGGAAAACGACGCCTGGTTCGCGCTCGGCTTCGTCCACGCCCAGGACCGGCTGTTCCAGATGGAAATGCAGCGGCGGATCGGCCAGGGCCGGCTGGCGGAAGCGATCGGCGCGCCCGGCCTCCGGGTCGACCGGATGCTCCGTACACTCGGCCTGTACCGCCGCGCGCAGGACAGCGTGAATCACCTGGCGCCGGAACACCTGAAGGCGCTGGAGGCCTATGCAGCCGGGGTGAACCGGTGGCTGGAGGCCCGCAAGGGCACGCTGCCGCCGGAATTCAACCTGATCGGCCTGGAATTCGAACCGTGGCGGCCGGCGGACACGCTGGTCTGGGGCAAGCTGATGGCGGTCCGCCTGTCGACCGACTGGCAGGGCGAACTGTTGCGCGCCCGGATTGTCCAGAAACTCGGCGAGAAGGCGATCCCGGTCCTCTTCCCGCCCTATCCGGGCGACTCGCCGACGACCATCGGGTCCACCAGGGAAGGCCTGCTGAACGGCGTCGATTTCGCCGGCCTGCTCGCCGCCCTGCCGGAGGAAGCGACCGGCGGCGGCGCGTCCAACGTCTGGGCACTCGCCCCGGGGCGGACGACGACCGGCGCGGCGATCCTGGCAAGCGATCCGCATCTCGGCATGAACGCGCCGGTGCTCTGGTATCTCGCCCATATCAGCGCGCCGGGGCTCGCGCTGAGCGGCGCCACTGTGCCCGGCGGGCCGCTGCTCATTCTGGGGCATAACGGCCATATCGCCTGGGGGGTCACGACCACCTACATCGATACGGACGATGTCATCCTGGAGAAGCTCGACCCGAAAGACCCGTCCCGCTACATCGCCGACGGGAAGACCGTCACCTTCGAGGTCCGCACCGAAACCATCGGCGTCCGGTTCGGCGACGATGTCACGCTGAGGATCCGGGAATCGCGTAACGGGCCGGCGCTCGATTTCAACGAGGAACTGGCGGAATTCGGCCGGAAGAACGGGCGCGTCGCGGTTTTGCGCGCGCCCTGGCTGAGCCGTTCCGACACCAGCGCCGCCGCCTTCGCCGGGGTCAACAAGGCGCGGAACTGGGAGGAGTTCCGCAACGCCCTGCGTCAGTACATCGGCCCGATCCAGAATTTCATCTACGCCGACAAGGCCGGCAACATCGGCTACCTGGTGCCCGGGGCCGTCCCGGTACGCAAGCGGCCCGACGCCGGCTATCTGCCCCAGGACGGCGCCGATCCCCAATCCGCGCTTGCCGGATACATTCCCTACGACTCGCTGCCGCAGAGCTTCAATCCCCCGGATGGCGTGCTGATCAACGCCAACAACCGGATTGCCGGCAGCGATTATCCCTATTTCCTGTCCAAGAGCTGGGGCGATCACTACCGCGCCACCCGGATCGCGCAGCTTCTGGCAGCGAAGGAGCGCTTCACGCCGGATGAGGTCGCCCGGATGCAAGCCGACCATGTCTCGCTCGCCGCCCGCGCGACCCTGCCGCTCCTGCTGCAGGTCGAGCCGGCCAACGACCGGCAACGGCGCGTGCTGGACATGCTGAAGTCGTGGGACGGCGCCATGGCGTTCACCCGGCCCGAGCCGCTGATCTACACCGCCTGGTTCCGGGAGCTGAACCATCGCCTCTACGCCGACGAGTTGGGCGAGGTGGCGAAACGCTACGTTTCGAACCGGCCGGATGTGGTCATCAACATCCTGAAGAACCATCGCAAATGGTGCGACGATGTCGGGACCGGCGCGGTCGAAGACTGCCCCGCCATTCTGCGCGTGAGCCTCGCGGCCGCGCTCGATTTCCTGTCCGACCGGCTGGGCGAAGATCCTATGCTCTGGCGCTGGGGCGACCTGCATTTTGCTGAAATGCGCCACCAGGCGTTCGGCCCCATCCCGCTGCTCAACCGGCTGACCACCATCCGGATCGCCGCGAACGGATCGCGTTTCACGGTCGTCAAGGCGCCGGTCAACTTCCGGTCCGACAATTCCTACGCGACGCGGCAGGGACCGGGCTTCCGCGGCGTCTACGATTTCTCCGACCTGAAGCTGTCGCGCTTCACCATCAGCAGCGGCCAGTCCGGCAATCCCTATTCTTTCTATTACGACAACCTGGTGCAGGAGTGGCGCGACGTGCGGCACTGGCGGCTGGCACCCGACGAGGCGGCGGCGCGCCGCGGCGCTGTCGGCGTGCTGACCCTCATACCGAAATCCGTCTCAAGGGAGAGCGGCCAATGACCGTAACGGTGCAGGAAATCCGCAGGGCTGCGGAGATTCTGGACGGGCAGATTGTGCGTACGCCGACGGTGCATTCGCGCACCCTGTCGGACATCGCCGGGTGCGAGATCTGGCTGAAGTTCGAGAATCTGCAATACACCGCGTCGTTCAAGGACCGCGGAGCCTATGTCAAGCTGACTTCGCTCGACCGGGCCGCGCGCGAGGCCGGGGTGATCGCCGCCTCGGCGGGCAACCATGCCCAGGGCGTCGCCTACCACGCCCGGCGCTTGGGCATTCCGGCGACCATCGTGATGCCGGCCCAGACGCCGTTCAACAAGGTGCGCCAGACCGAGCATCTCGGAGCGCGGATTGTCCTGCACGGCGCCGACCTCGCGGAGAGCTACGACCACGCCGTCGGGATTGCAGAAAGCACGGGCCTCACCATCGTCCATCCCTACGACGATCCGGCGATCATCGCCGGGCAGGGCACAGCCGCGCTCGAAATGCTGACGGACGCGCCGGACCTCGATGTCTTGGTCGCGCCTATCGGCGGCGGCGGCCTGATCGGCGGCATGGCGCTGATGGCGGCCGGGATGAAGCCTGGCATCGAGATTATCGGCGCCGAGGCGGCGCTCTACCCGGCGATGAAACAGGCCCTGGCCGGCGAGGAAATCCGGACCGGCGGTACGACGATCGCCGAGGGCATCGCGGTCAAGCGGCCAGGCGCCATTACCCGGGAGATCGTCCGCGAGCATGTCTCAGATATCCTGCTGGTCGATGAAGCGGCGCTCGAAAATGCCGTCCTGATGCTGCTCGAAATCGAGAAATCGGTGGTCGAGGGCGCGGGTGCGGCGGCGCTGGCGGCCGTCCTGCAGAACGGGGACCGTTTCGCCGGCCGCAATGTCGGCATCGTTGTCTCCGGCGGCAATATCGATTCACGCGTTCTCTCCGCCATCCTGATGCGCGGCCTGGTACGTCAGGGCCGGCTGGTCCGGCTGCGCATCGACATCCAGGACCAGCCCGGCGTGCTGGGTGCGGTCGCCCGGCTGATCGGCGAGGCCGGCGGCAATATCGTCGAGGTCTACCACCAGCGGCTGTTCCACAACGTGCCGCTCAAGCAGGCCGAACTCGATGTCGTGCTGGAGACCCGCGACTCCGACCATGTCGCTGCCGTGCTGAAGACCCTGTGCGACGCCGGCCATCCAGCCACCATGATCAGCAGCGCGACCGGCGCGAAGGTCGATTGAAGCGGGACAGGGCCGGACTTGCCCGTGGCGGTCAGGGGGCCGGCGGCGGCCGGAAGCCTTGCGCGACCAGATAGGTCTCCGCCGAATCCGCGCGGCTCGCCGGCGGCTTGATGTGGCGGACCGTCTCGAAGCGCGCCCGGACGCGCTTCAGCAGGTCAGCGTCCGCGCCGCCGCGGAAGACCTTGGCGACGAAGGCGCCGCCGGGCCTGAGCGCCCGTTCGGCAAAATCGAAAGCATCTTCGGCCAGCGCCACGATGCGCAGATGGTCGGTCGCCTTGTGGCCTGTCGTAGCAGGCGACAGGTCGCTTAACACCAGATTTGCCGCCGCTTCGCCAACCGCGCATTCGAGGCGGGTCAGCGTTTCCGGATCGAGGAAATCGCCGAGCAGGACGTTCGCGCCGGGTATCGGGTCGATCTCCAGCCGGTCCAGGGCGACGACCCGGCCGCCGGTCTCGGCCGCGCGTGTCCGCTCCAGCGCAACCTGGGTCCAGCCGCCGGGCGCCGCGCCCAGGTCGACCACGATCTGTCCCGGCCGGAGCAGCCGCAACCGGTCGTCGATCTCGATCAGCTTGAAGGCCGCGCGCGAGCGATAGCCCAGCCGGCGCGCCTCGGCGACATAAGGGTCGTTCAGCTGGCGGTCGAGCCAACGGGTCGAGGCGGCCGTGCGCCGGCGCGCCGATTTCACCCGGACCTTTTTTTCGCGGCGGCCGCCGCTGCGCGACGAGTTCCGGGGCATCGACGCCGGCTCAGGCCGCCATGCGGTTGCGGCGCAGCCAGTTAAGCAGATCGGTCCTGGTCACCAGGCCCCAATACCGGGTCCCGTCCCGGATCAGCGCAACGAAGCCCTTGTCGAACGTGGCTTTAACATCGGCGAGGCTGGCGTCCGGCGCCAGGGTTTCCAGCTTTGTCGTCATCGCTGCCGAAACCGGGTCGCCGAAGGCGCCCCTCGTGTCTGTGTCGGCGAGCACCCGCTGCAGCAGGTCCGATTCGTCGATCAGGCCGATGATTCGGTCGCCCTGTAACACGGGAAGCTGGGAGATATTGAACAGCCGCATCCTGCCGAGCGCGATCGCCAGGGTGGTGTCGGGCGGCACGGTGATGTCCTCGTGCTCGTCGTGCCGGCGGGCGATCAGGTCGCGCAGGTCGCCATAGGTCCTGCGCTCGACGAAGCCCTGGTCGGCCATCCAGTGGTCGTCGTACATCTTGGAGAGATACTTGTCGCCGCCGTCCGGTACGATGGCGACCACCCGCTTGGCTCCGGTCTGCCGACGGCACCATTGGACCGCTGCGGCCAGGATGGTACCGGTCGACGAGCCGCCCATGATGCCCTCGGCCTTCAGCAGGTCGCGCGCCGTCAGGAGGCTATCCCGGTCGCTGACGACAATGGCCTCGTCGATCAGCGACATGTCGCCGACCGGCGGAAGTTCGTCCTCGCCGATGCCCTCGACGACCCAGGCGCCCGGCTCGGTCAGTTTGCCGGTCTGGACATAGGGCGCGAGCAGCGAGCCGACGGGATCGGCCAGGATCATCTTCAGGCCGGGCGCCACCCCGCGGAAATAGCGGCCCAGCCCGGTCATGGTGCCGGCCGTGCCGATGCCGCCGACGATGGCGTCGATATCCTCGTCCATCTGCCGCCAGATCTCCGGGCCGGTCGTCGCCTCGTGGACGGCCGGATTGTCCGGGTTGTAGTGCTGGCGGATGTAGAGGGCGCCTGGCGTGCGCGCCTCGATGTCCGCGGCCATGGTCTGATATTGCAGGGGGTGGCCGGGTGGCACGTCCGTCCGGGTGATGATCACCTCGGCGCCCAGGGCCCGGCATTGCTGGATCTTCTCCTGGCTCATCTTGTCCGGGATGATCAGGATCATCCGGTAGCCCTTGAGGGCCGCGACCAGGGCGAGGCCGATGCCGGTGTTGCCGGAGGTCGCCTCGACGATGGTCCCGCCCGGCTTCAGGCGCCCGTCGCGCTCGGCCGCCTCGACCATGCCCAGCGCGATCCGGTCCTTGATCGAGCCGCCGGGGTTGAACAGCTCCAGCTTGGCGAACAGCCGGCATGGGCCGATATCCAGGTTGCGCAACTCTACCATCGGTGTGTTGCCGATCGCGTCGAGCATGGATGCGCCGTTTCCGGCCCTGGCCTGCCTGTCGCGCGGATTTTTCATGCGTTCCCTCCCGGCGCAGACCGTAGCAGCCCGCCGGGCGCGTTGCACGTTCCGCGAACGATCAGTTCCAGCGGGCAGCAGTGTTCGTGATAGAAGTCCGCGTCCGGCCAGTCGATCATCTCGACCAGGGCGTCGGCGGCGAGCTGGCCGATCCGGCGCGCCGGGATTCGCACGGTGGTCAGGCCCGGCTCGAACGCGTCGGAGCCGCGAAAATCGCCGATCCCGATGACCGAAAGATCGTCCGGCACCCGGATTCCCAGAGAAGCCGCTGCGAACATAGCGCCTTGGGCGATCACGTCGTTGCCGGCGAGGACGGCGGACGGCCGTTCTCCGCATTGCAGGGCGCGGGCGATCAGTTCCTTCGACATGCGGATATCGTACGGGCAGACGATGCGACGCCGGTCCAGCACGCGAATGCCGAAGCGGCGGGCCGCGTCGAGCGCGCCGAGGCGCCGGTCGGCCGCGCGGTCGTTGGAGCGTTCTTCGCCGGTTGCATACAGGATGTCCCGGTGGCCGAGTGCGAGCAGATGCTCGGCCGCCATCCGTCCGGCCAGCTCATTGTCGAAGCCGATGCAGGGCCGGTCCTGGCCGGGGCGGTAGTTCCACAGCATGGCCGCAGGAATGCCCTGGCGCTCGATCTGCGCCAGCGTTTCCGGCCGGTGTTCAAGCCCGATCAGCGCCAAGGCGTCCACCCGCTGCTCCGACAGCGAATGAACGAGCACGGCTTCGCGCGCAAGATCGTATCCGTGCGCCGCGATCAGCATGGTCCGCCCGTGGGTCGCCAGCGCCGAGGAAAAATTCTGGAGCATCTCCGAGAAGATCGCGTTGTCGATGGTCGGGATGACGAGGCCGATGCTGCCGGTGGCGCCGCCGACCATGCTTCGCATGGCCCGGTTGCGGACATAGCCGAGTTCCTCGACCGCCTGGCGGATGCGTTCCCGGGTCCGGTAGCGGACGATATCGGGATCGTTGAAATAGCGCGATACGGTCGCCGGCGAGACCTTCGCCCGGTTGGCGACATCGACGATGCCCGGCAGCCGTCCGCGTTTTCCCTGTCGCGCCATGCCCTGAACGAAGCCTAGAATGAAATCGTTTGCAAATTTGTTTTCATTTCATAGCCTGTAAGTCTCCACGACTTCAAGAGCCGGGTCTCCAATCCGGCGGCGCGCCGCGCCGAAACATCGGACGGACCGGTTGCCGATGCCCGAAATCAAGAAGCTTCCCCTGAGAATATCGGGGCTCAGGTCCGGGTTTGCGACCGTCGGACCGGGGGTGCTGCTGTCGGTCGTCCTTGCGATCGCCGCGCAATTCCTTTCCGATCACTACGGCGCGCCGGCGATGCTGCTCGCCCTGCTGCTGGGGATCGCCTTCGGCTTCCTCGCCGAGGAGGGGCGGTGCGTTGCCGGAATCGACCTGTCCAGCCAGAGCATCCTTCGCATCGGCGTGGCGCTGCTGGGCGTGCGTATCAGCGCCGATCTGGTTGCCGGACTGGGATGGGAACCGATCGCCCTGGTGATCGCCGGGGTCTTCGCCGTGGTCGGCTTCGGGCTGGTCGGCGCGCGCCTACTGGGCAGGGGTTGGCGTCTTGCCTTGTTGACCGGCGGCGCCGTAGCCATCTGTGGCGCGTCCGCCGCCATGGCCATCGCCTCGATCCTGCCGAAGAACCGGCACTCGGAGCGGAACCTGACTTTCACCGTTCTCGGCGTGACCGTTCTGAGCACGCTGGCGATGATCGTCTACCCGATCGTCGCCGATCTGCTGCGCCTGACCGAGACGGAAACGGGCGTGTTCTTCGGCGGCACGATCCACGATGTCGCCCAGGTGGTGGGCGCCGGATTTTCCGTGTCGGAGACGACGGGAGAATCCGCGACGGTGGTCAAACTCATCAGAGTGACCATGCTCGCGCCGGTCATCCTGATCTTTGGCCTGTTTTTCGCCGTCTTCGGCGTCGAGCGGCCGGTCGGGGAAAGGCCGCCGCTGGTGCCGGGATTCATCCTGCTGTTTTTCGCGTTGGCTGCCGCCAACTCGTTCGATCTGGTCCCCGCTTCGGTGCGCGACCTGCTGGCCGGCATTTCCCGCTGGGCGCTGCTGACTGCCATAGCGGCCGTCGGAATGAAGACGTCGCTGCGCAAGATTGCCGAGGTTGGCGCGCCGGCAATCGTCCTGATCTGCGCCGAAACCCTGTTTCTCGCCATCTTCATCTGTATCGGCATCCGGGCTCTGATGTAGGCCAGAGGGCATTCCGGGCAGCCGGCGCCGTTTTCCAGACCGCTCCCTTGCGAAAATGAAAACGTTTGCAAAATCGTTTTCATTCATTAGCGTGGAGGAAATGTCGATTCCGGCAGGGCCTTTGCAGCGGGTGCCGGGCGGTTATCGACGGAAGCGGAACGGGAACCGGACGTGGAATTTCTCGACCATTTCGGCGCGGTCTTCACATGGTCCTCCATGCTGATCCTGTGCGCCGGCACGATCGGCGGGCTGCTGCTGGGCGCGACGCCCGGCCTGTCGCCGACCATGGCGGTCGCCCTGCTGATCCCGTTCACCTTCCACATGGACCCGGCCCAGGGCCTCATGCTGCTGGGGGCGGCCTATACCTCCACCGTGGCTGGCGGCGCGGTCAGCGCCATCCTGCTCAACATACCCGGGGCGCCGGCCAACATTGCGACTGCGCTCGACGGCAACGTGATGGCGCGCAAGGGCGCCGGTGCGCGCGCCCTGCAGATCTGCTTCATCTCTTCGGCGCTCGGCGGCGTCCTCGGCATTCTGGTGCTGATCTTCCTGACCCCGGTGCTGGCGAACTGGGCGCTGAAATTCGGGCCGTCGCACCTTTTCTGGGTCGCCATTCTGGGCGTGACGATCATCGGCACGCTGGATTCGAAATCCGTCGTCAAGGGGTTGCTCGCGGGCTGCCTCGGCCTGTGGATCGCCATGATCGGCTCGGATTCGATCCAGGGTGTCGAGCGTTTCATCTTTACCGAGGAACTGGAAGGCGGAGTCCACATCATTGCCGCCCTGATCGGCCTGTTCGCGATTCCCCAGGTCATCGAGATGCTGGAAGGCGGGCGCAAAAACCCGAAACGCAATGTCTTTGAGGTCCGTCGCGCGAACGTCTGGCGGTCTGCGCTGGAAACGATTTCGAAGGTCCGGGCTCTCTTGATCGGTGGTGTTGTCGGCACTGTCGTCGGCCTCATTCCCGGGGCAGGCGGCCAGATCGCCGGCCTGGTCGCCTACGACCAGTCCAGGCGTTTCTCGAAAAACAGCGCAAAATACGGCACCGGCGAGAGCGAGGGCGTGGTCGCGGCGGAAAGCGCCAACAACGCAATGGTCGGCCCGTCGCTGGTGCCGCTGCTCACGCTCTCCGTCCCCGGCAGCCCGACGGCGGCGGTCCTGTTGGGCGGGCTGCTGATCCACGGCATTTTCCCCGGCCCTGACCTGTTCCAGAAACATGGCGCGGTCGCCTTCGCCTTTATCAACTCGATGCTGATCGGCCAGATCCTGATGCTGGTCTTCGGTCTGGCGATTGCCGGTCTGGCGGCCAGGGTCATCAAGATTTCGCCGCCAATTCTCGCCGCCGCCATCTTCATCTTGTCGGTCTACGGCAGTTACAGCGTGCAGAATTCGATGGCCGATGTCGCCATCATGCTGGCGCTGGGCATGGGCATGTATTTCCTGGCGCAATACGGGTTCAGCCCGGCGCCGCTGGTGCTCGGCATCATCCTGGGGCCGATCGCCGAACACAACTACGTGCAGGGCCGGATTCTCGGCGAAGCGCAGGACGGCATCGCGCCATATTTCCTGACCGGTTGGCTCAACATTCTGCTTATTGCCCTGGTCCTGTTTTCGCTGATCTACAGTGTGGCGTCCGAAATCCGCTCGAAATCGCGGGCCAGGGCGGCTGCAGCCGAGGCGGCGGAATGACCGGCCGGCCCGAATCCGACACCGCGGCCGAAGCCGCGCCGGGGACCGCGACCGAAGCGACACCCGAACCGGCAATCGCCGGCCGACTGCAGCAATCGATCGCCGGCCTCATCCTGCTGGCGATCGCCTGTTGGGTTGCCGCCGTCAGCTTCAACGTCGAGGATCCGCAGCCCTACCTCTTTCCGCAGTTAATCTCCGTGGTCATGGTTGCGTTGGCATTGATGGCCGTGCAGCGCGCGGTACGCGGCCGGAACCGTACCGGCGCCGGGATCGGCGTCCAGAAATTCCTGAGCATCGTGCCCGGCCTCGTTTTGATGATGGTCCACGTGTTTGTGCTGGCCGAATGGCTCGGCTTCTATGCCGCGGCCTTCCTCAGCATGCTGATCCTGTACAGCCTGTACGATCCGAATCCGCACGGGAATGTGCGGACCTGGGCGGTCCGGCTGGCCGTCACTGTCGGCTTCGTCGCCGTGATCTATGCTGTTTTTGCCCTCGGTCTGAAGGTGCAGACCCCGGAGGGTATCCTGTTCTAGCCGCGGCTTAGGCCCGGCTGCCAACCGGCGTTTACGCCATCGATTTGAAGTGGAGGAAACCGAAGATGAAAAAAACACTCATCGCTGCGGCTGCGCTGGCCGTCGCTCTGCCGGCAGGGCAAGCTGCCGCAGATGACGCCTATCCGAACAAGCCGGTCAGCCTGACGGTCGCCTACAGCCCCGGCGGCGCGACCGACTTCCAGGCCCGCATCGTCACCATGGTGGCGGCGAACAAGGGCCTGCTGGGCCAGCCGATCGTGATCCTCAACCGGCCGGGCGCCGGCGGCAAAGTGGGCTGGAACCATTTCGCATCCAGGGCGTCGACCGACGGCTACCAGATGGCAGCCTACAACGTACCGCACTTCATCGCCCAGTCGATCAAGTTCAAGACCAAGTACAACATTGACAATCTTGAGCCGATCGCCAACTGGGGCGCCGATCCGGCGGTCTTCGTTGTCAACAAGAACAGCAAGTTCAATTCCGTCAAGGAGTTGGCGGCCTGGGCCAAAGACAATCCGGGCAAGGTGACGGTTTCGGGCGCCGGCCTGTTCGTCGGCCACCACATCGCCTTCCTGCAGATTGAGAAGGCGCTGGGCGCGAAGCTGCGCTACGTCCCGCACAAAGGCGGCGCGCCGGCCCTGAAGTCTGTGCTGGGCGGCCAGGTGATGGCGGGTGTCAACAACCTGTCCGATGCCTTCCGCAGCCGCGGCAGCCTGAAGATCCTCGGCATTGCCGATCTGCAGCGGGACAAGCAATTCCTGCCGGACGTGCCGACCTTCAAGGAGCAGGGCTATGCGGTCGACGATTCGTCGGTCAACTTCCGCGGCATCATGGTCCGCAAGGGCACGCCGCAGGCCGTGATCGACAAGCTGGCCGCGGTTATTCCCAAGATGTTCGCGAACAAGCGCGTCGCCAAACAGATGCGTAACGGCGGCTCGCCGATCCGCATCATGGACCGTGCCGCGGTGCAGAAAATGTGGGCCGAGCGCCAGAAGTTCCTGACCGGCCTGTTGAAGGGCCTCTAAGAGTCTTTCCTTTCGGTTGTTCGCCGCTGCCGCTCCGGTCCTGACAGGTCGGGGTGGCCGGCGGTGCCTTCCGGAAGCGCATCGGCTGAAGCGGACGACCGACAGCCGGTCATCCGATAGAATTCTTATTCGCGGAGTGCATGGTGACTGAACAGTCAGCTATCGCGGCGCGTCTGCCGCTGTCGGACGACCGGCCGGCTCCAGAAGCCGGGGCAGAATCGGTCGTCGCCTGTCTGGTCGTCCGGGCCCGGGCGGCAATGCGCGCCTATGAAAATCACGTTCAGGCACGGGTCGACGAGGCTGTTACAGCGCTCGCTTGGTCGATTTACAAGCCCGAGAATGCCCGGGCGCTTGCCGAACTCGCAGTCGAGGACACCGGCCTCGGCAACGTCGAGAGCAAGGTGATCAAGAACACCCGCAAGACTTTCGGCACCCTGCGCGACCTGATGCGGGTGAAGACCGTCGGCGTGATCGAGGATCTGCCGGAGCGCGGCCTGGTGAAATACGGCAAGCCGGTCGGCGTCGTCGGCGCGGTTTGCCCGTCGACCAACCCGGCGGCGACGCCGGTCAACAAGGCCATGATGGCGCTCAAGGGCGGCAACGCGGTGATTATCGCGCCGTCCCCGGCCGGCCAGCTGACGACGGCGGAAACCGTGCGCTTGATGCGCGCGGAGTTGGGCAAGACCGGCCATCCCGAAGACCTGGTGCAAATCCTGCCGGCTCCGGTCGACAAGGCGATGACCCAGGCGCTGATGGACCGGTGCGACCTGGTCGTCGTTACCGGCAGCCAGAACAATGTCCAGCGGGCCATGAAATCCGGCACCGTGACCATCGGCGTCGGCCCCGGCAACGTGCCGGTCATTATCGATTCGAGCGCCGGCCTCGCCGATGCAGCGCACAAGATCTGCGCGTCGAAAATCTTCGACAACGCAACATCCTGCTCGTCCGAGAATGCCGTCATCATCCTGGACGATGTCTACGAGGCGGCCGTGGCCGCGCTAGTCGAGGCCGGCGGCTATCGCTGCACACTGCGCGAAAAGACAGCCATCGAAGGCGTGCTGTGGCAGGGCGGGACTCTCAACCGCCGCGTCATCGCCAAGGACGCCGATATCGCCGCGCAGGTCTTCGGCCTGCCCGAAGCCGCAGAGCGCGCAAAATTCTTCATGGTCGAAGAAGCGGAGGTCGGCGGTAAACACTCCTTCGCCGACGAGAAGCTCTCGCTGGTCCTGACGATCTACCGGGCGCGGAATTTCGCTGACGCCAAGCGCATCGCAACGGACATCCTGCAGGTCAAGGGCCTCGGCCACTCCGTCGGCATTCACACGCAGGACATGGACCGTGCGCGCGACCTCGCGGCGTCGACAGACGTCGTGCGGGTGCTGGTCAACCAGGCCCACACCTTCGGCAACGGCGGCAGTTTCGGCAACGCCATGCCCTTCACCCTGTCTATGGGCGGCGGCACCTGGGCCGGCAACACGATCTCCGACAATCTCAACTGGTCGAACTTCGTCAACATCACCCACCTCGTGACCACGATCCCCGAAGACCGGCCGGGCGAGGAGGCGATGTTCGGCAACCATTGGGCGAAATATGGGCGCTAGGCGCTCCGGCAGGAGCGCAGCGGACCGCGTGCGGGGCAGGGCATGAATTTCGAGGAGCATGCAGCCAAGGCCCAGTTGAAGGCGCGCGGCCTGCCGGTGCCTGACGGCCGTGTCGTCGATACGCCGGAGGCGGCGGCCGACGCGGCGCGGGCACTGGGCGGTCCGTGCGTCGTCAAGGCCCAGGCGCCGACCGGCAAGCGCGGCAAGGCTGGCGGCATCCGCCTCGCTGCGTCGCCGGACGAAGCGCGCACGGCGGCGGCGGACGTTATCGGTTTGACCATCGGCGGGCACCGGATCGGGCGCTTGCTGATCGAGGAGCAGGTTTCGATCGCCGCCGAACTCTACGCCGCGGTGCTGTGCGATCCGGCAAGCCGGGGGCCGGTCGTACTGTTCTCCGCGATGGGCGGTATGGAGGTCGAGGAAATGGCCGCGGCCGATCCCGACGCCATGCGCCGGATCGAGGTGGACATTGCCGAGGGCCTCGGCGCTGGACAGGCCGCCGTTGCACTGGACGGCCTCGATTTGAACGGGCAGGCCGCCGCGGTCGCAGGGTTCCTGGTCGATCTTTACGAAAGCTACCGGGCGCTCGATGCCGAACTGCTGGAGATCAATCCGCTGGCGCTGACCGAAGATGGTCGGCTGCTCTGCCTCGACTGCAAGTATACGCTGGACGATTCCTCGGCCGCGCGGCAATCAGCGGTCGCCCGGAAGGGTTCGCCGGAGCGCATGACGGCACTGGAGGCCGAAGCCCACGGCGCAGGCCTGAAATACATCGCGCTCGACGGCAGCGTCGGCGTGCTGGCGAACGGGGCCGGCCTCACCATGACGACCATGGATGCGATTACCCATTTCGGTGGCCGGCCGGCCAATTTCCTGGAGATCGGCGGCGAAGCCTATACGAAGGCCGAGACGGCGCTCACCATCCTGCTCAAAAACCCGAACATCCGCTCGCTGCTGGTCAATTTCTGCGGTGCCTTCGCCCGCACCGATGTGATGGCGGACGGGGTCGTCCAGGCCTGGAAGAAGCTCGATCCCGATATCCCGGTGTTCTTCACAATCCACGGCACCGGCGAGGAAGAGGCGGTCGCCCTGGTCGAGCGCGAACTCGGTCACAGGCCCTACGACCTGATGGACGATGCAGTGCTGGCCGCGGTCCGGGCTGCAGCCGCCCGAGATGAATTCGGGCCGGGCCGGGGGGCGGCGGCATGATCCTGCGCCGCGAACACCGGATTCTCGTCCAGGGCGTGACCGGCAAGCAGGGCACCTTCTGGACTCGGGCGATGATCGACTACGACGCTGCCGCGGTCGGCGGCGTCAATCCGCGCAAGGCGGGCACGGAACATCTCGGCCTGCCGGTTTTCGCCTCGGCCGCCGAGGCCGCGCGGACGGCGCCGTTCGACGTCGCGCTGATGTTCATTCCGCCGGCGATGGCCAAAAACGCCGCGGTCGACGCTTGCGAGGCCGGCGCGAAGCTGCTGGTGTGCCTGACCGAACATATCCCGCTCCACGACGTCATGGAGATGCACGCCGCGGCGCGGGCCAACGGCACGAGGATCGTCGGGCCGAACACCGCCGGCTTGGTCACGCCCGGCGAGACCTTCGCCGGTATCCTGCCCGCCTTCAACCGCGCGGTTTTCCGCCCCGGCCATGTTGGGGTGATTTCCCGCTCCGGCAGCCTGGGAACTTTGCTCAGCCTGGTGCTGACCCAGAACGGCTTCGGCCAGTCGGCGGTCTACGGCGTCGGCGGCGACCCGATCGTTGGCACCACGACCCGCGAGGCACTCGAAATGTTCGACGCCGACTCGCGCACCGAGGCGGTCGTCATCTGCGGCGAGATCGGCGGCGACGCCGAGGAAGAAGCCGCGGAATACGGCGCCGGAATGGCAAAGCCCGTGGTCGCTTTCGTGGCCGGCCGCGCTTCCCCGCCCGACCGGAAAATGGGTCATGCCGGGGCCATTGTGTCCGGCGGGAAAGGCGACTACCTCTCGAAGCGAAAGGCGCTGGAGAGGGCGGGGATCGCCGTCGCCGACGTGCCGAGCGACATTCCGAAACTGCTGTCGGCACGCCTCAGGGCGGCGGCCTGACGAAAGCGCATTCTGCGAGGAACTACCGATGAAGATGACGACCGAAGAAGCCTTTGTGAAAGTACTGCAGATGCACGGCATCGAGCACGCCTTCGGCATTATCGGCTCCGCCATGATGCCGATCTCGGACCTGTTCCCGAAAGCCGGCATCGCCTTCTGGGACTGCGCCCACGAATGCAACGCCGGTATGATGGCCGACGGTTACACCCGCGCCACCGGCAAGATGAGCATGGCGGTCGCCCAGAACGGCCCCGGCATCACCAATTTCGTTACTCCGATCAAGACGGCCTACTGGAATCACACACCGATGTTGCTGGTGACGCCCCAGGCGGCGAACCGGACAATCGGGCAGGGCGGCTTCCAGGAGATCGAGCAGATGGCCGTGTTCAAGGACATGGTCTGCTACCAGGAGGAGGTGCGCGATCCGGTACGGATCGCCGAAGTGCTGAACCGGGTGATCGAAAAGGCCTGGCGCGGCAGCGCGCCGGCGCAGATCAACGTGCCGCGCGATTACTGGACCCAGGTGATCGATATCGAACTGCCGCAGATCGTGCGCCTGGAGCGCTCACCCGGCGGCCGGAGCGCCATCGAGGCCGCCGCCGCGCTGCTCTCGGAGGCCCGTTTCCCGGTCATCCTGAATGGCGCCGGCGTGGTGCTGAGCGATGCCATCGACGCCTCGCGCCAGCTCGCCGAGCGGCTCGGCGCGCCGGTATGCTGCAATTACCAGCACAACGACGCCTTCCCCGGCAGCCATCCGCTCTCCGTCGGGCCGCTCGGCTACAACGGTTCGCGCGCAGCCATGGAGCTGATCGCCAAAGCCGATGTCGTGCTCGCGCTCGGCACGCGGCTCAACCCCTTCTCGACCCTGCCGGGCTACGGCGTCGACTACTGGCCGAAGACCGCGAAGCTGATCCAGGTCGATCTCAACCCCGACCGAATCGGGTTGACCAAGCCGGTCGCGGTCGGGATTGCCGGCGATGCGAAACTGGTCGCCGAGCAGATTCTGGGGCATCTGGCGGACGATGCCGGCGACACCGAGCGGGAGACCCGCCTGTCGGCGATCCACCACACGCGCTCGGCCTGGCTGCAGGCGCTGAGCGGTATGGATCACGAAGACGACGATCCGGGTACGAGCTGGAACGAGCGCGCGCGCAGCCGCGAGCCGGAGAAGATGAGCCCACGCATGGCCTGGCGCGCCATCCAGTCGGCTTTGCCGGGCGACGCCATAATTTCGTCGGACATCGGCAACAACTGCGCCATCGGCAACGCCTACCCGACTTTCGAGGAGGGCCGGAAATATCTCGCGCCCGGCCTGTTCGGGCCGTGCGGCTACGGCTTTCCGGCGATCGTCGGCGCCAAGATCGGCTGCCCGGACACGCCCGTGATCGGCTTTGCTGGCGACGGCGCCTTCGGCATCTCTATGAACGAGATGACCGCCTGCGGGCGTGAGGAATGGCCCGCCATCACCATGGTCATCTTCCGCAACTACCAGTGGGGCGCCGAGAAGCGGAATACGACCCTGTGGTTTGAGGACAATTTCGTCGGCACCGAGCTCGATCTCGACGTGCACTATGCTCGGATCGCCGAGGCCTGCGGCCTGAGAGGCGTGCAGGTCGCAACCATGGACGGGCTGACGACCGAACTGAAGAAGGCTGTCGAAGCTCAGATGAAGGACGGCGTGACCACCTTCATCGAGGTGCTCCTCAACCAGGAGCTCGGCGAGCCGTTCCGCCGCGACGCCATGAAGAAGCCGGTCGAGGTTGCCGGCATCGACCCCGCCGACATGCGCCCGCAACAGGCGGCGTAGAGGATTCGAGCGGTCGGACGCAAAAGTCCGGGGCGACACCGGGGCTATTGTCAAAGGCGATTGTGGGCCCAAGGGTGTAGGGGAGGGTTTCAAACCCTCCGCTACGAATCCGGTCACGCACCCCGGAGCGAACGGCGATGCACGCGCTTGTCCGCCAGGCTCTTCGCCACGCTGAAATCCTGACCGCCATGGGGCTCGTCTTCGTGGCGGGCTGGGCGTTCGTCGCCTGGATAACCCTCAGCATGTCCCATCCGCTCGTCCGGCTGGCGATGCCGCTCGACACCGCCTGGTCCTCGGCGACGGCGGTTGCCGTGGTCGTCATGTGGGGCGGTATGATGGTGGCGATGATGCTGCCCTCGGCTGCGCCGATGATCCTGGCCTTCGATGCCGTGGAGCGCCGCGACGCGCCGGCCGGGCGGGCGACGCCGCGCTCCCTGGCCTTCGGCGGCGCATATCTGCTCGTGTGGATCGGGTTTTCTGCGCTCGCCGCCGGCGCGCAATGGGGATTGCAGGCGAGCGGCCTGCTGACGCCGATGATCGTCAGCAGCTCCAATGGATTGACCGCGGGTCTGCTGATTTTGGCCGGCCTCTATCAGCTGACGCCGCTGAAGCAGGCCTGCCTCAGGCATTGCCGGACGCCGCTCGGTTTCCTGATGGCGGAATGGCGCGATGGCACAGGCGGCGCCCTCGCGATGGGCCTCAAGCACGGCCTCTATTGCGCGGGGTGCTGCTGGGCGCTGATGCTGCTGCTGTTCGTAGCCGGCGTCATGAACCCGGTCTGGATCGCGTTCCTGACCCTCGCGGTGGCGCTTGAGAAATGGCCGCAAATGCCGGGATGGCTGACCTGGGTCTACAGCGCGGCGCTGATTGCCGCCGGCGCTGCGATAGCGCTTTGACCGCTGGAGCCGAAGGCTTACGGCCCCGTCCAGTCGAACGGGATGTGCTTGGCGGAGTTGACGTCCCAGGAAAAGTCGAATCCGAAGGCGTCGACGCTGCACACGGTCGATTTTCCCCAGGTCACGAGTTGCGGTCCGGGCCCGGTTTCCGATCCCGGCGCGTTGGCGAGCCGCGGGTATTCGCCCGGATTGCTGGTCGGCCCGGTCAGCGCCTCCGCCCAGGCCTTGACCTTGCCCGCGATGTCGACGCCCCAGCGCGACTGGTCGGGGGCGATCTCGAAGGATATCTTTGCGCGCTCCATGCCGAGGACCGTCCGGCCATCGGCGAACAGGGCGTTCACCTTGCCCATGAAGCCGCCCGCGCGGCCGCCGATGATGGCGGCCAGCGCCGCGGCCTGGGCGTCGTCGGCCCGATCGTCGACGAACACGCCGGCCCGGCCCTTGACTTTGCCGGCCCACAGATCGCCCTCCCAGCGGCCGACTCGCACGAAGGCGAGGTCGTCGAGGACGGTGTCGCCGTAATGCCCGTGCGTGACGTGCCAGAACAGCACCCCGTCGCAATAGCCGTTGTCCGGCGGCTGGGCGAAGGTGCAGGGGCAGGCGACGGCACAACTGCAATTGTCGAACCAGTCCCCGACGATGTGCCAGTTCGGCGTATCCGCCATGAGAGCCTCCAAAATCGTCGAATTCTTCCCGCGGATAGTATTGAATAGCGGCCGGAATGCACAACAGGCTTCGCGACGATATCGTGTCCATTCTCGATACCCTTGCCGACCGCGCCCGGGCGCTCAGGCCGCATATCGTGCTGCCGGAGGGCGACGATCCGCGGATCGCGGCAGCGGCGCAGCGGGCGGCGGCCGACCGGCTGGCGAAGATTACGCTGTTACGCGAGAGCGGCGGCGCGGCCGGGCCGGGCGTCGGCGTCATTTCCCCGGCGGACTCGCCGGATGCGGACCGGCTGGCCGAAACCTACTGGACCCTGCGCAAGCATCGCGGCGTCGACCGGGAAGCGGCGCGCGAAGCGGTGCGCAATCCGCTGACCTTCGCCGCGCTGATGGTGCGCGAGGAATTGGCCGACGGCACGCTGGGCGGTGCGGTCCATACCTCGTCCGACACCGTCCGCACGGCGCTCCAGGTCATCGGCAAGCATCCGGACCACGCCCTCGTCTCCAGCTTCTTCCTGATGGTTTGGCCCGACCGGGCGCTGATCTTCGCCGATTGCGGCCTGGTCGTTGCGCCGAACGAGGAAGAGCTTGCCGCGATTGCGCGGGCGTCGGCGCAGAGCTACCGCCAGTTGGTCGGCGGTACGCCGCGGGTCGCCATGCTGTCCTTCTCCACGAAGGGCAGCGCTGCGCACGGCAAGGTCGCTGCCGTCCAGAAGGCGACCGCGCTGGTCCGGGAGCAGGAGCCGGGCCTCGCCGTCGACGGCGACCTGCAGGTGGATGCCGCGTTCGTGCCTGCCGTGGCGGCCTCGAAGGCGCCGGGCTCCCCGGTCGCCGGGCAAGCCAACGTGCTGATCTTCCCGGACCTCAACGCCGGCAATATCGGCTACAAGATTGCCCAGCGGCTGGGCGGCGCGATCGCCCTCGGCCCGACCCTGCAGGGCCTCGCCCGTCCGGCCAACGACCTGTCGCGGGGCTGTACAGAAGACGATGTCTATCACATGATTGCCGTCACGGCGGCGCAAGCGGCGGACGTTAAGACATGATGACTCTCGATATTCTCGCGCAGCGGTTGCGCGACGCGATGAAGGCTTCTCCGGTCCCGGACGGGGCGGAGGCATTGTGCGCGATCCTGAGCGATGCCCTGAAGGACCGGAAGTTCACCGCGGCCATGCTGCCCGACCGCAAGGACGGCGAAGGCGTGCGTAAAATCCTGTATGAGGACCCGGTTCTCGGCTTCTGCATTTGCGGCCATGTCAATGCCGGCTCGTCGGTCGGCAAGCCGCACGACCACGGCACGACATGGGCGATCTATGGCCAGGCCGAGGGTACAACGGAAATGACCGACTGGCGCATTGTCGACGAGGGCGGCGATGGCAATCCGGCCCGCGTCGTTCCGGACCGGACCTACACGCTCCAGGTCGGCGACGCCCACTTTTACGGCGTCGGCGCGGTCCATTCGCCGAAGCGGACCCGGCCGACCCGGCTGATCCGGATCGAGGGCGCCAACCAGGACTTCATCCCGCGGTCCAACATCGTGGAAGCGGAAGCGGCGCTTCAGCCGTCCGGATAGTAGCGCGCGACGTTGTCGGGATAGCTGCGCGAGAAATAGTTCCACAATTGCCCGCCGTAGGTGCCGGGATGGTGCTTGCTCTGCATCGGGGCGACGCCGGCCTCGGTCTCGTCGCGCTGGGTCATGAAGCCGGCCCCGGCATGGCGCGGGCTGCGCGCCACGGCTTCGGCGAAGCGTGGGGCGAGCGGCAGCGGATCGAGCGTCGTATCGAGCGAGGGCCCGTGGAAATAGCCGGCCGACAGGCGCGGTTCGCGGGTGACTACCCGGTGCGGCGTGGCGACGAAATAGTTGCCGGTCATCTTCTGCAGCACCTCGCCCAGGTTGAGGACTAGGGAGTCCGGCACAACCGGCACCGGAATCCAGTCGCCGTCGGCGTTCTCGATCTCCAGGCCCGCCGTCTCGCCCGGCGCGAGAAGGGTCAGGAAGCCGGCGTCGTGATGGGGGTTGACGCCGAACTGGCCGGGCGGAGTCTCGGGATAGCCGATCAGCTTGGTGAGCGACATGCGCTCGGCACCGAACAGCCGGTCGAAATGGCTCTCCTCCAGGCCCAGGCTGAGCGCGAGCAGGCGCAACAAATCGTCGGCCAGCAACGGCATTTCGGCCAACCAGCGGTCGAGCGCCGGCTTGAAGCCGGGCGCCACGTCTTCCGGCGGCCACTGGTTCGGCCCGAGCAGCCGCAGATAGCGGGGCGTAACCTCAGGCGCGCGGGCCGGATGGTCGGTCCACAGGTCGATCTGCTCGCGCATGTCGGGCCGGTTGTTGGTGTATTCGCTGCCGACCGGCTCCCAGCCGCGGAAATGGCGTGAGTTTCGCTTGTCAATGCTGCGCTTGTCGGCCTCGGGCAGCGCGAAGAAGCGGCCGATCTTGTCGAACACGTCGCCGACCGTGTCCGGCGCGATGCCGTGGTCGGTGACGATGACGAAGCCGACATGGTGGCAGATGTCGCCCAGCCGCTGCGCCAGCGCCCGGCGCGCCGCAGCGCCTTCCTTCCGGCTGCCGATATCGACGACCGGGACGGCGGTAAAGGCGCCGGTTTCGCGGGAGGCGGGCGCAGGCGTGGCGATATTCATGGCGCTGACCTTCGTTGCTGCCGCACGGCGGCGGGGAAGGGGCTGGATGTCGCCCACTATACGGGCTGGAACGCCGACGCCAAGCCGTTGTTGCTGCAAATGGCGCAATGTTGCAGCCGAGCGGATAAACGAATAATAGCATATTATATGAAAAAAATCCTTGTATTTCTATCGACTGCTCCTATTTTCCCGATACGGTCCGGCGACGCCGTTATGCAACTTCCCGACTGTCATTCGGCACCCGACTTTGACCCCTTCGAAATACTTGGAATCAATGGGTTACCGTGCCGATCGGCGGCCAATCTACGCGCCGATCGACAGCATAGCCGTAGGCCATATGGCCGGC
>LXNI01000976.1_pt1 | contig 28483 bp, 22 predicted proteins | sample 809091 | NCBI WGS metagenome assembly LXNI01 (sample SAMN04870527, study PRJNA318959) | sponge metagenome | biome: 01000161; feature: marine sponge reef; material: water | host: Sarcotragus foetidus | place: Greece: Milos, Mediterranean Sea | collected 2013-05-29 | depth 5-7 m | reverse complement strand
AAGGCCGACAGCGCTTCGTCACGGTCGGAATGGTGGCTCTTCGCTGAGGGGAGCCCGGATGGTGTTGTGTCGTGGTTCTGGATCGGGGTCCAGAGGGCGTCGAGGGGGAGGAGGGTGAGGCGGTCGCCGAGGCTGAGGCGGTGGGGTCCGGTGTGGAGCACGAAGCCGTGCGCGAAGTCGTTGCCGATGCGGTCGAGCCGATCTCGGAGCCAAGCGAGCCACCGGAAGGCGTTCGGCCCCGGTGAGATGGCGGCCTTGACCTCGATAGCGACGATGCGCCCGTCGGGACGTTCGAGAATGAGATCTACCTCGGAGCCGTCGCGGTCGCGGAAGTGGTGGAGTCGTGCGCCGCTGTCGTCCCAGGTGAGTTGCTTGGCGATCTCTCCGGCGGCGAACGTCTCGACGAGTTGCCCCACGGACGTGTCGGTGGGACGTGCGAGGGCGACGGGGTCCTTGTTCGTAAGCGTTGCTGCGAGCCCGCTGTCGCCGACGTAGAGCTTGGCGGCTCTGGCCGCCTTCTTCGAAAGGTTGCGTGACCATTGGGGGACACGGTGCACGAGGAAGACGGTGTCGAGCCAAGCAAGGTAGGCGGTTACGGTCCGAGCGTCGAGACCGACTCCGCGTGCGAGGCGGGCGATGTTCAATTCTTGGCCGGTGAGTGCCGCCACAGCGCTCAGCACGGGCGCGACGGCGTCGGCGCGTCGGATGTCGGACAACTCGACGATGTCCCGCCGGGTGACGGTGTCGACGTAGTCGCGATGCCAGCGGCGGCGCTGGGCGGGGGAGAGATCCCTGGCGGCGGGGTAGCCGCCGGCGCAGATCAGTTCGAGGTACCGGTCGCGGGTGTGTGTGCCCGGCGGTCCGGCTCGAAGAGCGTCGGGATTCTCGAAAGCCAGACGGGTGAAAGTCTCGGGGCCGCTCCGGGCGAGTTCGCCCTGCGAGAAGGGCCACAACTCGACGATGCCGACTCGCCCGGCGAGTGACTCGGATAGGGCGGGTACTGTCAGGAAGTTCGTCGAACCGGTGATGAGGAACCGTCCTGGTACCGGATCGAGGTCGACCGCCATCTTGATTGCCCTGACCAGCGGGTCGCCTGCACGCTGGATCTCGTCGATCACCAGTGGCAGGGGCCGAGCGACGAAACCGACAGGGTCGTTGCGGGCCGCGTTGAGTAGTGCCGGGTCGTCGAGGGTGACGAACGTGCCGCCGATTCGCTCGGAGGCAAGACGCGCCAGAGTCGTCTTGCCGGCTTGGCGGGGCCCGTGGATCAGCGCGACCCGAACGGCTTCGAGAGCAGCGCCCAGTGAGATCGAAGCATGTCGGGGCAGCAGTGACGAGGACATCAGCTCAAGTCTAATGTAGTAATTGTCGGAAGTCTGATGTAGGAATCGTCGACGATTTCATGTAGGAATCGTCGGCATGATCTCAGGTCGGCTCCGCGGTGGCGCCGACCTCGCAGAATGTGGCGGCCCAGTGGTCAGACGCAATACAGAGGCTATGTGGCAGCAGGTCGTTGACGCGCTCGTTGTCGCTGGTGTCCAGCGACTCGCTCTTTACTCCGATTAAGAATGCTCACGGCTGTCTAGCCCTCGTGTTTGGGTGTTCTCCTGACGGCCTCCGGTGTGGGATCCGCTCCCGCGGCGATCGGTGTTGCCATGTGGCCGGGTGTGGTGCTCGATCCCAGCAGTCGGTCTGGTGCGGCCTTGAGCGGTGGCGTTCGCTAGCTTCTGGGGGTCGTGAGGATCCAATCGGTACGGGTCGCGGGTCTGTCGAGCGTTCGGCGGCCTCTGGGCTCTCCGGTCGCGCGCGTCTCGGTGATGGTCGCGCCGATGTATCGAAAGACTTCGGATAGATCAACATGAGCGGGGATGTAATCAACAACCACGCGGGGTTCATCTGGTCGGTGGCGGACTTGCTGCGGGGGGTGTACAAGCAGTCGGAGTATGGGCGGGTGATCCTGCCGCTGACGGTGCTGCGTCGGTTGGATTGCGTGCTGGAGCCGACGAAGGCCGATGTGCTGGAGTTGGTCGAGGATCTGCCGGTGTCGTTGCAGAACCGGGATCCGCTGCTGGAGCAGGCGGCGGGGCAATCATTCTTCAACACGTCGCGGCACACGTTCGCGACGCTGCTGGGTGATCCGGACAACGTGGCGGGGAACCTGCGCAACTGCATCGCTGGGTTCTCCGAGTCGGCTCGGGACATCGTCGACAAGTTCAACTTCGACGTGCAGATTGACCGGCTCGATGACCACAACCTGCTGTATCTGGTGGTGTCGAAGTTCGCCGACATCGATCTGAGCCCCGAGACGGTGTCGAATCTGGAGATGGGCTACCTGTACGAGGAACTGATCCGTAGGTTTTCCGAGTTGTCGAACGAGACCGCGGGGGAGCACTTCACGCCCCGCGAGGTGATCCGGCTGATGGTGAACCTGCTGTTCGTCGACGACGACGAACTGCTGACGAGGCCCGGCGTGGTGAAGACACTGCTCGACCCGGCGTGCGGCACCGGCGGGATGCTGTCGGTGGCCGAGGACCACCTCCGCCGGCTCAACCCGCAGGCTCGACTGAAGGTGTTCGGCCAAGAAGTGAACGCCGAGACCTACGCCACGTGCCGGGCCGACATGCTGATCAAGGGCCAGGAGGCGGACAACATCCGCTTCGGCAACTGTTTCGACGACGACCAGCACCAGGGCGAGCGGTTCGACTACCTGCTGGCCAACCCGCCGTTCGGGGTGGAGTGGAAGATGGTGGCCGACGTGATCCGGGACGAGCATGCCCTCCAAGGCTTCGCGGGCCGCTTCGGCGCCGGGCTGCCTCGCATCAACGACGGCAGCTTCCTGTTCCTGCAGCACATGATCTCCAAGATGAAGCGTCCTGAGGAGGGTGGCGCCCGGCTGGCGATCGTGTTCAACGGCTCCCCGCTGTTCACCGGCGGCGCTGGCTCGGGCGAGTCCGAGATTCGACGCTGGATCATCGAGAGCGACATGCTCGAAGCCGTCGTAGCCCTGCCCGATCAACTGTTCTACAACACCGGCATCTCCACCTACTTCTGGGTCGTCACCAACCGCAAGACGCCGGAGCGCCGCGGCAAGGTCCAACTCATCGACGCCCGCGAGAGCTTCACCAAGATGCGCAGGAGCCTCGGCGAGAAGCGCAAGGAGATCTCTGACGCGCAGATCGACGAGATCACCCGCCTCTACGGCGCCTACGATGAAGGCTCCCGGGTCAAGATCTTCCCCAACGAGTCGTTCGGGTTTCTTCGCATCACCGTCGAACGTCCCCTACGCCTCCGCTGGGAGATCACCGACGACACGCTCGCAACCGTCGAGGACGACAAGAAGCTCGTCAAACATGGAGTCGAGCAGCGCGCTGCGCTGCTCGAGGCGCTCCGCGCCCACCACGGAGCGACCTTCACCACCGAGAAGGCAGTGAGACAGATCGCTCAGGGTGCGCTGCTTTCGGCAGGCGCAGGCAAGCTCCCTGCGCTCGTCAAGACAGTGACAGATGGCCTCGCCGTCCAAGACCCCGAAGCCCTCGTCATCACGGATCGTGCCGGCTATCCTAAGTCCGACCCAAGCCTACGCGAGTTCGAGAACGTCCCTCTTCCTACCATGCGCGTGACCTTTGAAGCCGACCCAACTGCCCGGCTCGAAAGAGTCGAGTACCGCACCGCTGTCGACGATTACATGACCCGTGAAGTACGTCCCTACATTCCTGACGCTTGGTATGACTCCGACAAGATCAAGATCGGCTATGAAATCCCGCTCACCCGACACTTCTACACTTACAGTTCACCCCGTCCACTCGGTGAGATCGATGCGCAGATCAAGGAACTCGAAGACGAGATAAGCTGCCTGCTCGCGGGAATGACGGGATGACAAGTCCAACGATTCGGTTGAAGCATCTCGCAGACCTGTATGTCAGCAGCATTGACAAGAAATCACACTCCGATGAAGTACCTGTACGATTAGTCAACTACACAGATGTTTATCGCGGTGGCCGAATTGTTTCTGAACTTGACCTGATGAGAGCGACCGCCACTCCGAGTGAGATAAGAGCGTTCAGACTTGCTCCGGGCGACGTGGTTATCACAAAGGACTCGGAAACGGCTGACGATATCGGAATCGCGGCCTATGTTGAGCGCTCCGAGCCCGATGTGGTATGCGGATATCATCTCGCTATCTGCCGTCCAAAACCGGCATACGTCGACGGCAAGTTTCTCTTCTGGGCGTTGAGTTCTGACGAGATTCGGGGACAATTCTCTTCTGGTGCGACCGGTGTGACCCGCTACGGGCTAAGGACTGTCGTCCTCGGCGACGTGAGTCTTGTGGTGCCCTCATTGCCTGAGCAGCGGGTGATCGCAGACTTTCTTGATAATGAGATTAACCGTATCGACACACTGATCGACAAGAAACGACAGATGGCAAACCTGCTTGAAACACGCCTCACAAGTCTTGCCGCGGAGATTACTGGCGGCCAAGGGGGTGCGCGGAAGACGTGCATTGCGACAATTCCAGAGGTTCCATTATTTTGGGGAGTTCTGCGCAATAAGGTATTCGTGCGAGAGGTCAATCGCAGGTCATCCGATGGCAGCGAAGAGTTGTTGTCTGTCTCGCATATCACAGGAGTCACACCTAGATCCGAGAAGATGGTCTATATGTTCAAGGCAGAGTCAACAGTCGGCTACAAGATAGTTCACCCCGGGGATCTCGTTATCAATACCATGTGGGCTTGGATGGGAGCAGCTGGCGTTGCTCGGACTTCTGGAATCGTTAGTCCTGCGTACGGTGTATACAGCATTGACAAGAATGTCATGCTCCCCGAGTTTTTCGATATTTTGGTTCGGACACCGGCGTATGTAACCGAGATGACCAGATTCAGCAGAGGCGTGACGAGTTCTCGGTTGCGTCTATATCCAGACGAGTTCCTCAGATTGTCGTCGCCTGTGCCTCCAATCGAGGAACAACGAGAGATCGCTGCGCGCTATCGAGCTCATAGCTCGAACACGCGCGCAGTGTGTGATCGTCTGGCTAGGCAGATCGACCTACTCGGCGAGCGTCGACAGGCATTGATCACCGCGGCCGTTACGGGGGAGTTGGACATCTCCGGGGCGGCGGCGTGAGTTCACCGTCCGAGACCACCCTGCGCGGCCTCGCGGATGCTCGGACTCTGGGGCTAGCCTGCGCGGCATCGTGCATTAGGGGAGGGGTGGTGCCAATGACCTCGGTGCCGGTCGCCCGCTCTGACGACGACAACTCCGGGGAACCGCTGACACTTGCGGACCTCGACGCGAGTGTCAGTAGCAGCCGTGAGGTGCCCGTGGAGGAGGTCGCCGTGCGCTACTACAGCGACGAAGCGCTCTTGGTGGCGATCCGGCTACGCCGGAACGGCCGCGCTGCCGACTAGTCCCAATTCGACGAGGATTTCCCAATGGGCCAGAGTCTTCGGCTATTCGATCAGTCCGTACGCACGAACCATCGGTTCGCGCACAGATCTGAGTCAGCGTTTGACTTCATGAACCGATCCGCGTGGCCAGCCTACGAGAACATCCGTGAAGTGCTCGAGCGATGGTTCGCAAACTACCCAAACTGTCCTGCCAGCCACAAGCGTGACCTTCGCGCCCGATTTCGCAACGGCGACGCGAATCACGCGGGCGCCTACTTCGAGTTGTACCTCCATCAGGCAATGAGCCGCTTGGGACTGTCGCCCGAGGTGCACCCCGATCCCGCGATCGGTAAAGGTCGCCCAGACTTCACCATTGCTGGCGCGAATGGGAGCAGGTGCTACATCGAGGCGACTGTTGTGTTCAAGGGTCGATGGTTCTCGGACGATCCTCTGGAGAACGAGCTTCTCGATGCGATTGATGCCGTGGCTGAGCATCAGCCGACCCAGATCGGAGTAGCCGTAAGTACGAAGGGGATGCTACAGCGCTCCCATCAGAAGGCCCCAATTCAGAGAGGAGTTCGAGAGTGGCTTGACAGCATCGACCCCATAAGCCTCTCACCTACTAACTTCGACCACAACCCACAGCTGTGCGTTCGTCGGGATGACTGGGTGGCTGAACTCGTAGCATTTGGTCCTCTGCCGCACTCAAGTAGACGCTTGATTCAAGCGGGGCCAACGAAGACAGGGTGCTCGAACGAAGGATCGCTACTAGCAAAGACTCTCAATGCGAAAGTGAAGCGCTACGGCACGCTTGATCATGCTTTGATACTGGCCATCAACACGAACGACGTCTTCACCAGTGGTGGGGACGAGCATGAGGCGCTCCTAGGGGCTCGACACGGCATCTGGCGCACAGATTCCGCAGCGCGGCATCAACGGCTTAACGGAGTACTGTTCGTTCGGGGCCTACTTCCGAGCAACATGCACAATGTAGTTTCTCGCCTATACCTGAATCCAAGCGCAGAAGTCGACATCCCTGAAGAACTTCTGAAGCTCAATTGCATGTGGCAACGCGATGGGAATTGGCTGCTCAAGAAAGGGATGAGCCTTGGCGATATCCTCGAGCTACCAGAAGACTGGCCAGGTGAAGTCACCGCTCCCAAATAGTATCGCCCAAGCCAATAGTAGGCACGAAGCGACCGTCACATATGGGGCACATCGGTATTTTGTGGGGAGCGGCAGTTGCGAGGTGCGCCCCGACCACGGTTTGCTTTCTTTGCGAAATGGCAGGGCTGCCTCGTTTGCAACTTTTGCAGACTGGTCAGTGTGGGCGGTAGGCTGAGTGCTGAGACCGGGCGAGACGAGATCGGGGAGGCGACAGTGGCGATCGTGCGGCATCCCAACCCGTTCCACCCCACCTTCGGTCGTCCGCCGCACACCCTCGCGGGACGCGACCAGGCCATGCGGCGCTGCCGCGCCGCCATGTCGGCGGGTCCCGACCACCCGGACTACTCCATGCTGCTAAAGGGTCCCCGCGGGTCGGGCAAGACTGTCCTGCTCGCAGCGATGCGGGACATGGCCGAGCGGAACGGTCTGACCACCGTCAGGGTCACGGCCAAGCCCGAGCCTACCTTCGCCGATGCGCTCATCGAGCAGATGACATCCGCCTCCGACGCCGAGCGTCGCCGTGTCTCCTCGGCACAGGTCAACGTCCTTGGCAGCGGTGCTGGCGTTTCGTTCCGAGTCCCCGAACTCAGGGAGTTGTCGGTCCATACCAGGATGCTCAACGCAATGGAGCACTTGGCCGACAAAGCGCAGCGGAACGCCAAGGGTGTCCTCATCACCATCGACGAATTCCACAACGCTCACATTGCTGCCCTGCGCGACTTCGCGCACGCCCTCCAGGACGTCGCCAAGATCGACGGCAAGCCCGTCATGTTCGTGGGTGCAGGTCTTCCCTCCATGGAGGAGACGGCCCTGGCCGACCCGGGCATGACGTTCTTCCAGCGCATCGCCAGAACCCAACTGGATCCGCTCAGCCCCGAGGAGTCCGCGGAAGCCCTGCGGGTGCCGATCGAGGCGGCGGGCGGCACGATCGGCGACGAGGCCCTCACCGAGGCTGCCGGGGCCACGTCCGGCTACCCGTTCATGGTGCAACTCGTCGGGTACCACTCATGGGAACACTGCGCCGACCCCGGTGGCGGGATCACGTCCGACGATGTCCGAGCCGCGATCGGCGCCGCGATCAGCGACATGGAGGTCCAGGTATTTGCGCCCATGGTCAGAGACCTCTCGGACACCGACCGCCTAGTCCTCGATGCGATGAGCACATTCGACACCCCGGAGATCAAGCTCAGTGACCTGGCACGGGCCACCGACAAGACGTCGAACTATCTCAGCGTCTACCTCGAGCGTCTCCGCGAGGCCGGAGTGATCGACCGACCCGCACGGGGACGCGTGCGTTTCGCGCATGGGACGATGCGCGGCTGGCTTCGCCGGCAGCGCCTCGAGGGCGGCACGGCGATGGGTGGCTTCGGGCCCCCGGAGACAACCACCACCGTCAAGGAACGCATCATCGAAACCTGCCGCTCCAACCCCGAGGCAACCCACGCCGCCATCGCCGCGACCGTCGGCACCAGCCCGGACTACGTGGGACGCGTCCGCCGGGCCGACAGCGCTTCATCACGATCGGAATGACAGCGTGAACGGGGTGACGGAGGCGGCGTTCGAAGAGCACATCGCGACCTGGCTCGTCACACACGGCGGCTATCGCCGGGTGAAGGTCGGCAACGTGGGAGTCGAGCCGCGGGACTTCGATGCGGAGGCGGGTGTCGATACTGCTGATCTGTTCGAGTTCATCGGGGCCACGCAGGGACGCGAGTGGGGCCGGCTAGTGGATTCGGCCTATGGGGGCGACCCGAACCAGGCGCAGCGAGGGTTCGTGCAGCGCTTGGCGGCGGAATTGGATCGGCGTGGGACGGTGGACGTGCTTCGCCGCGGCGTGGTGGACCGCAACTTCACGATCCGATTGGCGTTCTTCAAGCCCGCCCATGGGCTGACCCCGGAACTGGCGCAGCGCTACGAGGCGAACGTGCTGTCGGTGACCCGGCAGTTGCCGTTCGATCCGTCGAGCGCCCGGACGGTGGACCTGGGGCTGTTCGTGAACGGGATCCCGGTGGCGACGGCGGAACTGAAGAACCCGCTGACCGGCCAGACCGTCGAGAACGCCATCGCCCAGTACCGCACGGCTCGCCCCCACACGAACAGGACCCTGGGCCGGCTGGGAATGGTGCACTTCGCGGTGGATCCCGCCTCGGTGGCGATGACGACGCACCTGGCGGGCAGGGCGACCCGGTTCCTGCCGTTCAACCGGGGCCACGGCCTCGGCGCGGGCAACCCGCCGAACCCCGACGGGCACGCCACGGCCTACCTGTGGGAGCAGGTGTGGTCGCGGGACGCGTGGATGGACATCCTGGGCCGGTTCATCCACGTGGAGAAGCCGTCCCGCGGCTCGAAGGCTCGCCCGGAGGTGATCTTCCCGCGATTCCATCAGTGGGACGCGGTGCGGCGCCTCGAAGCCGACGCTAGGCAGCAGGGGGCGGGCCGGAGCTATCTGGTGCAGCACTCGGCGGGGTCGGGCAAGTCGAACTCGATCGCCTGGCTGGCGCACCGGCTGTCGTCGCTGCACACCGGCGGCGACGTCAAAGTGTTCGACAAGGTGGTGGTCATCACCGACCGCGTGATCCTCGACCGGCAGTTGCAGGACACCATCGGCCAATTCGAGCAGGCCCTGGGCGTGGTGCAGCGCATCGACGAGGACTCGGCGCAGCTCGCCGCGGCGTTGGCGGGCGAGCAGGCCCGCATCATCGTGACGACACTGCAGAAGTTCCCGTTCATCTTCGACAGGATCGGGTCGTTGCCCGAGCGCAACTACGCGGTGATCGTGGACGAGGCGCACTCGTCGCAGACCGGCGAGTCGGCGACGGAACTGCGCAGGGTGCTCGGCTCGGCCGAACCGGACATCGACCCCGACGCCGAGGTGACCGACGCCGAGACGCTGCTGGCCGCGGCGGTGGCGGCGCGGGGCTACCAGCCGAATCTGTCGTTCTTCGCGTTCACGGCCACGCCCAAGGGCCGCACCCTCGAACTGTTCGGCGAACGAGGCCCCAGCGGCAGGCACGAGCCGTTCCACCTCTACCCGATGCGCCAAGCCATCGAGGAGGGCTTCATCGAAGACGTGCTGGCCCGCTACGTGACCTACAACCAGTACTTCCACTTGGAGAAGGCGATCCGCGACGACCCGAGCTACGACACCGCCAAAGCCCGCAGCGCGCTGGCCCGCTACGTGACCTTCCACCCGGAGAACCTGGCCCAGAAGGCCGAGATCATCGTCGAGCACTTCGTCCAGAAGATCGCCGGCCAGGTGGGCGGGCAGGCCAAGGCGATGGTGGTTTGCTCGTCGCGGCCCCACGCCGTGCGCATGTGGGAGGCGCTGCGCCGCCACGCCACAGGTCTCGGCTATCCGCTCGGGGTTCTAGTGGCGTTCTCGGGGGAGGTCGAGGGGCTCACCGAGTCCAAGGCCAACGGCTTCGGCGAGTCGCAGACCGCCGAGCGCTTCGACACCGACGAGTGGCAGATCATGGTGGTGGCCGAGAAGTTCCAGACCGGCTTCGACCAGCCGAAACTCGCGGCCATGTACGTCGACAAGACCCTCACCGGTCTCGCCGCCGTCCAGACCCTGTCGAGGCTCAACCGCATCCATCCCGACAAGTCCGGTACGTTCGTGCTGGACTTCGTCAACGACGCCGAGACGATCCGCGAGGCCTTCGCCGTATACCACGGCAGGACCGTCGCGCCGCCCACCGACCCGAACCTGCTGTTCGACACGCGCCGCGACCTCGATGACTTCGGTGTGCTCGACATCGGCGAGATGGAGCGGGCCGCCGCTCTCGTGCTCGGCGACAGCAGCCACGCCCAGGTTTACGCCGCGCTGCAACCCGCCGTTGACCGTTTCGACGGACTCGACGAGGACGACGGTGAGGCGTTCCGGGACGCGCTGGCGCGGTTCGTTCGCGTCTACAGCTTCCTGTCGCTGGTGGTGCCGTTCCGCAACGCCGAACTTGAGCGCGACTACCTGTACTGCCGGGCACTCGCTGCGCTGATCCGTCGCCGGCCGCCCGGTCAGGGCATCGACCTGGGCTCAGAGGTGGAACTCACCCATCTCCGCCACGAACTGACCTTCGAGGGCTCCATCGGGCTGCCCGCCGACGAGGGCGAGGTCAGCACCATCTATTCCGGCACCGGGCCGCTCACCGATCCCGAACAGGAGCGCCTGTCGCAGATTATCGCCCGGATCAACGAGCGCTTCGGCACCGACTGGACTGAGGAGGATCGCCTGGTGTTCGAGGCGGCCGCCGGCGACCTCGTCGACGACGCCGAGATCCAGGACCAGGCCCTCAACAACGACGAGGCCACGTTCCGGGACCATGTGTTCCCCGACCGATACCAGAAGGCGCTGCTCTCACGCCGGGATCGCAACACGCAACTCATCTACGACTACCTCGACAGTCCCGAGCTACGCGCCGAGATCGTGGCCATCTTCGCGGCGAGCGTGCAGCAGCGGGCCATCGTCGCCCGCCAACGGACCTGCCCCATCGGCGACCTACTGGGCCCCGACCGCGAGTCGCAATACCTGGAGTACAAGTCCACCCTGCGCTGGGACATCAACCGGCACGCCAAGGGCGGCGCGCCCGAGGACGCGGCCATCAAGACCATCGCAGGCTTCGCCAACTCCGAATACGGTGGCACCCTCCTCATCGGCGTCGCCGACGACGGCACCGTCGGTGGCCTCGAGGACGACTACGCCACCTTCTCCAAGCGCGGCCAGCGAGGTGATCAGGACCAGTGGAGCCAGCACCTCCAGAACCTCATACGCAGCCGCCTCGGAGACTCCGCCCTCGCGCTCGCGACATGGCAATTCCACACCGTCAACGGCGACCAACTCGCCCGGATCAGCGTCGAACCCGCCAACCACCCCGTCCACGAACGCAAGGGCGACCAGCAGATCTTCTGGCACCGAACCCCCACCTCCACCATCGCCGTCACCGACCCCCAAGAACAAGACAGAATCATCGCCCGCCGCTGGCCGGCGTAAGACGCGACCGACCGAGCGGTGTGTTCCGCGCTCCCGAGCGAGCCCAAGCTGCCAATACGGGGGTGGCGGCTAACATTGCGGTTATGACCGGCCCCCAACTCAACGAGGATAATCGGGAAGCCGCCTACGCCGAGTTCCTCGCGTCGCGGGGGCAGTACCCCCGTGCCGCCGAGTTCCTCGACGCCGACCGCCGCGGCGAGATCGAGCACGGCGAGACCGACCTCGATGAGTGGCTCGAATCACATCAGCGAGCGACGCGGCAACCCGAGCCAGCACAACTGTAAATGCCCGCTGGCCCGACGGCCGCTGTCCTCGACGCTTGGCCCGTCCTGGAGCGCTACGCTGGCTACGAGCCCTCAGCCACCGCGATCGAGTCCTTGCTGAGCACGGGCGACACCCCCGCCATATCATCGCCCGCCGCTGGCCGGCATCGTCCGGGGAGCAGTAGCCGGGACAACGCAGCGTTCGCGGCCTATCTGTCTCCGAGGACGGTGAGTTCCATCGGTCGGTGCACGGTTCCGGTCATCATGACCGGGGCTACACACGCACCGACCGATGGAACTCACCGTCCTTCAAGGATCGTGATCCATCCGGCCGGGAGCGAACCGATGTCGCCGAACGGTTGTATGGTGTTGCCATATAGTTGAGTATGGGTAGTATGGCTCACATGAAGACGACGCTGGACATCCATGATGAGTTGCTGGTGCGGGCCAAGCGCCATGCGCAATCCACGGGCCGCCCCCTGCGGGCGGTGGTGGAGGAAGGGCTGCGGTACGTGCTGTCGGCACCGCCGTCGACGGACTACGAATTGCCCGATCTGCGCGTCGGCGACCCGCAGGAGCCCGATCCGCTGGAGCGCTACTCCTGGCCGGAGTTGCGGGAGCTGATCTACGGCGGCGACGGGCCCTGATGCTCGCGGTCGACACCAACATCCTGGTCTACGCGCACCGCCGGGAGGCCCGCCACGGCGAGCAGGCTTACGAGGTCCTGCGGGCACTCGCCGAGGGCGACCGGTCCTGGGCGATCCCGTGGCCGTGCTGTTATGAGTTCCTGAGCGTTGTGACCAACCGCCGCATCTGGGGCGACCGCGCCAGTTCGCCACAAGAGGCGTGGCGGCAGATGGCCGCCTGGGCGGCGTCGCCGTCGAACCGCATGATCGGCGAGACCGACGACTTCATGGAGATCCTCGACGGGTTCGTGAACCGCCCACGGGTCAGCGGCGGCATCGTCCACGACGCCCGGATCGCAGCCGTCTGCGTCGCCCACGGCGCCGAAGCACTACTCACACGCGACCGTGACTTCTCGATGTTCCCGCAACTCCCCACCCGGGACCCACTCACGGGCGCGCTGTAGCACCAACCGGCGCCTGGACGCGACGTCGGGTGTCTGCTTCGCCGCTGTCAGGTGAGGTCCAGGACGGTGAGCAACGCGGCGTCGACCGCCCACTGTTCGGGGGCCGTGAGGTGGCTGGCGGTGTCTCCCAGCCGGCTGATGTCGACGGCTCCGGCTTGTTCCACCAGGACTCGCGTCGACGCGCCGTCGACGGTGATCTGGGGGCGGAATGTTGCGGGCTTGGCACTCCTCGATGTCGGAGCGACGAGAACGGTCGAGCGGGGAAGAAGGGCGTCGGCCTGCACGACGACGCCGAATCGGCGCCCTTGCTGCTCGTGGCCTCTTCCTTTCGGCAGGCGCAGGATGAGCACGTCACCCCGGCGCACGCAACTCCTCCATCATGTCGGCGACGGCGAGCATCTCCCTGCGGTCCTCGTCGTCTGCTTCCAGCGCCGCAACCTCGGCAGCAAGGGTTCGGTTCTCCGTCAAGCGGGCCGCTGCTGTCACGACGGCGGCTCGAATGGCCTGCGATCGCGTCATTCCTGTCGCCTCCAACCGTCGCAGGGCCTGGCGCGTCTCATCGTCGAGTCGGACTGAGATGGCGCGCTCCATGCGTACAGCGTATCACGATTCGCGATACGCCTTAGCGGCGTCAGCCGTCGGGCGTTGCGGAACCCACGTCGCAGAATGTGGCGACCCAGTGGCCGGGGGCGACCTGGCGCAGGGGTGGGTTCTCGGTGGCGCAGCGGGGGTCGCCGCGGTAGTTGCAGCGGCTGTAGAAGAAGCAGCCCTCCGGCAACTCGGTGGGGCTCGGGATGTCGCCGGTCAGAGCGATGTGCGGCGGCTGCTCGGTGGGGTCGGACGGCAGCGCCGCCGACAGCAGGGCCTCGGTGTAGGGATGCCGCGGCGTGTCCAGCACGGCCGCCTTCGGGCCGGTCTCGACGACCTGGCCGAGATACATCACGGCGACACGGTCCGAGAAATAGTCCACCGTGCCAATGTCGTGGGAGATGAACAGGTAGGCCAGGCCCAGGTCCCGCTGCAGGTTCGCCAGCAACTCCAGGATGCCCGCCTGCACCGACAGGTCCAGCGAGGACGTGGGTTCGTCCAGGACCACGAACTTCGGGCCGGTCACGATGGCCCGCGCCACGCCGACGCGCTGTTGCTGGCCGCCGCTGAGCTCGCGGGGCCGGCGCTCGAAGAGGCCCGGATCCAGGATCACCCGCCGCATCGTTTCCTCAACGCGCTCGCGGCGCTGGGTGGGCGTCAAGGACGGCTCGTGGATCACCAGCGGCTCCTCGATGATCCGCCCGGCGCTCATGAGCGGGTCGAGGGACTGGAAGGGCTCCTGGAACACGATCGTCATGTTCTGCCGGGCGGCCTGCAGCGTCTTGCGGTCCAGCCCGTCCAACTGCATCCCGTCCACGGTGACGTGACCCTCGTCGGGCTGAATGAGGCCCAGCGCCAGGCGACCCACGGTGGATTTGCCCGAGCCGCTCTCGCCGATGAGCGCCAGCGTCTCACCCGCCTCGATGTGCAGATCCACGCCGTTGACGGCGTGCACCTCGCTGCGGCCTCGCCGGAACGTCTTGCGCACCTCGCTGAGCGTGACGAGGGCCATCAGGTGGTCCCCGTGGCGGGCCGGCGGATCGCGGTGCCCTTGTCGTAGTGGACCGCCGCCCAGTGTTCCGGTCCGACCTCCCGGAGGCTGGGCGCCTCGGTGGCGCAGCGCGGGTCGGAGCGGTATTGGCAGCGGTCGTAGTAGAAGCAGCCCGGCGGCAGCTCCAGCAGTGTCGGCACCGTGCCCTGGGCGCCAACTAGGCGTTCGCCGCGCCGGGGCACCGCGGCGAGGAGCGCTTCGGTGTAGGGGTGGGCGGGTTCGGTCAATACCCGCCGGACCGGACCCGATTCGACCACTTGCCCGGCGTACATGACCAGCACGCGGCTGCAGTACTGCGCCACGACGCCGACGTCGTGGGTGACTAGCAGCATGGAGCGCCCCTCGGTCTCGGCCAGGTCGCGGATCAGATCCAGGATCTGGCGCTGGATGGTCAGATCGAGACCGGTCGTCGGCTCGTCGGCCACCACCAGCCGGGGGTTCAGAACCATGGCCAGGGCGATCACGACCCGCTGCGCCATGCCGCCGCTCAACTCGTGGGCGTAGCCCCGCAGGACGCGTTCGGGATCGGCGATGCCGACCGCATCCAGCATGTCCAGCGCCGTGCTGCGGATCTCGCCGCGCCGGCCGCGGCGGTGCGCCCGGATGACGTTGCGGAACTGACGCTCGATTCGCAGCACTCCGTTGAGCGCCCCGAACGGGTTCTGGGGCACGAACCCGATGCTCGCCCCTCTGATCCGGCGGAGTTGCCGCGGCGGGAGATCGACGAGATCGCTCCCCTCGAGGCGCACCGATCCCGCCGTGACGCGCCCCGGCGACTTGAGCAGACCGATGATCGCCCGCACGGTGGCGGACTTGCCGCAGCCGGTCTCGCCGACGAGGCCCACCGTCTCGCCCTCGCCGATGGAGAACGACACACCGTTCACGGCGTGGATGGTCCGGCGCCGGCTACCGAACTGCACAGCGAGGTCGGTCACCTCCAGCAGCGGGGCCGCCGCGGTGGTCGCGGAACTCATGACGCTCAGTCCTCCGCCCGCCCGATCAGCCGGGTCACACCGTCGGCCACCATGTTGAAGGCCACGATCGTCACGAACACCATCGCGCCCGGGAAGAACGACACCCACCACTGGCCGGTGGCGATGTTCTGCGAACCCACCCTGATCATCACGCCCCAGGAGGCGTCGGGAGGCGTGATGCCGATGCCCAGGAAGCTCAACCCGGCGATCACGATGATGGCGTGAGCGGCGGCCAGCGAGGCCTGGGCCAGCACGATGCCCATGGTGTTGGGCATCACGTGGCGCAGCATCACTCGGCTGCGGCTGGCGCCGATGGCGGTCGCCGCCTCGATGAAACGGCTCTCGCGCAGCACGAGCGCCTCGCTGCGGACGAGGCGGATGAAGCGCGGCACGTTCACGAGGGCAATGGCGAAGATGATGTTCCGCAGGCTGTTGCCGGTGAGCGCCACGATGGCGAAGGCCAGCACCAGCAGCGGGAACGACTGGAACATGTCCAGGCCGCGCATGATGCGCTCCGACCAGCGGGACTTGTTGCTGGCGACCAGCCCCGCCGGGATACCGACGGCTATCGAGAGCAGCGTGCCGGCGAGGGCGATCGGCAGGTCCAGGCGCGCCGAGGCGAACACCCGGGAGAACACGTCGAAGCCGAAGCGGTCGGTCCCGAACCAGAACTCGCCGTCGGGGGACTGCAACGTGCTCTCGGGGTTCGGCTGGATCGGGTCGTGGGGCAGGGGTGCGAAGAAGCCGGCGAGCAGGATCAGCAGGATCGCGACGAATCCGACGGTGAGCCCCTTGTGCGCCAGCGCGCCCCGACCGACGGCGCGCAGCACCTGGCGGGCGCGGCCGCCGGTGCCCGGTGCGGTGGCCCGTTGCGGCAAGGCCCGGGCAAGGGCGAGGCGCGCTTTACTCATAGGAGACCCGCGGGTCCAGCGCCACCACGATCAGGTCCAGGATCAGGTACACGAGCAGCGTCAGGAGGCCCACCACGAGGATGAAGCCCTGGATTGCCGGTACGTCCAGCTTCAGCATCGCGTCGATCGCCCACTGGCCGAGGCCGCCCCAGGCGAACACCGTCTCGACGATGGCGGCCCCGCCGAACAGGGCGGCAAACAGGATGCCGATGTAGGTGACGACCGGTGTGCGGGCCTCCCGGAAGGCGTAGCCCACCACCCGCAGCTCCGACAGGCCGCATGCTCGGGCGAACTCCACCTGGTCGGAGTTCAGCGCCCGCGACAGCACCGCCCGGGTGGTCTTGGCGAAGTGCGAGGAGTAGAAGAGCGCCAGCGTCACCACCGGCAGCATGGCGTGGTGGAAGGCTGTCTTCAGCAGCCCCCAGTCGCGGGCGATGAGCGTGTCGAGGATCACCGCCCCGGTCACCCGATCCGGTGGGCGGTCCAGCAGACCGATGCGTCCCACGGGCGCGGGCGCCCAGCCGATGATGTAGAAGATCACGTAGATCAGCAGCAGCCCCATGAAGAAGTCGGGGATCGACTGGGTGATCGTGACGCTCAGTCTCGAGAGGGAATCGGGCCAGCGGCGGCGGAAGTAGGAGCTGAGCGCGCCCAGCAGGCTGCCGTAGAGCACCGCGCCCGCCAGCCCGAGGACCACTAGCTCCAGGGTGTCACCGAACCGCTGGGTGATCTCGTCCCACACGGGTCGTTTCGTGAAGAACGAGGTGCCCAGGCTGCGCTCGGTGAACAGTTCACGGACGTAAGCGGCGTAGCGCTGAGGCACCGGCTTGTCGGTGCCCAGCTCGGCGCGGATCTCCGCGACCTGCTCGTCGGCGGCGAGGTCGCCGGCGATGACCAGCGCCGGATCACCCGGCGTGAGGTTGACCAGCCCGAACGCCAGTGTGATGACGATGAACACCGCGATGGGGATGAACAGCAGGCGCTTCGCTATCGCTCCCGTTCGGTATCTCACGTCACAGTCCGTCGCTCACCGGTCGACCGGCCCGGCCATCGTGCACCGGGCACCGCGGGCGGCTCTCGCTCGACCACCCGCGGTCGCAGCACCCGGCGACAGGTGGATCAGTTCTTGGCGAGTTCCTCCGGGATGATCCGGCGGAAGATGTCCATGCGGAACGACTCGACGTCGGGCCCGAGCGAGATCGGGTTGACGAGCTCGATCAGCGGGACCCAGGGAACCTCGTCGATCAGGATCTGGTGCGCCTCGAGCACCATGGCCTCGCGTTCGGGTCCGTACTGGGTGAACGCCATCAGGTCGATCAGCTCGTCGATCCGGGCGTTGTTGTAGCCGTGGGCGTTCTCGAACGCCTTCGCCGAGTGGTGCACCAGCAGCCAGGCGAACTGCGGATCGCTGATGCCCGGGGTCTGCGACGAGAGCCAGGCCTGCAGCGCACCCTCCTGCAGCTTCGTCTGGAAGTCGGCGGATGACGCCATGACCTCGATGCTCATGTCGATCCCCACCTCGGCGAGCTGGGCTTTCATGAGAACCGCGATGTCTTCGGAGAACGGCCCGGGGCGGACCGGGTTGATCGTCATCGTGAACGCCAGACCGTCGCCGTAGCCGGCCTCGGCGAGCAGTGCCCGGGCACGGTCGGGATCGTGCGTCGCCGGGTCGCCCGGCGGAGGCGGCTGGGGCACCTCGCTCAGCACTTGGTAGAGCGCAGCCTTGGCCGACCCCTGCATCGGACCTTGCACCAGGGCGTCCCGGTCGATCGCCGAGGAGATGGCCTGGCGGACCCGCACGTCGGCGAACGGCTCGAAGCTGGAGTTCAGCACCAGCGGCACCGTGGTGTTGCCCTTCGCGGCGATGGTCAGCAGGTCGCCTCCGAGGCTGGCGAACTGGGCCAGCGTCAGCTTGTCGGCGAAGTCCACCTCGCCGGCTTGCAGGAGCTGCAGCCTGCCCGCCGCGTCGGGGATGGCCCGCACGACGATCAGGTCGATGTCGGGCGCGGCGCCCCACCAGTTGGGGTTGGGCACGAGGCGCAACTCCTCACCCGGTGTGATCGACTCGAGCATGTACGAGCCGAAGCTGGCCGAGTTGGTGGACAACCATTCGGCGCCCCACGGGTCGTCGTCGGTGGCGTGCGACAGCACCTCGACACTGTCCAGCGGACCCATCTGCCCGTAGGTGAGGACAGCCAGGGAGTACGGGTTGTTGGTGTCCAGCACGACGAGGTCGAAGGTGCGGTCGTCGATGACCCTTATCGGCGCCTCGGTGTCGATGCCGCCGGCCCAGCTCAACAGGAAGCGGCCCACGCCGTCGTTGGCGATGATCCGGTCGAAGCTCCAGCGCACGTCCTCGGAGGTGATGGCGTTGCCGTAGGGGCTCACGGCGTCTTCTCGCAGCACGAAGCGGTAGCCGTCGTCGATCGGGGTGACCGATTCCGCCACGTAGGGCTCCACGTCGGCCGGACTCGGCCAGGTGGTGGCGCCGGAGGCCGGTTTCACGTACTGCACGAGCGTGCCGGCGAACATCGGGTTGAGCTCGGTGCTGGGCTTGCCCTCGGTGACGGCCGGGTCGGCGTTGGACGGCACCGCGGCCACGGCCATGACGAAGACCTCAGGCACCTCGGCCGGTGCCGGCGGCGGGGGCGGGGGTGGCTCGGGTGGCGGTGGTGGCGGCTGCGCGGCTGCAGCTTCGGCTTCCGCTGCGGCCTGCTCGGCGACCGCCCGCGCCTCTTCGGCCTCGGCCTGTGCGGCGGCGGCCTCCGCTTGGGCGGCGGCGGCTTCGGTCTGGGCACTGGCCGCCTCGGCCTGAGCCGCCTCGGCGGCCTCCTGCGCCTCCGCCAGTGCAGCCTCCGCGGCTGCCACGGCGCCCTGGTTGCCTTCGGCGGTGGCCTGGGCCAGCCCGGCCGCCGCTATCGCCTTCTCAGCCAGCGCCGCTGCCGCCTCGGCAGCCGCGGCAGCAGCGTTGGCCGCGGCGGCCGCCGCCGAGGCCTCGGCCCCGGCTGCGGCGGCCTCCGCCTGCGCCGCGGAGGCCTCGGTGTTCGCGCTCGAGACGTCGGCACTGGCGCCATCGAGGATCGGGCTGTCGTCGTCGCTGGCACACGCCGCCGCTAGGAGCAGCAGCGCGCCGAGCGCCAGCGATGCTCCGAAGAGCCGTGAAGAGATCATGGTGAAGCCTCCTAGGGGATTGCCAGATCTTGCGGGTAGAGGAAGCCGGTCGGGTTGGGCCGCGCCCCCTGGAGATCCTCACGGAACACCCAGGGGATCACCGTCTCCACCAGCGGCACGAACGGGAACTCCGTCGCGATGATTTCCTGAACCTCGGCGATGAACACGTCTCGGTCCGGTCCCGGGAGTTCGGCGAGTATCTGGTTCGACAACTCGTCGACGCGGTCGTTGGTGTACCCGTCGTATCCCAGCCCGTCGGCTGCGAAACCGTTGGACGTGAACAGCAGCGGGATCGTGTAGGCGGGCTCGCTGAGAATCGGGCGCACCGAGTACAGCCACGCCTCCATCTCGCCGCTGCTGACTGCCGAGTTGAAGTCGGCCGGCGAGGCGATGGTGCGGATCGTGGCGTCGAGGCCGAGCTCGCTGAGCTGCGAGGCGATGAGGACCGCGGCGGCCTCGGCGTGCGGGCCGGGTCGTGTCGGGTTGATGGTGAGCGTGAACGAGAACCCGTCGGCGTAGCCGGCCTCGGCCAGCAACTCCCTGGCGCGGTCGGGGTCGTAGCCCGCCGCCACGTCGGCCGGCGGGTCGGGCTGGGGGATGGCTGTCGACAGCGGGTAACGCCCGGGAACGCCGAAGCCGCCGTAGGCGCCGGCGATGAGGGCCTCCCGGTCGATGGCCAACGAGACGGCTGCCCGCACCCGAGAATCATCGAAAGGCGGGAAGCGGTTGTTCAGCGACAACTCGTCGAGGTTCGTATCGCGCGCGTCCTCGTACGACAGTGCGAACTCCCCGGTGCCGGCCACGCTGGCGAACAGGTCGAACGTGAGATCGGCGACGAAGTCAGCGTCGCCGCTGCCGATCAGCAGCAGCCGGTTGCCGGCGTCGGGGATGGACCGCATGATGATCCGGTCGATGTCCACAGCGTCGGCGTTCCAGTAGTTCGGGTTCTTCGCCAGGCGCACTTCCTCGCCGGGAGTGAGACTCTCGACCTGGTAGGGCCCGAAGGTGGACGAGTTCGACGCCAGCCAGTCCGCGGCCCACGGGTCGTCCTCGGTGGCGTTGGCCTGTGCCTCGACGCTGTCGAGAATGCCGAGCGCGTAGTAGGTCAGCACGGGCACGGTGAGGATGCTGCGGCCCGTGACGTTGAGCGTGAAAGTCCGGTCATCGATCACGGTGATAGGGGCCTCCCGGTCGATGCTCGACAAGAACATCAGGAAGCGCGCGATGCCGTCGAGGGCGATCATGCGGTCGAACGACCACGCCACGTCGGCGGACGTGACGGTGTTGCCGTACGGGCTCATCGCCTCGCGCAGCGTGAAGGTGACGCTTCCGTCCTCGTTGACCTCGAACGACTCGGCCAGCTCCCCCATGACGTCCTGCGGGCTGTGCAGGCTGAGCCCCGCTGAGGGCTCGTGGGTGTAGCGCACCAGCGTGCTGACGACGCCCTGTGCGGTCACGAGGCTGGGCCGTCCCTGGAGAACCGCCGGGTCCACGTTCGTCACCAGTCCCGAAAGCGCCATCGTGAGGTTCTTCTCCGCCGGCGGCTCGGGCGGAGGCGGCGGCTCGGGCGCCGGTGGAGGAGGCGCGGCCGCTGCGGCCTCGGCCTCGGCGGCCGCCTCCTCGGCGGCGGTCCGCGCCTGCTCCGCTTCGGCTTGGGCCGCCGCGGCCTCGGCTTGGGCTGCCGCTGCTTCGGCCTGGGCGGCGGCGGCCGTCTCCTGTGCATCCGCCAGGGCGGCTCGTGCCGCGGCCACGGCTTCCTCGTTCCCCTCGGCGGTGGCCCGGGCCAGGTCGGCGGCTGCGATCGCCTCCTCTGCTCGAGCGGCCGCCGAGGCGGCGCCGGCTGCGGCGGCCTCGGCCGCCGCGTCGGCGGCTGTGGCGGCGCTGTCGGCGGCGGTCGCCTCCGAGCGGGCTGCCTGTGCCTCGGTGAGCGCGTCGGCGGCGGCGGCGCTCACCGCCGCCGCTTCGTCGCCGCCGGTCTCGCCGCAGGCCGCGGCGAGGAGCACGAGAGCTCCGAACAGCAGAGAAGTTCGGACGATTCGGGAGCGGCGCATGGTTGACCTCCTGACCGCTGCAGGCGCCGGACGGCCTCACTCTCCCGCGAGAGAATTCCCCTGCCGCCAGGCGCCGGCCAGAACTATAACCCTCGGCGCGAGGTGGCTGCTGAGGCGCTCACGGTCAGTTGTCGTGCATCGCGTGCGTGATGTCCAGCGGTCCCGACAGCATGCTCAGCACCACGTGGCCCTCCGATCGGGCGGGGCCGTGCACCGTGCCCGGGGGCAGGCAGAAGTAGGCGGGCGCCCGCAGTTCCACGTCACCGTTGTGATAGGTGCCCTCGAGGATGAACCCCTCCTGCAGCACGCTGTGGACCTCTGGAGCGTCGGTGGTCCAGCCCGGCGGGGCCTTCACGAGCACGGTGCTCGCCCCGCTCTCGTCGTCGACACTGAGAACCTTGACCAGCAGTCCTGTCGGAACGGCCTCGCCGGTGTCGTCCCACATCGTCTCGGCCGGCGCCCACTCCACGTCGTCCAGATTGATTCCCATCACGATCGGTCGGCCCATGGCGGCGACCCCCTCCCGTCTCCGAAGTCGGTCGTACGGTTGCTCCGGTTGATTCTCGCCGAGGTGGACGCGCTCCCGCTCACCACCGGCGATTCGTCACGTCTCGACCGCGCCGTAGACGAGTTCGGGGAGATCAGCCGACCGAGTCCGCCAACTCGTCGCGGAACTGCGGCGCGGCGAGCGCGATGAGCGCCTCCGCCCGTTCCCGCAGGCCGAGGCCTGACAGGTCGGCGACGCCGTGCTCGGTGACGACGTGCTGCGTGAAGTGCCGGGGAACGCCCACCGGAGCGGTTGGGTCCAGGCGCGCCACGATGCGCGACACGTCGCCCCGGCGGTTCGTGGAGGGCATCGCGATGATGCTCTTGCCCCCGGGGGAGAGCCAGGCGCCCTGGGCGAAGTCGTAGCCGCCACCCACGCCGCTGAGTTGCGCGCCGGCGAGATGCTCCACGTTGGCCTGGCCCGTCAGGTCGACCTGAACCGCCGAGTTGACGGACACGAATCCCTCGACGCCGGCGATGCGCGCCGGATCCAAGATGGTGTCGAAGGGGTGCATCTCGAGGGCAGGGTTCTCGTCGGCGTAGTCGTACAGCGTCGTCGTGCCCATCAGCTCCGCGCAGAGGGACGACGGCTGCCCGTCACGGACCGATCGGAGTTTCCCGGCGTCGTCCAGCGCCGCGATGGCGTCGACGCCCATGCCGTAGATGCGCAGGTCGCCGACGTCGGAGGCGCACAGGTTCGCCAGCAGAGCCTCTGGGATGGCGCCGATGCCCGCCTGCAGCGTCGCCCCCGGTGGGATCAGTTCCACGAGGTGTTCCCCGATGGCCGCCGCGGTCGGGGTGATCGCCGCCCGGGCGTGCTCGCCGAGAGGTTCGTCCACCTCGGTGAGCCAGTCGATCTCGGAGACGCGCAGGCTCGCCTCACCGGCGACACGCGGCATCCGCGGGTTCACCTGGGCGATCACCACCGGTGCCAGGCGGGCCAGCGTCAACGGGTAGCTGGTCGACGTGCCGAGGCTGCAGCGCCCGTCGGCGTCGGGCGGCGCGACGTGCACGACGGCCACGTCGAGCGGGAGCCGTCCGGTGCGGAACAGGTGCGACACCTGCGAGCCGCGGATCGGGAGGAACCGCACCGACCCGTCGGCGACGGCCCCGCGGACCGGGCCCATGACGTGCCAGGTGGTGTAGCGGATGCCGTCGCGCAGGAACGGGTAGTCCGACAGCAGCAGGCCGCTGTAGACGTCGAGCCCGCCGAGCCGGTCCGCCTGCCGGCCGATCTCGCGCTCGACGGCGGTCGCCCCGCCCGCGCCCGGCGGCAGGACCACCGCGGAGGTCGGTTCGAGGACTTCGACCGCCTCAGCGACCGAGACCCAGCGGCCCATGCCCCACCCGCAGGCGCGCGCCTCGCTAGACCCGGCGCACCAGCGGGCTGCAGAACGACAGCGTGGCCTGCTCCACGAAGCCGCGGTCCAGCAGCGCGTACTGCGGGATCGCCGTGATGGGCAGGAATATGAGCCACATGAACGGGTTCGCCAGCCCGCAGCCCAACTCTCCGGCGGCGGCGATGAGCCGGTCCTCGGCCTCGACCATCTCGGCGGGGGAGATGTCGCTCATGATCCCCGCTAGGGGCAGCGGCAGCTCGGCCAGAACCTCGTCGCCGCGGGCCACCACCTGCCCGCCGTTCAGCTCGATGACCCGGTTGATGGCCGTGGCCATGGACTCGGTGTTGGCGCCGATGCACACCACGTTCTCATCGTCGGGGGACAGCGAGGTGGCCAGGGCGCCGTCGCTGAGGCTGAAGCCCGACATGAAGGCGGTCGAGCGCGAGCCCGTGTCGTTGTAGCGCTCCAGCACCGACACGTAGGACACGTCGATGGACGGGTCGGCCAGCACGAGTCCGTCCCGGATCTCCAGCTCCACGTCCCGGCGCAGCCGCAGCGGGATCTCCGGCGGGATGAACATCGAGATGGCCTCCACCCGGCCGTCTTCCATGTCGGTGCGGAACAGCAGGTCGTCGGGTTCCACCGGTGTCAGCGAGAACGTGCGCAGCAGCTCCGCTGGGCGCTCCGGCGGCGTCAAGGTCACCTGCAGCTCACCGCCGGAGGCCACGAGCTCACCGCCGGAGTACACCGCGGAGGGCTCGAAGGCCGCTAGGTCCTCCACCAGGAGGATGTCGGCGTAGCGGCCCGGCGCCACGGCCCCCACCTGATCGTCCACCCGCAGGGCGTCGGCGGCGTTGATGGTCACCATCTGGATGGCCGTTATCGGGTCGACGCCCTCGGCGATGGCCCGGCGCACGATGTGGTCCATGTGCCCGAGGCGCATCAGCGTGGAGGTGTCGGTGTCGTCGGAACAGAGGCTCACCCGGCGGGTGGGCAGCCCGGCCTCGGTGACCGCCTTGATGCAGTCGGCCAGGTTGAAGGCCATCGTGGCCTCGCGCAGCAGGCAGTAGAAGCCGTTGCGCAGCTTGTCGATGGTCTCCTCGGCGGAGAAGCACTCGTGGTCGTCGCGGGCGCCGCAGTTGGCGTAGGCGCCGAGCGCCAGGCCGGTCACGAACGGGGCGTGGCCGTGGACGGGCAGTTTGTGCTCCTCGCAGAGCCCGATGGATTCGATCACGTCGCTGTCACCGGCCCGGATGAAGTCGAAGGTCGTCTCGGCGATGCCGTTGGCCTCGTCCCACTGCATGGCGATCCGGTGGTCGTCGGGCCCCACGCTGGCGCCCAGGGTGCCCTCGGGGATCGTGTAGGGGATCTTCGACGGCGGCGGGTTGAAGATGCGCAGCGGCAGGTCGGCCGCCTCGTCCAGCATGTAGCGGATGCCGTCGATGCCGCGCACGGGGGCTATCTGGTCGAAGGCGGTGCAGACCGAGGTGGTGCCGCGCGCCACCACCACCGAGGCGAAGCGGGTGATCGACATCTTGGTGACCTCGGTGTGCACGTGCGGATCGATCAGGCCCGGCACGATGTGCATGCCCGTGGCGTCGATGACCTCGGTGTCCTCGCCGATGGTCTCGCTCACGTCGCCGATGGCGGCGATGCGGTCACCGGCGATGGCCACACCGGCCTCGTACACCTCGGCGGTGAACACGTTCACGAGCTTCCCGCCACCGAAGACCTTGTCGGCGGGCCGCCGCCCGAGGCCGACGTCGATGGCTCGCTGGCTGTACATGGCGGACCTCCGTGGTGTGAGGGATGCTGGAGTGGTGCCGGTCGGCCGGCTCGCGGCTGCGGCAGGATGCGGCTGTCGTGGCCGGCGAGTCTAGGTTGGCAACCGTGGCCGGGTCCGGGCCGGTCGGGTTAATGGAAGGCGAGGTACTCCCGCAGTTCCCAGTCGGTGACGGCGCGGGCGTAGCGGGCCCACTCGGCGCGCTTCATGGCCACGAAGTGGTCGGTGATCTCCCTGCCGACCGCCTCGTAGAGCGCCTCGTCGGCCTCGAGGGCGTCGAGGGCCAGCGACAGGTTCTCCGGGCAGCAACGCTCGGTGTTGGCCGTCTCCAGCGAGTCCCCGGTCTCCGCCGGCGGAGGGGGCTCTCCGGCCTCGATACCCAGGCGGGCGGCGGCCATCAGCGCCGCCGCCGACAGGTACACGTTGGCGGCGCCGTCGGGCAGCCTGTGCTCGAGGCGGCTGGCGGCACCCCGCCCCGAGGGCACCCGTACCGCAACCGAGCGGTGGTCGTAGCCCCAGTTGGCCCAGTAGCCCGCAAGTTCGCCGGGCTTGAGGCGCTTGTAGGCGTTCACGGTGGGGGCGCACAGGGCGGTGAGCGCCTCGTGGTGGGCCAACACGCCGGCGATGGCGGACTTCGCCATGTCCGACAGGCCGTCGTCGCTGCCGGGGTCATCGAACAGGTTCCGCCCGTCCTCGCCGGTGACGCTGAGGTGGAAGTGGGTGCCGTTGCCGCCCCGGTCCTGGAACGGTCGCCCCAGGAACGTCAGCAGCAGGCCGTGGCGCAGCGCCACCTCCCTGCAGAGCTGCTTCAGCAGGAAGGCCCGGTCCAGGGCGTCGAGCGCGTCGCCGTAGCCGACGACCAGCTCGAACTGCGGGTTGTCGTACTCGCTGCCCGCCGTCTCGATGCCGATCCCGCAGACCTCGGCGGCTGCGAGGATGTCGTCGAACAGCCCGACGGGGTCCACGACCGTGCCGGTGCCGTAGCAGTACGCCCCCGGCGTGTCCCAGGGCGCCCAGCCGCCCGAGCCGTCGGGTTGCAGGACGTAGGCCTCCAACTCCACGCCGATCTTGGGAGTGCCGCCGGTGACCTCGGCGAGCGCGTCGATGGCACGCTGGGCAGCCAGGCGGGAGGAGATCGCCAAGGGTTCGCCGAGACGTTCGAGGTCGGCGATCACCACGCCGGTGCCCTCGTCCCAACTGGGGCGCACGTCCTCGACGGAGTACAGAGCGCTGAGGTCGCCCATCCCCTCCAGGACCTCGGCGCCGGGGGCCGCAATGAGGTCGCGGTCGTAGCCGACGCCGAAGATCGTGACGGAGAACCCCACCTCGCCGGTGATCGCGGCGGCGGGCACGTACTTGCCGCGGGCGAACCCGAACTGGTCGGCGAACAGGACCCGGATCCTGTGCATTCCTTCTGGCAGCATGTCTCGATCACACCTCCCGTTGTTGGGCTGGTGAGCTCGGCGTGCGGGTCCGACCCGGTGCGCGGACCCCAGCCGAGCGAGCCGCTGCGGCGACGGGTGGCCGCCCGGCAGACCCGCCCCATCACAGCCGGCGGTTGGCGATAGTAGCCTCCCCCGTTGGTCACATCCGATGTGGCCGTGGCGAGGCGCCCGAAGCTGTCGAGGACCGACAGCGCGGCACACCGGGGTGCGAGCGGTGCCCGTCAGCAGGTTCCGGGACGATTCGTCCGCACCAAGACCGAGGGGTAACACCATGCTCAAGTCCACTAACAAGAGTTCACGGCCCAGCCGGTGGACCGGACGGCGCTCTGCCGGTCTGCTCGCGGCCCTGCTGGCCATCTCACTGGTTGCCGCTGCCTGCGCGAGCGATGACAGCTCCGATGAGTCTGCCGCTGCGCTGGGGGCGGCGCAGGGGGCCAGCGCCGCCGCCGGCACCGCGGTGTCCGAAGCCGAGGCGGCCGCGGCCGCGGCAGACGCGGCCCTCAAGGCCGCCGAGGCGGCCCAGGCGGCCGCCGATCTGGCACAAGCGACCGCTGAGGGCAACCAGGCCGCCGTGGCTGCAGCCGAGGCCCAACTCGCCGAGGCCCAGGGCGCCGCCGAGGAAGCGCGGGAGCAGGCCGCCGCAGCCCAGGCCGAGGCCGACGAGGCTCGCCAGGCTGCCGTGGCCGCCGAAGAGGCCGCCTCCGCTTCGGCGGCCGAGCCGCCACCGGCCCCGGCGGCTGCCGAGGACGAGGGCCTGCGTGTGGCGCTGCTGCTGCCGGGCATCAAGAACGACAACTCCTTCAGTCAGGCAGCGGCCGAGGGTCTCCTCGACGCCGTGGCGGCAGACGGGAACATCGCGGAGTACCAGATGCTCGAGGAGATCATCGAGCCCACCGACTCGCTGCCGGCGCTCCGCGGCTTCGCAAGCCGGGGCTTCGACCTGATCATCGGTCACGGCATCGAGTACGTGGATCCGATCATGGAGCTGTACTCCGAGTTCCCCGATGTCGACTTCGCCATGACCGGCGGCGTGCTCGTGGAGGGCGCGGATCCGCAGGACAACGTCGTGGATTGGCTCTACAACGTGCAGGACATGGCCTACCCCAACGGCATCATCGCCGCCCACGCCGTCATCGGCGACACCATCGGCATCGTCGGCGGCCCGGAGTTCGACTTCGTGAAGACCATGCACGCGTCCTTCCAGCAGGGCGTGGCGTCGGTCAACCCCGACATCGGTTTCCTCGAGGGCTACGCCGGCGACTTCGTGAACGTGCAGAAGGCCGCCGAGGTGGCCACCTCGCTCATCGATCAGGGCGCCGACCTCATCTACTGCTCCGGCGACGGCATCTGCATCGGCGCCGCCCAGTCGGCCTCCGCCGCCGGCGTGCCGATCTTGGTGGGCTTCGGCTCGCAGTACGAGACAGCGCCGGACGTCTACCTCGGCGCCACGGTGATCCGCCTCAGCGATCTGTTCCAGACGTACTTCGACACGGTGCGAGACGGCACGTTCGGCAACGCCTTCTACCCAGGCAGCATCCAGAACGGTGGTATCGAAGTGTTGCCCATCAACACCGACGCCACCGTCGAGACGGCCACCAGCCTCGAGGGCCTGCAGCAGATCCTCGACGACTTCGTGGGCGCCGTGGAGGCCGGCGAGACCGAGATCCCGTTCCCGTTCTAGCCGGCAGCCGCCCGGCCGAGTAGACCCGATGCCCCCGCCCGGGCGGGGGCA
>LXNI01000975.1_pt1 | contig 28511 bp, 20 predicted proteins | sample 809091 | NCBI WGS metagenome assembly LXNI01 (sample SAMN04870527, study PRJNA318959) | sponge metagenome | biome: 01000161; feature: marine sponge reef; material: water | host: Sarcotragus foetidus | place: Greece: Milos, Mediterranean Sea | collected 2013-05-29 | depth 5-7 m | reverse complement strand
CCCGGAATATCGGGTACGGAAAGAAAAATTTTTGCGAATTCAGAAATCAAAACGCGGGCAAGACAAGCAAGTCATTATGACACACAGAGAACCGGTTGGGATTTGACAAACAAAAAATGGAATTTTAGAGGCGGACAGCGTCCCTGCCTGGGACACAACTGTGGATAAAAACAGTACGGCAATAACTGCCAGAAACTTGATTGCTCTCATGATTGAGCCTCCTTAACTATAACTATAAAATTTTGATTTGTGTAGGTTGTGGACAAATCATTAACAATTCCACTCAGACAACATTTAATCATATTCCGGGGTGTTTTTCAGTTTTCATTAGGGAATTATGAGAAAATATTATGTTACCCACTCGGCTGACAGAAGTTCGGCCTGTTCAAGCACGGTGCGAGTGGCTTTTTCCTGCTTGTCGGGCGGGTAGCCGTGGCGGCGCAGCACCTTTTTCACAAGCAGACGCAGTTTCGCGCGGACGCTCTCGCGAAGCGTCCAGTCGATCTCAAGGTTTTTTCTCACGGTCTCCACAAGCTCCTGGGCTATGGTGCGCAGAGCCTGATCTCCGAGAACCCTCACGGCGCTGTCGTTTGTCTCAAGGGCGTCATAAAAGGCGAGTTCTTCTTCCGAGAGTCCGAGTTTTTCTCCCCGGGCCGCAGCCTCGCGCATTTCCCTTGCGAGTTCAATCAGTTCCTCGATGACCGCGGCCGCTTCTATGGAACGGTTCTGATAGCGGCGTATTGTCCGTTCAAGCATCTGGGTAAACGACCTTGACTGGACGACGTTCTTGCGTCTGCGGGCGGATATCTCGCCTCTTAGGAGTTTCTGGAGCAGTTCAACCGCGAGGTTTCGCTGTTTCATTTCTCCCACTTCGCTCAGAAACTCGTCTGACAGTATGGAGATATTCGGTTTCTTGAGCCCGGCGGCGGCGAATATGTCCACTATTCCCTCGGGGGCAACGGCGCGCGAAATTATCTGGCGCACCGCGTGGTCAAGCTTTTCATCCGGAATCTCGGTGTCCGGGGAACGCTTTGCCAGGCTATGGCCCACGGCCTGAAAGAATCCCAGGTCATCCCGTATTCCGAGAGCCTTTTCGTTGGGTACGGACAGGGCGAAGGCCTGAGAGAGTTCGCGCACGCAGCGGATACAGCGGTCCTTTCCGTCTTCTTGGGCGAGTATGTGCTCCTGGGCCTGAGGAAGCAGTTTCAGTTTCTCCTCGGCTGATCCCTCTGCCCATCCTGACCAGTCAAATCCGTGGAAAAGTCCGAGGCATATCTCGTATTTCTCCATCATCACGGCTACGGCTTCTTTTTGGTCAAGGTTGGTTTTCCCCTTGCCCCCGCTTTGTGTGTAGGTGGCAAGCGCGTTTTTAAGCTCGTTTGATATTCCGAGGTAATCGACCACGAGACCTCCGGGCTTGTCACCAAACACCCTGTTGACTCGGGCTATCGCCTGCATCAGGCCGTGGCCGCGCATCGGCTTGTCAAGGTACATGGTATGAAGGCTGGGCGCGTCAAAGCCGGTAAGCCACATATCCCTCACGATAACGATCTGAAAGCGGTCTTCGCTGTCCCTGAAGCGTTTGGCGAGCGCTTCGCGCCTTGCCTTGTTCCGGATATGTGTCTGCCAGCCCGGGGGGTCGGAAGCCGAACCGGTCATGACAATTTTCATGCTTCCCTTTTCGTCATCTTCGTGGTGCCAGTCGGGACGAAGTCTCGCTATCTTCTCGTAGAGGTCGACGCATATGCGCCTGCTCATGCAGACGATCATGGCTTTTCCCGAGAGGGCTTCAAGCCTTGTCTCGAAATGCTCGACAATGTCTCCCGCGACCAGTCCCAGACGTTTTTCCGTGCCGATTATCGCTTCAAGCTGGGCCCATCTGGTTTTGAGTCTTTCCTTTCTTTCTATCTCCTCTCCTTCTGTTACTTCCTCGAAGTCGGGATCAATTCTCGGCCTCTCATCCTTGTCAAGGACGACCTTCGCGAGGCGGCTTTCGTAGTAGACCGGCACCGTCGCCTCATCTTCGACGGCACGCTCTATGTCGTAGACACTTATGTAGTCGCCGAATACGGCCCGGGTGTTCGCGTCGCGAAGCTCGATCGGAGTTCCCGTGAATCCGATAAAAGATGCGTTTGGAAGTGCGTCGCGTACGTGTCCTGCGAATCCGTCCTCAAATTCGTACTGGCTCCTGTGGGCTTCGTCGGCTATTACCACTATGTTGCGTCTCTGTGAGAGCGTGGCGTGGCGGGTGCCCTTTTCGTCGGGGAAAAATTTCTGGATCGTGGTGAAAATTACTCCTCCTGATTCCACAGAAAGCTTGTTTCTCATATCCTCTCGGTTCTCGGCCTGAACGGGAGGCTGGCGCAGAAGGTCTGCGCAGCGGGAGAATGTTCCGAAAAGCTGGTTGTCAAGATCGTTTCTGTCCGTGAGCACCACCACGGTGGGGTTCTCCATCGCCGGCTCGCGTATGATTCTCCCGGCGTAAAATACCATCGTGAGGCTCTTGCCTGATCCCTGAGTGTGCCAAACCACCCCGACACGCCTGTCGCCGGGGTCTCCTCCGTGTCTGCTGTAAGGGTCCTGATTTTCTTCGTGCGCCTCCCGGCTGAGTCTCGCGGCACGAAGAGTTTCCGCCACGGCCACCCTGACTGCGTGGAACTGGTGGTAGCCGGCCATTTTTTTCGCGAGCGCTCCCGCGCCATCGTCTTCAAAAACGGTAAAATCGCGCAGAAGCTCAAGGAACCGGTTTTTCTCGAAAACGCCTTCGACAAGTACTTGGAGTTCCGGGTATAAGGTCGGAGCGGGGCTTTCGCCTTCGATTGCCCGCCAGCGCTTGAACCATTCAAGACCGGCTGTGAGGGTTCCTATGCGCGCGTCTACCCCATCTGATATGACAAGCGCCAGGTTAAAGATGAAAAGCGAAGGAATCTCTTCCTTGTAGGTCTGTATCTGCCGCCAGGCGGATGAAATTGTCGCGTTTTCGTCAACGGGGGATTTAAGTTCAATCACGGCGAGGGGAAGGCCGTTTACAAACACCACGATGTCGGGGCGTCGGCTATGGTCGTTCTCAGATACGGTGAACTGGTTAACCACGATCCAGTCATTGTTGCCAGGGTCGTCAAAATCAAATACACGTACTTGTGTGCCGCGGATTGCGCCTTCGCCGTCACGGTACTCAACCGTCACGCCGTCTGCGGCCATGCGGTGAAACGCGCGGTTTTGCGCCTCGAGGGTCGGGCCCTCGGGATTCAGCACTTTGCGTGCTGCATCTTCCAGGGCTTCTGTGGGAAGTTCGGGGTTAAGCCGCAAAAGCGCTTCGTGCAGAGTTGTACGGAACAGCACATCTTCATGAGTTTCGCGGAGGGAGTTTTCGCCGGGCTGCATCTCCGCTCCGCCGATTACCAGATAACCGATCTCACGGAACCAGCCGAGAGACGCTTCTTCCACTACTGATTCCGACAACAGTGCCATGTGCTATATCTCCTGCTGTTCCAACGGAAAAACGGCCTCAATGCGTGAGAGCCAGCGGTCAAAATGTTGACACTCCGATCGCATGCGGTCAACGCCTATCTTGGATGAGACCCCCGCGCCGTGGGCGACTTTTTTGTATCTTGGGCGAAGAAGGTTAGAAAGGCGTGCCGAAGGATGCGTGTCAGCGCCGTCGTTTATGTGTTCGGGACTTTTCGCGTTTTCGCGTATGCTCGCGAGTTTTCCGGCAAACGGCTTCCACGCTGGTTCCGCTCTCACAAAACCTGTTGTGTCAGAAAACAGCAGGGCTTCGAATTCGTAGGGCTGAATATGTGGAAAAAAGCGTTCGGGCAGACACCCTGCTTCGCGGACGATGGCATGATGAAACACGGTTTCAATTTTTGTTGCACGATCAAGCGGGTCCATTGTTGCGGAGGAGTCATTGAGTCCAGGGAAATCCTGCGGCAGGGCAAACAGATCGAAAAATGTCGTGACATATGTGTTTTGCTGCTCCCTGAGGGTATTTCGAAGGTAACGGAGAACCCGCTGGCCGCTTAACGCGCCGCCTTTCGCAACCGGTGACGTAGAGATAAGACGCGGTTCAATGAACACGCCCCGCTGTTGCAACTCGTGATAGAGAAGTTCCTTTACGAATGCCTCCTCGGTTTGTCCTTCACAGACGATAATAATTTTCTTCATGGCTAAGGTCTGCCGCCAAGCACATTCATTTTCCATAGGTCGCCGAGCGTGTAGTCTTCAAGCCAGTCGGCAAGGTGCTCCGAATCCAGTCTTCTGAAAACGGATTCTTCGTTCTTGCGGTCGACAACCACTATATCTTCGGGTTCAAAATGATTTACAAGCTCTGTGGATTGGGTCGAGACGATTATTTGCCGTGAATCGGCCGCTTGGTTTAGCATTTCTGCAAGCAGGGTGAGTGCGTATGGATGCAGTCCCAGTTCCGGTTCGTCAATAAGAATAAGGTTTGGCTGACAATTCTCCGGCTGGTTTAACAGAGTGGCAAGACAGATGAAACGCAACGTGCCATCTGAGAACTGGTGGGGGCCAAACGGCCTGTCTGGGGCTCCCCATGCCTCGAACCACTCAAGATCCATCCGGTCGCCGGTGTTCTTTCGGTAGACGAAATCCCCGAAGAAAGGAGCCGAGAGCCGTACTGCTTCAATGATTCTTCGATAGTGGTCAGGGTGGTGTTCTCGGAGATGACGCAGAAAAGGCGCAAGGTTTCCCGCATCCGGTTTGAGCCGAAGGTTGTCGCGCACATCCGATAGCAGCCGCACGTGAGCCGTATCACTCATGTCCTGGAAGTGAAACACGCGCCACTGCTCCATATCTGATAGAACATAGGATGCGAATTCTCCATGATTAATATCCGCCACACGTGATTCGCTATGTCCGCCGGACCATGCAGTGGTGTCAGACTCTGTCTTGGAACTGTCAGCAACAGTGTCTTCAGTGATTCCTGGGGAGAGCTTCTCGCCGGAGAAGGCTACTGAGTCAGATGTCGGTTCAAGTGAAAATTCGTATTCGTAGCGGTTGTTTTCGAATGACAGAGCCACTTCAATCCTTGAAGTTAGTTTTCGTCCACCGAACAGCAATGCATCTGGGCCAGCCTCGTTTTTGACAAAGAGCTGAAGGCGCTTCTGCGAAAGGGCAGAGAGCATTTTAAACAGACTCAGAAGATTGCTTTTACCGGCTCCGTTGGCGCCGATCAGTATATTCAGGGGCTTTAACTCGAAATTTTCAAGCTTGCAGATTGACTTGAAGCCGCGGACAGTGAGTTGTTCTAGTTTAGACATGGGACTTTATAATTCTTCCAGAAACTGTTGCTTGAAAGAGTAGATTGCATGATAAGAGAAATACCATAACCAACATATATTCACTTTTTTTGATTAGGGGTAAAAATGGACAACCAGAGCGTTGCTTGATCATGGTCTCATACACCGGGTTTGGCTATATCTCTAAGCTTTTTTCTATCTACCTTTACTTTCAACAACATTGACCGCAATATTGAGTCTTTCTGATAACAACATTTTTTGTATTTCTTATTGCTGTTACAGTAACATAAAGCATTGCGATTTCTGCCCTTACCTCTATTAGAAACTAGGGCTAAGTAATCTTCGATACCTCTGTCTCCGTGAGCATGTCCATCCCAAGGTTCTTCCCTTCTTATTCTCCTGTGGGATTGCCAGTAAAAAAACGGAACAACTTTTTTCAATATGAAATCCGTTGCGCCCTGCCATTGGTACTCAGGAAATATCCCCAAGCAGCAACTGTTGGAATCATTCTTGTTAACATGAAAATCTTCCAGTTCTATTTTCGAGTCAGCTGAAAATCGCAGAATTTTTCCGGAGGTTTCATAGACTTTTGGAAAACCGAAGGAGTCTTTTTTGTCAAATTCAATTTCTATCTCATAAGAATCGCATATAGCTTCCCTATGCTGCGAATCATGCTCTAATTCTTTGCTTATATCGTCGTACCAGCAGCAAAAGCCCAAAGTTCCCCAAATGCGGTTGCTCCGCACTTCGCAATTTAATTGTGGGAATAGTTTCTTTACTTTATCAACATCTTCATTTGTTAAAGCAATGTCCATGGTTTTTCCACATCTGTCCTAAAAGATTTTTTATTTTTATTTCCTAGGGGGAAGCGATTCCCAAATTCTGTTCTCCAATATTTAGAAGATTCTTCCTCGCAATCGGAATCTATGGCTTTCTTGGCGTTTCCAGCAAACACCTCAAACTCAAGCAGGACTTTCCCTGCGTCGTATTTTCCCAGTAGCTCCTCATCTCTGGGAGTTGTGGGACGGTAGCAAACGAAGTTCCTATACAATTCATTTCTGATGCTCTTGACGGTATCGCATAAAGCCAGATCATCACGACAGCTTTCCTTGTAATGATTGCAAGCCAGAATGGTAAGAATAAATCCAGCGGGGAGCTTAAGGCTTGAGTTCTTGTCCTCCCGATAATCTTTCCATGCCTTCAGGTAACGAATAATTCTTCTCAATTGCCCTGTGAATTTCGTTTCGGATATTCTTTCCTCAACCCAGTCCATGAACTCTATGGGGTCACTGTATATAAAACCTTCTGATTTGTGGGCTAGCTGTGGTACGCTGTCCCTATCTTCCAGCCAGTAAGCGGGCAAATCGATATGGTGTCCGTCAGCATAGACAACTCTGACACAAGCGTTTTTATCGATTATGTTCGACGCATGTCCCTCAACCGCTTTTTTTATTTGGGAATGGTAGGTCTCGGGAGTCTTCCTGTCCGATTCGGAACTGATAAAATAGACTCCATCATCCATATCATACTTTTCCTTGATGTGCCCGGTTTCCTCCACGCTGATAGGGTTAAGATTGGTTTGTAACGGGAAAGAACCTTGAGGATGAAATTCTGGTTTTTTCCAACCTTTTTCCTCAAAAAACTTATTTACCTTATCCCTTAACGCTGAACGGCTGTTTTTCAACTTTTGTCTCTTTGAATCAGACAGCTTTATGGTCCTGTTAAATTGTTCAAATAACTTGTGAGTATTCATTTGTCTATCTCCGGTAAAATGATTTTCGAAACTGCAATGCGTCCCTTCGTTTGGGGGTTTCGATTTGTAAAATAGTAGCCTTCTAGTTTTATGTGAAACCTGTTCGTGGTAGACTCCAAGGCTTGCGTCAATATGAGTTTCACAATATTCGGTACCCCAGCGGGATCCTCTTGCTGGCGCAAAGGCGACAGTCATAAATATTTCTCCGTAATAGCGGCCGTCACGTTTTAGAGATGGCGGATAAGGGAAGTCATCCCATTCAAGAAAGTAGCCCGGACGGAGCGTATCTTCAAATACAAGCGTTGACGAGTACGGAGTGCACTCCAGACAGTACGGAACCGGTGCGGGACGACCAAAACCGAAGCATTTTTCCTCTCCATCAGGAACTCGACCATCCGTTCGCGGGTCGCGCGAATGATGCGTGAGCAGGGCTTTTGCCAGCACCGGAGAGGGAGTGGGAGTTACGTAGTGATATATTTGTGCCAATGTTCGTGACACGAGCGGAGCCGAAAAGCTGGTTCCGAAAACTTCGACAGATTTCCTGCCACTAATTGAACGGATTCCAGCTATATAGGACAGGTCAGTGGAACAGTCTCCTCCGTAATGAACAAGATCAGGTTTAATCACATAGTTCGGCCCACTTCCGTTACGGGAAAATGCGGAAGGATGATCCTTAATCACGCCCGAGTTCCTGTGGTCAACATGAGAGATGGCACCAACAGTTATACCAAGCACGCTATCGGCTGGCGAAGTTATGCGACCGTTTTCTTCCTGTTCCCGAGTTCTTGGGTAATCCAGAAGTGGTCGGGAAGTATAGTTGCCCGCGCTGATAACGAACGACACCTGATACTTCTCCTGCAGATTATCAAGTTCTTCCGCAAGTGATGAGAATTCGTCAATCAGGCAAACAGCATTTGTGTTAAGTGACAAATTCCACACTTTGCATTTATTTGCCCATTGTTTGAGCGATTTCTCCAAGGACCATAGAAACTCGGATTCGAGTAAAGGCTCCACATCTCCTTTTGCGGGGTCGCTGTTCGGAACGATTTGAAGGTCAAAAACCCCGCATGGATCAGAATTCAGCCCTTTTAAATCCGGATTCAGGGCATGTCCCCAGCAGATCAAACTGGCAACAGATGTTCCGTGATCGGTATTTCGATACGGTGGTGCTACAGATGATTCACGATCAAGAATCCAGCTTTTCAGTGCAGGTAATTCATCCGAAATACCGCTGTCAACTACCACTACCGCAGGGACATCTTCTGAGTATTCAGTGCGTTCGATCAGGAGAGGTAGCTTCTCTGTATTGGAAATATCAGGACGTACGGTCTGAATCAACGGCATGTAATGGATTGAACGAACTCCCACTACATTGGCAATACTTTCAACATCGCTTGTATTTCTGCATTCAGCAGCGTAGATAAAACTATTTAGAGAATAGCCGTCTCGGGTAATTGCAATACGGTGTTTCCTGCATGTCTGTTGAAAATCAGCCACCATTTTCTCCTGATCATCATCTTGGCCGAAATCAAACAGACGAACTCGCACTATAAATCCACTTTCTCCGCGTGGACTGTTTGTTAGCAACTCACTTGCAGGTGTATTTCTAAGACGAAAATTTGGAGTGATGGGTTCAATACTCTGAACAGAAGACAGCTCTTTAACAAGTTGTTTGGAATTTCCCTCTTCTATCATATCGTCCAACCTGCCAAGTCCATCAGGTGTTGCTTTAACAAACAGTTCTCCAAGTCCCCCCGCACCGATTATCGGACATGTATTTCCTGAAAACAGTTTTTCTGGACGGTGCGTCTTAGCTATAGCTTGGGGAATAAGAGAAAGCCGGGCAGGAGCAGCACCGAGATTTTTAATTTGTTCTGACAAACTTTTGCGTATTGCCCTGACCTGATTCGACAATCGTTTCCTGTAGGCGGAATCAATCGTACTAAATGGCTTTTGACGGGCACCACCCCCCGATACGCGTCGTTCACTTCCCTGTTTAGGCATAATGAGTTTTATAGGCAGCAGTTTCTCATCCATGTCTAATTCCCCTCTTTTTTAATGTCCAACGATGCACTTTTGCCTTTGAAACGCCTAAAATATGTGCTAATGATGCGAGGCTGTACAATCGGGGATTTCTGGTTCTCAGTATATAAGCCGCTTCTTCGGGCTTGACTCCACGTGTCTGCGACGCAATCTGATTTTTTCCTGCTTCTCCTATTGAGATGTTCTGTATAGTTGAAAAGACCCTGTTGAAACTTGGGGGATTGTTGGAACTCAGTCTGTGCCTGTTTAACCGAACACACACGTCGTGGATGTCAGAACCGGAAAATCCATCTGACAGATCAACAAGCAGTTCCAGCTCGCGTTTCGTGAATTCAATAGGTTGGCTGAAATTCATCCACATGTGGTGACGCATCTGCTCGTCTGGAAAAGTTAGTTCAATCCTGTAACTGAAACGCCTCCAGATTGCCGCATCCAGAAGTTCTTCATGATTAGTAGCTGCCATGACAATTGATTGTCGTCCGATAGTATCGAGGCTCTGAATAAAGCTGTTTACGACTCGTTTCAACTCACCAAGTTCCTGAGAATCTCCTCTTAACTTCGCAATTGCATCAAACTCGTCCAGAAAGAGCACGCAAGGGCGCTTAGCTGTGAATTCAAAAATAGCGCGTATATTCTTCGCTGTACTCCCGAGATAAGAAGAAATCAAACCGTCAAGGCGTGCTATGTAGAGATCAAGGCCGAGTTCTTGCGCCAAGTGCCGGACGAGTCGGTTTTTACCCGTTCCAGGAGGGCCATGCACAACAAGGCTGAGAGAATCATCGTAACTTTGATTATCAATTTGCACATGACTCTTGGCTACGCTGATAAATTCATGCACAACCTCCCACTGTTCATCTGCCAGTATAAGCGGAGATTCTTTTGGGCAATCAACAAGTTCAATCAAGTGAAACCGGCTTTCGCTGTCTACAGGAAGAAAATTTGCGAATTCAGCATCAGTTGGACGGATTTGGCGGTCAGATTCCTCAAGCAGTTTTCGCAAACGCTTGGCCAATATCTCTTCCCCTTCCTTTTCAAGATTGTTGGCCAAGAAATCGGTATAATTCCTGACCTTGTCAATATCGAGACGCAAAGCCCCTTGAATGATACGAAGAAGCTCGTTTGCGAAATGATTATGGTTTATCATGAGATGATAATATACTAAACCGATACGGAAAAGCAAGCATAAAAACACAATTAATTCTAAAGCCGGAATTGGTACAGCCCGTTGATTTTTACAGTACCAGTTGCTCTACTTTCATCTCACCCGAAACTATTTTTGGTAACAGTGTGTCTCGAAGAGCAGATAATGTACTAGAAATTAGTATAGCTTTACTCGCTTGAGCTAGAAGCGGTTTGATATTTTTTCCGAAGCTCGTAGCTACACATTCTGGTGAAGAGGGAAGTATAAATTCAGATATGGCTTTGGTGGGTACACGCTGGCGACCACTGGTTCCAGTCATATTTTGGATTGCAAATTTTCGAAAACTAGGGCTACGGGAGAGACAGTAGGCGAATTCGTTTGGCAAAGGAGGTTTTGGTCGCATAACAATGAACTCTGTTGAGCCCCACCCAATTTCATCATTGAGTAGAAAGTCTACATAGGCGGTCTTGCCGTTCTCTAGACACGGTGTTATTCGTGCTAACAGCGTATCTCCATTGGTAAACTTTGTCCCCGAACCGAAAGGACGGTTGGTAAGTGCACTTGGTACATGTCCTGTCCTCGGCATACTTGCCATATTCAGATAGGGTGCTAATTGTTTTGGTTCCAAAAATCGTTTTGGGTTGATTTCAATCAATTCTGACAATGGGGCGGCTTTCCATCCTTCAGGTATTTTGCCCATTTTTGATTTCACCATCTTGCTTGGGAAAAGTTCCCATAAATCCGCAGGCAATCCCGGAAGCGATTCGCCACGGCGCCAGCGTCCTTCCATTTTCGCCCGTACCGGATCAAAATCAACAAACCATGATTTAAACAGTGCTTGAGCCATTTCCTCCAGGGTTTCGCTCATTCGCCTATTTAGTTCTATTTTATCATCTAGAGTGTCTAGGATATGGGAAATGACACGTTGTTCTGGGAGAGGAGGCAAGTTAAATTTCAAACACTCAATGTCGGTTGGTCTTATGGATGGATATGCAGAGGTGCTATGCTCTGCTATTGTTTGAAGATACTCAACGATATGATCTTGTGCTAGAAACCAATAGATGAAGCTTGTATGAGCGTAACTACTCTTTGCTCTTATGACGGAAAAGCCGGTTGAAACTAGAAAGTTTTCCGGAATATTTTTAAGCAACCCGAAGTGTTTTTGGTTTGGGCGAACTGTTGAATATACGATATCCCCTAGGCAAACTTTCCGGCGTGCCCTGCTCGGTATCTTATCTTTTCCAGTTGTCAGATTCTGGATTTTAGAAATTCTATTTTCTGTGATATTGCCAGTGTCAAGATAATTAATGAAAGGCCAAGCTTCCTTAGGGGAATATGTGGAGTCATTTATTACTACACAATCACCTAAGCTCATTGTTGGCCATTTGTTGTCCGTATCAAGTTTCTTTTCCGATTTGTTCTTAACAATCGCATGTTTCTTCTCAATTATCTCCCGAAAGCTTTCAGAAGTGGAAGCCCAGTCCAAGATGTCCACTCGGAATGGCAGGTCGGACTGTGAGAAGGCCTCGCACAGGTCAGCAAAGTGCGAGATATCAAGTGGTTCGTGGGTCATTAGGACGAGGTCAAGGTCAGAGTATTGCCGCGCCGTCCAGTTAACACGTGACCCGAAAGCCCGGACTTCAAGTTCAGGGACATGATTGATAAGAATTTCCTGGACGGTCTCCAGGTCGTCCGGCGAGATATCAATAAGCACCTTCAGGGAGAATTCCTCCTGGTAAGTTCAGCAAGGAGAAAACGAACATCTTTCAGGAACTCATCCGCGATGGACAAGACTTGATCAGTTCTGGTTTTGCCATATACGTGACTGGTAATGTTGCGTATGTCCCTATAGTGAAACCAGGATTCAGGATCAGCGATCAGTCCTGAGTCAGCCGCCGCTCGCACCATATCGCGAAACCTCAAGGTTTTAATCTGGGCGGCCGTAAAAGTTCCCTCGGACAGATCTCGGCGTATTAAAGGAATGGCTAATTCATAGGTGAATTCGAATGCTTTTACAACAGCTGTGCGGAATGCTCTTAGATGTGCATCGTTCTCAGAGGTTGTTGAAGCTTCTTCGGTCTTGCATATTTTTAGAAACTCCTCCATTTCCTCAAACGCATCTCTTAGCGTTTCAACGTCAATTTTCATTTTCTCTATGAATGCTCTGTATATGGTTCTCTTCTGTCAGAGATCGTACCCTAGCTTTTTCAGGTTGGCTACGATGGCGGCGTCAAGTCTGACTGCTTCCTCCTGCTGTTCGTGGAGCTTGAGGGTAAGTCGTTTCATTTTCTCATCAAACGGTTCTCCGTCATCTTCTTCTGCCTCAGCACCAACGTAGCGTCCGGGAGTGAGGGCATATTCATGCGCACGCACTTCTTCAAGCGTTGCGCTCTTGCAGAGTCCGGGGACGTCTTTGTACTCTCCGGCGTTTTCCTTGTCCCTCCACGTGCGATACGTTTCGGCCACGCGAGCGATTTCCGCGTCGGTAAGTTCCCGGTGGGTACGGTCCACCATGCGGCCGAGTCCCCGAGCATCAATGAACAGAATCCCCTCTTTTTTCTCTCGGGAGAGAAACCACAGGCACGCGGGAATCTGCGTTGAATAGAAAAGCTGTCCCGGAAGCGCCACCACGCAGTTGACGATACCCGCCTCTACAAGGTTCTTTCTGATTTTGCTCTCGGCGTTGTGGGAAGAAGACATGGAACCGTTTGCGAGCACAAAGCCCGCTGAACCGCCGGGTGCGAGGTGGTGCACCATGTGCTGCACCCACGCGAAATTCGCGTTTCCCTCGGGCGGAATGCCATATGCCCAGCGCTTGTCTTCCCTCAGTCTTTCTCCGCCCCAGTCCTTTACGTTAAACGGCGGATTGGCAAGAATGAAATCGGCCTTGAGATCGGGGTGGTGGTTGTTGTGAAAAGTGTCGCCGTGGGCAATCTGAGCTTCAATGCCGCGAATGGCCAGATTCATTTTCGCAAGACGCCAGGTCGTGTAGTTTGATTCCTGCCCGTAGATTGAGATATTGGTTTTGACGCCCTTTGGAAGTTTTGAGCTGTCGCCGCTTCCTCCCGCATGCGCTGAAATAAATTCGATTGATTGCACAAACATGCCTGACGAGCCGCAACACGGATCATAAACGCGGCCTCCGTAGGGCTCAAGCATCTCCACAAGCAGTTTCACCACGCAGCGGGGGGTGTAGAACTCTCCTCCCTTTTTGCCTTCGGCGTTTGCGAACTGCGAGAGAAAGTATTCGTAGACCCTGCCCAGAACGTCCTTTGACCGAGCGACCCTGTCGCCGACTTTTATGTTGCTTACAAGGTCTATTACTTGGCCGAGCCTTTGCTTGTCCAGCGCCGTGCGGGCGTAGTCTTTCGGCAGGACGTTTTTAAGCTCTCTGTTTTCCCGCTCGATTCCCGCCATGGCGTCATCGACGAGTTTTCCTATGGTGGGCTGTCTTGCCTGCGCCTTTATGTCCTGCCAGCGGGCTTCGGGAGGCACCCAGAATATGTTTTCGGCGCGATATTCATCCGGGTCATCCGGATCTGTTCCCTCGGATATCTGCGTTTCAAGCTCACGACGTTTTTCCTCAAACGCGTCGGATATGTACTTGAGAAATATGAGCCCCAGAACGACGTGTTTGTACTCCGCCGCGTCCATGCTTCCCCGAAGCGCGTTGGCCATGCTCCAGAGCTCTGCTTCGTATCCGACGGTAGCTCCGTTAGCACCCGCCGCCGCTTTCTTGCCGGGGGATTTCTTCTTTTTCTGTTTCATTCCATGCTTGCAGGACACCTCGGATTACGCCCGCAATGCTAACGGTTCCCGCTGTTTGTATTCTACCCTGCGATACCTGTTCATAAAACCGAAAAGAGTCAGACGGTTAACTGTCCCGTTGTTCTCCCATCTTGATTGTCGTAGCACTACACGTTGATAATCCGGTCTTTCTGATTACACTCTTTTTGCGTCGAGAGAAACTGTGTTTTCCGAAAGACGCTGTCTTTTCGGAATTGTCTGATGAATGCATGCTTTGCTGATTTCCGACGGTGATATGAGGTACCGGAACACAGAAGAAAAAACCGTGATCATGTACTTGACGAAACGAAAAGTGCTAATTCTTAACCTGCTGTTTGCTTTACTCGCTACAGCCGCTTGCGACCCCGTTCCAACAGAAACAGATACAACAAGTAAGGAAGATATTAGACTAAAGTTTCGTCTTTTTAATAATTGTCAGCCTATCGAATTACTGATAGGCGTGAGCCTTGGAAAAGACAAAGACAATAGAGTAAATCTAACTGAAACAGAACTTAGGAATTTTATAGAATCACGTTTGCGTTCTGCTCGTATTCCCATTGAACTCAACGCGTCCGGAAAAAGCACCAGAATGGTCGATCATTTATATGCAGGGGTTAATACAGTTGGAATTAGTTTTAGGATAGAGCTTGAATTTAATAAGGTTTTAGATGATCCCCTGTCTTCCACATATGGTACGGCGACGACATGGGAAACCGGCATGCTCGGGCACTTCGGAATTCCTGATTCTGTTAAAGAAAACAAAGCTCTTATGCTTTCTGGGTTTCAAGAACACCTCGATGAATTTATAACTAAATACCTCAGAGCAAATCAGGAATACTGCAAATGATCACAAATACAGTGCCGTTTTGTGGTATATAATTTGTTCTCTACAGTATCTAATTACGGAAAAACCATGCCACGGCATATTTAGATGAGCGAATACCAGTACTATGAATTTCAGGCTGTAGACCGCGCGTTGAGCGGGAAGGACAGGGAGGAGTTGAGGAGAATCTCAAGCCGCGCGCAGATCACTTCCACAAGCTTTACTAACCACTACGAGTGGGGGGATTTGAAAGCCAATCCGGTGAACATGATGAAGCGCTGGTTTGATCTGCATCTCTACCTTGCCAACTGGGGTTCGCGCCGCTTTATGATCAGGCTGCCAAAAAAATTCATTGACCGTGACGGGTTTGAGGATTTTCTGCCTGGTATCGGCGAGGTAAGCGTATTTGATTTGGGAGACAATACGATCATTGACGTTGATATTGGCGAACTACCTCAGGATTCTTATGCGTGGGATGACGACGGTTCGGGCTGGCTTGCCGCTCTGGCGCCGCTGAGGGCCGACCTGCTCTCGGGCGACTTGCGGGTTCTGTATCTTGCGTGGCTGATAGGTGTTCAGTGGAAGGCTGTCGGGGACGATAAGAAGGAACCGTTGCCCGGCATAGGTCCGATGAACGGCGGTCTTGAGGCTTTTGCCGGTTTTTTCTGCATTGACCCTGATCTGGTGCGCGCGGCATCCGAATCACCCGCTGTTTCTGAGACTCCAGAACTTTCCGCTGAAGCATTCCGCGCGGTTCTTGGCGCAATACCGGATGAAGAGAAGACCGCTTGGCTTTATCGGTTGGTTCAGGGCGACCCCCGCGTGGCCGCGGAGGTAAGAAGCAGGGTTAAGGAAGCTTTATCTCCGTCCGGGGATTCAAACGCCCGGGTGAGCCTTCGTGCGGCATCCGAACTGCGCGCCCGCGCAAGTGAGATAAAAAAAGCGCAGGAAGATGCCGAGGCCGTACGCCGCCAAGAGCAACGGCTCAGACGTGAGCGCCTCGAGGAAGATAATCGTCTTGCCCGTCTCCGTGCCCTGAAACTGCGCGGGGAGAACGCGTGGGAGGATATCGAAAACGAAATTAACAGGCGAGATGTTTCGGCCTACGACCGCGCGGCAGCCCTGATCTCCGACCTGCGTGCGCTGGCGGAAGAGGATGGCACTGTGGAAGCGTTCTTAAGCCGCCTGGATTCGCTACGACTCAGACACAGACGCAAGGCCCGACTCATCGAACGGCTTGACGGGCTTGGCAAACCCTGATGAGGTTTTGCGGGCTTGATCAGGTCTGCGCGGTCTGGTTGCCTCAGCTTGATTACGATTGACGGAACCGGGATTTGTTTCAAAAGCTCTTCGGCAATGTTCCCGCTGTTCAGTTTTTTTCTTCTTTTATTCTCGAGAAAAGGTTCTCTCCTTTTTTTATGGCCGTTCCGGGTTTCGTACCTCCCCAGTCTGTGTCTTCGGCGTCGACCTCGGTAGGGAGGCCGATTTTCTCCCGCATCTTGCGAGTGGTTTCCGGCAGGAACGGGTAGATGAGGAGGGAAATCACCCTGATGCTTTCGGCAAGCGTCCAGAGCACCACCTCGAGCCGTTCGCTCTGTTCTTCCTGCTTAGCGAGTTTCCAGGGCGCCGTGTTATCGACATACCTGTTTACAAGCGCTATGAATTCCCATATGCGGGAAAGCGCCCTGTTAAAAGCGAGTTCTTCAAGATCGGAGCGTACCAGCCGTGCTGTCTCTCTATAGAAATCCTCTATTTCTTTCTCACTTTCAGAGAACTCTGCGGGCTCTGGAACGACACCCCCGAGGTATCTCTCTATCATCCCGAGCGAGCGGCTCACCAGGTTTCCAAGGCCGTTTACTAGCTCCCCGTTCACTCGGCTTACAAGCGATTTCCTTGAGTAATCCCCGTCCTGCCCGAAAGGTATTTCACGAAGCAGAAAGTAGCGGAATATCTCGGAACCGAACTCCTCCACCACCTGATAGGGGTCAACCACGTTCCCCAGGGATTTCGACATCTTTTCCCCCTCGACCGTCCACCACCCGTGGGCGAAGACAGTTTTCGGTAGCGGCAGCCCTGCCGACATTAAAAACGCGGGCCAGTAGACAGCGTGGAACCTGAGTATGTCTTTTCCGACAAGATGAATGTCAGCCGGCCAGAACGCCTCGAAGTTTCCGGTTTGCCCGGGGAAACCCAGTGACGTCAGGTAATTCGTTAGAGCGTCGAACCAGACGTAGACCACATGCCCTTCGGAGTTGGGAACAGGTATTCCCCATGAGAAGTTCGTCCTGCTTACGCTCAGGTCCCGCAGGCCTCCCTCAACGAAGCTTACGACTTCGTTTCTTCTGTAATCGGGTTTTATGAATTCTGGGTGTTCGCTGTAGTGACGAAGAAGAGTCTCCTGGTATTCCGAGAGCCTGAAGAAGTAGCTTTCCTCTTTTATTTTTTCAAGGCGAGGGCGGTTTTTCTCTGGAAGCTTCATTATCTCTTCAACCTGGGTTTCGGTTATGAAAGCCTCGTTTCTTACGTCGTACCACCCCTCGTACTCATCAAGGTATATATCCCCGTTTTTCTCTACGAGCCTCCAGATCTCGGAGACCGCCTCGTGGTGGCGCGATTCCGTAGTTCTTATGAAATCGGTGTTTGAGATGCCCAGAACTTTCCACAGACCCTGGAACTTTACTACCACCTTGTCTGCAAGTTCTATGGGAGCCTCTCCGCCCGTTTGGGCGGTTTGCTCTATTTTTCTTCCGTGCTCATCAGTTCCCGTTAGAAAGTAGACTTCGTGTCCCGAGGCGGCCTTGTATCTTGCTATCGTATCGGCCGCTATGGTCGTGTAGGCGTGGCCTATGTGCGGCACGTCGTTTACATAGTAGATTGGCGTTGTTACATAGAACTGCTTTTTCATAATTTCAGTTTCCCGGATGAAGAGTATCCGGGTTTCGGATTAATAAAACATAATGGACAGGTATTTCAATTATTCTGGGAGTAAAAAGGTTCTGAGTTGGAGCGTATCGGGGTGCTGTGACAAGAATGAATATATCTTGGCGTTGGAAGCGCTCCGAATGTTTCTCCTTCCCTCTGGAATCATACCTTGTTGATTGTGGCTTCAGCAGATTCGAGCTGTTCCATGATCCATCTGAAATCAGGGGCGTCGCCAAGGATCATTCTCCTCATTTCCGCGTAATCCCGTTCGATCACCGCACGCGGTTCCGCTTGGGGAACAAGTCTGAGCGATCCGGGGACAGCTTCTTCAAGCCGTTTCCATGCTTGCCGGAAAGCTATGGTATTGTGAACACGAACTTCGTTCAGCAGACTTATGTCGGACAGGGCGGATCTGCCGGTTTCGGTCGCCGTAATCATAGCGACGTCGTAGTAATGGCGCGAAATCCGCTGCTTTTCATTCGGAAGGCGTTCCGCGTCCCGGTAGCTGCAGTGTACGCCGTGGAGGATAAGCAACTTGTCGAAGTAGGTCCGCTCGGGAGTGATGACCGCAATGTTTTCGGCATCAAGCGACCAGTCGGGCAGTTCATCGGCGATGTAAGGAGTTACGGCGCGGGTCAGGCTCGGTTCCAGTGCCGACCTCGCCCCCGCCTCGATTTTTACCCGCGGTACCACGTAGGCGTCATCGCTGCTGGGATAGAGCGAGGGGTATTCGACAAGTAGAGTCTGGCGGTCTAAGTCAGCTGAATCTGGATATACGCTGCACCCCTCCGCAACCTCGTCAACCAGCGCCTTCAGGTCTCTTTTCAGATCCGTGAGGATATAGTCGCCGCACGCCGCCCCGAGTTCTTGGAATAAGGCTTTTCGTTTCTTGTTTGAAAGATTCTCCGCGACGGTTGGGTCCCGTTCTCCCTCAAATCCGAGATCCTCGCGATAGACTACTATATCTATATCTTCCGAGAAACGATGGACAAGCCCGAACGCCTTGGACAGGGATGTTCCGCCTTTGAAAAGCAGTTTCGGATGTCCGTCGGGCAAACCGTTATAAAGTGCATCAAGAACAAGGCAGACCCAAAAGTCTTTTTCCATGTACTTGGGTAGCGTGCGGAGGCGTCTTGCCGCCTCCGTAAATACCTCTATTCTGTCTTGTTCCCTGAAATTCAGAAAGGATTTGAAGGTTCTATTCATGATTCAACTCTTTGATCACTTGTTACTTTGTTCACAATTGATCGCATCCATGCAGGCAGGTAGTGGATGTTTTTTGACAGGTCAAGTTTTACGTAGTCGGGAAGAGTGCGCCTCAGAATCGGAACCACATCGGGGTCTGCGCCGGCGTAGGGACCGAGCCATCGAAGCGCTTGAACCACGCGGACTCCAGGTTTGCCCGCCCACCGCATGACGCTCGGAGGCGCATGGCGGAACCGGACCGTAAATCCGTCAATTGTGACTGTTCTTGAAGAACCATCCGTCTCATAGATGACTTTTGCCGCTACCGCGTTGGTTAAACCAAGCAGGTTTGCGGAATCCAGACTGTCGGGCAGTATCCTAGCGTCATCACGTCTTACGACCGCAGAGATTCCGGAATACAGATCAACCGGCGCGACACGTTTTAGCAGGTTGCTGATCCTGGGTACATCGTACAGGCCGCGGCCGACCCTGCGCAGCCGACCGGCTTTGACCAGGCGCGACAATGCCTGATCGACTGCCGCGCGGCTCCCCATATCCACGAAGTCTTTCGGAGTGCATACCCACCCCTTTTTATTCTTCGAAACCCTCTCTATGATTTTGTCCGCGATTCCAGCCACTTTATAGCACTCCTTCTGTTTATTCTGATCTTAATATTTGTCAGAAATTTATAGTATTTTTCTTACACTGTCAATAATACTGAACAGACTCTCAATCACTCCGTTTTAGTCTGTCTTACACTCAATTCTTGTCAGAAATATACAGTCTTTTTCTTATATCAAAGACGAAGTTTAGCAACTTCCAAATAGTTTTGCTTTTAGGGTGTAAATTCTCAAGGCATACCGGAGCATCAATCGGAACAACTGTCAAAACGCCGCCGCGGGATGGACTGAAGCCCGGGTTGACTGCCGCCTGACTTGGCAAGCTTCTGTGCGCTTTCCCTTTCTATTAAGGCTTTTAAAGCTTCTTGAACCAATTCCGATCCTGAGCTAATTCCAGTGATGTGCCGTGCCCGATCCAGTATCTTCTCGTCTATGTCCAGTGCTATTTTCATCCTTGATGCTCCGTATCTGACGTTCACGTCATATTTTACATAAATTGATGTGGAAGATTTTTACTCTCAGTAAGTTCTAGGTGTATTGAGTTTGCTACAGGGAAAGCCTAAGCAGAAGGTTTTCAAGAGAAACCTCGACGTTTGCATTATTCTCCGAAATCCTTGCCATTGTTTCCTCAAGAGCGGTGAATTTGCCCAGAAGTTCGGATACGTCCCTTTTCCCCGAGTATTCGCTTAACTGCTCAAGCAGGTCGGTATTCACTATTTCCCCTTTTTCCCCGGAAGTTTTGAGAATCACCGAATCCCGAAGCCATGTAGAGAGAATGTCAAAAACCGTTTTCAGTTCTTCCGGCCCGCCGCCTTTTACATCTTTCTGTATTCTCTCCACGGAATCAAAAAGGGTAAGCGGCTTTTTACTGTCAACAGCCATTACGCAGTCTACGTATTCGGTTCTTTTGCGAAGGTGTTCTTCATCGGTGTTAAGCGCTTTTGAGATGCTGCCTCCCGATATTCTCGAGACAAGCTCAGGGTCATTGTCCTCTGGTTTCTCCTTTTCCAGAAAACTTTTTACCTGCTCCGTCTCAAGGGGCTGGAACACTACCGACTGGCATCTTGACCTTATGGTCGGCATGAGCAGGTCCGCAAGTGTCGTTATGAGGATTATGACGGAGTTCGGCGGCGGTTCTTCAAGGGTCTTTAGAAACGCGTTTTGAGCGTTGAAGTTCATTCTCTGCGCGCCGTCAATTATGAAGACCTTGTATGGATTCTCATAGGGCGCCAGGTGAATCAAACGTTCTATGTCCTGTCTTACGTGATCCACTTTTATCGTTTTCTCGCCCGGGTATCCGAACACTAAAACGTCAGGGTTAAGGCCTTTTTCGGTCTTTGTGCACGAGATGCATTCGCACTCGGGGTTCTCTGTTCTGCCCTCGGAGCAGTTTATGAGTTTTGCAAAACCGATAGCGACCAGTTTTTTCCCTATGCCCTCGGGTCCTGAGAAAAGGTAAGCGTGCGAGGTCCGGTTTTTACGGACCGAGTTTCGAAGAAATTCCTTCTGGGGTTCGTGTCCTATGATTTGCGGAAATCCCATGGGATTTTATCTTACCGGCAAGCGTCGGCGTCTTCTATGCTCGGGAGGCGGTTATTTTGGGTTTTTAGCAAATATGGATTTCTCGGAAGGCCTTAGTCTATCGAGTTCGGGGAGAATCAACCTGCATGGCTCAACTCGATACCCTAAACAGAATAGAACCTGATAACCTAAGAATGACTTGACATAATAACCTAAATATATTAATACCTAATAACCTAAATATATAAAAACCCGCTCTGCGGATTAAGGGCAACCATGGCAACTGCTTCCGAAAAACTCGCTCAGTCACTTTCCGTACTGAAAGCTATTCAAGACAGCGGAAGAATCGCCGTGCGCACAAGCGACATGAGCAGAATTCACCGGGAAAGGCTGCTTAAAAACGGTTTCATTCAAATGGTGATGAAGGGATGGTACATTTCCACCAAGCCCGACGAAGTGCCTGGAGGAAGCGCGGCTTGGTATGTCTCCTTCTGGGGGTTTTGCGCTGATTATCTGAACATCAGGTTTGGGCGCTCCTGGTGTCTGTCTCCCGAGCAATCCGCCCGTCTGCATACCGGAAACTGGACAGTGCCGCGACAACTGGTGGTCCGTTCCCCGAAAGGCGCCAACAAACCGGTCAGGCTTCTTCACGATACGTCCGTTTTCGACCTTAGACTCAGCCTGCCTGAAGAGAGCGACATAATCGAAATGAAGGGAAAAGGATTTGACAGTCTGAGGGTCATGAGCCTTCCCGCTGCATTGATTGCCTGTGCACCGTCACTGTTTACCACGCAACCGCTTGAATTGCGCTTGGCCCTTAACGCGGTCGCCGATGCTTCGGATATTCTACGTAAACTGCTCAAAGGCGGCCACAGTACGGTTGCGGGTCGTCTCGCCGGCGCTTTCCGAAATATCGGTCGGGACAGAGTTGCGGATCAAATTGTCGACACTATGAGGAGCGCGGGGCATACGGTATTTGAATCTGACCCCTTTGAGGGTAAAACGAGCATCATATTCGGGACGCGGGAAATTTCACCTTACGTAAACCGCATACGTATGATGTGGGATGAGCTTCGTGAGGTTGTCACAGATCATTTTCCGAAGGCTTCGGGCTCTGTTGCAGATATTACGACTTGTCTTGAACGAATAGACGGTATTTACGCGTCAGATGCCTACAACTCACTGTCGATCGAGGGATACCGCGTCAGCCCCGAGCTTGTTAAGCGCGTGCGCAAGGGGGACTGGAACCCCGACGGAACTGATAGGGAGAATCGTAACGCTCTTGCGGCACGGGGATACTGGCAGGCTTTTCAGGCGGTGAAGCTCACCATCGTTGACATTTTGGAAGGCAAGAATACGGGCAAAGCCGTTGGAGACGATTTCAGCAAATGGTATCGAGAGTTATTCGGTCCGAGCGTAGCTGCCGGAATTATCAACGCTGCCGACTTGGCGGGTTACCGAGGGGGTCTGGTCTATATTCGCGGATCAATGCATACGCCGCCTAATTACGAAACGGTGCGCGAGTTGATGCCTGTATTCTTTGAATTACTACGAAAAGAAGAAAGTTCCGAGGCAAAAGCGGTACTCGGACACTTTATTTTTGTTTACATACATCCCTTCATGGACGGCAATGGAAGAATGGCGCGGTTTCTCATGAATGTAATGCTGACCGCAGGCGGGCACCCATGGCTGATTGTCCCGTTAGAGAGCCGTGCTGAATACATGAGCGTTTTGGAAATGGCCAGCGTCGAACACGATATTGCGCCTTTTACAAAGTTTCTTTCTGAGCTGGTTGAAAAGACCTCGTCTTAAACACGCCTCGCGACACACGATATCAACTAAGCCGCTGACGAGGGGGATATGTGTACCGACGTATTCGAATGCGAGAATGTCGAGATTCAAAGCCTTACCGGTAAGCACGGGAGTCTTCTATGGCCGCAAGGAGGCTATTTAATGTTTTTTCCCGATATGGATTCTTCAAGGAGCAGGGCTACGTGAACCGGGGTTGCTTCCGTGAAATGGGATACCTGCTCGAGGCAGGAAATACCTGTTACGCAGACCCTCTCCGATTCTCCGAGGTTCCTTATTTTCGGGAAAAGACCGCACTCTCCCATGGCTTTTGATATCTCGTAGTGCTCTTTTTCGTAACCGAAGCTTCCTGCCATCCCGCAGCACCCGGCGTCGCTGGGCTTGGCATTGTAGCCACAGTCCCTAAGAAGCGAGAGGGTTTTTCCGAACTCCCCCACGGATCTCTCGTGACAGTGTCCGTGAACGAGTATTTCTTCCCGTTTTTGCCTCCCTGGGTTCTCCGCGCGGAGATTCTCCACTTGGGCGCAGACGAATTCGCAGACCGAGTGGAGATTCGGAAGGAGCGCGCCCAGGGATTCATTCCCTGGAAGAAGGTCTGTGTATTCGTCTCGAAATGCGGAAAGGCAGCTTGGTTCCGAGAAAATCACGGGGATGTCCCTTTGAGCGTAAGAGGAGAGAATGTTTACGTTGTGAACAGCGTTTTTCTTCGCTTGCCGAACCATGCCGGTGCTCAGCATCGGCCGCCCGCAGCATTTTCTTCGTCTCTCCAAAAGCACACAGAAACCGAGGCTCTCAAGCACCCCCGTGACGGCTTTTCCTATCTCGGGGTAAAAAAACTCAGACCACGTGTCATGAAAATAGACCACTTGTTTTCCGTTTCCGAAACCCTCATTTCTTTTACTAAACCACCCGCTAAAAGTATCTTCGGCCATCGGGGGAAGGGATCTTCTTCGTGAAATTCCCGCGAGTGATAGCAGCCTTTGGGGAAAAGAACCCTCAAGCGCCCGGTTAAAAAAGCGGGGGAGGGCGCTGCGCGCAGAGCTTATCTCGTGCACGCGGGCAAACAGTATGTCCCTTGCCGTAAATCCCGTTTTGTCCTTGTAGCGGGCGAGAAACTCGGTTTTCATCTTGCCCGCGTCAACCCCGGAAGGACATTCGCTCCGACACGCCTTGCATCCCACGCAGAGGTCGAAAACATCGTAGAATCCTTTTTCGTAGATCACCTCCTCGTCCATGTTCCCATGCAGAACTTCCCTAAGCAGGTTGGCGCGCGCTCTTGTGGTATCGCCTTCATCAAGGGTTGCTCTGTAGGAGGGACACATTACTCCCCCGGCGGTCTTTCTGCAGACCCCCTGGCCGTTGCACATCGCGGCTGCCGCTGCAAGGCCTCCTTCCCGAGACCAGTCAAGAAAAGTCGAAATATCCCCCGCAGCCCCACTTGTTCTCAGGTTCGAGGAAGAAGTGGCCCCCTGGACTACTTTTCCGGGGTTTAGTATTCCCCGCGGGTCAAAAATGTCTTTGAGCCTTTTCATTACGGAGTAAAGCTCCTCTCCGAAGAGCTTTTCGTTAAGATAGCTTCTCTGAAGACCGTCTCCGTGCTCTCCGCTCATTACCCCCGAATAGCGGAGAGCGAGTTCGAGGGTGCGCTCGGAGAGCGCCACCATGTCGGACACCCCTTTTTGCTCCCGAAGGTCAATAAGGGGCCTTATGTGCAGGCATCCGGCGCTTGCGTGACCGTAAAAAGCGGCCTTGAGACCGAACTCATCGAGAAGTGAAATCACATCTTTTGTGTAGCGGGCGAGGTTTTCTACGGGAACAGAGACATCCTCTACGCACGGTATCGGTTTCTGGCTGCCCCTGTTGCTCATAAGGATGCCGAGCCCCGCCTTTCTTATGTCCCATATTTTTTTCTGCTCCTCCCGTCCTGGTACCGAAAATGCGGTTGCGCCTGCAACCGCTGACTCAACGGACTTTGCGAGGCTTTCTGCCCTCTCGCCGGCCTGCCTCTGGTCCTCTCCCTGAAATTCGACTACAAGGATGGCCCCGGGGTTTCCGTCAATAAAGGAGAAGGTATGTGAGAATTCTTTTTTTCTCCTGGCAAGATCTATAAGCGTTCCGTCAATAAGCTCGATTGCTGAAGGGTTGCGGGGGAGAATTTCGCAAACTGAATCCATTGCCTCTGGAATTTCTGGAAATGAGATGACGCAAAGTGCACTTGAGAGTGGTTTTTCCACGAGGTTAAGCTCAAAATCGGTTGAAACCGCAAGAGTGCCTTCTGAAGATGCTAGAAGTTTTGCAGGATTGAATTTTTGGTCCAGAAAATAGTTAAGCGAGTATCCCGAAGCCCTTCTCCAGTGCCTTGGAAAATCCTTTTTTACAAGCTCTCCGCTTTGCTTTATAAGCGCGGCGAGTTTTTCGAAGAGGTTCTCTGCGATATCGATTCCTGCCCCGCGCCTTTCGTAATTTTCCCGGGAAAGCTCGAGGGAAGACCCGTCAGCCAGCACGACGTTTGAGGAGATAACGTGATCTCCCGCCATTCCGTACAGTATGGAGTGTGCTCCCGTGGCGTTGTTAGCGACGGCTCCCCCGACGGTGGCGACGCTTGCGCTTGAGGGATCCGGTCCGAACATGAGTCCCAGGGGCGCGAGGGTTCTGTTCAGGCTGTCAATTGAGATTCCGGGCTCAACCCTGACCCTCTTCCCTCCGGCGTCCACGTCGATCACCCCGTTCATGTACTTTGAGAGATCGAGGATTATCCCTTCTCCCACGGCCTGTCCCGCGAGGCTTGTCCCGGCTCCCCGTACCGTGATCGGGATACTGCGGGTGGAGGCTTCGGAGACAGTGATCTCAACGTCCTGGCGGTCCCTCGGGATTACGATTGCTTGCGGGAGAATTTTGTAGTTGCTTGCGTCCGTGCTGTAGATTGCCCGGTCAACGAGGCTTTTTCTTACTTCGCCCCGTATTTGCCCGCTAAGCGTCCTGCTCAGCTCTTCGATTCTTGATTTTTTCATGGGAACCGATGCCGGCCGGAACGTTTCAGGATAAAAGATGGCGCGTGAGGAGAAAAGTCTTTAGGCCTCACCGTTTTCAAATGTTTTGAGTATCCCGTAGGTTGTGTCACGTTCGGCCGGGATTCTGCCTATTTCTCTGGTGAGTTTTCTGAATTCCTCGGGCGGGAAATACTGTCCGTAACTTGCGCCGGCAAAGCGGGATATTTGCTCTTCCATGAGCGTTCCCCCGAAATCGTTTGCCCCGGCGGTGAGAGAGAACTGCGCGAACTCAGGTCCCTGCTTTACCCAGGAGACCTGTATGTTGTTTATCCATCCCCGCAGCATCATCCGGGAAACCGCGTACATCTTCAGCTGGTCAAGGTCGGTTGGACCCTTTCTCACCTTCCCCTTAGAGTGAATGAACAGCCTGGTGTTCCAGGGAATGAACCGAAGCGGCACGAATTCCGTGAACCCTCCCGTCTCTTTCTGTATGTCTCTCAGAATCCCTAGGTGTATGGCCCAGTGATGGCGCTTGTCGAGGTGCCCGTACATTATGGTCGATGTGGTTCTCATTCCTTCCTTGTGGGCTTTTTTCACTACCCTTATCCACACCTCAGTCGGTATCTTCTTGGGAGCGATTATCTTTCTTACTTCCTCCACCAGGACCTCTGCCGCGGTGCCGGGGAATGTGTTGTGGCCGACGTCCTTCAGTTTCCTTATGAATTCCTCTTCCTCTATGCCGAGGGTCTTGGCGCCGTAGTAGATCTCGTAGGGAGAAAAAGCGTGGGTGTGCATCTCGGGCACGGCTTTTTTAACCGCCTTAATAAGCTCGACGTAGAAATTGCCGTCTATCTCGGGATGCATGCCTCCCTGCATGCATACTTCTGTCGCGCCTATCTCCCAGGCCTCCACGGTTCTCTCAGCGACTTCGTCCATCGAGAGAAAATACGCCCTCTCATCCCCCTCGTCCGCCATGAAATTGCAGAACCCGCAGTAAACATCGCATATGTTCGTGAAGTTTATGTTCCTGTTAACGACGTAGGTGACCACATCCCCAACGTCTTCCTTTCTTATCTGGTCGGCCGCAAGGGCGAGGGCGGATATTTCGTCTGTATCCTCTATGCTGAAGAGATGAATCCCGTCCTCAACCGAGATCTCCTTTCCCGAAAGGGCGTCTTCGATTATCCGGCCCGTCGTGCCGTTTATCCGCGACATGACTCCGTCGACGCCTATGGGTCTTCTCTGCTCTATAGAGTCTATTATTTTGTTTATGTCTTCCATTTTCTTTAGTTTACGGGAACGTACCCGTTTTCATCAACGCGCTGCCTTACCTTGTCCAGAACATATGAGTCTATCCACTGCTCGTCTATGTACTCGGGATAGACGGGAAGCCTTTCCCGAAGCTCGTAACCCAGTGCGCTTACCTCCCTTTCCATTCTCTCAACCTGCGGCCAAGGGGCCTCGGGGTTCACGTAGTCTATTGTGAGGGGCGAGACGCCGCCGAGATCGTTTATGCCGGCCGTGAGGTAGAAAGTGAAGTTCCTGTTGTTAAGGTTAGGCGGTATCTGTATGTTCATGTTCCCTCCGAACACGAGCCTTGAGATAGCGACGGTCTTGAGCATCTCGAGAAAATCGGCGGGAGGATACTCCTCCATCTTTATTCCTTCTTTGGGATTGAAGTTCTGAATTATTATCTCCTGCAGGTGACCGTGACGGCGGGAGAGTTCCAAAAGGGCGTAGAGCGAGTCGATTCTTTCCTCAAACGTTTCCCCTATTCCCACAAGTATGCCGCTTGTCCAGGGAATACTGAGGTCGCCCGCATGCTCCATGGTCTCCATCCTGAGTTTCGGAACCTTGTCCGCACAGCCATGGTGGGCGTTTCCACGCTTAAGCAGCCTCTCGCTTATGTTCTCAAGCATGAGACCCATGCTGGGATTGCTTTTTCTGAATTCGGAGAGTTCTTCGGGGGTAGAGAGCCCGAGGTTCGTGTGGGGAAAGATTCCGTGCTCAAGCCCGGTTTTTCCCATGTCGATCAGGTACTCCGCCGTCGTTTCGTAACCGATTTCCCCGAGGGCGTCTCTGTATACCTGGTAGGCGAGTTCGGGCTTGTCGCCCGTAACGAAAAGAAGTTCCGTGCACCCGGCCTTCGCCCCTTTTCTCGCCATGTCGACGACTTCTTCCGGGGTCATAAACAGCTCTCCCTCTCCCGGCTCTATCTTGAACGTGCAGTATCCGCAGCGATCTCTGCAGAGCTGGGTCAGGGGTACGAAAACATTTTTGGAGTAGGTTACCGTTTTCCCCTTGGAACGGTTCCTGATTGCAGACGCGGCCAGGAGGAGAAAGGGAATTTCCTTGGGAAAAAGCTCCGTTAGGTAGAGGGCGTCTTCGCGCGCGACGCTTTCTCCCTCTATGGCTTTTGATATTATTCTCTCAAGTTTCGGGGCTGCGTGAAGTTCCGAGAAGTCGTTTGCGCCGAATGCGTCAAGCAGCATTGCGCTTTCGTTTGCGCCGAATGTTTTTTCCCAAGTCTCAGCTAAAAGAGCCATATACAGAAACCACCCGTTCCGTTTCTCGCGCGGAAGTAATTTTCAACACCGCCAACCCCGCCTGTAAGTATCTTATACTGAGGCCGTTTTTGTCAAGGAATGTATGGAGAA
>LXNI01000974.1_pt1 | contig 28532 bp, 25 predicted proteins | sample 809091 | NCBI WGS metagenome assembly LXNI01 (sample SAMN04870527, study PRJNA318959) | sponge metagenome | biome: 01000161; feature: marine sponge reef; material: water | host: Sarcotragus foetidus | place: Greece: Milos, Mediterranean Sea | collected 2013-05-29 | depth 5-7 m | reverse complement strand
CTTGAGCTGCTGGGGATGACGGAACAGGACTACTGGGGTAGTCTTGTTCCACAGTTGCAGGGTTAATGATTCCGGAAATCGGAAAATAGGAAAAACAAGAAAAATTTTTGTGCGGAAAGTAGGCTATATTATAATAGTCGGTCTGAATTTTATCTCGGGAAAAATAGAATGGAAAAACTCGAATCGCTTCTTGACACTGAAGTCAAAACCTATCTTCACAGGATAAAAGACAAAGAAGAAATAAAGGACCTTGTTTCCGGAAACCTAACCCGGAAAACCTACGCAAGATTCCTGTTCACTTTTTATATAATCGAATTCCTCAGTCAAAGAGCTGTTAACATGGCAAGCATAAACACAAAAGACTCCGACCCCTACCTGAGCAAAAGGTTTCATTCCTGCGCACAGGGAGAACTCGGACACGCCGAGATTGTCCTTCGTGACCTAAAGGATCTCGGAGAGAAGGAAATCAATCCTTTCTGCCTGGAAATCGTAAGGGAATACGACGAGTTTCTGCAGAACGCCGCCGAGCAGTTTCCTCTCGCGATACTTGGACATTCCTATCTGTTTGAAAACGTATCGGGGCTTCTTTTCCCCGAATTAGAAACAGTTCCCGACCCCTCAACTTTCATAGAGGTTCACGCCAAGGAAGATCCCGCGCACTCCCTGGCGATAAAGAAGACGGTAAGAAGAATCGAAAAAGATCTCGGCGAAGAAAAGATCGAAAAGATAGTCCAGTTCAGCAGGGAAAGCGGAGACTACCTGATGCGGCTATTTGATTCCCTTGCCTAAACCCAGGATCTCCTCGTAGCGAAAACACGAGACCAGGTGATCGTTAATCACCCCGGTCGCCTGAAGATGCGAGTAGACGATGATGGGCCCCATGAAACGGAAGCCTCTTTTCTTAAGATCTCTACTCACCCTCACTGAAAGTTCAGTAGAAGCCGGTATTTCCGAGAGTTCCTCCCAGGCGTTTGTAACCGGGACTCCACCGGTAAACCCCCACAGGTAATCGGAGAAGCTCCCGAACTCATCCCGTATCTCAAGGAACCGCACGGCGTTGTTTATCGAAGCCTCTATTTTCTTTCGGTTGCGTATTATTCCGCTGTCAGACATGAGCTTCTGTATCTTTTTCTCTCCGTAGCCGGCGACTTTCTCCGGATCAAACCCGTCGTAAAGGCGCCTGTAGTTCTCCCTCTTGCGAAGAACTGTAAGCCAGCTGAGGCCCGCCTGGGCAGACTCGAGGACCAGAAACTCAAACTGCTTTTCGTCGGAGAAAACGGGCACTCCCCATTCCTTGTCGTGGTAATCCTTCTCAAGATCGGTTCGCTCGCACCATGGACATCTTTGCATTCTATCTCTCCCCGCAATTCAAAGAAAGGCGTTGTAGAGAAACCCGAAGAAAAGCACCTGAGGAACAGCCACTGCGGGGAGGAGCAAGGCCGTCTTTCTGCCTATGTTAGTCCAGAGAAGCCCGATCTCCGTATAGTCGGTCACAACCCCCGCCATCAGGAAAACGAATGGATTTCCAAACGCCTGGACCTTGTCATAGATCTCAAACGCAATAACTGAACTTCCCTCGCTGCAGACCTCAATCACGGTGGCTCCCACAAGGGTGAGTAAAAGGCCGCCTGTGTCCGGACCCAGATACTGCATAAAAAATTCCCCGGGCACGTATACGTCTATCAGAACCGCCGCTATAAGGCCGACTATAAGCCACCAGAGAACCATGTTGGAAAGATTGAGACTTCCCCTGAGAACTCCCGGAACACTTTCCCTCAGGGAAAAATTCTTTATCTTCTCCCACTCGTATGCTTCTCCCAAGCCAGTGACGTCGTTTTTCTCCAGGTAGCCACCCCGCTCAAGCGCCTCAAAGATAAGGCCGGTAACAATGGCGATAAATCCCGCCGTAACTATGAACAGAACACCTTTCCACCCGAAAAAGCTTATGAGAAGAATGGTTACGGGAAAATTAGCCCAGGGAGAAGCGAGCAGGAACGTTATCACGGCCGGGACGCTCGCACCTTTTTTGTAGATCTGGATCGCTATGGCAAGTATTCCATGGGAACAGGAAGACATCACAAAACCTCCCGCAAGCGCGTAGAAAAGCGATGGCTTGCCGGTTTTTCCAAGGTATCTGTATATAAACCCCTCGGGAACGAGGTAATCTATTGCCCCGCCCAGAAGAAAACCCACGGCAAGCGGAATGGCGAGCAGCTTCAGATAACCCATGAGGGAAGCATTAAGGGCTGAAAGAGGCGGCAGGAAGGAAACGGCAACCAGGCAGAGAAGCAACGCAAGAGAGATTTTCAGATTCCGGCTGACTCGGAGAGGTTCGCCGGGCGGCGGAGTGTGGCAGCAGGAAGCCTCGTTCATTTTATTAATCTTAACATAATTCAAAGTCCCAACCGAATGCTCCGCACTCTTTGCCGCGTCGGAACGAAGAAAAAGCTTTTCCGTTTGTCCGCTTTTTTTTCTAGGGTAGAATCCTTGCGTTATGGGAAAGAAAATCGTAGTAGCCATGAGCGGAGGGGTCGACAGCGCCACCACTGCCGCCCTGCTTAAGTCCCAGGGGCATGAAGTCATAGGAGTGACCATGCAGCTTTGGGATTACGGAGAGAGTGAGGGAGGATGCTGTTCCGCGGACGAGGTCTGCGACGCGAGAAGAGTCGCATACGAGATTGGCATACCTCACTACGTGGTGAATTACATGGACTCCTTCAGGGAACTCGTGGTCTCCGATTTCGTAAGCAAGTACGATTCGGGAGAAACACCTATACCCTGCGTACTCTGCAACCAGTTCATGAAGTTCGATTTCCTTTTGAAGCGGGCTCTTGAACTTGACGCGGATTTTCTTGCCACGGGCCACTACGCAAAGATATCCCGCAGCACAAAAAACGGCGAGTATTCCCTTGAGCGGGCCGTTGATCCCACAAAAGATCAGTCGTATTTTCTTTTCACCCTAGGTCAGAGAGAACTTCAGAGGCTCATTTTCCCTCTGGGAGACAAAACAAAGACCGAGGTGAGGGAAATTGCCAAGAAGATGGGTCTCAGGGTCGCCACAAAGGCCGAGAGCATGGGCGTCTGCTTCATTACGGGAGACGGCTACAGGGAATTTCTCGAGCCTTACCTAGATAGAGGAAAAATAGAGGGGGACATAGTGGACATGGAGGGAAATCCCGTCGCCAGGCACAGGGGAATCGCATCTTTTACCATCGGCCAGAGACGCGGACTCGGGTTCGCGAAGGGAAAACCGATGTATGTTGTCGGTATCGACGCCGAGAGAAACGAGGTCAGGGTCGGAGAGGAAAAGGACCTTTACAGCAACGCCCTTACGGCACAAAATCTATCGTGGGTAAGCGAGCCTCCGGAAGGAGAAATCGAAGTACGCTCGAAAATAAGGTACCGCCACGGCGCGGTCCCATCCAGAGTAACGGTAAGCGACGACGGTAAGGCCACAGTGAATTTCCCGGAGCCGCAGAAAGCCGTAACGCCCGGCCAGGCAATTGTTTTCTACAGGAACGAAACCGTCGTGGGCGGCGGCTGGATAAAAGAGGCGCACATGCAATGAGAAGGATCTCCGTCGTAACCCTGGGGTGCAAGGTTAACCAGTACGATACGGCCGCCTTGCTTAACCACCTGCCATCCTCAGAGTTCGTAAAGAACAAAAAATTTGACGAACCTGCAGACGTATACGTAATAGACACCTGCACCGTCACGCACAAGGCGGATTCTGAAGCGAGAAACTACGTATACAGGGCAAAAAGATCAAACCCCCGGGGCGTTGTAATAGTGACCGGCTGCTACGCCCAGGTCTCCCCGGAGCAACTCTCCGCCATGGAGGAAGTCGACTACGTAATCGGAAACTCCCACAAGTCCTCATCCCTTCTCGGAGTGATTCGCCGGGGTGAAGTTCAGAGTGAGCCGAAGGTTCTCCTATCCGATATCTTCAAAGAGAAAAAAAGGAAGTTCGACACTCCTGACATCAGGTTCTTTCCCGACAGGACAAGGGCGTTTCTCAAGGTACAGGACGGCTGCAACTATGCGTGCACGTTCTGCGTGATTCCAAGGGCGCGCGGACGCTCCCGCAGTCTCGGGACGGATGAAGTGATCTCAAGGCTGAAAACTCTTGCGCGGGGAGGTTACAAGGAAGTCGTTCTAACCGGGATTCATCTGGCAAGCTACGGAAGGGACATAGGTTCGGATCTCGTCAGTCTGCTGGGAGAAATTGAGAAGTCCAGGGCTGTGAGCAGGATAAGGCTCAGCTCTCTTGACCCCGCGGATACCACGGAGGAACTGATCAGCTTTGTTTCGGATTCGGAAATCGTCTGCCCGAGTTTTCACGTAGCGCTTCAAAGCGGAGACAGGGATGTCCTGAGAAAAATGAGAAGAAGGTACAGCCCCGAGCAGTTCCTCGAGTGCACGGACTCGATACGCAGTTCATTGCCGGAAGCTTCGATCGGCACGGACATAATGGTCGGATTTCCAGAGGAAACCCAGGAGCAGTTTGAAAATTCCCGCGATATCGCGGCCGCATCGGAGCTTACCTATTTCCACGTGTTTCCTTATTCGATAAGGAAAATGACCCCAGCCGCGAATATGAAAGACCAGGTTTCCCCGCAGGTGAAGAAGCAAAGAGCGGCGGAGCTTCGCGCGCTTGGAAAAACGAAAAAAGAAAACTTTTACAGAACGTTCATAGGCAAGACTCTCGATGCCATTGTCGAGAGCAAGTCAAACTGCACCACGGAAAACTACATAAACGCAAAGCTGATTGAAGGCAACATCGATACCGGAACGGAAATAAAGATAAGGATAGAGGACGTAAAAAACGAAGTTGCCTACGCAACAGCCGTGTGAACTACTTTCCTGAAACTATCCTGCCGACTGGCTCCTTAAATCCATCCTTGAATAAAAATTTCCACATCATTTAATGAAGGTCGGCTTTTACGTTACCCAAACAGAAAAAACCTTGCAATTTCGGAGCCTATCTCCTAAAATACACATATGCTGGAAAGATGGATTGCGGACAAGCTTGATGAAGCTGTAAAACGCGCCCCCGCGGTTGCGCTTCTTGGGCCGCGCCAGGTCGGCAAAACTACATTGGCGCGAGAAATCGCTGAAAAGCACAATTCCATCTATCTGGATCTAGAGTCACCGGAAGACCTGCTGAAGCTGCGCGACCCCGTTTCCTTTCTTTCCGGGAGCAGGGAAAGACTAATTATTCTGGATGAGATACAACGTGCCCCCGATCTGTTCATGACCCTGCGTGGACTGATTGATGAGAATCGGCGGGCAGGCAAAAAAGCTGAGCAGTTCCTATTGCTCGGTTCCGCAACGATGGACCTGCTTCGCCAGTCTTCAGAAAGTCTGGCGGGACGCATCCGCTATATTTACATGAACGGCCTTAATATCCTTGAGGTTCCGCATGCCAACCCGGATGATTTTCATAAACTATGGCTTAGGGGCGGTTTTCCCGAGAGCTATCTGGCATCATCAGACGCTGAGAGCATGGAATGGCTTGAAATGCTCATCCGAACCTATCTGGAGCGAGACATTCCGCAGATGGGATTCCGGGTGCCCTCCAGTCGCCTAAGGATGCTTTGGACAATGCTCGCTCATCTGCAGGGAGAAGCGCTGAATTATTCAAAACTGGGCAACAATCTCGAAGTTGACGGGAAAACCGTTACACATTACCTAGATATCCTGGTTGATCTGCTGCTTGTACGGAGACTGAGTCCCTGGTACGGGAACGTCAAGAAACGATTGGTCAAATCTCCGCGGTTTTACGTTCGGGACAGCGGAATCCTGCACAGGTTGCTTGGTATCGCGGATTATGATGCGCTGCTCTCCAACCCCGTTCTTGGAAAAAGCTGGGAAGGATTCGTAATTGAAAACATAGTCTCCATCCTGCCAAACAGCGTGGAGTCTTATTACTATCGTGCGTCTTCCGGCACGGAGATCGATCTTATTCTCAGAATATCAAGCAAGGAGTTGTGGGCGATTGAAATCAAATATGGCGTCGCGCCCAAAATAAGACCCGGCTTTCATCACGCATCGGAAGATATCAGCGCTACCAGAAAATTTGTTGTCTACGGTGGCCATGATGAATTTCCGATTGAAAAGGGTACAACTGTGATTTCTCTTCCGAAGCTGATGGATAAACTGCTTGGCTTGTAATTCCCGAACGACGCAATGATGGAGAGAGTGGGGGTTTTCTCACCCCTGGTTTTTTTTGTATAATAGATCTTATGAGGAAACGGAAGGAAGCCGACCGGAAACGAAAAGCAGAAAAGAGAAAAGCCGACCGGGGGAATGAAACCCGATGTAAAATCTGTGATAAACCACTGACGGATCCCCGTTCCATTATCCTAGGAATGGGACCGGAATGCTGGCGGAAACATCGGACGGCAGATGTAATTTGTTAATCTTAAGGAGAGGGTACGTCCCTTTTTGGTTTTGCAGATAGTCCACCTTGGCTTAACCGCCTTGGTGGGCTTTTTTATAGGAAGGGGTACAAACCTTTTCTGTTTCCCAAATAATCCTTTTTCTCAGTAGATTACAAAACAGGATTGGCGGAGAGAGTGGGATTCGAACCCACGAAGGGGCTTTCACCCCTTACTCGATTAGCAATCGAGCGCCTTCGACCACTCGGCCACCTCTCCCCGCTCGGTGGAAAAATGATAACTCAACGGAAAACAGAGTCAAAGCTCTGCTCCCCCTGTTTTTTTTCAACCCTTAACGGAAAAGATCTCAAGAATGAGCAGAACATCGTCCCCCTTGTTCTCTAGGGTGCAATTCGCTCCGTCTTCGAGAAAGAAAATCTGACCGAGGCCGAGTTCGTCGCTCTTCTCGCCGACGATCAGAGCTTCTCCCTGAAGAACCACCAGTCGGAGGTTGTGAGAAGAGGTGTTTTCCGTCCTTGCGGACTTGCCGGAAAAAAGAGTTGTTTTGATTGTTCTTGAGAACTTTCCTTTCTCAATTTCTTCCCTGCTGCCCCAAGGGTAGTGAACTACTTTCGGACGGTCCGCCTCGCCCCTGTCCCGCTTTCTTAATTCCTTCGCAAACTCGCCCGCCTCATTCGAGCGGTTAAGATCGGAGACAAAAACGGCGTCCTTAGTTTCAATCACCGCAACGTTGCGAAGACCGGATACGCAGACAAGCCTCGAGCCGCTTTTTACAATAGAATCCTCCGTGCCCTTAAGGATTACGTCTCCTTCAAGCACGTTGCCCTCGGAATCTTTCGGGGAAAATTCGTAGAAAAGCCGCCATGACCCTATATCGCTCCACGGAAAAGAAGATGGTACCACGGCTCCACGCGAAGTCTTCTCCATCACCGCGCGGTCAACTGGGACGGAAGGAAGCCCGGCGTAAACATCCCTGTCGACTTCTCCGCGGGAAGCTTCGCGAATCGGTTCATACACCTCAGGGCAAAGAGCCGCGTATTCCTCAATCATGGTCCGGGCCCGGAAAACGAACATTCCGCTGTTCCAGAAAAAATTTCCCGAAAGCAGGTATTCACTTGCAATTTCGTCACTGGGTTTTTCGACGAACCTTTTTATTTTAAGCCCGTCGTCGTGAAGCGGTTCTCCTCCCTCGATGTAGCCGTATCCGGTCTCGGGCGCCGAGGGGGTGATTCCGAAACACACTATGTAATCGTCTTCAGCAAGGGAACCCGCCCTTCGTACGTGATCACGGAAATTCTCGTCATCCCCGACGACATGATCCGAGGGGAAAACCATTATCACCGCATCTTCGTCCTGAGAAGCAATCTCAAGAGTTCCGAGCAGAATTGCGGGGGCGGTGTTTCTGCCCACGGGCTCTGTAATAACCTTTATTTTTCCCGGAAAATCCGTGGACTGAAGACTCTGTTTGATCAGCGGGAGCTGTTTTTCCTCAAGTACAACCCGTATGTTCTCCGGGACGACAAGGCGGGCGGCCCGCTTAAGCGTCCCAAGCAGAAACGAGTCATCTCCGTTTATGCTGAGGAACTGCTTGGGCAGAGACTCCCTTGAGAGAGGCCAGAGCCTGGTTCCCCGTCCCCCGGCAAGAATAAGACAGTAAAGATTTTTTTCAGGCATTTTGAGAACCGAATTCGCAGAACAGCTTCCGAACGTTACTTTACCTGATGAGGTTCCTTCAGAAGATCCCAGACGGTTTTCACGGGATTAAACGTTGTGGAAGGAACTTCCACGAAAGCCGTTATCCAACCGGACATGGAACCGTTCCAGAGCCCGGGAAGTTCAAGCGCCTTTATCTTCGTAGCGGCAAAGGTCTTTTCGGTGATAATTCCGGCTTCCGGGTCGACAAAGCCGGTCAGATTGAATTTCTCCCCCTTAAAATCCTTCACTCCGCAGACAATATCAACGGGATTAAAATGGGTTGAGCTCTCCCAGATATGCCTCTGGGCAGAAGAGTTCCGGTCAACCTCGGCGCTTTCAACTATCTGAAGGGATTCTCCCCCTTCTCCTTCCACCCAGAACGGACCGCCGCCCGGCTCACCCAGATTCTTCACGACGCCGCATACCCTGATGGGCCTGTGAAGCGTCCGAAACAAGAACTCCCTCCTGCCAGCCCCAGACAGTCCTGAAAGTTCCCGGGAGAGGTCCATGAAAAGTTCTTCCCGGCAAAAGGAAATTATCTCCCGTTCAAGTGCCTCTGAGGTCCAAGAGGAAGAAAGGGCTTCTGTGTAGCGGAAAACTCTTCTCTGGATAGAGAGAAGAGCTCCTCCTAGGGTCTTTTTCCACTTAACAGTATCGGGAAGAAGTTCCTCTTTCGCCACGTTGTCTATGTTCTTTACAAAAATACAGTCATAAGAAAGTTCATTCAGGTTTTTAAGCAACGCTCCGTGCCCAGCGGGTCTTCTGAGCAGAGATCCGTCGGCGTCCGAGACGGGCATGTTGTCCATCGTGACCGCGATTGTATCCGTTTGAGGGTCCTGAACCGAGTATGCTACGTCAAATAAAACCCCTTCTGAGGATAGAAGAGAAGCCGCTTCCTTCTCCTCCCGAGCGAACCGCTCCGCAAAAGCGGGGGGAATGGTGAAATGCATTGAGGCTGTGCCACGTGAGGTTATATACCCGATGGCTTCTTTGAAATGTTCGAAAAAAGCCGTTCTTCTCTCTTCTCCATAACTGTGGAAAGGCACAAGTCCTTTGGGAATGTCTGCATAACCCAGACCGTCACTTCCCAGAAGGGTGTTGAGAATGAGTTCTAAATTCCCCGAAGAGACAACATCCTCAAGCTCTTTTTCCAACCTCTCTTCAAGCGGACTCGCGAAAGGAAATCTTGTTAAGTTCGAGAAAAATTCCTCAAGTATCTTTTCCCCTTCGGAATCCAAGGCCGCTTCGCCCGAGAAAAAGACTTCTCGAAGCATGCCGAGATCCCGAAACATCCTCGAGGCCGCTCCCGATGCCGGAACGAATTTGCACACGCTCGTTTCGAAAAGAGAATCCTCGTATTCCTGCTGAAGCACCCGGGATTCATCTTCCCCAAGTTTTCTTATGCCGTCGCCGATTGTTGCGGGGCGAGCGAGCCTGCGAAACGGATAACCTTTTTTGAACCGTTCAATCTGTTTTTGAATATCCAAGAGACAAATTTCCCGCGGTGGACCCTGACATGAAAACTATACATAAAAAAGCTGAAAACTCCCCCAGACTCTAACGGGATTCATTGCGACTTTGTTAATCGGGGTGGCGGGACCGACGGGATTCGAACCCGCGACCTCTGGCTTGACAGGCCAGCGTTCTAACCAGGCTGAACTACGGCCCCGTTTAAATCAGATGGTGGGCGGTACAGGATTCGAACCTGTGACCCCCTGCTTGTAAGGCAGGTGCTCTCCCGCTGAGCTAACCGCCCACAAAAAACGCAAAAAAGCAGGCAATCTGTATAACCGAATAAAAACTCTTTGTCCAAGGTGAAGACACGAAGCGGTTAAAGTCCATGCTCTTCTATGAATCTTTCCGCGTCCATAGCCGCCATGCACCCGCTTCCCGCCGCCGTTATAGCTTGTTTGTACCTTGTATCCTGTATGTCGCCCGCAGCGAAAACGCCTGCAACATTCGTTTCAGAAGTCCCATTTTTGGTTATCAGATAACCGTTATCGTCCATTTCAAGCTGTCCCCTGAAGATTTCGCTGTTGGGAGTATGCCCGATCGCCACGAACATGCCCTGACATTCCTTCACGTAACTCTCCCCGGTTACGACGTCTTTTATACGAACTCCCGTTACTCCATCCTCTCTCGAACCCAGCACATCCTCGACAACGCCGTTCCAGATAAAATCTATTTTTTTGTTTTCCGTAGCCCGCTGCTGCATTATCACCGAGGCTCTGAGCTTGTCGCGCCTGTGAATCACCGTGACTTTGGTAGCGAACTTGGTAAGAAAAGTGGATTCCTCCATGGCGCTGTCACCTCCCCCGACAACCACGAGTTCCTTGTCCCTGAAGAAAAACCCGTCGCACGTGGCGCACGTGGAAACCCCGTAGCCCACAAGTTCCCGCTCGGATGGCAGACCGAGCATTCTGGCAGTGGCCCCCGAAGAGATAATGAACGTGGAGGCAAGTATCTGCTCATCTTCCGTTGATACGCGAAACGGCCTTTCCGAGAAATCGACCGCGGTCACGGCCTTCTGTACGCACTGCGCCCCGAAACGTTCCGACTGCTCCCTCATAAGATCCATAAGATCAGGACCCATGATTCCGTTTGGAAACCCGGGGAAATTTTCAACATCGGTGGTCGTCGTGAGCTGCCCGCCGGCTTCAGGACCTTCAAATATGAGCGGCTCAAGATTCGCTCGCGCCGCGTAGAGTGCCGCAGTGAGACCTGCCGGGCCGGAACCCATGATGACAACCTTGTAGCTTTCTCTCAGTTCTTTCACTTCGCGCTCCTGCAATTTCTTTTTGGAACAGGGACTTTATACTACATTCAGACAATGGTTTTTCAAGAGATAAGACAAATGAAGACAACGGGCAAAAACCGTCCACACAGGCGCACACACTAATGGAATCCGCAAGGAAAACTCCGCTTCATGACAAGCACGCGGCCCGGGGAGCCGTATTCGGCGAAACCGGCGGATTTTTTCTTCCGAGAAGTTACGGCGACCCGGAAAAAGAGGCAGAAACCGTAAGGAAATCCGTTGGCATTATAGATATCTCAAGCAGGGGAAAACTTATTCTTCGAGGATCGGACCACATAAAATTCCTGCAGGGAATGCTTACAAACGATATAGAGGGAAGAAACCCGGGGACAGGCGCCTACGCTACGGTACTCACCCCGAAGGGAAAAATGATTTCAGACATGAGGGTGTTTAAAAACGAAGGCTCGGTCTACATGGACACAGAACCCGGCATGGGCGGGGATATAGCAGAGCTTTTTCGTAAATTCAGGCTTTCTTACAAGGCCGAAGTGCTTGACGTCACGGAAGATCACTGCGTTTTGCACGCATGCGGTCACGGTTGCGGGGAATTCATCGAACAACGTCTCGGCATCAACACAGAACAAATGAACGAATACGACCACAGAACTTGCGACGGGGTAACCGTAATGAAACTCAACAGAACGGGAGAAACAGGTTTTGACATTCTTTTTGAAAACAGCAGGGCCCGGGAAATCTGGGACCTGTTTTTGGAAAACCCGGCGGCTCCGGGGCTTTCGGGACAGGAAGCCCTTGAAATTCTACGGATCGAAGCCGGAATTCCCGTTTACGGAAAGGACATGGACATTTCCACAATACCCATTGAAGCCGGCATCTGGAACGCCCTCGACTTCGAAAAAGGATGCTATGTGGGACAGGAGGTAATAGCGAGGATAAAGTGGAGAGGAAGAGTCAACTGGCATCTGGCGTATTTCGCAGCGCAGCAAGACGGCTACGCCTCACCCGGGGATATGCTCTGGGTTGAAGAAAAAAAAGTGGGAAGAATAACCTCTTCTACATACTCTCCGACCCTCGGGAAAAATATCTCCATCGGCTACATAAGAAGGGAATTCCGCGATTTCGGGGGAGAAATAACCGCCCGTGGGGAACAGTCCGCAGATAAAACTCCGAACACGCTAAAAATAATGGAAAACCCCCTTTATAGTCGCTTTGAATAGTAAAAAAAAATGCTATAATTAGACAGTTAATTTATTTTGTTGTCGCCTCGTCTGTTTTATAGATGCAAACGGCAAGCATTTCAGGCTTAGCACCTGTCTTAACTGAAAAAAAGAGGTAATTATAAGAAATGATACTGGATAGGCTTCTGAAATATTTTTCAAACGATCTGGCAATTGATCTCGGAACTGCAAACACCCTTGTATATTCAAAAGGCCAAGGGATAGTGTCCAACGAACCGTCGGTGGTAGCCGTACAGGATATTCCGGGACAAAGGTCAAAACTCATCGCGGTTGGCAAGCAGGCCAGGGATATGGTCGGAAGAACTCCGGGCTCAATCAGGGCCATTAGGCCGCTTCGCGACGGAGTTATAGCCGACTTCGATGCGGCCCAGAGAATGATTGAGTACTTCATAAAGAAATCCAACGGCAATAAAAAAACTTTCGTGCGCCCGAGAGTAATAATATCGGTTCCACTTGAAATCACCGAAGTAGAGAAAAGAGCCGTAAGAGAATCGGCCGAAGCCGCGGGAGCAAGAAAGATATATCTTATTGAGGAAACAATGTGCGCCGCCATAGGATCCGGGATAGATGTGGACAGACCTTCGGGAAATATGGTGGTTGACATAGGGGGTGGAACCACGGGAATAGCCGTCATCGCCCTGTCCGGGATAGTTGTAAGCAGATCAATAAAAATTGGCGGAGACAAGATGGACGAAGCCATACAGCAGTGGATGAAAAAAAATCACAACATAGTCATCGGATTTAGGACAGCCGAGGAGCTTAAGAAAAAATTCTCCTCGCACCCGGAAGTAAGCAACGCCAGAAAAATGCAGATGAAAGTAACCGGAAGAAACAACATCTCCGGTGTTCCTTCGATGCTCTCCATTGACATGGAAGAAATTGAAGAAGCGGTTGAAGAAACTATAAACCAGATAGTTGAGGCTATCTTGCAAACGCTTGAAAGAACTCCGCCGGAGCTCTCCGCGGATGTCTTTGAATCAGGAATAATGCTTGCCGGAGGCGGCTCGCTCTTAAAAGGACTGCGCAACCGTATAGAACAGAAAACCGGCATCAAGGTAAGAAGAGCTGAACAGCCCCTTGATTGCGTCGTTATAGGTTCTGGAGAAGCTCTCGAAGACATAGAACTTCTGAACTCCGTCGCTATATAATAAACCATAGACAACAGCGAAATTCCGAGGTATTCCAATCGTGGAATCACAAGAACAGGGTTCTGCGTTTGATTTACGGCTGGTCTTTACAATCCGCAATTTTTTTCTTGAAACCTGATTTCTTTTGTGTTACATTCAATAGCTGATAGGTTTTTAGTCTTAAGTGTTTCACAACTTCTTGTAGCGGCTGTATTATAAAGTGAACAATTATCTTTCTGCCGGTTGCGGGAAATCAAAATTAAGCATTCCCGACCGGAAGGGAACTTAATGAGGAAGTTTTTTAGTAAAAATCAACTATTTCTCTCCTTTATCCTTATAATTGCGTCAATTCATCTGTTGCCCGTCGCTTTTGATCTGGCAAAGAAAGAAACCAATTACACCACAAGGTTAATGCTTAATGTTAACCATGGTTCCGGAGCCTTCGCGAATTATGTCAAAGATGGCGTAAGACACTACTGGGACCATTATATTGACCTCGTCGATACAAGCGTTGAAAACTCCCGCCTCAAAGCACAGCTACAGGAGATGGAAGCGCAGAATCTGATGTTAACGGAAATAAGGCTTGAGAATGAAAGGTTAAGAAGCCTTCTTAACTATAAAAGAAGCTCTTTTAAGGGAGAGATGATGGGAGCGAAGGTAATAGGAAGCAATCCTTCGGTCGTAGGTCCCGGCTTCCTTATAATAGACAAAGGATCGTCTTCAGGAATAAAGAAGGGGTTTCCAGTACTCAATAACGTCAGGGCTATCGGAACCATACATTTGGTAAATGAAAAAACCTCCATGGTAATGCTCATTACAAACCCCTCAAGTGTGGCTGATGCGATTGTACAAAGGAGTCGAGCTCGAGGCATAGTGACTGGAGCGGGAGATCATTACGTTATGAAGTATATTGAACAAGAGGACGATATTGTAGTCGGAGACAAGATCATATCCTCCGGAAAAGACAATGTTTTCCCGAAAAACATTGTCATAGGAACCGTAACAAAGGTTGAGCCGCACAGAGGACTTCAAAGAGCCACAATAAAACCAGAAATCGATGTGAGCAGGGTTGAAGAAGTGCTCATACATCTTAATTGACACTCCACCAGCTGGGTTCAGTTGGAATATGATCAGAATAAACTTCTCTTTTTTTTTCTACCTGTTTTGCTCTTTTCTCTTCATAATTATCCAGACATCGGTCATCTCAACGTCTTCTCTGGGCAAATTCACCCCTGATCTGAATCTGATCATAATAATCTGCCTAGCAGTCAGAACCGAAATATCTTATCTTTTCACACTCGCCGTTCTAAACGGGGTTTTAATGGATGTTTTCTCGGCCGGAACTTGGGGGTTTCACACAGCCACAAGATTCGCCGTGTTTCTGACGCTACGAGCGGGCATCCACAATCTTAATTACGACCGAAACAACCCCTTTTTCCTTTCTCTGACGCTCTTTATAGGAACCCTGCTTATGCACTTGCTGATACTGATATTGCTTCTGTTCAGGCAAGAAAGCGGACAAATTGCATTTCTAAGTGTTGAGCTAGCATTCTATCAGGCTATCATTAACACAGTAGTCGGTGTTCCAATTATAATGCTTCTGAGAAAACTGGATGGAATTACTAAAACGTAGACTCTCAATAGCCCTTTACTTGACCGTGCTGTTTCTTGCCATCTTCTCGGCAAGGTTGTTTTACCTCCAGATATACAAGGGTGAAGAATACAGAGGTTTTTCGGAAAGCAACTTCCTTAGGGTGCTTGATCTTCCCGCGCCCAGAGGACGCGTTTTTGACAGAAACGGTGAAAAGGTCCTCTATAACAAACCGTCTTTTAACATAAGGATATTTCCGAAAGAAATAACCGATGCCGAGGGTCTCGCGAAAAAACTTGCGGAGATAATAGACGTTCCAGAGAAACAGCTTCTAAAAAAACTTCGGGAAATAGCGAGCCTCAAGAACTTCTATCCAGTTACAATCGCCAAGGACATAAATAGGGAACAACTTCTTCTGCTCGAGAAGAACAAAGAGGCGCTGGAGAGCGTATTCCTGGAATTGGGGCACAAAAGATTCTATCCGCATGGAGAAGCTGCCGCCGTGTTCCTGGGATACACGGGAACCGCCGACCCGGAAGAAGTAAAAACCCACCGTCGGATCAAGGCAGGAACCCAGGTCGGGAAAACGGGTGTGGAGAAAGTTTTTGACAACGAACTCAGAGGAATAAATGGTATTCAGTACATCATGGTAAACACACACGGGAAAGTGATCTCTGATTCTCTGGCCACATTGTTGCCGACCCGCAAGAACAGAGAAATGGTCCAGGGAAAAGACGTCCATCTCACCATTGATGCGCAACTCCAGAAGACCGCCAATGACGCTTTAGGCAAGGAGAAAGGGGCCATAGTCGTAATGGACGTAAGAAACGGAGAAATTCTGGCGATGGTAAGTCGTCCGTCTTATCGTCCCGAGCATATCTCAAAAGGGTTTTCAGCGGAGAAGCAAAAAAGAAGAAAGAAAAAAGAAGATTTTTCACTTCTTAACCGCTCAACCGAGGGAACTTATCCGCCCGGATCGGTACTCAAAATAGTCACGGCCTTCGCATTGCTGCAAGAAAAGACAGCGAATCCAGATTCGTCTGTATACTGCCCAGGTTATTATTTGATAAACGGGAAACGTCTTAACTGCTGGCAGGAGAAAGGTCATGGCCATATGAACCTCCGCCAAGCAATTGTTGAATCGTGTGACGTATATTTTTACAAACTTTCCCTGAAGCTTGGAGTCGACGGGCTCTACCCGTATCTGAAAAAATTCGGACTGGGGGAGAGAACCGGCATAGCCCTGCCCGAGAAACGGGGGCTGAGTCCGTCTAAGGCATGGAAAAAAAAGCATCTGAAAGAACCTTGGTACCTAGGTGAAACCGCAATGTTGGCAATAGGTCAGGGATACATCACCACAACTCCTCTTCAGGTAAACGTGATGACAGCGGCAATAGCAAACGGAGGCAGTATAGTCAGGCCGAAGATAAGAAAAACAGAGGAGAAAGCGGCGCCTCGGATAACCGAGGCAGCTCGGACACTTGACTCAAAGTCAGTATCTTTTCTGAAAGAAGCGCTTTTCGATGTCGTACACGCACGCCGAGGTACCGGGTTTTACGCAAAATCAAAAGTCACATCCGTCTCGGGCAAAACGGGGACAGCGCAGGTTGTCTCGGCAAAGATTGAGTCAACTCAAAAGCGGTTCAAGGACCACGCCTGGTTCACTTCCTACGCACCATCGGATTCGGCGGAGATAGCCGTAACCGTTCTTGTCGAAAACGGAGGCAGTGGAAGCGTAGCGGCAGCACCTATAGCAAAGAAAATCATTGAAACCTACTTCAGACTTAAAAAGGAGCGAGGTGAACCTCGAATTGCCAAATCTGAATAAATTCTCCTGGATCCTGCTGCTGACCGTTCTGCTGTGCACGGCGGGGCTTGTTAATCTCTACAGCATCTCTCAATTAGCCGACCTGGGTGCATTTAAGAAACAGCTCATATGGGTCCTCGCAGGACTGTTGACGATGGCGTTTATAAGCCGCTTAAAACCTATGACGCTGAAAAGATACTCTTTTGCCTTCTATCTGGGGTTGCTTGTGCTGTTGGGGTTGATTTTCGTGTTCGGAAAAACGGTGTCAGGATCCAGAAGCTGGTTCCAAATAGGCCCGGTCTCCCTTCAGCCTTCCGAATTCATTAAGATCGGAATAATAATGGTGCTTGCCAACTACTACGGAAGTGAGCTAGCAGCAAAAGAAAGTTATAATCCGGTGGAACTTCTCAGACCCATAGTTCTTCTGTTTCTCCCTGTCGCGGCGGTCATTGCCCAGCCTGACATGGGAACCGCCATTATCATACTTCTTATAGGTTCAAGCATTATTCTGCTTCTGGGAATCAGCAGGAAAGCCCTGCTGAGAATAACAATCATAGTATTGATATCCGTTATACCGATCTGGCATCTCCTGATCAAGGACTACCAGAAGGAACGGATATATTCCTTCATGGACTCTTCCTCCGACCCCTTCGGGATAAGCTACAACTCAATTCAGTCCCAGATCGCAATAGGGTCCGGAATGGGCTATGGAAAAGGTTTTTCCCTAGGTTCACAGTCCAACTTGAATTTTCTTCCCGCGCATCATACAGACTTCGCTTTTTCGGTCATTGGCGAGGAGTGGGGATTTCGGGGTTCGGTGTTCATCCTCCTTCTGTACTTCTCGATAATTCTCTTTATTCTCAACACCGCAACATCCTTGGATGATCGCTTTAGGATAATCACGTGTTTTGGAATCGCGGCGATGTTCTTCTGGCATGCCGTGATAAACATTGCCATGGCTACGGGACTCATGCCGATTATCGGCACTCCTCTTTTCTTCATCAGCTACGGCGGTTCCTCAACTCTTACGGCCTTTATCGGAGTGGGCATCGTTCTTTGCCTTAGAGGAAAATAAATAGAACCTCAAAATCCGAATAACCGTAAAGGAAACGAATTCTTGACAGAGAACTAACATCAGATACACTCTACGCCGATTTGAGGCGTAGAAAAGGAAAAAACTCTTTTCTCTTAGTTCCACAACATTAAGAAAGCAGCCAGAAAACGACTCCTTTACATGCGGAGGTTCTTCATTTTTCTCAGTGTTATGTATATCTCAAGCACGCTTCCGGCTCTATTCATATCGGACGCTCAAGCACTTTCTAACGTAGCCGACGTAGAAGAAATCGGTTTTGACGAGAAACTCTCCTCCACCATCGATCTCGACACCGAATTTCGCGGAGAAAACGGAGAAACGGTTAGCATGTCTTCTTTTTTTGGGCAGAAAAAACCAGTGCTCCTCAGTCTTGCCTACTTCACATGCCCAAGGCTCTGCCTTCTTACGACGGACGGAGTTGTGGAAGTGATAAACCAGATGGATTCCTTCAGGCCGGGAGAGGACTACACTGTAGTGACCGTGAGCTTTGACCCTGAAGAATCCCCCGATGTAATCGGCGAGAAAGCCGCAAGATACAGAAAAGCGCTTGCAGGCGGAGCGGCGGAAGCCGCAGACTGGCACTTTCTCACGGCAACGGAGGAGAACATACTGAGGCTTACCGATTCGGTAGGATTCCGCTTTAAAAAAGACGGCGAGGAGTTCGCTCATCCCTCGGGAATAATCATACTCACGCCGGATGGGATAATTTCGCGATACCTCTACGGAGTTCAGCATGATCCCCGTAACTTCAAGTTATCACTAATAGAAGCTTCGGAAGGGAAGATAGGTTCCTCGAAACTAATTAATAAAGTACTTATGTTCTGTTATCAGTTTGACCCGGTCGGAAAAAGGTACGCACTCGCGGCCCTTAACGTAGTCAAAGCGGGAGGAATGGTAACTCTCGCGGTTCTCGTAACGTTTCTCTGCCTGATGTGGAGAAGAGAAAAGAAAACCCATTAATTATTGCGGAGGTTGTAAATCATAAATGTCCACCTGGATACCGGAATCGGCTTCTAATCTCGCCGCAAGCGTTGATAACATAACCCTGTTTGTAACTATCGTATCAGTATTCTTCTTTATCCTGATCTCGGCGGTACTCGTAGGTTTTTCAATCAAGTACAGGAGAAAAAGCGAGGATCAGGAAACCGCCTACATAACTCATAATTCAGTCATTGAGACCATCTGGACAATAATCCCGACCATACTGCTTATGGTCATCTTCGTATGGGGGTGGATAGCTTTCAAGGAACTTCGCAACCCGCCCGCAGAAGCGATCGAAGTAAACGTCATAGCAAAACAGTGGCTTTGGGAATTTGAGTATTTCACCGGGAAAAAATCACTGAACGAACTTTTCGTACAGCAGAACAAGCCCGTGAGACTCATAATGAGGTCAGACGACGTCATTCACAGCTTTTTCGTTCCGCAGTTCCGGGTAAAACAGGACATTCTTCCGGGTAGCTACCAGCAGCTCTGGTTCACCCCGACCAAGGTCGGGACCTTTGACCTTCTGTGCGCCGAATACTGCGGTTCCGGGCACTCGAAAATGCTTGCGAGAGTAAACGTCCTGAGTCCGGAAGCATTCGCAAGATGGGAAAAAGGAGACGAACTTGAAGATGGAGCCGCCGTGGCGGGAATCAGCATATCACCGGCGGAGAGAGGAAAGGATCTGTATTCCCAGAGAGGATGCCTTGCGTGTCACAGCATAGACGGCAAAGAAGTCATAGGGCCTACTTTCAAGAATCTTTACGGGAAAACGGAGAACCTTGAAGATGGTTCCTCGGTCCTTGTGGACGAAAATTATCTAAGGGAATCAATTTATGAACCTCAGGCGAAAATGGTAAAGGGCTTCGCGCCCACCATGCCCTCGTTCAAAGGTATACTGTCTGAGGAAGAAGTAACCGCTCTTATCGAGTATATAAAAACGCTGAAGTAGGAATATCGAAGGAGAATAAGATGGCAAACGGAGTCATGGCGCAAACCCAGTATATACCGTTTTTAGCTCAGAAAGGTTTAAAGTCGTGGATTTTGACAACGGATCACAAACGCATCGGGATTCTTTACCTGATCACGATCTCGTTTTTCTTCATGATTGCCGGCTTAACAGCTCTTGGAATGAGATACGAGCTTATGACTCCCGAGCTTGACTTCTTCAGAACCCCGACAGAGTACAACGTAGCCTTCACACTTCACGGTTCCCTGATGGTTTTCTTCTTTATCGTTCCGGGAATCGCGGCGAGCTTCGGCAATTTCCTGATACCGCTTATGATCGGGGCCAGGGACGTGGCTTTTCCCAGAATCAACCTGCTGAGTTTCTGGATATATCTTGTCGGAACGGCAATACTGCTCTCCGCGCTCTTGCAGCCGGCTGATACGGGCTGGACTTTCTACACTCCTTACAGCATTCAGACGGGCACCAAGGTAATAATGATAACCTTGGGAGTCTTCGTGCTCGGGTTTTCATCGATTCTCACCGGAATGAACTTCATAGTGACCATACACAAGCTCCGGGCACCGGGAATGACTTGGGCAAGGCTGCCGCTTTTCATATGGGCATCCTACGCGACTGCCATACTGCAGTTGCTCGCAACGCCGGTTGTGGGAATCACGCTTCTTTTGCTTATAGCCGAGAGAGCGTTTGACATAGGCTTTTTTGATCCGGCCAAGGGAGGGGACCCCATACTTTTCCAGAATTTCTTCTGGTTCTACTCCCATCCAGCAGTGTACATAATGGTTATTCCGGCCTTCGGAATCATCTCGGAGATAATTCCCGTCTTCGCAAGAAAACCCATTTTCGGATACAAGGCGATCGCATATTCAAGCTTTGCGATTGCAATAATAAGCTTTTTCGTCTGGCTGCATCACATGTTCGTAAGCGGCATATCGGAAACGGCAGCGGCGATATTCTCATTCTTAACTATGCTGGTAGCCATCCCCACGGCCATAAAGGTGTTTAACTGGACCGCCACTTTGTACAAGGGATCAATAGAGTTTCACTCGTCGATGCTCTACGCTCTGTCATTCATAGTCCTTTTCACGGTTGGAGGACTGACCGGAGTCTATCTGGGAGCCCTGGCCGTTGACGTGCACCTGCACGACACTTACTTCATAGTAGCTCACATGCACTACGTCATGATAGGGGGAACCGTGATGGGATTTTTCGGCGCCCTTCACTTCTGGTACCAGAAATGGTTTGGAAAGGTATTCAACGAACTGATCGCGAAAGCCGCGTGGTTTCTGGTTTTCGTAGGATTCAACGTAACGTTTTTCCCTCAGTTCTTCATGGGCTTCCAGGGGATGCCCAGAAGGTACGCGACCTACCCCGCCGAGTACGTATCCTACCATGCACTTTCAACTTACGGATCGTGGATACTCGGGCTCGGGATTTTAATAATGACCGTGAACCTTCTTGTACCGCTGTGGAAAAAAGGGCGGCCTGAATCGTCAAACCCTTACGGCTCACTTTCTCTTGAGTGGCAGGTTCCTTCCCCGCCGCCCCATGAGAACTTTGACAAGATACCGACTGTAACTGACTGGACCTACGCTTACGGGAAAAAATAGATCGGAGGCTAACGTAAAAAATGAGTAGTACAGCAGAACACGCCGAAGGCCACGCACACGGACACGGGCTCGGAGAGGCTGTAACCCACAGTTCGGCAAAATTGGGGATGTGGCTTTTCCTGGGAACGGAAATCCTTCTTTTCGGGGGACTTTTCGCGGCGTACGCGCTTTTCAGGGCCAAGTATCCGGACCTTTTTTATGACTCGCACAAAAAACTGGACGTGACTCTGGGGGCCATAAACACCATAGTGCTCATATTCAGCAGTTTCACGATGGCTTTGGCAGTGTCGGCCTCTCAGAAAAGAAACAGGAAATGGCTGATAATACTCCTTTCTATAACCTTTATATGCGGAGCAGCTTTCGCGGTAAACAAGTACTTTGAGTACAGCGCCAAGTTCCATCATCACATATATCCTGAAACAAACATATTCTTTGCCCTTTACTTCATGATGACCGGGCTTCACATGCTCCACGTGTTTGTCGGAATGGGTCTTATTTTCGCCCTGATAATAATGGCCAAGCAGGGAAGATTTAAGGAAGGAAACAGATATACACCGGTTGAGGTTGGAGGGCTTTATTGGCACCTGGTTGACCTGATCTGGATATACCTTTTCCCTTTGTTGTATTTAATCGGGTAAACGGAGAAAGAAAATGAGTGCACACAACCACACTGAAGAACATCACACTGGTCTGCGGGTATATGTCGCGGTATGTCTTACACTGTTCGTTCTTACAGCAGTTACGGTGTATGTCGCGAAGTTCGATTTCGGCGATTTCAATATCGTCGTCGCCATGGTGATAGCATCGATAAAGGCATCCATCGTCGCCCTTTACTTCATGCATCTTAAATTTGAAGACAAACTCACGTGGATATACGCTCTTTACCCTCTTTTCCTGCTTTTCCTTCTCATCGGTTTCACATTAATGGAAACCTTCACAAGGGTGCCGGTAATAAAGTAGCTATACAAAAACAGGCATGCTTGCAAAAACTGCTCTAGCGCTTCTGTTCATACTTCTTATATGGGGAAACGCTGTATCGGGACTCAAGGCCGGACTCGCCTGTCCCGACTGGCCACTTTGCCACGGGGAGATAATACCACCTTTCAGGTGGGACATATACGTCGAATTCTCCCATCGTGTCATAGGCGGCATAACGTCCATAGTACTTTTCATCCTCTGTTACAGAAGATTTCGCGCGTACCAAAAAAATTACAGAATACTTCCGCTGCTGGTAGTCGTGCTTCTTCTCTTTCAGATAGTGCTCGGGGGAATAGTGGTTCTCGCGAAACTTCCCGTGAACCTCACGACGATTCATTTCACAAACGCCATAATAATCTTTTCAATTATCCTTTACATGGTGTATTTTGACGGCGTCAGGAGAAAACCTGATTTCTGTTTTTCAGGACCGGCCGGGCTTTTTTTCGCACTTTTTCTGCTCGTATTTATTCAAGCCTCTCTTGGAGCTTACGTAAGACATCTGGAAGCGGGACTTGCGTGCCCTGATTTTCCCACATGCCTCGGCTACTGGATCCCACCTGAACTCTCGGGCAAAGTGCTGGCGCATTTTACACACAGGGCGGTTGCCTACCTGCTCACGCTGGTATTTATTTTCGTACTGTTTCTCTCAAGAAAATCTGCAGTGCTAAAAGAAGCTCGAAAAAACATGTCTCGGGCTGTTGCCCTGCTCTTTCTCCAGATCGGACTTGGAATTGCGGTCGTAACCTCAAAGCTTGTCTTTTACGTAACCGCCATTCATCTGGCAATCGGTCTTCTCATACTTTCCCTCTGCCTTCTCACCTGGTTCGGGTATATAAGTAAGAACACTGTCGCCGAAAAAACGTTCCAGCAATGAATGAAACAGAGAAAAAATCTATGGGAACCATGGCAGTCTCCGCCATTATTCTCTCCAAGCCCGGGATAATAATGAGCGTGGCGTTTACCGGCCTTGCGGGAATGGTGATAGCCAACCGCGCCCTTCCCTCCGCACAAGTGATCTTTCTATGCGTCACCTCCCTTCTTCTTAGCGCGGGGGGAGCAGCAATTCTGAACAACCTGCTTGACAAGAAAATCGACAGGCAGATGTCTCGCCTTAACAAAAGAGTTGAAGCCCTGAGGGTTCTCGGAGACCGAAACGCCTGGGTAATCTCGATACTCATGATGATCGTGGCTCTTTCTCTCTCGTTTTCTTACTTTAATTACGTAAACGCGGCCCTTATTCTCCTTGCGATTCTGAGTTACACGCTTATCTATACCCTTTTTCTAAAAAGGACTTCTCCTTTCGGCACCGTCCTCGGAGGAATACCCGGCGCACTTCCGGTACTCATAGGCTACACCGCAATAAACCCCGTCCTGCAGCTCGACGCGATAATCGTATTCGTATTCATGATGCTCTGGCAGCCTCCCCACTTCTGGGTGCTCGCGCAGAAATACAGAAAGGATTATGAAAAGGCCGGGATAAACGTACTTCCAGTCGCCCTGGGCACAAAGTACACGAACATGCTGATACTTATCTACTCCCTTTCTCTCATACCCCTGACTTTCATACTCTGGCTTACGGGAACAAACACAGTCTATTTCGCGGCCTTCGCCGCGGTATCCGGAATATACTTCAATTACCTAGTGGTAAAGAGCGTTTTCGCCAACCGCGGTTACGGAAAAGCATTCTCGGCTTCAATCATTTACATGCTTCTCATAATGCTCGGCATAGTGGTAGACATACTGGTTAAATCACTGTCCCCTGTTGAAAGGGTTATCGGAAACCTTATGTAGTAACGGAGGGCAGAAGCTCCTTGAGTTCCTCAAGCGGCCGCGAGAGGGTAAGAATCGCCTCTTTCCAAAAATCTTTACTCGTTATATCATCCCCGATGGATCTTTTCACCGCGCCTTCGGCGTCGTCTGAGCCCGTGAGCCTGAGAAACTCTTCGTAAACGGGAATAAATTCCTCTCCGTGCCGCCTGAACTTCTCGAAAAGCGCCCTGCTAAGCAGGTAGCCAAAAGTGTAGGGGAAATTATAGAAACTGACTCCCGTTATGTAAAAATGAAGCTTTGACGCCCAGAAGAATGGATCATATTCCAAAAGCACATCTCCGAAGATCTCCTTCTGGGTCTCGGTCATAAGTTCCTTGAGTTCGCTCACTGTCAGTTCCCCTTGGGCGCGCCTTTCGTAGAGCTTCCTTTCGAACTCATATCTGACGGGGATGTCCAGAAGATATATGGCCCCGTGATTTACTTCCGCGTCCCTAACAAGCACTTTGTCCTCAACGCTGGTCGAAGGGTCCCGCAGCAGTCCTTCGGCAAGCAGCATTTCCCCGAAAGTCGAAGCGGTTTCGGCAAGGGTCATAGGATAAAACTGAGCGTAGGGGCGAAGGTCTCTCATCACGTGAGAATGGAAGGCGTGGCCTGCCTCGTGAGCAAGGGTAAGTATATCGCCCACTCCCGCATTATAGGTCATGAATATCCTTGACTCTCCAGTGAGAAGAGAGCCAGTGCAGAAGCCTCCGGGTCTTTTCCCCTCTCTTATCTCCCAATCTATCCATTCGCTCCGGCATACATGGTCAAAAAATCCGCCGAGGCGCGAATAAGCCGCGGAAAAGGAATCGGAAACCATGGATTTTGCTCCGTCCCAGTCAACCCGGCCAGTTTTCCCAAGATTCATAGGAGCCCCCAGGTCGTACCAAGACACTCCACTGAGTCCCATCATCTCGGCCTTAAGCCTCAGGATGCTTCTTGGAAGTTCAACGGTTTCCCGTATAGCTTCCATCATTGAATCCAGAGTCTGTTTCGAGACCGCGGCGTCAAAAAGCGCTACATTGAGAAAATGATCAATCTCCCTGTGCCTGTAAAGCGTATGCCTGGTTCCCGATATGGCGTTTATGGCGCCGGCGGCCACGTCTTCTAGATTTTCCCAGGCCGCGTTGCCTCCGGAAAAAGCGGCTTTCCTTATCTCTCTCTCAGGGCTCTCCATAAGCGACCTTCTCTGGGACATGGGAAGTGTTTTTTTCGTCCCGTCGGGGTAGGTCATCTCAAACGTCATCTTGGAAGATACGGTATCGTAGATCCGCCCCCAAGCGCTTATTCCGTCAACTCCCAGTTCAGAGGCAAGGATTTCCTTCGGAGCGGACATGGTAAACCGGGAATTTTGCCAAACGCGCCTTACGTAGTAGGAAGCCGACGCAATATCCGGGGAAGAAACGAACTCGGAAATCAAGTCTTCGTCGGCGTCCCGAAGTGCTCTTTGCAACTGAACCTCAAGCTTCTCAAGATCCGAGCCGAGAAGGGAAATAGCCGCTTCTTCGCGCAGGTAGTCCTCCCGATTAGAATCCGAGGCGCTGAGACATCCCACGTAAGAACGTATATGGGAATATCTGCTTATCAGGTTCTCGGTTTCCAGAAAAACATCTTTCCAGAACACAAGATTCTCTCCGCAAAGAGGATCAGAAGCCGAGGCCTTCTCATCGAGACTCTTTATGCCACGTGTGAGAGCTTCTTTGAATTCCTTATACTCAGATCCCTGAAATTCAGGGAAATAGGAAGTTAGATCCCAGTTCATATCGGTATTTAGCGTTACGTCAACAGATAGTGTAATCGCTCCTTAAGACCAGAAATAATACAACAAAATCTCCTAATTGGAATACATCGGTTCCCACCTGAGGGTATTTCAGAACCCGCCGTGCTAGCTTCCATGAGCGTGGAGTATTTGACATTGCCACAGGCGTATATATTTTAACCCCCTGAACAATGAAAAAAGCTTACCTCGCACTTGAAGGCGGAAAAATATTCGAAGGCACAAGCTTCGGAGCCCAGGGAGAGGTGACCGGAGAAGTCGTCTTTAACACATCTTTAACCGGTTACCAGGAAATACTCACAGATCCTTCCTATAACGGTCAGATTATCGTAATGACCTACCCCGAGATAGGTAACTACGGAATCAACCCCGAAGATTTTGAATCAGAGAAACCTCACTTAAGCGGTTTTGTCGTGAAGGAATACTGGGATCATCCAAGCAACTGGAGATCAAAAGAGAGTCTCGGCAATTTCCTCTCAAGACATGGAATACCTGGTATACAGGGAATCGACACAAGAGAACTTACAAGGATTATAAGAATCGGCGGAGCGATAAAGGGAATTATCTCAACGGCTGAGACAGCCCCTGAGGTTCTGGCCGAGAAAGTCAACTCTTCGCCGGGAATAGTCGGACGAGACCTGGTAACGGAAGTAAGCTGCGCACAGCCTTACGCATGGGATGAAGGAACGGGAAAGTGGCGCCACAGCAGGGACAAAAACTCCGAATCCTCCAGAAAATTCAAAGTCGCCGTCTACGACTTCGGAATAAAGAGAAACATACTCAGGGAGCTTCACGATCTTGGATGCGAAACAACGGTTTTTCCGTCGAAAACGGACTCTAAAGACATACTGGCTTTCGACCCCGACGGGATTTTTCTCTCGAACGGACCCGGGGATCCGGCCGCGGTTAAATACGCCTCGAAAAACATAAGAAAGCTCATCGGGAAAAAACCCATTTTCGGGATCTGCCTTGGACATCAGATCCTGGGTCTTGCGCTCGGAGGGAAAACCTTCAAGCTAAAATTCGGGCATCGCGGAGGAAACCAGCCGGTTAAGAATCTTGAGACCGGAAAGGTGGAAATAACTTCTCAGAATCACGGCTTCGCCGTGGATCCCGATTCGCTTAAAAGCAATGTCGCTGTCTCCCACTTAAATCTGAACGACCAGACCGTCGAGGGACTGAAGCACAAAGATTATCCCCTCTCCTGCGTTCAGTATCACCCAGAAGCCTCACCGGGGCCGCATGACTCCTCTTATCTTTTCGGAGAGTTCATCGAAATGATGGAAGATTTCTCAGCGTAAGAACTCAGGCAGGGAACAGCGGGGGCTCAGCATCGAAGATGCAATAGAGTCTCTAAGCTTAATCTTCTGGATCCGACCCTTTCGTCACTCTCTGATGAGATTCTCGAGACGAAATCAAAGCGCGGTTGATGATAGTCGACGGGTGTTCATCGCCTTCCAGCGCGAAACCTTTAGATTCAAGTTCCAGTGAGACATGCTCGTTGTGTTCCCAGAATTCATTCTCAAGCCGCCTATCCTCTTCCGGGTCGTCTGAAACTCTGCGCGTGCTGCAATACGAATTCAGGACCTTGAAACTGCCGTTGGCATACAAACGGACATGCCTGTCGTTTGTCATCCGATGAGACGCGTAGTAATCAAGGTAGTCGCCGGCTTCGTCCGTCCCAAACAGATACCAGATAGTCCACCCGCTCTTGACGATCTTGCCCCGTTGTCGATTTTTGACGGCATCTTTCGGAAGCTCGATACTCCAGGTTTCAAAATCTTTATTGAAATTCGCAATATGCTGATCCACAGAACCGCTCATCTGGTTTTAATTACTTGGGTATTACCCTATTTCTTCTTTTTCTAGATGCCTTTCAAGAAATTCTATTGTCCGCAACGTAAGCTCTGCTCTCTCATCAAGCCTGTCAAATCTCTCCTCTTTCATTTTTTCGTTCAGCAACTTGTAAAGACGATTATAGATATCCGAAGGGGTTTTTAACTTCTGTTCCTGCATATTATATTCCTCCCTGGAACAACATGAGTTTAACCGACCGGATACTCCCCTTTAGAAGTATGCGGTGCAATTTATCCACACACATCTTTTTTGAGCAGACCTACATACTTGTCGGCAAGCCTTGTAGGTTCGGGAATCCTGAGACCTCGGGAACACTCAAGGGCAATCATAACTGAGGTATCGAGATCGGTTCTGTTTCCAATAGACACGAAAACCGGTTTCACACCGTCTCTGGTTCTCAAAGCGGCGCCAACGACTTCGCCGTCCTTTTCCCTCATCAGCGTTCTTTCACCCTTCTTGAGCCCCGGTTCACCGAAAGTTCCATAAAGGCATTTTTTCGCAACACCTATCGCCGGAATATCGAGAAGAACCCCGACATGACAGGCAAGCCCGAAGCCTCTTGGATGAGCAAGTCCGTGTCCGTCTATCATGATCATGTCACAGCGCTCACGAAGCTTACCAAAGGTCTTGATGACACAGGGAGCCTCCCTGAACCCCAAAAGCCCGGGGACATAGGGAAATACCTCATCTGAGACAGTCCATACCCTTTCGATCTCTTCCAGATCAGGGTAGGAAAAAAGAATTATTCCGCAGACAAGCTTCTTTTCTTTAACGCAGATAGCGATATCTGCACCGGCAATCGTACGAATTCTCTTTGAGGTAGAAGAT